>Ga0255176_1000234_pt1 | contig 32054 bp, 69 predicted proteins | sample Atl_Atlam_RepA_8_2_FD_183622 | JGI IMG/M metagenome (GOLD analysis project Ga0255176, IMG submission 183622) | Freshwater microbial communities from Altamaha River, Georgia, United States - Atl_Atlam_RepA_8d | ecosystem: Environmental > Aquatic > Freshwater > River | place: USA: Georgia... | reverse complement strand
ATAAAGAAAAGAGCGCTAACGGAAGATCAGTATGAGGTCTATAAAGAATTTAAAAAAGAATTTAAAAGAGAACCTCAAGAATGGGAAATAAATATGATTAAGTCATCAAAAAGTCCTAAATATTCTTTTGGAGCTATGAGATATGTTCAAGATTTTGGAGGATTAAGTAATCAACAAGGAAAGGAATACGCAAAAGTATTTGAGAAAACTGGAATGGTGTTGCCTCCAGCTGTATTTGATATGATCAAGCAAGGCAAATCATCAGACAAAGCATTTCAAAAGTACAAGCAAGAAATGAAAAAGGAATTAAATACTGATGTAAGCGATAGAGTTTTTAATTAAAATAAGTGAGTCAACCTAGCAACCTGTCCATTAATTGGATGATGTATGAATGCCTCTACAGCCTTTGGTGCGTGCTGATATCCATTCCTATGATGCCAGCTGTCAGTTCCAGATGGTGATCTCAATGTCTCAACGTTTACAGACATGTAGTCCTTAGAAGACTTATGATGGATGTGATGACCATATATATATCTGTGATTGCACTTATGCCACTTGTCTGAAGCCTCGTGAGCCATAAGTAAAGGAAGGTCTTGAATTTTTGCTCCGTCCATGTGAGTTGAACCAATCAAATTATTTCCATAAACTGTGTACTTTCTGTGCTTCATGTCATTGTCAAAACTTACATTGTCGCAATCGCTGAACCACGCCTCAACACACTGCAACAACATAAATCCAGACATGAAGTCGTGGTTACTTGGATTAAAAACAACATGCACATCGGCCACTGTCATTAATGATTCAATGACATCGATTAATAATTTCTTAGCCATTATGAAGTTGTCGTACCACATGCCATCTGTATCCTGTGGAGTTCCAGATGTTGTTTGTCTCTTTGGATTATCTATATGAAGAATGTCATTACCAGCTATAAATATAATCTTGTCAATATTATAACCAGACGCTCTATTTATTATTCCACTCATTCCGTCCATTACTCTTTGAACGGCTATCTGTTGATTATAGTCTTCTCCAGTCTCAAATGCAGATGAAAGTTTACCTATATGAACGTCAGCTGGATCAAATACTAGGCAGTGTGGGTCTTTTAACTTGTCTCTTTTTATTTTCTTGTATGATGGAGACCACTTCTTTATTTCAGATATAAGCTCAGTCTTAAACTCATCCAAATTAACTTCAGACGAATCTCCCTTGACGTTAATACTGAAGTGCTGACCTTTGTGCCAGTAGTGTTTGACATCCTCAACTGGGATTCCCACTCTTTCACACTCATCATATAGAGCTTTATTTGTTTCGTAATTAATGATTGCTCTTCTTACGTATCCCCTACTGTTTTCGCTACTATCACCAAAAACTCTTCTAGCTATTTCTGTCTTGTTAGTCATACCAGACCTATAAAGGTCCAATATCTCCTGGGTTTGATTCGTGACTTTTTTTGACATCCTTTAAAATTTTGATTAAAATATCGATTGTTTTATTTAATTCGTCTATGTCATTATCCACCATTGACTCGTAAATAGTATCTGTCAAGTCGTTGATGTCTGCCATCAAAATATTTATATAAGTAATCTTACTCATTTTAGATAATGAGTGACAAATATAATAATTTATCTATAAATCTGCAATCCAATTACGAAAAACTGTACCCATATTTATTACTTCATTGTAAAAATCACTCACCTCCTTATCATTTTCATGGTCCATTCTTTCATAAATCTGATTGCCTAACTTATAAACTTCATCTACAAAATCATTACCAGATTTTTTTATTTGCTTTTTGTATAGTCTTGGAAAGTCGTCCTTAACGTCTTCCATGAAGTCCATCATGATTGGTAAAATACCTACCAAGCACGCCAGTTTTTTCTCTTTCGAGATAGATTTGTTGTTCGTCATAGCTTAAATCATTAAAGTTAAAATTAAAGTTTTGATTCATTAGTTCTTCTTCTGTATAGTAAGGTTCGTTCTTGTGACCAAGTATCTTACCAACATACCTAGTTGTAAATAACATACTCAAGGTATAGTTCTGTATTCCTAAAGTTTTTAATATATCGCTAACATGTATTCCATTGGTCAGCATTTTCATTATCTGATCCTTGTTGTCGTATACATACATGTTCCTATCATGATGATTCCTGTACCGAAGATTTAATTCCATGTTCATTTAGTTCTTTCATTCTATATACTTGAAGGGCGCTAGGCTTTTTACCTGGCCTTTTAACCTCTATAAACTCAACGTCTGAGTCTCTTGGAATAGCGATAAGATCTGGTATTCCTGGCTTATTAGTCTGTATTAGTTTAATGACATAGTATCCCTGTGCCTCAAGCTTCTTTATTATCTTCGCCTGTATCTGTTGCTCTGTCATTAAAGTTGCAATAGTACTTGCTAAGGTAATTGGTTACCTTCTCAAGATTGGCAAATCTAACAAAATTTAAATCAGAATCCAAGACTTTTATTTTTTTTATTACAATGACACCATCCTTATACTCGTAATCACATATCTCAAGTATCTGCTGTTCTGGTGTTTCTAGATCAAACGTATCAACCAATAGTCTAATCATTGGGTCATTAATCATCTTCATACTACTCTTATTATTAGTGACTTGTTAAACCATCCAATAACTAGCATTCCTTCTCCTTTAATTTTACTGTAAGCAATTACTGGCAGTAAAAAAAACATTTTATCTTCCATAATCTTTCTTAAAAATATTCAACGTATAACTCTTCTTTGATTTGACAGCCTTGTATATCTTGTCTTCTATACTACCACTTGTAAATATCCAGTATACCTTATTATAAAGTCTATCCATTGTTGTCATCCTGTCTCTAGCCTGCCAGTAGCTTACAGCACTAAAGTCAATGCTATAAAAAACTAAGTATTCAGCATTTTTTAAGGATATACCCTCACGACCAGATACAATTTGTAAGGCAATAACCTTAAACTTACCAGTATCAAAGTCATCTAACTCGGTAGTAAGTTCGTCTCCGTATACCTGCTTAAGTGCATTCAACTCCTCTTTAAATTTATAGAACACACCAATTCTTGTGGTCGCAAATTGCGACTTCAAGAACTCAGCCTTAAATGTTGACAGAACCATTGACTTACCACTCTCAAACTTAATTGTACCACCTGCAAGTTGGTGCATTTTTTGCATCAACTTAGCTGGAGTGTCCGCAAGTATAACCTCATCCTTACCCTCAACTACAAGGTCTTTCTCAAGCTTTTTTGATATGTTCTTTACTATCTCTGGCATGTCAACGTATAGTATATCCTCCTCAATCTCTGTAGAAAATCCTGCCTGCTTCTGTGTGTACGTTATCATGTACGGTGACACCACAGACATTATCTCTTTCTCTCGTCCTCTTGAGTAGTCGTTTACCATTAGTCCGTTGATCTTTCTTTGAAACTTGTCAACATACATATCGGCCCACCTATAGAAGTTGGCGAACTCCTTAAACACATTGAAAGGGTGTACCCAAAACTGGTGGTATATCTGAGAATACGACTCTGGTGTTATAGTGCCGCTAAGTAGTATCACCTTTGGAAACTGGCAATCAATAACCAACTTTCTTACCTGTTTTGCTCTTAGGCTAGGTTTTGGGAATGCACTCATGGTGTGTGACTCGTCACATATAATTACATCAAAGTCCTTTCTATCTACCTTGTGTATGCTCTCGTAGTTTGTTATAACTATATCATGGCCAGGAAGTATCTTATCAGCATCAGACTGAATGGATGATATCGCCTTCTTCTTTGTAAGAAATAATATAGAGGTAAACCCTAAAACTCTACATATCTCCAAAGATGTAAAGGTCTTACCAAGCCTAACTTCCATGGCCAGACATAGTATATAACTATCTCTCAATATATCTACACCTTTCTTAGATATATCAACTTGATAGTCACGCAGTTGCATTATTCAGTAATAATATACAGTCATCAATCTCCATCTGAACATCTAGATAGTGATGCCCATAAAATCTACCCTTACCTTCCAGCAGAACATTTATACTATAGATTGGCCTGTACCTTAGAATTGTCCTGTCCATGGTATCTAAAAACTTAATAGTCATCTTGAGATCGTCAATCTTTTTCACAATTGAGTCGTAATCTCTATGATTATCAAATGTAACCTTAAGAAGTAACTCATAAAACTCAAGACGATTTTTTAAAAGTGATTTACTTAATTCCATAATTAAAAATTTAATTCAGTTTGATCTTTTAATCTAATAAATTCAACAATCTTACCATGTGCGTTTCTAAATATCTTTGGCTTTTCTCCAAACTTATATTCACCAAACGAATCTAGCCATCGGTAAAACCTATTGTGAGACAACTTAAATCTTCCGTAAGTACTATAGTCTGGATATTCTTCAGTAAACTTGTTGTACATCGTCTGACCTGGGTTTGGGTTATTTATCTTGACATAGTCATTGTCCACTGATGTTGCCCACTCCCAAAATTCTGCCGATGTCTCAGCAATAAACTTGCGTGTCTTTAAGTTCATAAAGTCACAACGTATAAGCCCTTGAGAAAGATATAGCTGTAGGTTTGATATCATGTAGTTATCAAATCTCGACCACTCATCGCTGTCCCATCCAACAAACAACATGTGACCAAACTCAGTCTCTGGAGTAAACATCTTTGAGTAGTACTGCTTAAACTCTAGGTCCCACTTTCTTCTCTCAAAGCTATTACCTGCGCCCTTGATAGCGTAGTTTGTTGTGATGACAATCTTTGGAGAGTTCTCAAATGGTATGTGTATCTCGTCTTTGTTTTTCTTCTCAAGAGTTATACCCTCGGTAATAACTGAGAATAAACGCTCAAAATCAAAGTTTTTGCTTACGTCATCAAATACCAGTGTTTGAGTATCTACCTGTACACGTTGATAAGGGAATGACTTCTGGAAACTAAATCCTTTTCCGTCAATAATTACCATCTTTTTGATGAACGAAATCGACTTAACAAAGATCCCTTTCCCTGTACCACCTTCAGGATTATCGCTAATAACCTCGTCATTAAGTATGACAGCAGGGCAGTAGCTAGCAGGCTTATAACTATGCAAAAGATAGCCAATCGTTGACTCCATAGAATTAATTCGGCCCGAATTGTTGCCAGAAATGTTTTTAACAAATCTCTTATATTCACAATCATCTGTTTTTAATTTATTGAATTCTCTATTTATTTTTTGTTTTTCCCACACATAACCACCCAAGTCCTTATAGTCAATCATTTTAACGTCACACTTTGTGACCTTTACAGCGCAGTTACTATAATAAAGGTATGCTTCGTCAATAGTGTCAACCATGAAGTTAGGATCAATCTTTGCAACATAGTTTAAGAATGTCTCTTGAAAGAACTTAGTGTTGATGGCAAAGAAGTTATACACCGACATATCATTGATTCCCATTAGATAGTCCAACACAAAGTCTTTTATCATGTCTTCGTTTGTGTCACTAATAATGTTATCAATGATTCTAACAAAAACAAAATTATTCGATCCGTTTGGGTAGTACTTATAGAATCCATTTCCTTTTAGATAGTCTCTAAATAGATGAGGTATAAGGTCAATCTTACCCTTGCTACTCTTTGACCAAAACGTGTTATACTCCTGTGTCTCAACCATCTCGTTGATTATGTTCTCGTCAATGTCAATAAAGTTCTCCTTTATCTCATTAACTGGTACACCCCTAAGGATGTCGTTCTTTATGTTGGTCGTCTTGTCTACATCCTCGTAAAACTTAGTTGCGTGATCTTGAATGTTCTTGTATGCCGACCAAACAATGGTCTTAATCTCAGAGGCCATGTCACCATCGTCATAATGCATTAGGACTTCAAGTGCTTCATCCTTAGATATTCCGTACTGATTGAGTGCTGATGCAAAGATGAACAGGTTATTGTTTCGTTGTCCCTTAACCATGCCATAGCTTTTGTTCCACCACAACGACAATCTCCTAACAACCTCGTTAGAGTCATTGATAATTATCTTTGGTCTTGGCTTAACAAAGTCATCGCTATTGTCCATCTCAATCCAAGTGTCAGACAGCTCATTGATATATATGTCTGGATCATAGCTCTCGTAACACACACGAGATATGTTCTTGCACGACTTGTCAAACTCATCGCAGTTGTAGTACTTTTGCAATGCCACAAAGTACTTCTTGTGGTTTGACGCATCTTTAGGTATTCTAACAAGAACCTTTAGCCCATCACCAGATGGTGACGTAAACACAGAGTACGAGTACTTGTCGTTGCACAGGTCTTGTCTCATCTGATACAACGCCTGATCATCCTTAAACCCATCAAAGTCTATACATATCAGTCCGCTGTGCTCGATGATAGCGTTGTCAGCACGTCTAGAGAACTGACCAGAAAATAAAATTGAAGGAAGACCTTTCTTTAGGTTGTTACGTTGCTCCTTGTCATCGGCAGAACGTATCATCTCAACTAGGTCCTTTGATACACCATCTCTAATTCTATCTAATGCAACTAGTACGTCTACGTGATAAGGCTTGTCAGTTTCATTGATTGATTTAAAGTAGGTTATCATAGCATTGATTTTAATTTTTCTAAATAAATTGTTGCGTCCATTAATTCTTCCTGTAGGTGTGTTATCCACTCCTCAGTAGACAGGTCTTTCCTGTCCATTGTCGTGTTATACTTCTTGATTCCTACGGCTGATCTGTGCCGCATTTTAGAGACAACAGCCTCTACTACACTGTCAACCTTGATGTCGGCAGTGGATGTTGATTCCCATTGCATATATTTGAGTTTAATTTTATTTAATAAAGCACACAGCCGCCATGTCAGTGTGTGCAGAGTTTTTACCTACATGGAGGCTAACCGCAGAACCCTAACTGCAACCAATTACGCTAGAGTTAGAAGATAAAGAGTCTCGTTAACAAGACCAATCATCTCATCCATAATATTTTGTAAGTCTGAGGGGTAATTTTTTCTTTCTCCCTCAATTAAAGATTGCATCTTTTTCATGTGATCAACAGCGTCTTCCTTTTTTGTTTCTGGTATAACGATTGAAACACGTTTGTTTCTACCAAAATACTTTTCAGTAAATGAGTCGGTCAAGTCAAGTATACTATCGTAGTACTGATTTAATGCCTTGTGCTCAGCAAATGACGTTGTGTCTAAGTGTTGTAAATGCATTGCATCTCTTGATGCAAATAGCATACCTATAAATTTTCCAGCTTCCATAATTATTTTTTTTTACAAATTTACTACTTTTCAGTGATCCCGTTTGGATTCGAACCAAAGACCTACTGCTTAGAAGGCAGTTGCTCTATCCAACTGAGCTACAGGACCGTTAAAACTATTTGTCTAGTTTAATCTGATTCTCATCTAGTATCTCATAGAACTTATCTCTAATTCTTTCTACTATCTTCCACTCCTCTTCATTAAGTTCTTCATACTTCCATAGTGTTCTTAACTCCTGAGAGATGTCCCACAGAGCTGAGTACATCTTGCCACCTTGTATAGCAAAGTCAAATTCTGCTTGGTCATCAGGTAAATTAAATGTTAAGCGTGCCTTCATCTTATTCTGATTTAATAATTAAATAAAAAATGGTCTTATTGTTCCTACTCCAACTGCAAATCCAAAAGCAAAAGTCAAAGCAATATACAATCTCTCTTTAAATGTTTTGGCTTCAATGTTATAGTGGTTCATGGGCAAACATAATAAAGGATTTACAAAAACCATCAATACCATTCCTATCCAATTTTTGTCCATTAGAAATCTGAAACCAGCAATACTGTTGGCTTCTAATATAATTGCAGTAAAGAAAACTAAAATAAGTTTGTGCTTAAACTTCATCTTATTCTGATTTAAAGGTTTCTAATAAGTCTACTGTTCTTTCAGCACCATCATACTTAGACTTTGCATGTAACATTTCTCCATTTATATTTATATTCTTGTCTGGATATGTTGCTACAAACTCTGCAAAACTACACATCTGCTCCTTCTCCATTGCTTTGGCTTGCATAAATAAATTTTGATAATAAGGGTCATATTTATCTATGGTTGGTAGTTGTTCCATCAACCACTCTACTGCTGTTTGTTTCATACTTAATCGGTTTTTATACGTTTATAGGTTTAAAATTTGTCAAGTTTTTTAAGCTTATAGGTTGACATCACAAACTGTGATCCCTAGCGTCAAAGTCTCTTGGAACGTCATTTAAGTTTATTATACGTATACCCATTGCGTCCTGTAAAGTTTCCATTATCGAGTCAGCTGTTGCTCCCCAGTACATATCACAAGAGAAACCGCCCTCATTAATGTGGTATGGTGGGTCAAGGAAGTATGATTGCCAATGATCATTAGATCTGGCAGTAAACCTTCTACAACTTTGTTTCATGGGACAATCTGTCCCTGGGCACATTGTTATGTCGCTCATTTTATTTTAAATTTAATTGTTTCTACTAGACCATTGTCGTACATGTTAACCCTATACACACCAGACTTTATTTGGTGAAAGTTTAACGTTGTAGCGCCCTCTATTGCAATCTTTGGCATGTACATTTTATTGTATCTATACACCATGATTGAGTCGTAGCTTGGGTTTAGCTTCATCGAGTATGCGTCACACCTTGATGTCGTCTTGCATGATAACGCAAGAACAGGAATAAGTAACAATAATTTTTTCATTTTGATTTAATTTAAAGTGGGTAGCCTAACTACCCACCTTGATTAGTAGTAGATTAAAACGGTAGAGGCTCGTCCTCTTTTACTGGTGTTGCAACAGGAGCCCCCCCAATCGCCTCAACTCTCCAAGCCTCAATGTTGTTAAAGTACTTGCCGTTATACTCTCGTCCTCGAATTCTAAACGACACCTCAACCTCTTGCCCCTCAACAAACTTGTCCAATACGTCAACGTTCTTCTGCGTTAACTGGAACAAGATGTCCTGTGGATACTGATCGTGTGGTTCGTTCAATACGAACTCTCTCTTTGTGAACTTCTCGCTCACTTGTACTGCTGGGTTTATAACCTTTAAAACCCCCTTCATTTTAAAATCACTCATTTGTTTTTATTGTTTAGGTAATTAAAATACATTGTTGCATAAGTCTCAGCTTTTTTTAACTGGCTGTCCATCCACACGATGTCATCGTCCGTCAGCTCTACTTTCACAATCGTCACTCTTAGCTCATCAGCCAAGTCGTCCATATAGTGCAGACTGTCTGCCTCGTTGTCTGGAATCAACTCCTCTGGTGTGTTACTAAGCACATACGCCACCTCACCCTCTGTCCACTTTTTGCCAGTCATCTTGGTTAGCATGTACAGGTAGTGTTTGACCTGCCAGTCGTAGCCTGCCTCCTTAACTTTCTTCTCAGCCTTCCTCACCGTCTTTGGCATTGTCTTCTTGGACCATGGACTCTTGATGTCGATCACCTTCATAGTGTCAACGTCAACAATGTCTGGATGACCTACAGATATGCCATGCTTCAGCTCGTAGTAGTCGTCAAACTCAGCAAGCTTGTGGTAGCTCCTAAAGAACAGCCTGTTGTACACGTCAATTGACTCGTGCTCTACGTCTGTACCCTTGGTCATCTCTCTTGAGCTTATGGATGTCTTGTAGCCGTACACCATCTCGTCAACCATCTCCTCGATAAATGTCTTAGCACCCTCGCTCAAGTCGTCAGACATCTCGGACTTCCTCTCAAGCTCGTCTCTCTCCTCGGCCTGCTTGTCAGTGAGCTTTATCTTCATCTTAAGTCCGTCAAGCTTCTCTCTCTGCTTGTCAGTTAGACCGCCCTTGCGTCCAGCAAATAACGGTGAGCATCCTGATGATCGTACCTTAATCATCTCCAAACATCTTTAGTTGGTCCTCGGTGATGGTGTACTGCTTCTTGATCTTGTCAATTGTTGTACGTCCAGTCTTCACCGCATCAATCGCCTTGTCCAACTGCTCGTCAGTTAGCTTAGGTAGCTCCTTCTTTGGAAGTGGACGAGTGCTGAATCTCAGCGCATCGACAAGGCCTTGAGGACTCTTGACCTTCTCGGTTGTGATGACAATTGTCTTGCCTACGTAGTCGTTAGGGTCAAACGATCCGAAGAACGTCTCTAGCCTCTTAAAGTTTGATCGGTTGCAAACCATTGGCTTCTCAAACTCCTTGAGCTTAACAAATACCTTGTCCTCCTTGCCCATCTCTCCCACAAATGTGTCTTGATAGATTCGCTCTATCGTCACTTCTTTCGGCTCGTACTTGCCGTTGACCTCCAAGTCCCATGCTCCCATGTACTTGTTGTCTTTCATTAGATTTCTCCAGTGCGCCATATATTTAATTTAATTGATTACAAAGTTTTTAATATTTTTTCTAATTTCCTAACATATTTCTGTTTTTTTTCCAACATTTTTGCTAATCTTTCCTCAATTGTATCTGATTCGTACATTGATTCATCGTCTCTTGATAGTTCAGATAGTCTAGATAGAATCTTTATTCGATTGTCGCACGTGTCAACGTTCACCTTGTAGCATCCTGCCTCCCATCCAACATTTGTGAAGAAGTGCATCTGCTCGTCAGTTATTGGCTCGTGGAAGTCGGAGGCCGTCATCGTGTTCATCACCTCAATGCGGCCATCCTCGTCAAAGCACTCTATCTTAACCCCATGGTCTATGTACCATGAGCTGTCCATCGTTCTGAATACCCTGTTGTCCTCGTTTGAGGATATCTGCTCCCATGCTTTCATATTATTCAATTTTATAATGAGTTAATAAATATCCGTCGCTCTCAAACAAATCAAACGTTACGTTTTCACATTCCATAAAGCAACTTGTGTATCCTCCAAATATGTTTTTACTTACATATGTTACTATTGCAGTTTTTTTATCACTTTTGTGTAAAAAATTAGAGAATATAGGTGCATTTAATTCGTATTCAACTGGTGTTTTTGATGTATCAATACCATTCATTGACAACACTATCTTATGGTTTAGTATTGCCTCGTCTTTTGTTTGAAATGTTGTGCTATGAACATAATGAAATGGATACTCAGTCATTTTGTTTGATTTATATCTTGAAGTCACAACGATTTTCTGCGACATTGTTACAAATGCAATGACTCCAGTCATCACAATTGTCATTATTGATTTTTTCATGGCTTAATAAAATAACATTATAAAATTGTAAATAATTGCACCCCCAGATACCATGTTTATAAGTACCAACGGAAGGGTTGCCAAGTTAAACTTGCCTATGGACTTTAAGGCAAGTATGTATGACAGCCAAAATATGACTGCCGATAAGATGAAGTTTACCATAGATTTATTTTTTTTGTTCGTCAATATAACTCAACACGAATCCAACTGCTACTAGTATGTTCATCCCCATGGATGCCAGTATCTCATATATGTCGTCATAAACGTTCACCGACAGGTGTACGTGACCGACCATCCAAAACGGAATGCTTAGATTCTGACTGATCCAAACGATCGTGTACCTTACTAGTTTAGACATGGCTTCATTGTTATTATTTGTACTATCGCCTTCTCAATCGATAGAAATATCGCTCCCTCAAATGCTATCTCAAAGAACATCATTGCGTGCTCCTCGTCAGCACAGCATATGTATATGTTGGACTCCTCGCCATTCTGTATGTATTTAATGTTGTACCTGTTCATAGTTGTTTTAATTCTTGTTCTACTTGTTTCCAATAGTGCCAACCAAATTGAAATTGACGAGTGTCTGTATTTGCAAGTGCATTTAATACCTCATCAATAGCAATTAAGGCACATTGCTTAGCGCAATAATCATCTACTGTTATTTCAAAATTTATCATGAATAACTCCTTTGCTTTTTCTTGTGGTGTCATAGTTCTAGCTTTACTTCAGTTATTAGGTTTCGTGAGTAGTACTCCTCGCTCCAATCACCCACCAAATATACGGAGACTAACGAATCTAACCAAGCCTGCCTGTTCCTAAACGACTCAAGTGGCTCGTAGATGAAGTGGATGTCGTACATCTTGCCGTCAATCTCCCTCGACTCCCACTCGTCAGTGTAGTCGAAGAATATTTCTGCTACCTCTTGATTGTCTACCGACAGAACTACTGACCGATAGAACGGATTTACTTTTGCTTTCATAATGTTGGTTTGTGTTAAAAAATGTTGGTTTGTGTTGATTTTTTTTTGAGTTGACACTCTGAAACCCTTGATTTTACTAGGTTAGTGTTAAAATGTTAATTTTTATACCCTAATTCGAAAATAAAAAAAATATTATATATATAGTATAGTATTATATAGAAAAAAAAATTCTACAATATTTTGGCTTAAAAATCAACATTTCAACATTCTGTGAGTCAACTCGTTGATTTACAGATAGTTAACCAGTGTTGATTTGAAAAAAAATTAACATTTTTCGTCATGAGTCAACACTAGTACCATTATCGTTATACCTAACAGGCTGATAGTCAGACAGGTATGCAGTTCGTTAGATATGTCTAGCTTGCTTCTGCCAAGAATCCATACACCAAGTACAGATACCATGGCTATTCTTGATAGTGTCTTCATTGTTCTATTTTTGAAATGAATAAATGTAGCTTCCTCTTGGATATGTAGCTGTTTAGGTAGTTGTCGTGATCGACCAATAGCTCGATGTGATGTAGTACGTACTTCCTTACATAGTGCTCTATTGACTTGATGTCGGTATAATTGAATGACTCTTCAGTTCCGTCTATCTTTGACAGGTCTTCCATGCCAGCAAATTTACCTAGAGGTAGAGAGAACACTGCGCCCCCTCTCTCAAACGTTTGTTCGCAAAAATTAATTAGGTTCATATCACAATCATCATTTAAGTTCTACAATAGTCTCCAAGTTAATCATTCGGAACTCTCGCTTGTGCATGTCAAACACAACCATTAGTCCCTTGTCAGATGGATTGAACGACATGCCTACTCCCTTGACTCCCTTTCGTACTCCAAGCCGAGCGACCATCCTTCTGATAGAACCATCCTTCTTGATAAAGGTTACAGAAAACATCCTGTTGCCCTTTGCTAAAATTTGTTGTTTCATAGCGGTTTTAAATTTAATCTTATTAATATCTCTTGAACGGCTAACCATTGTGCCGTTACACGTTGTACGTAATCGTCATCTGAGCCAAACGTATCGGTTACCTCTTCTTTCCAATCTCGCATCTCTTTCTCGTATGCTAGAATGATTCTTGTTGTTTCTTCCATCTTGATTTAATTAATAGTGGTACAATAAACATGACTAGTGTAGCTACTGAGAATGCCATGTCTACATGCTCAGTGTTTAATACAGGCAGGAAGTATGATAGTGCTAACTTCGTGCCTAGCATTCCGATTACAGCGTATGCAGTCTTCTCCATCAACGGATTGCTGTTGATTACGCTGATGAATGTTGTCGTTGCAAATCTGATGGCTAGTATGCCAATGAATACGCCCATGATGATGACCAACATGCTGTCAGTAAATGATACCGATGCCAAGATGTTGTCTATAGAGAATACCAAGTCCATCATCTCGATCGATAGTACGGTCAGCCAAAATGATCGTGAGTTTATCTTGTGCTCCTGTTCTTCTGAACCTTTGAAACTTTTGAAGCACAGGTACATGAGGTATAGTCCACCCAAGACCTTGAGCCATGACATGTTGATTAGTACGGATGCAATCAATAGAGCTAGCCCTCTGAATACGTATGCACCGATTATGCCGTAGGTTAAAGCTTTCTTCTGCTGTTCCTTCGGTAGTGTGTTGACCATGGTAGCCATGACGGCTGCATTGTCTATGCTCAAGATTATCTCAAGCAGTACGATGTTTAAGATTATTAGTATCATGGTTAAAAATTTAGTGTGTCAAAATCTGTATACATTTTTACATATTCCAGTGGGAATCTGCCGACTATTGCGCTGAACAGCATGTCGTTGTCGTACTCTTCGTATCCGTCTCGCTCTGCGTTAACGATTGGTTGGATTACCTCAGCTATTTGGTCATCGCTAAGTGTTGTCAGTAGGTAGAAGTCCTCTTCTGCCCATGCCGTTGTGTTTATTCTAATTACTCTCATGGTTATTTAATTTTTTCGGTTATTATTTCAACTGATACATCTATGGAGTAGAATATTTGTTCAATTGTGGCTTCATTGTCAAACGCCATGTCTAGCGCTTGCATCTTTTGTTCGTCCGTTAGTTCGTTGTTATCGTCACGCACATCGTCAATGCTCCATAGGTTGTCTACATAGTACCCTGCCTTGCGGAGTACTTGCTTTGCTTTATTTATTTCGTTCCAAGCTGTTGTGTTGATTCTAATTACTCTCATGGTTTCTAGTTATTATAATAATTGTATTCAAAACATTCTCTTATCTCTCTTCCATATGCCGTATCAAATCCATAGCTAGTCGTCATAGGAATGTCTCCTCGTCTCTCTATTATATAAAAGAACAAGTCCTTTTTGTTTAGATTGTACTCCTTAGCTGTTTTGATTATTGCATAGTACATCCTGTAGATGTCGTGTCTCATTGGACCATAATTACTAGTTATATAGTCAATTATGAATTTCTTGCTTATTGTGTTTCTCATGGTTATATATTTATTTCTTGTATGTATACTTTTTCTGCTCCGTTCTTAAATTGTACATAGAACTCGTCACCTAGTTCAGTGTAGACTTCACATATGTCTCCCGTTCGTTTTAGTTCGTTTACGATTTCTGAGAAGTGGTCATACGCATCATCGTATGATGTAAAGTATTGGTGCTCGTTGTAGTCTAAACAATCGAACACATGGTGTACTGCAAAAATTGTTTTCATGATATTTGTGTTATTGATATTACTTCATAGCCCTCGTATGACATGAGCCACATTACTTTTCCTTCGTTCCATGCTTCTACGATGAAACTACCTTGCTTTGTTATTACCCTGTACTTGTTCATGGTGTGTATATTTTCTTGTTATCAATTAGCATCTCTGCGAATTCTTGCTTGTCAGCGTTGTTGCCGTTGTTGTCTATCCAATGTGGCATCACACGTGGATTGTAGGATACCTGTCCCCTCATCCAAAGGTTCTCGGTAGGATACAGCACAACGTCCTCAGCCATAATCCATGCGCAAACAGTTTTGTTAGCGCCATCGTTGATTTTCTTGGCGGTAGAAGGATGATTTTGAAGCTTGCCGTTTACGATTAGTGCTTGGAAGTTTTCTGGCTCAAAGAACCACACGTTCTTGGTGGTCACGTCCTCTACTCTCCACTTCATGTAGTTCTCACCTTGTCCAAGGTGGAATCTGATTTTAAAGTTACGTTTCATGGTTATTTGTTTTAATCGTGCGTTACGGATGCGCACCCCCCCCGTTTTATTATGAATTGCGTATATTGTTTTGAATTGTCCAATAAATATCACTAAATTGTTCTTCCATAGCATTGTCAATATAGTTACACAATGAATAGTAATGCCGACCACCCCATCCTTTTGGTGTTTTGAAAGTATAGCCATCCATACTTTCATTTAACTTTATTGTAATAAATAAATTTTCAAATACTTCCAATTTTAATTCAGTTGTTTCCATAGCGTTTTTACTTTAAATACGTCCATAATTTTTACTCCTTTCTTGTTCATAAAAGCCCACCAATTGTTGAAGTGGTTCTCGTCATTAAACGTCTTCCTGTACGAGCGCATCCCTCCGTAGAATGTCAGCTCTATGATGTCATAGGTTACCATCAAATCTTTCTTTTGTCATTTGTAATAAGTCCTCCTCGCTGTGCTCTAGTAGTTCATCCAAGATCGATCGATTCACAGGTATTATCCCATGTATTGCGTGCTTGATGTCGTTGATTCCAACGAACTGCTTGTTGCGTTTTAACTGCTCAGTAATTGTCAGTTGTCTTGTAGTTCCATCTAACTTACGGAATCCTACGTTGTCTAAAATTTTACCTGTTTTCATGTGTTCTATTTATTAATTGGTTATCCAAATATTACTTCTCCGTAGAATACGCTTTGCAAAATGACATCAGCCGTATCACCATCGTCCTCCTCGTTGATTGCATCTAACAGGTGACGTGCGTCAGTGTTTTGTACACGCTCGTGTACGTCCTGTAGACTGATTACCGATGGCTCTAGTCCGTTCTCTTCGTCTACCAATGTTAGCGTACCTCCTCCTCGCAGTATTTCCATCCACACGTCCTCTAGGCATGTCCTCTCGCCCTTTTTGACTAGTCGTTTCTTAGCCTTGTCGTATTCCTTCTCATCGTATTCTAGCTGTAGTCCGTAGTAAGCTATCTGATGTCCGTTGCAGAGTGAATTGTAGAAAATTTGCTCTGATTCCTGTGCTGTTAATAAGATTTTCATGATTTCTATTTTTTATTGGTTAATTTTAATTCCCTAATGTCAAATAATACACCTTCCAAGGCTAGTATGATGGCGCTATTGAATATGTATCCACCACTACCTTTTTCAAAGGCATCTCTATTTAATTCAGCACGTTTGATGTCGTGTTCTATTCTATCTATTAATTCGTTCATGATTTCTTGTTTTTAAATGTTAGACTTTTTGATTAATATTGCTCCTCCTGTAAGACCAACAGCTAAGATGCCGAAGATGGTTAACGCATGCTCGTGCGTATCCATCATGAATCCTGTTACGCTAGATGTCACAGGTACAACTACTCCGATTATGGTCATGGCTAGACCGATTGAAAATATTACCGCTTTCATGTTATTTGGGTTTATTGGTTAACGATGTGTGAAAGGTATGCGTACTCGCTGTGTTCTTACTAGTACTCCGTTTTGAAAGAATCCCCATACCTCAAAGATTCCTTCTATTCTAATTATTCGTGCTTCCATGGTTATTGGTTATTATGGTTAGTGGTGCTGTAGGTATCGCTCCTATTAATTAGTCATTCTAACAGCACCTAGTATTTGTTTTGAACTTGCACCTCGCTTATATAGATGGAATCGAACCATCACAAGTTCTATGTTTGCATGCCACGTGAAACCGCATGCCCTCTTCTTTATCTCTAAGTACTAAGTACTTGACCTTGACATCAACCACTAGAGTAGTGTATTGATTGCCCTACGCATTGTCGGAGTCCTTATACTTGTCGACACGTAGCCTGTGGAAGCGACCAACCCACGTAATGTTTATTGTCTTACCTTGCGATTCATAGTGCGTACATGCCGTTGCCTAGATTAGATGGTTGCATTATTACCATCGGATACGAAACCTCTAAGGAGGGATATTACTCGAATTACACGCCTAGATTAATGTACCTACATGTATGAATCAATATGTCAAAGAACTTAAAAACCCTGTCGGCTCGTTTGCCTTACATCACAAATAACGGAAGTCTATCTCGAAATGATACAATTTTTTTTCAGTTAGATTGAAAAATACGTAGAACTACGTAGAAGAGTCTACGTATAACTACGTAGTAACAACTAAGTAGAACTACGTAGATGACGGGTTTGGGAGACGGCTTAAAATCGCTGAAACGTAAGCTAGACAAGGCTTTCAGAGAATTACATAAGATGGGTGTAAAAAATGTAACCGAATTCACATGGTCAACAGGTATTGCCCTCCCTGTTTAGACGTGCAACAGGTGACGCAAAACGACAGGCATGCAGGTCGCCCATCCCAACAGCAAATGTTAACGAATGTTAAATCTATTTAACATAATGCAAATTATATTACAGGTCTACAGGTCGGTAGGTCGGTCGGTCGGTAGGTATATAGTTTGGTTTGCTGTGCTACCTGTGTACGTGTATACATACATGTAGATGCAACAAACGACAGGACGACAGGTAGATATGTCGCCATGGAAAAGCTAGAAATTCCGACAGAAAGTTTGAAAAACAGAACCCCCCCATCGAATTTCAAACCGTTTTCCTTTTCGCTTGGCCAGCGTGAAATCCCCCCATTACCCAAAAATTCTGTATATTTGACAAAAAAAAAACATGGCTAAAGCTAGGAAGGAATATCCAAAACCAAAGAGCAGACGATCTATCAGACGGTTGGCAGAGATGATAAAATTGAATGACAAAAAAATCGCTAAATTTGTAGAAGAATATGCTACTAGAAATTCATAACACTATACCAGTAGGCTTGAACCTAGGATTTGAGGTCTATGTGAAGGACGAGGAGGTAGATTATTACGAGGTGCATATAAATTTATTAATTATAAAACTTGTTTTCAAATGGCAATGAATAAGTACGGTCGATTTTCTCCAAAGACAACAGACCCTAAAACTGGAGCAAGAATAGCTGATCCAGAAGTATATGGTCAATCATTACCTGGGGATTCTGGTAAAGTTTCTAGCTGGCCAGAATTAAGAACTATGTTTCAATCTGGAAAATTAAATGAGCAATTTTTTGGTGTTGGAGGAACAAAGCAAAAACCAACTGGAGGAGAGTACAGTAGTTATCCATCTGATGTTAAAAGATACCTAGAAGGTAAAACTGATATACTTGATGATATAAATTATGAAGAGCCAATTATTAGTGAGGATTATGCCTCTCCAGGTAGTACTAAAAAAATTACTCGTGCTAATATTAATTATAAAGTAAATAGCCCTAAATGGAAGAGTATTATCAAAAAAACATCTATACCAGGAAAAAAATATACTCCATCACAAGAGGGTGTTAATCAACAAGTCGCTATTGGTAGCACTGGTGGATATGGGGAGTTTTTTGGAGTTAGCACTATAAGAGAAAGAAAAGTAGATCCAGAAACCATAATGCCAGAACCCACTCCAACACCAGAACCCAGTCCAACACTTAATAAGAAAAAATCTAAACCATTATCAGTAGATGTACCAAGCGTTGACAATCCTATTCAGTGGAGTGCTCCAGAACCTAAAGGTTACAAAACAAAAAGAAGTATTATAAAGAGCAAGGAAGGTGGTCAAGATAGTAAAGTAAAACCATTATCTATGACACTTGTGCCTAAAGAAGGAGGAGGCGTAAGAAGAGTTCCTGCATTATTGGTTGGAAAAGAAAAAACGGAACAATCTAAACCTAAAGGATTCAGATATAAAAGAGAAGAAAAAATAGCTAAATCATTTTATGCTCCAAAAGATGAACTTGGTTTTGGCGGATATTATAATATGACAGGAGAGGCTTTTGACGAGCAAGGTAAATCTGTTGATATTGCTAAACTTATTAAATCAAAAAGAAAAGATATAAGAGAATCAAGAAAAGACTTTAGACAAAACTCTATACTTCAAGGAGATCAAAAAAAAGATCGCATAAATGATTATAGAGAGGCTATGAAGAAAAATAGACTATCAACAAGACTAGCCAGACGTGGAGACATATCAGCAGTTGGTGATGGAACATGGAAAGAGGGTTTAAATTCAAAATTAGAATACTGGACTCCAGATTACAATAAAGAAGGAGATAGAGGAGCCATGTATAATTATGTATCTTCGGCAGAACGTGACATATCTAGAATTAATCAGTTAAAAAAAGCGGAAATATCAAACTATATAAACGCTCAAGTGGCAAGGGGAGCTAAAAAAGAAAACTACATTAAATCCGCAGAAGATAACGCCACAAATAGAAATAGCACACAGGCAAGGATGTCTCAATTCTGGGGATGGAATAAAAAAGTAAAGTAAATCATCCAAAATTTATAAAAATTGGGGTCACTGACCCCTTTTTTTGTTTATTGTAAGTGAAAAATACTTAAATTTGGTGAAAATTAATTAAAATGATAGTAAAAGAGATCCATTTTGGCGATGAAGGTCAAAAAAAATTAAAGTCTGGCATAAAAAAGATTGCTGGAGCAGTAAAAAGTACTCTCGGAGCGAGAGGAAGGACAGTGCTAATTGAGTCTGAGAACCATATTGGTGGCATAACCGTTACAAAGGACGGTGTGACTGTAGCAAAGTCAATCAATCTGTATGACCCGACTGAGAACTTGGCTGTAATCATGATGAGACAGGCTGCTGACAAGACGGCAACTGTTGCAGGTGACGGAACGACCACTTCAATTGTTCTTGCTGAGGCTATTATTGACGCAGCTGACAAATATGTTAAGCCAGATCACAACGTTACTGAGGTGATACGCAAGATAAATGCCATAACAAAGAAGGTAGTTGCATCGTTAGACAAGACATCTAAAAAAGTTAATGGTCGCAGGCTGTATGATGTAGCGACAATCTCTGCAAACAATGACCAAGAGATTGGCAAGATGATTGGTGACGCATTTTCTGAGGTATCTTTGGTAACTGTTGAGAACAGCATGAACTCTGAGACTCGTGTAGAGATTATTAATGGGATGCGAATCGAGAGGGGATACACGTCACAGTACTTTGTTACTGACCAGAAGAAGCAGGAATGTGTTCTAGACAATCCATACGTATTGATTTGTGATCATGAGATTAATAACATATCTAACCTTGAGAAGATACTAGCTCCAATCGTGTCACAAGGGAAGTCGTTATTGATTATCGGTAACCTAGGTCCTAACGCACTACAGACGTTAAATGTAAACGTGTATCAGGGTAAGATTAAGGCTTGTAATATTATTCCTCCATCTTTTGGATACAGACAGAAAGATCTGTTGAAAGATCTAGCGGTTGCACTTGGTGGAACATACTTCAGCGAGGACACTGGTGACGACCTATCTATTGCAAATCTTATTGACTTAGGTAGAGCGTCAAAGATTATTGTCAAGAAGGACATGACTGTGTTTATGCACCATGCTGAGTTCAAGGAAGACATAGACAATCATTTAATTGAGCTTAACGAGATGATCAATCAGACTGATGACCAAGTAGATAGAGAGTTCTTGAGAGAGCGAATCGCAAACATTTCTGGTGGTATCGGTGTGATCTATGTAGGTGCACAGAGCGACATTGAGCAGAAGGAGAAGAGAGACAGAATTGATGACGCTGTGTATGCAGTTATGGCCGCACTAGAGGATGGCATACTTCCAGGTGGTGGTATCGCACTGGCAGAGTGTGCGTCACTGATTGATGACTCTGATGATGTAGCATCAAAGATCATGTATGACGCACTTATAGCTCCGTTCAATCAAATACTAATCAATGCAGGAAAGAACCCTAAGTCTATAGCTCTTAGTATGTTTGAGAACAAGGGATGGGGGTATGACGTTAAAAACGAAAGGGCTGGCGACATGATTAAGATGGGTATTATTGACCCTACCAAGGTAACCAAGAACGCACTTCTAAACGCTGTATCTGTGGCCACTACAATAATGAGTACAAACGCAATAATAACAAATATCAGAGCAGATGAAAGTACTAAATAAATTTATACTAATCGAAAAGATTGTAGAGCAGAAAAAATCAAACAGCGGACTTATACTAAGCGGTGACGAGTACCAAGACATGAGGTATCACTATGGTGTAATCGTTGAGCCAGGAATAAACGTTGTTGGTATGTCTAAGGGAGACAAGGTGATGTACGACAAGGTGCACTCATACGAAGTACTAATTGACAATAGTAGATTTACTGTTGTTCAAGAGAAGGATATTGTTTGTGTTCTCTAAAGTCTGAGTTAAATCTTTTTATAGCATGGGCTAGCATTCTTTCTGAGTAAGATGCATTTGGTTTCATTACCTTATTTCGTCTTGGGGTCTCTGGAAAGGGTTCTAGCCCAATTAGCTTTCTATACATACTAGCTATCATTTTTTTAGACTGGAACGATAGCTCATATAAGTTATACTCTCCGTACTTTCTTTTTCTCCATATTGATATAAAACCTTGATTTAAAAGTCTGTCAAATCTTTTTTTATCCCAAGACATAAACGATGCATACTCATTAAACTTTGACCTAGTAAATAATTTTTCTGAGTATAGGTATAATAACATATCAACATCTGCTGATGACTTTAGTCCGTACTGGTATATTGCCCACTTTCTAATTACGCCCCAGTTTTTAAGAAAATCATACTTGGTATCACGACCATAATATATAGCGTCAACACGCTTTTTTCTTTTTTTTATTATTCTCATTTTTATTATATTTGTACTTTAAAAACAAAGTTATGAAAAATAGAAAGACACAAAACACTACTATAGTACCTGGATCTGGAGATCAGGAAACACAACTAACAATTCGTCCAACAATTACTGGTGGTAGATTGTATACTCAAAACACAATAAACAGAGACAATAATACAATGCACTCAAGTCAACAAAAGTTTGACAGAAGAGGTAATACTGTTTATAATAAAGAAATTGATTACAATAAGATACCTTTCAGAAACAAGGCTATTGATGCAATTAATAGGTTTGACTATAACCTTTCAAAAAAAATGAATTTAGTTGGCGATGCTTTACAAAATGCTCCAAAAAATACTATTGATACATTTAAAAACACAGGGGAAAATATTGGAAAAGTCCTTAATAAGGATCTTTACACTAAATATATTACTAAAAGTGAAATTGACGGCAAAGAAGTTTATGGGACAGAGCATGAAAGACCAACTATCACTGGAGGAAGGAGTAGAAAAGAAGTTTACAGTATTCAAAAAAATAATAACAGACAGTTATCTCAAGGTATTATTGAAAAAAATAAAAGCAAAAGAATTATCAGAACAAGATTTAATGAGGAAGGTATGCCAATAAGAAGAACAATAAGAGACAGAAAAATAAATTAATAGTTATGAAAAAGATGATTACCGAAAAAAAGACTGGCGAAAAATACGCCAACAAAGCTGCTAAGATGAAGCACGAAAAGTCTGAGTCTAAGAAAGAAATGGTTAAGGAGTACGGCATGAAGGCCGCTATGAAAAAAATGGCTAAGAAAAAATAACGTGGCTATAGTTATTGCTGGTGGAGAAAAGCACAGGATTTACAAAAAAACTAATAAAATAGGTAAAGGTAATCCAGGCGACATAATGGTAAACCATCCAACAAAGGACAAAGGTAAATGGGATACTATAAACTTAACCAAGATAGCTAATGTAAAGACAGTTAGTCAAGGAATTAAAGCCACTAAGAAATGGCACAAAGAACATCCATATAAAAAATGAAAGATCCAAGACTAGAACGAGCTGGAGTTGAGGGATTCAACAAGCCGAAGAGAACTCCAAACCACCCAACAAAGAGTCATATTGTTGTTGCCAAGCAGGGTGACGAGATAAAGACTATTCGTTTTGGCCAACAGGGCGTAAAGACCAATCAGACTGTTGGTCAACGTGAAGCATTCAAGAGTCGTCACGCCAAGAACATTGCCAAGGGTAAGATGAGTGCCGCATACTGGGCAGACAAAGTAAAGTGGAGCCCAAGCAAGACTGCATCCCCAAGCAAGAAATGGGTTAAAGGTTCTTAAAATGTCCGTAGCAAAGAAAAAAAATCCAGAGCTTTGGAGTAGGATAGTGTCTAGCGTTAAGTCAGGCACAAAGGGCGGTGATGCAGGTCAGTGGTCAGCTAGAAAGGCACAGATAGCTGTAGCCAAATATAAAGAAGCTGGAGGTAAATATGTAGGAAAGAAATCTGATTCAAATAGCCTGTCTAAGTGGACAAAGCAAGAATGGACTACTAAGAGTGGTAAACCTAGCAAGGAGACTGGAGAGAGATACCTTCCTAAAAAGGCTATTGAGGCGTTGAGTTCATCTGAGTATGCTGCAACTACAAGGGCAAAGAGAATGGGAGGTGGCACTGGTAGTGTTGTTGATCAACCAAAGGGTATTGCAAAGAAAACAGCAAAGTATAGGAAATGATTATAATTAAAAAGCATTATGGCTTTGGAGATACTGTTCACGCAATAACAAAGGCCACTGGAATTGAGAAAGTTGTAAAAGCAGTTGCTGGAGAAGATTGCGGATGCAACGAAAGAAAAGAAATGTTAAACAATCCAAACCTATTAATTAATAAGATATTTTATGGGACAGAGCAAGACATCGAAGTACTACGCAGCAAACCCAACAGCAGCGGAGAAGAGGAGAGAGTATCAGAGGGAGCTTAACAAGAGCGAGTCTGAGAAGAAGTATAGAGCAGAGCACACCAAGGAGAGAAGGAAGAGAGGAATTGACGGAAAGGGTGGGCCTGATGTTAGTATGAAAAAAAATGGTAAATTTGTACTTGAGTCTCCTTCTATCAATAGGGGTAGGAACGGAGCTAATGGTAAAAGTGCAAAAAAATAACTAAAAATGGCATATCAAAAATTACAACAAGGAAGAGCTGAGGCAGTAACTCCAGATGACACTAACAAGATACCATACGTAGGATATCCTACCGAAACATGGCCATGTGTGCTTTATGTAGGAGTTGGTGGAGACGTAAGGGTGTTAACTGCTGGAGGTGATGACGTTATATTCTTTAACGTACCTACAGGGGCTGTATTACCAATTCAAGTAGTACAAGTATTTGCTACTGACACAACAGCTTCAAGAATCGTAGCTCTTTGGTAGTATGTCACTCATTAGCAACGAAGGATCTGTTGGCCTAACAAGCACAACACTATATCAGTGTAGACCTCAAAATGTCTGCGCAATAAACTATATAAGATTCTCTAATGCTGTATCAAACTATGACATTACGCTAAGCAAGTACGTTGCATCTACAGCAACTACTGTAGAGATATATACAATATCTTTGTCTCATGGTGACACAGTTACCGATGACATGGTATACATATTAAATGCAGGAGACTATCTATCGGCAGTAACTACTGACGCATCAACCACATTTATAATTAGCGGAGAAGAAGGTCCAAATTTATCGTTCTTGAGATGCAAGTAACTGATGGAAATGGGTACATATATGGACCAAACGGTCTACAGGTAAACGGATCTGACGGAAGGCCAAAGGTTCTTTCTACAGGTGGATCTAGCGGTATACCACATGGTATAGCAAGTGGGACCGACACGTATACAGTTGCCATTACTGGTGCAACTTCTTATGCTGATGGTGACGCATATCTAGTTAGATTTACTAATGGAAATACTACAGGTTCAACATTAAATATTAATGGACTTGGAGCCGTAGCATTATACAGAAATAATGACGGAGAACTTATAGGTGGTGATATTCAAAATGGAGCAGAAATGCTTTGTGTATACAACTCAACATTAAATGTTTTTCAAGTTATAGGTACGTCACCAAATACTTTATTAGCATACGTAACAAATTCAGAGGCTATAACAATAACTAAGGGTCAGCCTGTATATGCGTTTGGAGGACAGGGTGATAGACTTAAGGTTAAGCTTGCGTATAATACGTCTGACGCTACTTCAGCTCAAACGGTAGGTCTAGTATTGTCTACATCAATTGGAGCTAACCAGAAGGGATTTATTATACTTAATGGTCAGCTTGACGGATTAAGTATTCTTCCAACGTCAACATGGGCTGATGGTGATCCTGTGTACTTAGGTGCAACAGCAGGATCAATTACTAATATCAAGCCTTACGCTCCAAATCACTTGGTTTATTTAGGATTTGTAACTACAGCAAGTAATGGAAGTGCTGGAAGAATGTATGTTAGGGTACAGAACGGATACGAATTAGATGAGCTTCATGACGTTCAGATATCTGGACTTGCTGATAATGATCTACTACAATATGATCTAGCAACTGATTTGTGGCAAAATAAATCATTATCAAATGCTGGAATACAGGATACATTGGTAAGTGGCACTAACATTAAAACAGTAAACTCAACATCTTTATTGGGTAGTGGTAACATATCTGTACAACCAACATTAGTGAGTGGCACATCTATTAAAACAGTTAACTCTACCTCATTATTAGGTAGTGGTGATGTAGCAGTACAGCCTACCTTAGTGAGTGGCACATCTATTAAAACAGTTAATGGTAACTCATTACTTGGTAGTGGAAATATAAATATAACAGCATCCCCATTTATTCAAGCAGGATTTCAATATGGATCAGCAGTAACAGGGACCACTGTTAATACAGTAAGTGCATCTTTATTATTTAATTCTGTTTATTTTGCGAATTTAACCACACTACAATTTAGAGCTAAATTGTATAAAACAACAGGTTCAACAGCTACTACTGTAAGGTTATATATTAATACAGCTAATAACTTGACAGGAGCCACATTATTAGCTACAGCTGCATCAATGACTACAGCAGCTACATTTCAGCATTTTTGGAGAGATTTTTATGTGAATGGAACCTCTATGTATTATTACCCATCAGGTACTGCATCAGCTAATGACTTATCTGCATTCACAGCATCTACATTTACAATAGTTGCATCAACAAATTATTATCTATTAGTAACCATACAACATGTTACTTCTACTGACTCTGCTACTTGTATAAAATATCAAGTATTTAATTCATGATAACATTCACACATAATGATATTGAATATACCATCACAGGTCCTATTGAAGTGATTAGTGATACTCAGCTCCATGTGGAAACTGATAAGGGTATTATTCTAGTAGATAACACAATGGAAATATACTATCAATTAAAATAGTTATCTTTGTGAGTATGAAATATATACTCGCATCATTTATATTTTTATTTCTATTTTCATGCTCTTTAGAAAAGAGATTGGCAAAGTATTGTCCTTTATGTACACAGAAAGATAGTGTTGTAACTGTCACTCAATACAGAGATACAACAATCAATATTCCTGGTGAAACTGTATATATAGAAGATACATTATTCTGTGATTCATTGGGTAATGTTTATGCATCTAGATTAGCTGAAAGAGACGGTACTATCATCAAGTTACAATCTAGAATAAGAGATAATAAATACAAAGTAATTGCTAAGACGGATACTATTTATAGAACAATCAAAGGTAATACGGTATATAGGACAAAACTCGTAACCAAGACATTAAAACCAGAGCGCATAAAGTACATACCATGGTGGGTTAATTTTTTTGCGGTATTAGGAGGTATATTATTTATTATTATTTTGATATATGTTATAGTAAAAGTTATTAAAAAAAGTATCACACCAATTCCATGAGAACACAACTAATAGTATTATTTGCATCATTTAAAAAATTTTCACCTCAGATTTTGATGACACTTACAACTTTTTTTATGCCAATATTTGGACTTTCAATGCTTATTGGATTTGTCATATTATTAGATACAGTAACTGGTATATGGAAGTCTAAAAAAAATAAAGTTCCAATAACATCTAGAGGATTATCTGCCGTAGTTTCTAAAATGGCATTATATCAGGTAACATTGTTTACATTCTTTTTGATTGATCATTTTATAATGAACGATATTATTAAGCAATTTTTTTCAGTAGAATTAATGTTGACCAAAGTACTATCATTAATTCTTGTAAGCATTGAGGTAATGAGCATTAATGAAAACTATAAGGCTGTTAAGGGATTAGATTTATGGCAGGCAATGAAGAACTTGTTTGCTAGAGCAAGAGAAATTAAAAAAGATATAGATGGAATTAGACATAACCAAGATAGTACAGGAGAGGCTATCTAGCAATCAGTACTTTGCTGAGGATAGTAAAAAACTTCAAGTATACCTACATCACACAGCTGGTGGAGGTAATCCTGTTGCCGTATCCAAGTTCTGGAATAGCAATGACTCAAGAATAGCTACTGCATTTGTTATAGGCGAGAAAGGAACTATTGTTCAGTGCTTCTCCTCTAGACACTGGGCATGGCACTTAGGTATTGATGCAGAGGATTTTGCTGTAAATGGAGCAAAATATCAGAACCTAAATAAACTTTCAGTAGGGATTGAGGTATGCAACTGGGGGCCATTAAAGCTTAAGAATGGAAAGTACTATAACTATATAAATGGTGTTGTTGATCCATCTATGGTTACAACATTAGACAATCCGTATAAGGGCCATGTTCTGTGGTACAAGTATACTGACGAGCAAATAGAGAGTACTAGACAGTTGGTAAACTACTTGTGCGAAACATATAACATACCTAAGAACTACAGAGAAGAAATCTGGAAGATAGATAAGGAAGCATTCAAAGGTACACCAGGCATATATACACACAATTCAGTTCGAAAGGATAAATCTGACATATATCCTTGTCCTAGGATGATTGAAATGCTAAAAAACTTATGAAGTTCAAGAGTCACTGGTTTAGAGAGATATGGGGACACGTAAGTATAAGAGTTATACTGGGTCCTGTAAGGTTCTTTGCTATTGACGTTGATGTATGTAGAAATTTTTATTCAATTACTTTTATTAACTTTACACTTAGAAATAGATGAGCAAGAAAACATTAGAAGTAAAATCATTTGAGAAAAAACATGTCGAAAGACCTGGTATTCATGCCAAGACTAAGACATCTGTTTTAAAGACATCAAAAAACTATAAAAAAAAATATAAAGGACAAGGACGATGAAAGCAGGTAACTATCAAACTAAATCACCAAGTGTAAATGATTTGTTGTTTGGAACAAAAAACTCTACAGGAGAGACTGTAAATTTTAAAGTACAGGATGTCGTTAATTTAACTCAAACGCCATCCATTGTTTCTACGAATACATTAATTGCTACCACAATAACAAACATTAATACGTACTTTACTGGAACAATTGCTGGAGCCAACTTTGCTATCACGCTACCTACAGCTAGTTCCAATATTGATGGCCTTAAGTATGTAATTATGTCAACAATAAACAGACCAACAACTACATGGGTAACTCCTGGTGGATCTATTGTTGGAGCTCCATCTTCTTTAACAGCAAATACTCCAGTTTGTTTTCAGTATAACAATGCTAATACTACATGGTATATTTCTATGTAATTTGTCACTAAATTTTATTATATTTGTGACATAATTATAAATTAAATAAAATGGCAAAAGAAAAAAAAATTACTCAAGAAGAGTTAGACAAACTAAGATCTTTAAATCAAACTTACAGAGATCTTAAATTCCAAATCGCTGATATTGAGGTTTCATTTGAACGAATGAAAAGTCAAAAGATGGCATCATTAGCTAATCTAGAAACATCTGCATTTGATTTATCACAGTTTCAAGATGAGTTAATATCAAAGTATGGAGACATTAAAATAAATCTTCAAACAGGTGAATATAATTAGAAAAATATCGGTAGGTCCAGACTACATGAAGTCTATGCACTACGTTGTTGGACAAGATGTTTTAAGAGGAAACGGAAGCATTGATACAATTTTAATGGAGTTAGATTCATCTATATCAATATATATATTGAATCAAGATAAAGAAATTGTTAAATGGAAAAGTTTCTCTTCTTCAATGCCAATATCTATTGAGTACAACATAGATTTCTGATGAAGTCTCCACATCATTTTATAATAAAACCTTACAATAGTAGGCGTTATGATAACATACGTAAGTATGGTGAGGTTGATTTTATTATAAGCGCATCACAGGAAGACCACACTGTATCTAACAGACTCGGTGTGGTTGTTTCTGTTCCAATAAATTATGATGGGCCAATAAAGAGTGGAGATCATGTAATAGTTCATCATAACGTATTTAAGTTTTACTATGATATGAAGGGCAACCAGAAGAGTAGTTGGCATCACCTGTTTGATGATTACTTTATTATAGAGTCTGATCAGTTGTACTTATATAAAGATCCAGAAGGTGAATGGATGTCACCATATCCGTTTTGTTTTGTAAGACCTATAAAAAATAAAGATAAAGTTATTTCAACTACTGGATCAAGAGAAGAATTATGGGGTGAACTGGTATACTTTAATGATTTACTTAAAGATGTATCAAAGGGTGATATTGTAGCATTTTCACCAGATAGTGAGTACGAGTTTAGAATAGATGATGAGGTGCTTTATAGAATGTATAACAAGAATATATGTCTAAAAAAATAGAGTTAATACAAGCTGCAAAGATAGCTGTTGATGAGTTAATAAAGGTTCTTAAGGAACCAATAATCACTCATGCTGAGGACGACATATCTGCTGATAAGTTAAAGAATGCGGCATCAGCAAAAAGACTTGCATTCGAGGATGCAATATATATGCTAGGAAAGATTGAAGAGGAAGAGAACAAGGATACGCAACAGCCTGTTGCACAAATTGAATTTGGAAAACATGGGTTTGCCGAGGGAAAGGCAAAGATAAAAAATGGAAAATAACCTATACACAATTCTTGAAGATTATGTAAACAAGTCAACAGTATCCAATAAAAACAGGAGAAAAAACTGGGAGTACGGATATAATAAAGAGTATGACCTTGTTGTAATATCTAAAGATGGTACTATAGGCGATATATATGATGTAAGTGGATTAAAGATAGCATTACCATCTGTTCCAGATGAAATAGAAGATAGAGGTTCTAAATGGCAGGCTGTTGAATATCCAAAAGAACTTCAAAGAATAAAGAGCATATTTGATTGGAATAGAAAGGATAATGCATTTAAAGTTCAGTACGTAGACTATATAGAGAATGAGTTTGATAGGAGAGACAATGGATTTTGGTTTGTAAATAATGGAAAGCCAACATACATAACTGGAACTCATTACATGTACCTACAGTGGACCAAGATTGATATTGGTCTTCCAGACTTTAGGGAGTCAAACAGAATATTTTATATATTTTGGGAGGCATGCAAGGCAGACAACAGATCGTTTGGAATGTGCTACCTAAAGAACAGACGTTCTGGATTCTCTTTTATGAGTTCAGCAGAGACTTGTAACACTGGAACAATTGTAAGAGACTCTAGAATAGGTATACTATCAAAGACTGGTAGCGATGCCAAGAAGATGTTTACCGACAAGGTTGTACCAATCATAAGAAACTATCCGTTCTTCTTCAAGCCAATACAGGACGGTATGGATAATCCAAAGACTGAGTTGGCGTTTCGTGTACCTGCTAGTAAGATTACTAGGAAAAACATGGACGAGGAAAAGACTGAGGACATAGAGGGACTAGACACAACCATTGACTGGAAGAACACAGCCGACAACAGCTACGATGGTGAGAAACTATTGTTGCTTGTTCATGACGAGAGTGGTAAGTGGGAAAAGCCAGAGAACATTTTAAATAACTGGCGAGTAACTAAGACCTGTTTGCGTTTGGGAGCTAAGGTCATTGGTAAGTGTATGATGGGATCAACATCAAACGCACTACCAAAGGGTGGTGAGAACTTTAAGAAGCTATACAACGATAGTAGTGTGGCCCAGAGATCTGCTAATGATCAGACTAAGAGTGGTCTATACTCTTTGTTTATTCCAATGGAGTGGAACGTTGAGGGATACATAGATGAGTTTGGGTGGCCAGTATTTGAAAGTCCAGAAAAACCTATAAAGGGTATAGATGGAGAGATGATAAGTACTGGTGTAATAACTTGGTGGAACAACGAAGTTAATGCACTTAAATCAGACTCTGATGCACTTAACGAGTTCTATAGACAGTTCCCTAGAACTGAGTCTCATGCGTTTAGAGACGAGTCTAAGCAGTCTATATTTAACTTGACTAAGATATATCAGCAGATTGACTATAACGACTCTTTAATTAAGGAGAAGTTCTTGACTAGAGGTTACTTCCACTGGAAGAACGGTGAAAAAGACACTGAGGTAATTTGGACTCCAGATAAGAATGGTAGGTTCTTGGTGTCATGGATACCAAAGCAGAATTTAAGAAATAATGTTATAACTAAAAATGGGAAAAAATATCCAGGTAATGAACACATGGGAGCGTTTGGTTGTGACCCTTATGACATATCAGGTGTTGTTGGAGGAGGTGGTTCTAACGGTGCTCTCCATGGTATGACTAAGTTTCATATGTCTGATGGACCAACTAACGAATTCTTTTTAGAATACATAGCTAGGCCACAGACAGCTGAAATATTTTTTGAAGATGTTTTAATGGCGTGTTATTTTTATGGGATGCCAATACTAGCAGAGAATAACAAGGCTAGACTATTGTATCACTTTAAGAATAGAGGGTATAGGGGATTTGCCATGAATAGGCCAGATAAGAACATGAACAAGCTATCAAAAACTGAACTTGAGATAGGTGGTATACCAAACTCTAGCGAGGACGTGAGACAGGCACACGCATCATGTATAGAATCGTATATTGAGGAGTATGTTGGATTTGATACAGAAGGAAATTATAGAGATCCAGAGACTATTGGTTCAATGTATTTTAATAAAACATTAGAAGACTGGGCCAGGTTTGACC
>Ga0255176_1000194_pt1 | contig 37550 bp, 29 predicted proteins | sample Atl_Atlam_RepA_8_2_FD_183622 | JGI IMG/M metagenome (GOLD analysis project Ga0255176, IMG submission 183622) | Freshwater microbial communities from Altamaha River, Georgia, United States - Atl_Atlam_RepA_8d | ecosystem: Environmental > Aquatic > Freshwater > River | place: USA: Georgia... | reverse complement strand
AAAATGAAAAAGAATGTATTGCTCATTTTGATCGTTTTAGACAGTACCTTATTAAAACATCAAGTGTGTTATTAGGGTGCATTGACGATTTAAAACATGCTTTGCCAAATCAAGCGTCTGACTTCGATCGAGTAGCAAAAGGAATTACTGATGTATCTACACAACTGGTTGCTTTGGGATATGCAAATCATGTTATACAAGAGATTGAGATTCAATCACTTGGTAGCTTGTATAAAGCAATGGGTCTTTCACGACCTGCAGTTGAATGTTCAAACTAAATCGTATTACAAAATTTCTTTAGTATCTATAATTTTATGTATTCATCAAATGAGTTATGCAGATACTTTATCATTTAGCATGAATGCGAGAACTTTCGAAACACAACATCAATCATTGTTAGTTAAATCATTAGCGTATTCTTGTTTATCTCTTGAATATATTCCTGACAGTTTACCGTGTAATCCTGCAATGACTTCGCGAAATCGAAAAGCAGGTTTAAAAGGCGAAGGATTAATATCTAATGGTTACTCCAATATTGATAAAACTCGTCGACTGCTTTCATCAAACATTGATCAGCAATTAATAAACGATCTGTTTACGAACGAACCAGTCGTGCAACTTGAAACGAGTATTGATGTGATGTTTACTTCTCAGTTTTTAAACTCAAAATATTCGCCGTTTACACACAAATATTTTGCTGTTCTTCGCAATAAAGCCAATCCAGATGTTGAGATGTACGCAATAGACGAGCAAAGTTTGATATTACAAACAGGATATTCATTTGGTGATATTGATATTGGACTAGCAGTTAAAAAAAATGATTGGAAATTTATTAAACAAAGATTTAAAATTCTGGATTTGAGCACACCCTCAGGCCAAAGTTTACTTAAACCGAAAACACAATCGGCAATTTTTATTGAGCCCGCAATTAATTATCGGTTTAAATCCTTATGGTCTCCAAGATTATCAGCGCAAGTTGTTAATTCTGGATATTTAAGTGAACAGTATGATGAATTTGAGCATCCAGTTGAGTTGCAGTTTGGTTTTGGTCTTTCACCTGAAATTGCAATTGGTCGCTTAGATTTACTTGTTGATTATAAAAGTTTAAATTCTAACGAGTCAGATCAAAAAAAAATTCATATAGGTGGACTTTATAATTACGGTGCTATGACATTAGCTACAGGGGTCGATGATTATGGCATGTCGCTTGGTGTATTTTATGGATTAGAACAAATAAACGCCGGAATTCTATTTTCGACAACAAAACTGCCATGGAGACAAGATGATTACTATTCGCAAACAGTATATTTACAACTCGGTTGGCAACTATAATTTGTTCGTCTTTCTATTTTTAATATTTTTGACTGTTTCTGTAAGCGCTGAGCAGAGGATTAATATATTCCCGCCGTCGGTAAACTATTCTGTTAAAAACAAACAAGTTTCGTGGAACGTTTATAAATTACAATACGATAAATCTCTCGAGTCAGATCGTATTGATGGTATTAGTTATATGATAAGTGGTGGTTTAGCATTAGTTGGGGGGCTCGTGGGTTCGGGTGTAACAAAAGATCCACTTGAAAAGGGAATCTATGCAGTATTTCAAACAATTGGTATTGCAAGTATTGGTTATGGTGCATACAAGCACCAGATAGGCGACGAACAACGTTTAATTCTTACGAGTTTAATGAATTCGACAGAATTAACTGATGAACAAAAAGTTATTTTTTATCAAAATTATCTAAATGAAAAAAAGTCTCTAGAAAGAAATGAACGCTTTATTAAGGCTGTTACCCATGGTTTGATTGCTGCATTGAACTTTTATAATGCTTCTCAACAGTCACAGGATGGCGTTAAGAATACGTTAGTGTTTATCGGCGGAGCTAATATGTTAGCAAGTGTTTCTTATTCATTTTAAAATACGAAAACTACTGCTTACTGTAGATTGTGCTGTCATCGCCCCAGTATAAATTTTGATTATCGAAGAGATATTTGAACGATTCCTTTTCGCCTAATTGGCGTTGTTGATATTCATCGCACTTAAGACCAGTAACATCGCGTGCAACGTTTGTCTTCCAGCCATTTAGGCCGCAGTAGCGAATTATATTCAAACTACGAGTAACTTCATCAGTGATAGAGACATAACTTGCTTTTTTAAATGCAGTGTTCACTATTGTTTCGTTGACAGATTCAATGACATATTCACGTAAAAATATTAAATAAGGTGAATTACATTCTGCATCTTCGTAGGCGATAAATTTCCAGTGAATATGTCCTTTGTCAATATTAAGGTATTGTTCGTAATAATCGCCTTCGTTGCTTGCATTGCATGTTTGATAATAAGTTCCATCAAGATTTTGCAAACCTAGAGATTGTACTGAAAAAAAGAAAATAATTATATTGGCAATAAATAAAAATAATTTATTTGTCTTAATTGTTTTCATACCTATGTCCTTTTTATTTTAGTTTATTTTCAAGTTCGCTCCAGCGTTCATAAAGACGAGCGATCTCTTTTTCTAAATTTGAGCAGTTTGTTGTAAGCTCAGTCAACTTGGAAAAAGCTGATTGATTGAGGGGGTCATTTATTTCAGCTTGGAGAGATGCTAACTGTGCTTCTTTAGTCTGAATAACACTTTCGATTTTTTCGTATTCTAAAGTTTCTTTATAGCTGAGTTTCTTATTTGATGTGCTTGTTTTGCTGTTTTGATTTTCCGTTAAGTTATTTTGAGCTGATTTTTTTAAGTCTTGAGATTCAAAACGGAACCAATTTTCCCACTGATAATAGTCCGCAAATTTAATAATTTCACCGTCAGCTTTTTCTGTGAAAGCCCAAAGTTCTTTAGAGTTTTGATCAAGAAAGAAACGATCATGTGAAACTAAGATTATCGCTCCTGGAAAATCCGCTAAGCAGTCAGCTAGGACATCAAGTGTTTCAACATCTAAATCATTGGTGGGCTCATCAAGGATGAGAACATGTGCTGAGGTCAGCATGAGCTTTGCTAAGAGTAATCGACTCTGCTCGCCACCAGAGAGCTTGGCAACAGGCATATCCATTTGAAATGAGTTAAAGTGAAAGCGGCTCAGGTAGCTTTTAGCAAAAACTGGTTTACCTTGAAAATGAACGTAATCACCTTCAGGGCAAATCACTTTTAAAACAGTTGTATTTTGGTTAAGACTTTCTTTGCCTTGTTCAAAATAATTAATTTGTATGTCTGGGTTAATAAAGACTTCACCTGATGTAGGTTGCTCTTGTCCCATCATGATTTTAATTAAGGTCGACTTTCCGCAACCATTTGAGCCCAGCAGGCCAATGCGAGCTTTAGGGCGAATAAGGCCGTTCAAGTTCGCGAATAAAGGATCAGCTAAATAAGACTTCGTAACGTTTTTAAGTTCAATCAGCTTTTGCGGGGAATGCCCTTCTTGAGAAAAGTCAAAGTCGGAACGTCTCGTTGAATTTTTATTTTCAAGTTTATTAACCTCGTCGATAAGATCATGAGCACGGTTTTGACGCGCTTTTTGCTTAGCTAAGCGTGCTTGGGGGCCACGGGCTAGCCAGGCTTTTTCGATAAGCATGGTGTTGCGACGCTTCTCTTCGAGTTTTCTTAATGATTCAAGGAGCATACTTTTGGTTTCAAGAAACTGAGCATAGTCTCCATAAGATTTAATCAAACCATCCGGGTTCCGAGGATCTAAATCGAAAATGACATTACACGTGTTTTGTAAAAAGGCCCGATCATGTGTCACTATCAAAAATGAAATTTGATTTTCGTTGGCGATAAAATCTTCGAGCCATAAAATACTTTGAATATCAAGATGATTGGTGGGCTCATCCAGAAGTAATAAGTTCGGTTTTTTGATAAGTTCTCGTGCTAAAGCAACTCTTTTTTGCCAGCCACCTGATAATTGTGACACAATCGTATTTTCGGCAAGTGGCATTTGATCGAGAGAAAGTTTTTTTATAAGTTCATAGGCATAAGCAATATTGAGCCCATCGTATTCATCATCAGTGGCAGAAATAAGCGTTTCATAAATTGTTTTATTTGTCGTAAACTGAGGACGTTGTTCTAAATAACCTAAACGTAAACTATTTGAAAATGACAGCTGACCAGAATCTGGTTTAATTTGGCCGTTTAAAATTTTAAGTAAAGTTGATTTACCTGCACCATTGGGGCCCAGTAAGCCTATTTTTTGTTGAGTATCAATTGAAAATGAGATTTTTTCAAAAAGCGTTTTAGAAGCGAATTCTTTAGATATTTGGTAAGCAGAGATAAGATTTGCCAAGAGTAATGTCCTTTTCAAGTCAAAGGACATTACAGCCTGAAAAAGACTATATTGGCAAACTGTATCGACAAATTCTATAGATCACTTGAGAAAATTGACTCATCATGTTTCCCGTATTGTATTGAATTTGGTATTTGTGACAAATTGCACGGACCTTTTCAGCGATTTCAGCATAGCGACGTGCAGGCAGATCCGGAAACAAATGATGTTCGATTTGGTGGCTTAGGTTCCCAGTCATGATGTGTAATAGCTTTCCACCGGTTAGATTAGAAGATCCTAAAATTTGTCGAACGTACCAATGACCTTTAGATTCATTATGTATTACGCTGCGATTAAAGAGATATACTTTTTGAGTGAAATGCCCGCAGAAGATGACCGTAAATGTCCAAATATTTCGTATAATATTGGCTGTAAAATTTCCTGCTAGAACAGATAAAAAATGAGGGCCTGCTATAAGCGGAAAAAAGATATAATCTTTGATAAACTGAAAACGAATTTTTTTAAACACAGGTTTGACATCATTTTTAAATTTGTTCCAGTGATTTTTGCTTCTAAAAATAGTACCAAGCTTTAATTCTTGAATAGCAATACCCCATTGAAAAAACAAAGCAAAAATAATTGTGTATAAAGGTTGAAAGATATTGCCAAATTTCCATCTCTGTTCTGGAAATAATCGCAAAATGCCGTAACCTATATCATCATCCAAGCCTTTTATATTTGTGTAAGCATGATGTTTATAGTTGTGACTACGGCGCCAATTTTCCGAAGTACCCGCTATGTCCCATTCATACGAACTGCTATTAAATTGTGGATCTTTCATCCAGTCATATTGACCGTGAATAACGTTGTGGCCAAGTTCCATGTTTTCTAGGATTTTCGACAAACCAAGAAGTAGTGTTCCCAAAATCCATGTAGGTGGAAAAAACCCAAAAAATAATAAGGCTCGTCCACAAAGTTCCGTGTAGCGAACAGCAGCTAAAATTTTGCGAATGTACTTAGCATCTTTTTCGCCAACAGATCGTGTAATGTCATCACGGATTTGGTCGAGTTCGTGAGCAATTTCATTCAATTGTTTTTCGTTTAAGTGTAGAGAGTTTGCAGTCATATTATAACCCTTTATAAGTTTTTTATTTCAATGTCGGATTGTGAACGACTGACACATATCTGAATTTCATCTTGATCTTCGATACTTTGTTCGCCGCTCAGTAAGTTTTCAGTTAGTCCCTTAACTTTTGTACAAGTACAGCTTTTGCAGATTCCCATTCGGCAGCCATGTTTAGGGTGTAAGCCATGCATTTCGAGTGCTTCTAAAATGGTTTGTTGATTTGAAATCGAATAAGTTTGTCCATTGTAGTGTAAGTGGTGAAAGACCTCTTCAGTCGATGGCTGTTTTTTGTTGACTATAGACTCTGCTAAAAACTGAACATTGTGGGGTGAAGTTAGATTTAGTATGGATTGAATAAACCCTTGCGGTCCACAGGCTATGACAACTGCTTTATGTAAGTTTGTGCTTTTAAAGTGATCATGATTAGGTTTTTGTGATAGATTAGTTTTCTCATCCAGTGCGAATATCTGAAAATTGAATTGAGGATTCAATATTTTCATTTTGTCAAATTCAGATCTGTAGCAGGTTTCTTCAGATTTGTTAACCCAGTAAAGTAAGTTAATTTTTTTTGTGAGTGATTTAGGATCGTTTAATAAACTGTAAAAAGGAGTTATACCGACCCCACCGGCGCAAAAAATATACTGTTCCGATGTTGGAATGTTATCCCAAGTAATTTCACCAAAGGGCTGACTAATTTCAATTAAGTCTCCAACCTGTAAAGCTTGATTTAAAGCTGAGCTCAGGAAAAATCCGTTCTGTGTTTCGTGCGGGTGAGCATCCTTGACTGTTATTGAGTAAATTTGTCGACTGTGATCAGTTGGGCTATAGGTGCGTGTGATATTACGCCCGTTAATTGTAAAAGTGACTAAGATATGTTGTCCCGCTTTAAAGTTTTTAAAATTAAAATTTGGCTTAAAAAATATTGTTTTTACGTTATGGGCCTCTTGCCTAATATCTTTTACACGTGCAAAGACGCGTTCTATTGAAAATGACGGGGCAAATAGTCGTACCCAATAGTCGATAACGGATGGTTTAAAACCAAGTTTATTCAAATTATAGCTCAGTGGTGTTGAAAATTGATATTTCATAGGCCCTCTTATATATTACTATACACTTGTATATACAAGTGTATAGTAATTATTTGTCAGGATTTAATGTGGAAAATGGCTGCATTTCAATTAAGGTCATGTTAAAAGGTGTCATGTTAAAATCTACAGCAGCTTCGGTTAAAAAAAAGACTAAAGCTAAAACTCTAAAAAATGAGCTTGCATCTAAACCTTTACAAGGTCGTAAAGCTGTCATAAGTCGTGAAGATATTATCAATGCTGCATTAGAGTTACTTGGGCCTCATCGGAGTATATCAAGTTTAAGTTTACGTGAAATCGCACGTTCCGCTGATATTGCTCCAAACAGCTTTTATCGACATTTTAAAGACCTTGAAGAATTGAATTTAGCTTTAATAAAACTAGCAGGACAATCGCTACATAAAATTGTTGGTGAAGCTCGTCACCGTGTGACAGTCAATCGCAGCGTTGTTCGTACTTCTATTGAAGCTCTTATGGATATGTTGAATGCAGATCAAAAGCTTCTACATATTCTTTTACGTGAAGGAACTATTGGTTCGGAAAATTATAAAAAGGCTGTGCAAAAAGAATTACAATTTTTTGAGGATGAGTTATGCATGGATCTCATTCGCCTACTTAAAGCCAGTGGTCATCAAATTAAGTATCCAGATCTCGTGGCGAAAGCTATTACGCGTTTGGTCTTTACAATTGGTGTAGATATTTTAGATAAACCCAAAAATGAACAACCCCCAGTTGTGGAAGAACTCATTAAAATGATTCGGATGATTATTATTGGTGGAGTTTCAAAATCATGAAAATAATTGATAAAGCTAAACTGATTGAAAAAATTAAAATTCAGCTGGAACAAGACTTTGAAAAATTAAAATCTGCAGCGCTTGCAACTTATGAAGATGCTACACATGAAGAATCGAAACCAGAAAATGAATATGATACGCGCGGCTTAGAAGCTTCTTACCTTGCTGGTGCACAAGGTAAACGATTAGCGGAGTTGGAAGAGGTCTATGCAGCAATTAAGTTTTTAAAAGTAAAAAATTTTTCTGATCAAGATGTTATTGAGTTATCGGCTCTTGTTGAAGTCGATCTCAAAGGGAAAAAACAATTTCTATTAATTGCGCCTAAAGGTGGAGGAATAATCATTGAGTATGATGGATTATCAATTCAAGTTATTGCGAGCTATTCTCCGCTAGGTGAAGCATTGTTAGGTCTCAAAAAAGGTGATGTAGCAATTATTGACAGTGGTCACAGAGAAATTGAATACGATATTATTAATGTTTGGTAGTTTGTTGTGGAAATTTATTTCAGATTGAAAGTGAAGTTAGGTCATGATTAGTACAAGTAATGTCAGTTTACGTTTTGGTGGTAAAAAATTGTTTGAAGATGTAAATGTTAAATTTTCACCGGGCAATTGTTATGGTTTAATTGGGGCAAATGGTGCAGGTAAATCAACTTTTTTAAAGGTCTTATCAAAAGAAATCGAACCTAATACAGGCGAAGTTGTTATGCCTCCAAAAGCTCGATTATCAGTTTTAAAGCAAGATCATTTCGCATTTGATGATCATACTGTTTTGGATACAGTGCTGATGGGTAATAGTCGACTATATAGCATTATGAAAGAGAAGGATGCGCTTTACAATAAAGCTGATTTTTCTGATGCTGACGGTGTTAGGGCGTCTGAACTTGAAACTGAATTTGCAGAGCTCAATGGTTGGGAAGCTGAATCTGAGGCTGGTGTTTTACTCGCTGGTTTAGGGTTAGGTGCTGATAGTTTTACAAAACTGATGAAGGAGTTAAACGGTGGTGAAAAAGTAAAAGTACTTTTAGCACAAGCATTGCTTGGAAAACCAGACATTCTCCTTTTGGATGAACCGACAAATCACTTAGATATTTATGCGATTAACTGGCTTGAAAACTTCTTACTTAATTTTGAAAACACAGTTATAGTCATTTCACATGATCGCCATTTTCTAAACAAAGTTTGCACGCATATTGCCGATATTGATTTTGGAAAAGTGACAACTTATACAGGCAATTATGATTTTTGGCGACAAGCAAGTGAGTTACAACAGCGTTTGCTTTCTGATCAAAATAAAAAAAGTGCAGAAAAAGCTGAAGAACTTAAAGCGTTTATTGCGCGATTTAGTGCGAATGCATCGAAATCAAGACAAGCATCATCTCGTCAAAAGCAACTTGAAAAACTTGAGTTTAATGAACTGCCAGCATCATCTCGCAAGCAGCCATATATAGGCTTCGAAATGAAGCGTGAACTTGGTCAGGATGTATTAGTTGTTGATAATTTAAATTTAACATACGAAGGGCAGCCTATCTTAAAGAATGTTTCTTTTAGAATTAATAATGGCGAAAAAGTTGCCTTTGTTGGAAAAAATGATCTTGCTAAAACCTTATTATTTGAGATTCTTGCAGGAAATTTAAAGCCTGATTCGGGGCAGGTCAAGTGGGGTATAACAACGGCTGTGAGTTATTTTCCAACTGATAATTCTGTTTTTTTTAAAGGCGAAGAAGAAAATTTAGTCAACTGGTTAAGGCAGTACTCTGATGAAAAAGACGAAACATTTTTACGTGGTTATCTGGGTAAAATGTTATTTAGTGGTTCTGATGCTTTAAAGAAGCCAAATGTACTCTCAGGAGGGGAAAAAGCCCGCTGCATGTTTGCTAAGATGATGTTATCGGGCGCAAATGTGTTAATCATTGATGGTCCTACTAATCACTTAGATTTAGAGAGTATTACCGCAGTCAATGAAGGAATGAGTCGTTACAAAGGTTGTGTGTTATTTACAAGTCACGATCATGAGCTCATACAAACTGTAGCTAATAAAATTATCGAAGTTGATCAAACTATTGTTTTTGAAGATCGTACGACTTATGAAGATTATCTTTTAAAGACAAAAAATATTGATGAAAAATAAATAATGCTAGTTCTGGAAATTCAAAAAGGCTTCAAATTTTATAAAGAAGCCTTTTGAATTTTGGATCAAAAAACTATTTTGTCGTCGCAGGCTCAGTGATTGGAGCAGTTGTAGCTTCAACTTTGGCCTTAACAGCCGCTTTTTTATCGTCTAGTTTTTTTGCCGCAGTTTTCTTTTGATTTTCAACTTTTTTAACAGCAGAGTTTTTTTGATTTTCAACTTGTTGTGTTGCAGTTTGCGCTGCATTTTGTGCTGAATCAGTTGCAGCTTGAGTTGTTGATTGAGTAGCTGCTTGAGCAGTTTGTTCAACACCCTTTTGAGCTGTTTCTGCAGTTTGCGTAGCCGATTTTTTAGTTTCTTCAGCAGCTTTTTGCGCAGCATTTTTTAAATTATCCATCGAGAACTGAGCTTGAGCAGTCATTGAAATTAAAGACGCAGTTGCGCAAGCCATAATGATTTTTGTTTTTGCCATTTTAAATCTCCTTAATGTTTGGGGTTATAATTAAAGCAAAAGCTCTAAAGTAAAGTCAAATTAAGATATTTTAATTATCACTCAGTGCCAGTTTATGCTTGAGATGTTGGCATTGTCAGTTTAAAGCAGGCTCCACTTAACTCAAAAGAATGATCAACAAGCTCTAATGTTGCATTCATTTTTTCTGCTACTTTTCGAGAGTAGGATAGTCCAATACCTGTGCCGCCCTCGTGAACTTTTGTCGAAAACATAGGTTGAAAAATTTTATCTACTAAATCCCGAGGAATACCAGGTCCAGAATCGACAACATAGATTTCAAGTTTGTTTTGGTGAGCAATTTCATTGAAGTGAACTTGAATAATGCGCGAATCTTGTAATTTTAGAATCTCAACAGCATTTTTAATTAGATTTGACAGAATCTGTCCAGTTTCAATGGGTAATCCAATAACAAGTGGAAGATTCGATTGCTGGTTAATAATCAACTGAACTGAATTTTTCTCTAGTAAATGCTCAAGCAAAATAGTGACTTCTGTGATTGTATCTTGGATGGTAAACTTTTGAATATTTTTAACATGATCTTCTGCTATCATTGAGCGAATTGATTTAATAATTGATGTAACTCTATTTATGGCGCGAGTTGATTTTTCGTAATGTTTTTGAATATCTTCTTTAGTAACTCCAGCATGATTTTGGTTTTTTTTATTAATTTGTTCAATCGATGTTGTCAGTATATTTAAAGGGTTGGCTATTTCGTGTCCGATACTTGATGTAAGTTCGCCTAAAAGCGATAATTTCGATGATTTTTCTAGAGCAACATCTTTTTCTAAAATTTCAAGTGTTGATTTTTCGATTCGTCCTAATAGTTTGATAAAAAGTGAAAAACCGAGTGATAAAGAAACAACAAACGATATAAATAATAACCATAAATATTTCTGCAAGCCTCTTTCAAAATATATCAGTCGTTCTGATAAAATTTTATGAAGAACACCGATTTGTTTATTGCGGTAATTTAATAACTCACTCAATGTTGAGCGTACCAACTCTTTATTATCAGCATTTTTAACAATGAGTTTTTCAATTTTGTGTAAAATAGGATCCCAATCTTGAGTATTATATCTTTTATTTAAAGTAAATCTTGATGCCGCCACCTCGATTTCGACTCTTAATATGCGAACAGATATTTTTTCTAAGTGTTCTTTCATTTCGCGGTTAAAATAAATCCAATCTTCTTCAGATTTATTGAAGGGTGGTGTAAGGTGGTACATATAAATTTTTTGAACAATAAAAGGGATATGATAGGTTACAAGTTGTCCTAAATAGTAAGACTCTGCTGTAGGGTCGAGTATAATCTCTTGTTGATCCGACGTTTCATCGTTAAATACAACCCACTTGTGCAGCTTATATTGTGAGTTTAAAATTTGTGATTCGTCATATTTTAAAATGTACTCAGTACCTAAAATCTCTGCTTTAACTTGTCTAATTGATTCACTTTGAAAGAGTCTCACTTGAGCTAATAAAATTACGGTCGGAGCTGCAGCTAAAATAAAGATAATAAAAGCTAATATAAAAATATTTTTTTGTTTTATCAAAGCAGATCCCTCTTGTATTATAAGAGTATAGACTATACGACAAGAATTCAATGGCATATTTGTAGAGTAAACAGTCAGGTATGATTTTCATGTCAAATGATTAGACAGCTAGTTTTCTGGAGTTATTCATTCAAATCGTTTATAAGTTATTTTTTAGAGGTTGTAGATGGAAAAACTTCGTAATCAAGTCGATCAAATACATGACGAGTTATTTAAATTGTTTATTCAAAGAATTCGTTTAACTGAAAAAATTTGGATCGAAAAAATACAATCAAATGTTAGTTTTGTTGATTTAAATCGAGAGATTAATTTATTGCATCGGCATGATCAATCGCAAGAGTTTGCCCAGTGTCCAGAATTGCAAATCGCATATCATCAGTTCATTCAAGCGATGATAGATATAAATAAAAGATACCTAACTACTTACATTGAAAAACAAAAAAATAAGGCTGATTATGCAAAATAAATTTGAGTTACTTTTACCGGTTGGTCAGAAGGAAATGGCCTTAGCTGCTATTCATAATGGTGCAGATGCGATATTTGTTGGATTTCCGGGATTTAATGCTCGCGGCCGAAGTTATGATTTTGAAGTTTCAGAACTTAAAGAGATTATCGAAATATGTCACCTTTATGGCGTAAAAGTTAACTTAGCATTTAATATAGTTATTTTTGAAAATGAGCTTGCAAAAGTTGTTGATTCGTTAAAACAGATTCTACCGTTGAAGCCAGATGCATTGATTATTCAAGACTTAGGATTGGTGCGGCTTGTTCGTTTGATGGCACCAGAGCAACCAATACATGCATCTACGCAAATGACTGTAACAAATGATTTAGCGATTCACTTACTCGATGATTTACAAATCAAGAGATTTGTTTTGGGTCGAGAGAATTCGCTTCAAGAAATTAAACTGATTCGTTCGAGCACAGATAAAGAGCTTGAAGTTTTTGTTCATGGAGCTTTGTGTGTTTCATATTCTGGACAATGTTTTACATCTGAAACTTTAGGCGGTCGATCGGCTAACCGTGGTCAATGTGCTCAGAGTTGTCGATTTAGTTATGATTTAATTGTGGACGGCCAGGTTAAGCAAAATCTTGATCGGAACTATTTAGTATCACCGCAAGACTTATGTGGAATTTCGGAAATTCCAGAGTTGATGGCTATAGGCGTAGAGAGCTTTAAAATCGAAGGTCGACTGAAAACTCCAGATTATGTTGCTACAGCTGCTAAATCATATCGAACCGTCATGGATCGAACACTTAATCAACAAATCATTAACGAAAATGAAATTAAGCGTTTAAAACAAGAAATGTCGATTCAATATTCGAGAGGTTTTTTTACAGGATGGTTGCATGGTGTCGATCATCAACGACTTGTAAATGGTACTTACAGCGCTCATCGAGGAGCTCAAATTGGACGTGTTATTGATTACACGAAAGATTCATTAACGATTCGTCTTGACGACAAAATTGAATTACAAAAAGGTGATGGTTTGTTGTGGGTTAGTCCATTTAATTCAAATCATAAACAGAATTCACAGTTAGTAAAAGAAAATCGTGAAAAAGGTAGTTTTGTGTTTTCTGTTGAAAAACTATCAACGAACACTGTTAGGGTTGGTATTTCCAATCAAAACACAGTTGATAAAGCAATTTTAGATTCTATTGTTTATTTCAACCATGATAAAGAGTTAAAAAAAGAAATAGCAAAATCATATTCTGATAAACATCAATTAAAAAGAATTGCTGTTGATTTTCAAATTGAATTATCTTTTGAACAAAAATTAAAATGTACAATTTCAGACGGATATTTTAGTTTTACTGAAGAGTCTGATACTGTTTTACAAAAAGCTCAAACAAAAGCAGTAACAGAACAATTTATTAAAGATGAATTAGCATCATTGTCTGGAACAGCATTTTTAGTGCGTCAATTCAAATTTTCTTGGACTAGTTCTGAGAAAGAGCTCTTTATTCATCAAAAAGAAATTAAGCTTATTCGGCAAAAGTTAACGGATCGTTTAGCAGATGCACGTAAATCTAGTTACATTAATCACAAGTTACCAATGCAGATTATTCAAGATCCAAATCCTCAATTAAATTTTAATTCGGATAAATCTTCACAAACTAAGCAATCAAATACGCTGATTAATATTTTATTAAGAGATAAAGATCAAGTGGATGATCTGATTTCTTATTTAAATGCTAAACCGCAATTCAAAACTTTGATTGATACTGTTATTTTGGATTTTGAATTCGGTCGTGATTACAGAATATCATTAGATAAAATAAAATCACATCATATTAAGTCAGGTCTTGCAACGACACGAATACTAAAGCCTCAAGAATATCAGAACTTAAAAAATATTAAATCTTTATCTCCGGATACTATTCTTATTCGTAATTTAGGAGCTTTACATTATTTTACAAAAATCAATCCTTTCGAAGGAGAATTGCGTGGTGATTTTAGTTTAAATGTCACAAATCACTTAACAGCGCGTTACCTTATCGAAAAAGGTCTCAAAACAGTTTGTATTTCATACGATTTAAATGCAGAGCAAGCTGAGTTATTAATTAATCAGTGTGACGCTTACTCTATCGAAGTTACTATACATCAATCAATGCCTAGTTTTCATATGGAGCATTGTGTTTTCGCAGCATTTCTGAGTCAAGGTCGTAGTTTTAAAGATTGTGGTAAGCCATGTGAAAAACATAAGGTGCAATTAAAGGATCAATTTGGAAATTACCATTGGATTAAGCCAGATCAAGAATGTCGTAATACAATGTTTAATGCTAAAGCGCAAACGGCACTTGGTTATTTTGAAAAATGGAATCAGCGAAATATATCTTCAATTCGATTTGAAGCTCTAAATGAACATGCCCAAGATTTAACTGATAAACTAGAGCAGTACTTTCTGTATTTAGCAGGTGAGCAGAATATTGAGACTACACTAAAGTCTTTATCAGCAACCGAAAGTTATGGTCTTTCGGCTGGAAACTTATCGCGAAGTGAAGAGTATCAGTCAAAGAAAAAAAGCACTCATATCTAGGATATTTTATATGTTATCTTTAAATGATCTATGGAGGGTTGTGCGTGCAACAGTATTCATTAATCATATTATCGTTTTTCACTTTTGGGTGCATTTCAACATATAATTATACAACAAGAGCAGTATCCGCTGATGAAAAATGTTCGAAAGTCAACATTCAAAAGTGTTACGAATCAGATCGTATCAGTTTTGTTCGTGATCAGGATCAAATTAAAACTGTCGACGAAGTGCGCATTGGACCTCGGTTTGATCCACCATTGAGTGATGTTGAATTGAGTGAAAGTCTTGTATTTTGTCGTTATTACTTTCATGAATTTTCATCTGAAGGTAGTGCTAAATTTATGTGTGCGAAAACAAATAGTTCAGGTGAGCTTTTTAATGATTACGGAAAAATTATTAAAAATGCTAAGTCCATAGCCACTAACAAAATGAATATACGTAGCCAATTGAATGGACGAGAGGTTCTTGTTGATGAGGGCGTCCTTTTAGATGAAAATAACATGCCAATTATCCAATCGTATAAGACTAAATCGGGTGAGATTAAAGAAAAATTTGTTGAAGGTGACCTCATCAAGGTTAAGTATTTTATTGATCAAGAGCAAACAAAAGGTTTAGTTAAACGTTCTACGATCGAGCTCTTTACATCTGGAAAAAACATAAAATTGGTAGATGTATTTGTTGGACCTTCTGAATTATCTAATTTTCGTTGGACAGAAATTTTCACAGAAGTGGCGAGTACGCGATTATTTTGGACTTTAGGATTTCCAGCTGATCGCACGCAGCCACTAAAAAAACTAGTGTGTTTTGGCTGTAATCAACACCCAAAGGAACAAAGTGAGTATTTAGATCAATCGACTTCATTGTTTCAGACTGTTAGTTTAGAAAAAAAATTTAAAGCTAAGAAACTCAATGACACTGCTAGCATCGAGCAAATGACTGCCGCTTATATGACAAATAAGTGGTCTACAAAAACTCAATCTGAATTTGAACAGCTGATTTTGCTTTCTCGATTAATTGGTTATTCAAATGCAGCTGAATCGCAAAACAGACTTGTTTGTGAAAAAGATGATTTTGATTCGGATACGCAAACATGTTCAAAGCCAATAGCTCTTATTCAGGATTTAGGAGGTAGTTGGGCTTGGCGTTTAGAGGGTGTTTTTGATAAAGTTTCAGCATATTTGAAATATCGTGACAAGCCGCGCGGTGATTTTAACCGTTATTCTAAAAATAAAATTTTTAAAAATGGTTGCGAACTAACTTTTCCGTTTGGAAAAACTGATTCAAAATCACCGTATCAGTTAACTAGAATTTCAGAAGGTGGACGCATAGGATTATTAAAACGACTTGATCAGTTGACTGATGAACACATTATTTCAATATTTGAGACTGCACGATTCGGAGATATAAATCCTAATCATCGTAATAAGCAAGAAGGTTCAAATCTCGACGATAAACGTGATCAAATTGTGAAACTTTGGGTAAATGCATTTAAAGATAAAATTGCCGAAATACGTGCTGCACGGTGCGATTAAAAACAATAATTCGAAAAGTACTGCTGAAAGTTAGCACTACTCCAAGCTGATGTATCAATATTTTTGAGTGGATGCAGATCTTGCAGATTTTGAGCTCGAACAGTTCCGTCTGTATTGTAAGCGTAGTGAGATGGTATTGCTGCAAATTGTGGAATAAGCATGTTAATTTGTGAAATAACCTCAGTACCTGTTGAATTTGTAATAATCAGCTTGAGTACTTGGTAAGAGTTTGTTGTATCATTTAAATCAATTAAGTAACCTGAAGTTGTATTAATTGATGACATTTGCTTTTCAGTTTCAGCATAATCGGTAACTGCTTTCGTCGATAAATTGTAAGTAGATATATCAAGAGGATTATTGTCATAAACAATTTGATTGTTTGAAACCTTCCATTTGTAAGCGAGTAACTTGTAACCAGATTGTTTTAAAGTTGAAGATATCGAATTAAATTTGATTTTGACATAGCTTGGATTAATTGAACCATTCGAATAAGCCGCAGCAGATATATTAACGGATACTTGTGAATTTGTATTCTGTGCACAAGATGCTAAAACCTTTTGATTTTGACTACTGAGATTGGAAGTCGCTGATGAACCTGATTTTGAAGTTCCGCAAGAGCTTAAGATAAATATTAATGAAGAAATGAGTGTCAGGTTTAATGTTTTATTCATAAAAGCTCTCCTTTGTTTAATCTTTACATTGTGAACTTCTTGTAAAGATAAGGAGCATTTCATGTGCCAGTTCCATTATGAGATTTAATTTAGTAATGAATACAATTCGTTTAATAATGAACTTAGCGAGTTTGTCTCATAATGATTGGATCATTTTGGCCTGTGCGTAATTTGTTATGCATAAGAAGATTAACGAGTAATTCATAGTCTATATTTATGCATTACTGTGAGATGATTTTTAAAATAAAACTTATTTAATTATGGATTCACACCTGTTTGTTCAACTAAATTTAGATAGTCAGTCATATTCGGCGACAGGCTAGGGTCAAAGAAAATGATTTTAACATATCCATTTCCACCCATTCCACCGTTGCTGACTTGAAGTGCCGGTATTCCAGATTCACAAAGCCTCACACTTCCACCACCGCCACCAGCACCAATGGCGCCATTTGATCCAGGTAATGGCCAGGCAGGATGTGGATTGATAACGCCACCCATGCCGCCTTTAAATAAGGAGTTAAGTGATCCGCCATTACCGCCAACGCGTATACATGAAGCACTGTTAGCATCAAAATACTGACCTGCGAATCCAGATTCAGTACCACCACCGGTACTTCCGCCAGGTACAGCTGCACCACATATACCACCACTGCCGCCTAAACCGGGGTTCGCTGCAACAGAAACTGAACTTGATTTAAATAACGTCGCTTGGCCATTGTAACCATTGTTTGCTCTTGAATTTTGATTGCAGCCGTTGGCCCAGTTGTTAGTAGCGCCTCCAGCTAAACCGCCACCACCGATGTAAATTGATAAAGTCTCTCCTGGAGTAACTGATATTGTCTGTTTGATAATTTGACCAGCACCGCCGCCACCACCTGAGGCTGCACGATCTAGTTTTGGAGCCGTGCTGCCCCATGCGCCACCACCACCACCACCAGCTCCGATAACTAGTATTTTAGCTTTCATACTGCTCCAGTCATTTGGTAATGCCGGAACTTTAAATGAGTGATTGCCTGGAGTTGAAAAATCTTGAGTTATTGTCGTAAACTCTGCTGTTGAGTTACTAACAGCAACAGCATCACCAGCATCACAGCTGGCAATTTTTCTTTGAGTGAGATCGGGATTGTTTGTTGTTGTAATATTTAATCGAACAGTGATTGGTTTTATAGTGCCTAATCCAGAACTGTTAGAGTCGATACTCACAATTAGATCGCCAGTATAGGTTGTATCATCTGTTGGAGTTGTTCTTTTTAAATTACCTATGAAAATATCACTTATTAGTCCGCCAGTTGCGCCGGGTAATTTTTCCCCCTTAATGATTGCAACTTGAGACGTGTTAACGTCCCCAAGATAGACCTTATTTACACTTAGTTTAGCTGCGGAAGCCTTATCAACGGCTGCATCGCTTAAGTTAAGTGTACCGCTTTGGTTTTTATTTAAATCGATTGCACCAAATAAAGTATTAGAAAACTGAGCTGTACAAACATTGCCATTTTTTAGTGCGGTAATTAAAATGGTCTTTGTATCATTTTGAGCTAATTTAAGTTCTAATCGTTTTTGCTGTTTAGCTTGTTCAGTCATCATAGATGCAAACGAAAGGGCCATAATTCCCATTATGCCGATTGATATTGTAACCTCGAGAATAGACATACCAGATTTTGAGTTTAGTTTGTGTTGTTTTTTTAGTGTTCCAGTCATATTCAGCTTTACTCTCCAAAAACAGTTAGGCTCTTTCGGCAACAATTCTTATTTACTTGAATTCGTACTTTTTTGAAACAGTCTATTTTAAAAATTAATTTCAATAAAAAGTATTTAATTGTATAACATTTGCTACAATTCTTGCCGATAATTTAAATATGATTAAAAGTATATTTAATATCCTACCAAAAGAAGAAGACTGGCAAGAACTTAAAATAAGAGGAGCACAGTCAAGCATTTCGCAAATGATTGTCGCAATTCTATATTACTTTGTGCAAAGTTATAATCAAAAAAGTCACTTCATATTGCCGTTAGCGATGTTAATGATTTTTAGCTTTCTTCGTTATTTCTACAGTAAGCTAAATAATGCGGTATCGTTTAAAAATTTTGCTGCATATACCGGAATAGTGTGTATGCAAGCCCTATCATGGGGATATCTATTGTCATTATCAATTGTGTTTAATAATGATCAAGTGCTCAGTCGAATTATTGCTTATATGTTTTTAACTGGTGTTATGTCGGGTGCTGTGCAAAGTCTCGGAACTTCACTCAGCTTGTTTATGATTTATCAGCTTATTTTACTTTTACCAAGTCATTTGCGCATATTTGATATTTATTTTCAGCACTCGCAAGAGTCAATCAAAGAACCCATTGCTGTGTATATGTTTTTGCTATTTTTACTTGGCCAAAGACAATCTCAGTTAAAACTTTGGCATTTAGCAACAAATACAGCTAAAGATCTTAAATTGATAATCAGTAATTTTCCAGGCGCGATTTCACTCGTACGTAAGGGCAAATACGTTCATGCTAATTCGCATGTCTGTGATATTACAGGTTTAAATTTGAATCAAATTATCGATCAAGCTGTAGGTGGTCATAATCCCGATAGTGATATTCCCAAACTTATTCACGAACTTGAGATTGATAAAAATAAAAGATCTCTTGTTAAAGAAATTACTTTTGAAACAATTAATGGTCCTAAAGAGCACATTGTATTTTTAAATCGTTTACACAATAAAGATATTATTGTTGTTTCTTTAGATGTTTCACAGCAAAAGATGATTGAAAAAGAATTAGCTATGCAAAAAGTTAAAACTGAAAGCAGTGCAAAGATGGCGGCTCTCGGTGAAATGGCAGCTGGTGTAGCTCATGAAATTAATAATCCACTAGCGATTATTAAAGTCAAATCACAAATTATTAATAAAGAACTTACTAAAGATTCGTCAGACAAGGATTTTATTTTTACACAATTATCGAGTATTTCATCAACTGTTGATCGTATAGCAAAAATTGTCAGAGGTTTGAAAAACTTTGCTCGCGATGGTGAACATGATCCTTTTCAAACATCAGATATATCATCTATCATTAATGATACTTTATCATTGTGTCAGGCACGTCTAGATAGTAAAAATATTGATCTCATTAAAATCAATACAGATTCAGAAGTTTCGATTGAATGTCGCTCAGTGCAGATTAGTCAGGTGTTGTTAAATCTACTTAACAATGCTCACGATGCTGTCGAAAGTTTGGATAAGAAGTGGATTAAAATAGAGTTGATTGAAAAAAATGATATCGTGCAAATTTGCGTAACTGATTCAGGTTTTGGGATCCCACAATCAATACGTGAAAAACTCATGCAGCCTTTTTTCACAACTAAAGAAATTGGAAAAGGTACTGGACTTGGATTATCGCTCTCACGCGGATTGATTGAAAGCCACAAAGGTCGATTATTTTTCGATTTTGATTCCGCTCATACAAAAGTAGTCATTGAATTACCGAAACAGCAAAACGATAATAAACAGCCGATAGCAAGTTAAAAAAATTAACTTCCTATTTCGACCCACGTAATGCCATCGCCTCCGGCTTCAGGTGATCCAGCTTTCCATTTTTTGACATATACTGACCTTGATAAATAGGCACGAATGGCTTTTTTTAATGATTCAGTTCCATGACCATGGATAATTTTAAGTCGGTCTTCTTTGTAAGTAACAGCACGATCAAGTGCAATTTCGAGTTCTGATAATGCAGAATCAACTGTTTTTCCACGCAAGTCTAAAGTTCGATCTTCATCTAAAAATGTAACGGTTGAGCTGGAACTTTTTTGTACGAGCTGTGTTGTTGGATTTCCAAACTTTAAAGCTGGTTTTAGATCTTGCCAATGAAGTTGCAGTCGAATTGATTGGGATAAAACCAAAACCTCACCTTTGGCGTTTGGTAACGACTGTATAATTCCATCTTGGTTAAGTGATGGAACAAAAACTTTAGTGCCAGGCGGAAATTTTTTGCCAAACTCGTCTGATGTTTGAATGATTTGAGATGACGATCCATTTTGTCCTTGGCCTTTGACAATTTCAGGTAAATTAAATTTTATATCTTGTATTTGGCGGTGACGATTAAGAGTAGCTGCGGCTTTAGCACTCGCAACAGCATCTTCAACTTTTAATGATGCTTTCTTAATTGCTTTTTCAAGCTCATGCTCTTTTTGTTTTTCAAATTGTTGAATTTGTGACTCGAGAGCTAAACGTTTTTGTTCAACTATTTTTAATTCTTTTTTATATTTATCTTGTAACTGTCCGATGTCTTTTTTTAAGTTTTCAAGTTCTTCAAGCTGAGATAATTTTTTTTGCGCAATAGGCGACAAATGTTCCAGGGCTTTATTTAAAATGTGTCCAGCCACACCAACTCGTTTAGCTGTTTGAATGGCTAACGAATCTCCAGGAATTCCAGGTAGAAACTGATAAGTTGGGCGGCCACTTGTTGTGTCGTATTCAAGACTACCATTAATGACAACGTCATCGGGATTCCAGCCAGTTTTAAGTGGACTTAAATGTGAAGTAATGATCGCAAACACTTTATTTTGAGAGTACGATTCGATAAAGGCTCGCGCTAAAGCGCTGCCTTCTTCTGGATCTGTTGATCCACAAATTTCGTCAACAAGGATAAGATTGTCATATCCTTGTAATTTAAGTGCTTGATCAAGGGTTTTAAGATGGGCAGCAAATGTACTGAGATCTTCATCAACACTTTGTGAATCGCCGATACCAGTGCAAATTTCTTTAAAAAAAGGTAATGATGATGATCGATCAGCACATATCGGTAAGCCACAGCGTGCCATTTGTGCAGCTAGGCCAATTGATTTTAACAAAACTGTTTTACCACCTGCATTGGGACCCGAAAGCATTAAAATTGATTTTTCCGAATTAAGTAACACGCTATTTGAAATAACTTTTTTTCCAGACAGCTTGAGTAGTGGATGATACAATTCACGTAAATCAACTTTAACATCACTAAAATTGCACGGCTGAGCATTGAGTTGTGTAGTGAGTTGTGCTTTTGCTATGATGATATCGGTATTCAGCATTTCAATTTCAGTTTTTTCAAACTCATTTTTTAATGTTGATAAATAATTAGATATTTCAATGAGTAGGCGTTCGATTTCTTCTTCAATTTCGACTTCAACTTGCCTTAATCGATTGTTCATTGGGACGACTGTCTCAGGCTCAATGTAAACAGTTTGTTTAGTCTGTGATGATGCATGTATCACTCCAGGTACATAATGCTGCATACCGCCCTTAACTGGTATAACCCAGCGGCCTTCTCGTGTTGTTACAAATTTTTCTTGCAACATATGTTCAATCTGATGAGTTTTGACAAGTTTATCCATATGGTTTTGAATTTGTCTGCCAAGCTGCTCTTTTTCTTTTGAGAGTCGATACAGTCTTTCGGAAGCATCCATTCGAATGTCACAAGATGCAGTTATTAAGCTGTCAATTGCAGAAAGTGGTTCTTCTGCATGCATCAGTTTGTCGTTTAAATCCACAGCCCAGGCAGTGCCTTGATCTTTAAGCGCTTCCTTTAAGGCGATGACTTCAAAACAAAAATGTCGAATATCTTTAAGTTCAAGTGGTTTTAACACTGCGTTCTTCCGAATGCGAGTCATCCAAGTTGCAAACAGGTCTAAACTTTCCATATGAGGTCGGATGCCACCCGAAATAAGTTGTGAAGCACATTCAATCTCATAAAAACTTTTAGTCGCAGTTGCAATTGAGTCGACTGGTTGTAAAAGTAAAAGTTTATTTTTAGCTTGTTCTGATGTGGCAAAGCCCGAGATTTTTTCTAGGATTTCGAACCAATCAAGATTTTTGAGTACGAGCATGATGACCTCTTAGAATAATCAACAGTAACAAAAATAACCACAAAATCCAATCGAGATAACCAAATTGTGCATAAACTGTTAAATGAGGATTATTTTGATATTTAACATTGTACGAACCGGCCCAAATTTCTCCGATGGGTGATCTTGAAAGTTCGTCTCCATTGGCTAAAATAACAGAACTAATTCCTGTATTCGTTGATCGAATTAAAGGTCTTCTGTTTTCTAATCCACGAGCGAGAGTCATCATCATATGTTGATAGGGTTCTGCCCACCAACCAAACCATGAATCGTTTGTCAGATTAAATATAATTTGCGCACCAGACCGGGCTAATTGACGCGAAAATCCGGGATTTAAACTTTCATAACAGATTTGAGGGCCTAAACGTAAAGGTTCATTCAACGATTTGACTGGAACAGATTTGATGACCGGCCCTGGCCCACGTTCATAAGTGCCAACAAACGGTAACAATTTGTAAAGAAAAGGGAAGTCTTGCCCGAAGGGCATGTATTCACCAAAAGCGAGCAGATCCGTTTTATTATAGGCCGATGCTGTTTCTCCTTGAGGACCGATAAAGAAAACAGAGTTTCTAATCAGGTTATGTCCTAAGTGATCGAGTTTAAATAAATCTTGTGAGTATGCACCCGTGACAAGTTGAAGATTCCAATTGCGAACAGCTTGGATGACTTTATTTTGATTGGGTCGATTGTGAAAACTAGTATCTAGTGCCATTGGTAGAGCTGTTTCTGGCCAAAATACGAGATTGGTTTGAGGGTATTGATTTAAAATTTTGCTTGTTTCAGCAATGTATTTTTCAACAACAAAGCCTTGATAACTATAACCCTTTTCGGATTGTAGTTTTTCTTCGTTTGTCACATTGGCTTGTACGATTACAACATTTAAAGATGAATCAAGTTTTTCTGTTGCTTTACTGTATTTGTATAATCCTGTAACCCATAAAACAACAATAACACTCAAAGTTCCAATAATCGTATATGCGGATTGTTTTATTTTTTGATTTTGATAAAGCCAGTAAGCCATTAGAAAATAACTCTGAATTATAAAGATGAGAGCCGATAACCCCCAAAATCCCACCGTATCGGCCCATTGCGCAATAGGCCATTTCATCCAAAGTAAAGTATAACCTAAATTCCATTCGAAAATACTTGGCCAAATTCGCTCAAAAAGAATGTGGCAAATCGCTATTGTTAATATAAATTGCGGTGTAGACAGTCGAAATCGTTGTTTGATGTAGGTCGCAAAGACTAAAGCAAGTGGTATGTAAATATGCATTAAGCTTGCAAATAACAGTAAAATTACTAGGCTTAGAATGTCAGGTAAGTGACCAAACTCTTGAGCTGTATAGAACAGCCAATTAAATCCAATAAGAGTCAGGATAAACTGAGAGATCCAACCTTGAAGAAAAACCATAACATAGAGTTTAATATTTGACTTATTTTGTGCGTCTAATTGCGAGTGCTTATGAGCTTTAAGCACATTCCACCATAAAGGAAGATAGCAAAAAGCTATAGCCCAAGCCGGATAAGGGATATAAGAAGTGCCTATCATGAATCCACTCAAAACAGAGCCAAAGTAAAAATCACGAAAGTAGCGTAGTTGCTGGTTTATTGGCAGCATAGATTACCTAAAGATTTTTCATATTTATTGGAATTAGACTTGAAAACTTTATTTTTTTTAGCCATCCTAAATACAGGTAACATATGAACACAGAATTATCAGCTGAAATTCGATTTCGTTGTCCGCACTGTCAAAAATTATTTTGTACAGATAAAACCGCTTTCGATAGCGATCAAAAAGCTGATTTTCAGTGCACCGAGTGTCGGCAAGACTTTATCTTACATAAAAAAACAGATAACACCGGTTTATTTTTAACCTCCGTTGCCATCGAAAAAAAGTTCTCTAATTGCCCAAAATGTTCGTTTTTAAAACCAATACAATCAGATGAGTGCCCGAACTGTGGTGTGCTCGAATCTAAATACATTGAAATTCAGAAAGCTGAAAATCCACGATTATTTGAATTGAATAAAGCTTGGCAATTTGTTTTGTCTGATATTACTCAAGATCAATTACATCAAAATTTTTTAGATTTAGCCCAAAAGCAATCTGCTTTGAATTTCGCAGCTCAAAAGTATTCGGATCTTAAGAAAGTTCTTGGGCATGATGAAATTGTTGAAAAGTATCTTAAACAAATTGAGCAAAGATTGAGTTTTCATATTCAAAGTCAATTTAATCAAGCTAAAGCTGAGCAAACAGATAACGAAGTTATCGAAGGTTTTAAAAGACATTATTTTATTATTGTAGGATTGGTTGGAACAACTCTGTTAATTTTAAACAGGATTTATCCGTTGTATCCTAATCTGAACGGTCTTGTTGTTGCGATAACAGTTTTGTCGTATGGTTTATACTTTACAACAAAAAATTCAAAGAACGACAAGATCTAATCTCAGTTTGAATTGTCGTTATTTTCTGGTTTTGTACCGAGTCTAATTTTATTTGGTGAATTGCTTTTTTGGTTATTATTAACGGCTTCAATTAAATCTTTAAAACCTAATAGTTTACTTTTCGGAATCCGATTATTTGGATCTTCAAAACTTGCAGTATTTTTTTCAGCATAGTTAATCTTATTTTTTGCTTGAACGTTATAAGTTCGCGGGTCAACGACAGATTTAATACCACTGATTGCTGTACCACGATCTAAGATTGTTAAGGCTTTAAATAAATTAAGCTGTTTGGCTGTTTTAGTCTTCGTTTGTAAAGTGGGTGCAGAATCTCCAGTAGCAAGTATGAATTTTTTAACCTCTTCTGCATTACCGTAGAGCTCTTTTTGTGACATAACAAGAACCGCTGCACCTGTCACAAATGCTGTTGCTTGTGATGTTCCAGTCATGAGCCCATAAGTGTTATTCGGTAAACACGATAAAATGGCTTGTCCAGGAGCTGCAATATCAACGGTTTCTACGCCAAAGTTCGAAGAAGTCAGAACTTCAGTTGTTGGATCTACGGCTGTTACAGAGATAATATTTTTTAACTTATAATCAGCAGGGAAGTAATGATGTTCATCAGAATTCGAATGTTCATTTCCTGCTGCAGCTACAAATAAAATTCCTCTTTTATCTGCAACTTCAACAGCATCGTGTTCGTCTTGTGAGTATTCCGTACCGCCACCTGAGTAGTTGATAATGTGTGCTCCCATTTTGATAGCATAGTTAATCGCAAGAATAGTATTTTTTAAGTTATCAGTGTTTGGTACTTTTGGATCAAAATATTTTAAGATCATCATACTAACATCTGGCGATATTCCAACAATACCTTTTTTATTACCAGCCTCTGCTCCGATAATACCTGCGATATGAGTGCCGTGCCCATGATTGTCGTCTAATTTATTATTGTTAGAAACAAAATTCCAACCATGAACATCATCAACAAAACCGTTATTATCATCATCCAAGCCATTAGTTGCTTTGTCTCGTCCTTTTGCATCTAGGCCAGTTTCGCCCGGGTTTCGCCATAGATTGTTTTTTAAATCTTCATGATTGATATCTAAGCCTGTATCAATAACAGCGACTATAACTTTTTTACTTCCGCGAGAAACTGACCATGCTCTTGCTGCATCAGTTTTTTTTAGACCCCAAGCTTGTTTGATCGCGGGATCGTTAAATAAAGCCGAGGGCTCATCAGGAATTTGAGTTTGAACTTCAGAAATAGAGCCGAGTTCTAAATCACGATCATTTTTAAATTTAGCTTTATTTTTTTTCTGCGATTGCATTTCGCGTGTTGGATTTGAGTGATTTTGTTGAGTATAATAAATTGATGCCGCTAAAGCACAAAATATAACGAATGATCCGATCAAGACAGGTCCTGTTAACTGATTTTTCATATCAGACTCATCGGCGAGACAAAAACTCTTTTTGAATATAAAAACTTGAGTCCAGTTTTACAAACAGTGTCTATATTTGAGACGTTAATAGGTCGTTTATTTACGGGGAAGTTCTTTTAAATAAGCTTCCGGAAAAGGTATGTCTTTAGAAGGTGTTTTAAGTCGTTCGTAAAATAAGTGGTTTCGAGCGACAACTTTAACATAAGTTCGTGTTTCATCGTAAGGGATCTCTTCGATAAAATCGATCAAATCAAAGTGAGATTTTACGCGAAATTTAAGCCATTTATTAACTGCATTAGGTCCAGCGTTATAAGCAGCCGCAACCAAAGTAAAATTTTCTTTTTGCTTTTTGATTTGCTCAGTTAGCTCATAGGTCCCGATAATAATATTTTTTTCCGGTATAAGTAAATCTTCAGTTTTTTGGTAATTGACTTTAAATTTTTTAGCTAATTTTTTAGCAAGTTCTGGTATAACTTGCATTAAACCATAAGCATTTGCTGGACTTTTAGATTCGGGATTAAATGCAGACTCTTGTCGAATAATTGAGTAGATCAAACTTGAAGGCGTGCCGGTTTTTTGCGCCATATCTTCTATATCAGATTCGTAAAGACGCGGGAAGATAAGATGTGGGTATTTAATGATAACATCTTGTTTTTGCTCGGTCGTGAGCTTGGCAAATGATGCAAACAAGGGAATAAAGCGTTTGCCATTCTGAGCTAAATATAATGATGCGTTGACCGTAGATTCTATATTTTCAGTAACTAAAGGAATAAATCTTTCAGATAAATCGAGCTCTTCATTTTTTATAAGCTCTAAAAAAAGTAATTTATAATTTAGACTTAAAAAAGTGAGGTCTAAATCAAAAGGAAACTTCTGTGTTGGCTTCAAGTTAGAAAAAGCAGGGATGTTTTTGCCTGTAGCCTTAAACGATAAAAGCGAATAATAGCTGTAAAAATCTTCTTGAGTGAGCTTGCTGTAAATTTTTTGAGCTTCATCAAATTTATTTTGTCTTTCAAGGCAGCGGGCTTGAAAAAACTGAGCTTTAATTTTATCAGAATTTTCAATTGTATCTTCTTCGTATTCTTTCAATGCTTTATAAGCTTGAGCCCATTTTTGATTTTTATAGAGAATCCAAGATTTTATCCATTGAACGCGATCTTTTGTTTGCGCAGCCCCTTTAGGTTGTGATTTTTTAAGTTCTTCTAGAACAAGATCGTAATAGCTTACGGCTAAGTCAAATTGACCTTGTTCGTCATGAATTCGACCGAGCATCAGATAGGCATCAAACACGTTAATTTTGTTTTTTAATGATTTGACAACAACTTTTAAAATATCTTGAGCTTTAGAACCGTTATCGTGTGTCCAAAGCTGACGGGCTAGATATAAACCAGCTTCATAGTAGGCTTCTTGAGATTTGATATCTTTCTTTTTTTGTTTATATTGTTTGAATGTTAAAGTGTATAAATCATTTGAAGTTGAAATGACATCGGCTTTGCGATTTAGAGATTTATATAAATTGCGAAGTTTTTTGACTAAAATAATTTTCTCATAAATTTTTTTTTCTTTTTTAATTGCTAAAATAAGATCTTTTATTTGTTTATCTTCTTGTTCAGCAATTGAAATTTGTAAATCTGCTTCTTTATCGGAACCACTGAGTGCTTGATCGATTTCGATAGAGTATAATTTTTTTTCTATATTTGTAAGTGTTGTAAAATCAAACTTAAAATTAGAACATTTTAGATGTGCTCTAATGCCGGCAAGATTATTTAAGTTATAATTTAGATTACGTGAGGTTGCGATCAATTGATCGCAGTTCATGTCTTTAATTTTGATAAAGAGATCATTTTGTTTGTCATTCTTAGGAATGGCGGCATGAGCGGGATACATACAGAGATGCGCGAATTTGATGACCATCAAAATAATAATTATTAAAGTATGCATCACTGAAATTGGTCCTTAATTGTAATCAAAAACAAGATGCTGAGTTTGTTGTGAAAAATCAATTTTAATTTTGCCTCCGTTTTTAATTTTGCCAAAAAGAAGTTCATCTATGATTTGAGATTTCACCATTTCATCGATTTTACGTCCTAGGGGGCGTGCTCCATAGATGGGGTCGTATCCTTTTTCAGCAATGAATGAAACCGCAGCATCAGTATAACTAAAATCGACACTTTTTTGAGCAAGAGTAATTTTGAGTTCGTTCAGAAACTTGGTCACAATATTTTTAATAAGATCAAGATTAAGGCTTCTGAAATAAATGATACGATCTAAACGGTTAATAAACTCAGGAGAAAAGGTTTTTTTAATGGCTTCAGAGCTGAGTTGCGATGTTTGCGTTTGACCAAGACCTAAACTACCTTTGGCAACATCGGATGCTCCGGCATTGGATGTCATCACAATGAGGCAGTTTTTAAAATCCACTGTTCGTCCGTTTCCGTCGGTTAAACGTCCACCATCCATAATTTGTAAAAGAATATTATAAATATCACTATGTGCCTTTTCAATTTCATCCAATAAGACCAGTGAATAGGGGTTTTTAGAAACAGCTTCAGTCAGCTGACCACCTTGTTCAAAACCCACATATCCCGGAGGGGCTCCAACTAAACGTGAAATAGCATGTTTTTCCATGTATTCACTCATATCAAAGCGTTGATAGTTAATTCCTAGCAGTCTTGCTAATTGTTTGCAGACTTCGGTTTTTCCGACACCGGTCGGCCCCGCAAATAAAAAGCTTCCCCAAGGTTTTTCGCGTGACTCAAGTCCACTACGTGCAAATTTAATAGCTTGAGTTAAAGCTGATATCGCATCATCTTGTCCAAAGATGATGGATTTTAATTTAATGTCCAAATCTTTAAGAAGTGATAAGTCATCAGACGATAATTGTGTTGTTGGTATTCCAGTTAATTTAGAAACCAGCAAAGCAACATCATGATCTTCGACATTTTTTAAGCCTTTAAGTTTTGTAGCAGCGCCGCTCTCATCTAATAAGTCAATCGCTTTGTCCGGTAATTTTGCCTGAGTTAAATATTTTACGGAAAGATCTACGCAGGCTTTAATCGCTTTATCCGAGTATGAAACCTGATGAAAATCTTCATATTGTTTTTTTAGAGAGATTAAAATCTTAAGACAATCTTCTGGTGTTGGCTCTTGGATATCGATACGTTGAAAGCGACGGTTTAACCCGCGATCTTTTTCAAAATGCTGCCGATATTCTTGAAATGTGGTAGCACCAATAACTGAAATTTCACCACGTGTGAGTATGGGTTTAAGTAAATTAGCAGCGTCCATTGATGAGCCTGATGTTGATCCGGCTCCAACGATATTATGAATCTCATCAATAAATAAAATCACTTTCGAATTGTTTTGAGCTTCTTTAAAAATATTTTTTAGACGTCCTTCAAAATCTCCGCGATACTTAGCACCAGCAAGTAATGAACCCATGTCGACAGAATAGATTGTTTTATCTTTTAGTGGTTCTGGAACTTGACCTAAATTTATTTTTTCAGCTAAACCTTCAACGATAGCCGTCTTACCAACACCGCTATCACCAATGATAAGAGGATTGTTTTTTTGTCGACGGCTGAGTGTCTGAATCATTTTTTCAAGCACATCTTCTCTGCCGACCAATGGATCTTTACGACCACTTTTTGCATAGTCATTTAAATTCATGCAGTATTCATCAAGTGCTGATTTTTTATTTTGTTCAGTTTTATCACTTTTTTCAACTGCTGTGGTTGCGTCGTTTTCAGTTCCAGAGGGTGAGCCGGAGGAAAGTTCATGACTAACTACACTAATCACATCAAATTGATTTAGTCCTGCACGTTCTAAGCAAAAACAGGCCTTAGATTTTCTTTCATCAAAGAGAGCAATAAAAACAGAAACTTCGCTGACCTCTGATCGGCCAGAGTTTTGCATTTGTAAAGCGGCGCGCTCAAAAGCTCTATGCACAGAGACAGTCAGATCAGATCGCCAGTCGATTCCATTTTTAGGATCTGCATGATTTTTTTTGATTTCATCGGAAACTGTCGGGTTTTTATCAATGTATGTTTTTAGATCTTTTTTTAAGTCAGCTGTGCGCGTTCCAAGCTTATCACAGATTTCAATGATCAATGGCGCCTCGAGCAAACAGTATGTAAAATGCTCAAGAGTCACAAACTCATGATTCAGTTTGGTTGCTAAATCAATTGCTTTACCTAAGCGTTTATCCAGTTCTTTTGAAATCATGATTTTTGCTCCCTTGGTTAATAAACCGTATGACTTTATAATTTTAGTCTACGTTTTAAAGACCGTCTACTACGGGAGCGCTAATTCACGACAAAATTTGACAAAGGGCAAGAGTCTTACGTTAGGTTTTAAAAGCTGGTCTTTCGTGCCGCGGTGAACTTGATACCAGTAGGGAATTTCTTTAACTCGATCCGAAAAATATTGAATATGTGGAGACAGTCCATTATCGCCTGTTTTACATTCAACGGCAAAAAGTGGTTTTTTATCTTTTATAACGACAAAATCAACTTCACGTTGATCAATATTGCGTAAATATTTAAGCTCCATTTTGTAGCCTTCTGTGTCCTCAATGAAATGACAATATTTAAGCAACTGGCAAGCAACGAGATTTTCGAACCTTATTCCTTCTGACTCAATTGGGCTCCAATCCCACAGATAAAGTTTTTTTTCTTTTTTGACAGGTCTGATTTTTGGTATAACGAGTGGCGAAATGCGAAAGCAAAAATAAATACGCTCAAGTATTTCAATCCAGCGATCGACGGTTTGGTGATGGGCTTCGAGATCGCCAGATAAATTTTTAATTGAAAGCGGAGAACCAACTCGTGGTGGTAAATGATCAGCTAAAACTTCAATAGATGTGATTTCTTTAATTTGTTCAAGATTGCGAATGTCGTCATGAACAATTCGATAAAGTCTTTCTTTTTGCCAAAGTCTGAGTTCTTTTTCGTTTTGTAAAAATAATGGTTCCGGGAATCCGCCGAATTTAAGTAATTGATTTAAATTATCTTTATTAAATGCTCCCATTTCAGATAAGCTAAAAGGATGTAATCTAAAATAGCGGTAACGTCCTAAAAGTGAATCACCACCTTTACGATAGTGATCGAGTCGAGCAGAGCCTGTTACTATGAATTGATGAATTTCTTTTTGGGTATCATAAAAACCCTTAATGAGACTGCGCCAATTTTTGAATTTGTGAACTTCATCAAGACAAATTATTTTTTCTTCAGGAAGCTCTCCAGCTTTGATTAAAGCTCGTTTTTTGATATCGTCCCAATTAAGATAAGCTGGATTATTCGTAGAACTTTGATTTTTCAAAAAAGAAAGACAAAAAGTGGTTTTACCGACTTGCCTAGGGCCCCCAAGAAAAACCATTTTGCGGGGTAAAACTAGCTGAATTTCTTTTTTGAGGTATCTCATAGCAGCATATTACTACGCGAGTATTTGATAGTCAATCATCATTTACTCGCGAGTATTTGATAGTCAATCATCATTTACTCGCTGTCGGATTAATAATCGCTTAAGCCCTTTGACGACATGAGCAGAGGAACGGTATATTTGTTTTGCCGTTTAATGAATTTTGTAAAAATGTTGGATTGGTTTAGATTTTATTGTTTTTCTTCTTCAACTATTGATTTTAAGGGGTACTTATTGCTTTTAGCAAATTGATTCACTTGCATAGACTTTGTTTCAGCTACTTCAAATGTATAGATGCCAGCTACACCAGAACCCTGTTTGTGAACGTCCATCATAATTTTTTCAGCCGAAAGATCATCATGTTTAAAAAACGTTTTTAGCACATAAACAACAAAATCCATCGGGGTGTAATCATCATTCAAGATCAAAACTTTATACAACGGCGGTTCTTGTGTTTCGACTTGATCAAGCACATCTAAATCAGAATCAGGTCGCGTTGAATTATTGTCGACACCATGAGTTGCTAATAAGTCGTAATTTTTATCTGGCATATGCATATCAACATTAAGTGAGTTTTTCTGAGTTGTAAAGACCGAAGTCTATATGATTTTGAGCTATATTTAAATGGTTGACCATACTCCATTTTTAGCGGTAAATTATGGAGTATGGTCAACCGAATACTAGAGCCTCTTAAGTCTCAAAGTTTTTTTATATTTGGCGCTCGTGGTACGGGTAAGTCAACTTTTCTGCAAAAACAATTTAAAATGAAAAATCCATTTTTTATCAATTTGTTAGACCCGCAAATTGAAGATTTATACGTTCGAAACCCTTCGAGGCTCAAGCAAGAGTTGTTGGCCCTTAAAGCGAAACCTGACTGGGTTATTATTGATGAAATACAAAAAGTTCCTAGATTGCTCGATATGGTCCATTTACTTATCGAAGAGTCTCAGTATAAATTCATTCTGACAGGGTCATCTGCGCGTAAACTTAAAAACGGGAGCTCAAATCTTTTAGCTGGTCGAGCTTTAATGAATTACATGTTTCCGTTGTCTATAGTTGAATTGGGTTCGAGCTATAATCTGATAGATTATTTGCATTGGGGTGGTTTGCCTCAATTACAATCATTGAAAACGACATTAGAGAAAACACGTTACTTGCAAGCATATACACTCACTTATTTAAATGAAGAAATTAAAGCTGAACAGATTGTTCGAAAACTTGATCCATTTAGAAATTTTTTAAACGTCGTGGGGCAAGTATCTGGTAAAATCATAAATCATAAAAAAATTGCCAATGAAATCGGTGTTGATACTAAAACAATTCAATCTTATTTTCAGATCTTAGAAGACACTTTAGTTGGCTTTTATTTGCCGGCGTTTCACGAATCTGTTCGTAAAAGTCAAAAGCAAAATCCAAAGTTTTATCTTTTTGATACTGGGGTAAAAAAAGCACTCGAGGGTTCACTCGAGCAAATACCAGTGCCACGAACTTCTGTCTTTGGTGAGCTTTTTGAAGCTTTTCTTGTTACAGAGGTACACAAACTCAATCAATATTATCATAAAGATTTTTCACTTGCATATTTTGCAACAAAAGAAGGTTTTGAAATTGATCTCGTGTTAACAAAAAACAAAAAAAAATATCTTATCGAAATAAAATCATCTGATGATGTTCATGAGAAAGAAGTTGAAAGATTGTCTTTAATCGCAAAAGAATTCAAAGGAGTCGAAAAAATATTTTATCTTTCGCAAAATAAAAAGCATTTAAAAATTAGTGATGTTGAGTGTATGCATTGGTTTTCGTTTTTGGATCAGTTTGATAAGTTGTGAAGTTCTTTAAATTAAAGTTAACTCTAGTTATTACTCATGTTATAATGAACAAATCAGTGATCAATAGATCTACAAACAGCTCATGTTAGCCGTAGACTTCATGCCATGTTTAATAAGTAATTGTTAATTCTTCATCTCTTTTTTCCAGTCATAAAATTCGGTCGGTCTGATTTTAAAACGAGCTACATTGCCCTCATGCAGACTCGTAATATCAACTTCAATCACTTGCAATAAATCATTTTGTTCGGCTGCAGGCACTTTGTGATATGCAATCAGTTTTTTCACTTGGCGAACGATTTCAGAGCCTTTAGTTTTTTCAGTCACAATCTGTCTGATAATTTGTTGAATTATTGTACGATACTTCATTTTGAGTAAATTTGGTTCGCCCAAAGCCTGTTGAACTGCCGAATACCGCTGAGATGATCTCGTGTAGGCCCAAATATACAAATCTAAGATAAGGCTTATATCGTTTTTTTCATATACCCCAAGCATAGCTTGAGCATAAGCGTTCGGGTTAACATCAGTAAAAGAAAGTGGTTTTAGGTTTTTTTTAATTAATGGAATATTCGAAACTAAACGAGCCGTTCTTTTATTAACGTCTTCAAATGCTTGTAAATACGAAAGATGTATCAAAGCAAAAAAAGATTGTTCGAATGGGTCGATAATTTTATTGATTTTATTGACAATAATCTCAAAATTTTCTTTGAGCGTGTAAGGATTTTCGATTGGTAAATAAGATGTACCACTTATTCCAACGGAAATTTCACGAATTTTCCCCGATGAGTTAGGGTCGCCAAGAAGGTTCTCAGACAATAGTGCGTGTATGTTGCGAACATCTATAGACCGTATTTTTTTTTCTTGGGCGTTCTCGACCACAAATTCAATTGCTGCTTTATGATTTAAAATCATCTGAGCCTCAGTTAGATCTTTGTCTTCAGCAGATTCACCAAACTCTATCAATCTTGTTGTTTCAAGCAATGTATAGCGATTACCTTCAAGTCGGCTTGAGTTCCAAGATAAATCGATCAACAATCGATTCAGAATATTTCGAGCATATGTACCAGCAGGTCGAACCTGGTTTTCAACCTGACCAATATTATTTAACATGTGACGATTTTTATCACTTAAATAAAAAGTTTTATTAGGCAGATAAGAATCTAAAAACTTTTGATCATAACTCACTGGTTTACGCATCTTCATAGGTTGTGAAATATATTTTAAGAGAGCCACTGATTTTGTGCTGAGTTCAATGTCGATAAAAGCTTCTGTGTTTGTATTGACAGCTTGCACATCTTTTTGATTTGAATAAGATTTAGATATTTCATAAATTCGTGATCGTCCAAGACCACTAGGCTTCAAAAGGCCTTCTTTAACAAACTTAATCAAAGCGCGACGAATTGCTTTACGATTAGTTTCATCATCGACTAAGCCTGACGCCTTGATGATCTGCATTGTGCTGATTTTCGCATTATCTGAAATTAAATTATTAATAACATTTTCAATTTTTTTTGCCTTAGTCATATGAATCCTAGATTAAATATAATTCAGGTTATAGCTGATTTCAATTAAATAGGACATATTTGTGTCCCATTTAGATAAATAGGACATATTTGTGTCCCATTTATATAACTCACAAACTCATCCTGAATAAACAGATTGTGTATTATTCAGATTGAATCAAACAGCTACACTTTGGTCTTGTTTTGATTCGAGCGCTGATAAATAATTTATTTTTATTTTTGATGTAAAACTCGATTAAATTACCTTATGAAAACATAATCATTTAAAAATGTTACCCATTGAAACATAATACTTTAGTTGTGTTTCGTTCTGACGCGCTTATAACAAAACACAACTGGACGTTCATATTTTGGACACTTGTCAAAAAGTTTAAAAGAACTCATAATTTTGTGGTGGGAATAAACAAAAACACACATTTTTAAATAAAATGTAAAGGGGAGCTTATATGTTAACAAATAAAAAAAGAACGTCAGTTCTAAAATCAAACCAGGGTTTCTCTCTGGTCGAATTAATGATCGTTGTTGCGATCATCGGTCTATTAGCTGCTGTGGGTGTGCCACAGTACCAAAAATTCCAATCAAGGGCGAGAACTTCAGAAGCAAAAGCATCTTTAAGTGCATTGTATTCTGCTCAATCTTCTTTTCGACAAGAGTGGAACTGTTTTTCAAGTAATTTAAGAAGTATTGGTTTTGCTGTTACTGGCACTGGTCTCAGATATTTTACTTTGATGAGAACTGCTACAACTGGTACACCAGATGCGACAACTTATACAAATTGTAATGGTGCTCCATCGGTTACTACTGCTGGGGAATCAATTTCTGACGGTGGGAATGCAGCTACTGGCGGTAACGTATCACCAGGTGCTTCGTGGCATACAGCGTTGCAAGTGGCCACGACTAGAACGAATGTTATTGGGAACGTAGCAACATATGGTACAGCTATCAATGCCTTGGGTGATACATACAGAGCTGTAGCTGCTGGTGACCCTAAAAACTCATTAACAACAGCTGCGGCAGCTGCAGATGTATGGACAATTAATGAGCTTAAAGCTATTACAAATCCGCTTTCTAATTTGTAGTAGTTTAACCAACTTCAAACAATCAAAAAGCCGCTTGCAAAAAGCGGCTTTTTTTTTACTATTAGAGAATGTTAGTTTTTGTAGTTCCAATTATTATTATCTGTCTTAAGGTTATTGAATCGTTTTTGCCGGCACCGCGTATTGAGGATATCAAAAAATCTTATATAGCGCCGCCAAAACTTATTGAGCACTTTAATGGTGGTTTTAAAGTGCAAGTTGCTGATTCTTTATGGATTAGAGCTATTCAAGACTTTGATTTTTGTAGTGAAATTAAACCCGAGTCTGAACAAACATTAAAAGGGCATCCGCCTGAATGTATTGGTAAGTCATGGCTTTTTAATGTATTAGATGTGGCAACAACATTGGATCCACATTTTGATGCAGCAATTTATCAAACTGGCGGCTTAGCACTAACTGTGATTATTTCAGACTACGCAGGAGCATCGGTTATTTTTGATCGTGGGACTAGGCTTTATCCAACTACGTGGCAATTGCTTTATTCGGCGGCTTACCACGCACATATCGAAGAAAAAAATAAAGCCAAGGCTGCACGTTTATATCTTGCTGCTGCTGATAATGGGGCTCCTTCGTGGATCAGAACCATGGCAGGGCGACTTGCAGGCGAAAGCGGCGATATGGATTATGCAGAGCAAATTCTGCAAACAATGATTGAAACGAATCAGGACGAAAAATTTGTAAAACGGCTTAAGGAAAAACTTGATGAAATTAAAGCCAAAACAAAATAGCAATCTAGGATTTTCAATTGTTGAGCTTATGATCGTAGTTGCTATTATTGGTTTGCTTGCTGCTGTTGGTGTGCCACAGTACGAAAAAATGCAAGCAAGAGCACGAACCGCTGAAGCTAAAATGGCTTTATCGACTGTCTATAGTTCAGAACAGGCATTTAAAGCTGAATGGAATCAATTTACTATTGATTTGAAAAATATTGGAGCCGCTGTGACAGGAAGTAATTTGCGTTATGTGGCGGGTTTTCATGTGGGCTTTAATTGCACAGGTTATGTTACTGATCCAGCCCCTGGTGAAGATGCTAATGCTAATAATTGGACTGATGGACCTGTAAATTCTGGAAATCTACCCGCGACATTTATGAATGTGTCAAATATAGGAGATCGAGTGCCAGCTAGTATTGGAATGGCAACAAGTTGTGATGCGCAGCTGGGTTTTGAAGCAAATGCACATGGTGATCCAAGGAATTCGCAAATTGCTGCGGATCTTGGAGTTAATGATTCTTGGTCTATA
>Ga0255176_1000172_pt1 | contig 42606 bp, 43 predicted proteins | sample Atl_Atlam_RepA_8_2_FD_183622 | JGI IMG/M metagenome (GOLD analysis project Ga0255176, IMG submission 183622) | Freshwater microbial communities from Altamaha River, Georgia, United States - Atl_Atlam_RepA_8d | ecosystem: Environmental > Aquatic > Freshwater > River | place: USA: Georgia... | reverse complement strand
GTTCAGATACATTTATTTCTTACAAAAAATACCAAAAACTTAATGAGGGGGATTTTGTTTGTATTAATAACATTGGAGCTTATGGAAGATCTTTAGCCTCAAACTATAATACAAGACCTTATTGTGCAGAAATTTTAATTAATAAAAATAAATATCAAATAATAAGACCCAGACAGAAATTAGAGTCTTTAATTAATTAAATGCATTTTTTAAGATCTTTGGTATTTAATTTTGCAACTTACTGTGGCTCTTTTTTTTCAACATTACTAGCTTTACCAACTCTCATAATGCCAAAAGAAGCAATGCAATGGTTAGCCCGCATGCTGGGGTTTTATATAATATTTTGTGTAAGGTTTATTATTAATACAAAAATAATATTTAAGGGTTTAGAGAATATTCCAAAAGATAGAAAATTTTTTGTAGCTTCTGCACATCAATCGATTTGCGAAACTTTTGTTTTTAACGCTGTACTAAATGCTCCTATTTTTATTGTTAAAGCTGAATTATTTAAAATTCCATTTTATGGATGGTGTATAAAAAAATTAGGGTTTATAGGAACTCATAGAGAAAAAGTTACTAAAGATCACCTTGTTTTTTTAGAAAAAACTGCAGAAACTATTAATAAAGAAACATCTCCTTTAATTATTTTTCCACAAGGAACAAGAATTAAAAACAATGAAAGAGTTCCTTTGAAAAAGGGCGTTTCAAGAATTTATGAAAAAGCGAATGTTCCTTGTATACCAGTTAAATTAAATACTGGGGATGTTTGGCCTAGAGATAGTTTTTTAAGGTTTCCAGGAGAAATTTGTATTGAATTTAAAAAACCAATTGAGCCTGGTTTGAGCATGAACGAATTCATGAATAAACTTGAAAAAGAAATATACGATTAATTTTTTCTTCCAAAATTAGGACTGTTAATATCCTGTCCAGCTTTAACAATAGCCTGTCTAATTTTTCTAGTTTTAGAGAATAATTTAAATAATTTATTTCCATCTTTTTTCACAATTGCACGCTTTAAATTACTTAAATCTAGATTAAATCTTTCTAACATATGAAGTATCTGTTTACGATTATTAAGCGCAATATCTCTCCACATAGTAGGATCTGAGGATGCAATCCTTGTAAAATCTCTAAATCCACTTGCGCTATATTTTATAACTTCTGATTTTGTGTCTTTCTCAAGATTAGCTGCTGTTCCTACAATATTATAAGCTATTAAATGCGGAATATGACTCGTAATTGCCATAACTTTATCATGATGCTCGGCTGACATTTGCTGAACTTTGCTGCCAATTTTTTTCCAAAAATTGTTTAATTTTTTTACATAACTAGGATTCTTTTTATTTACTGGAGTTATGATGCACCATCTATTTTTAAATAAATCAGCAAAACCAGCTTCTGGGCCACTTTGTTCTGTGCCCGCAACAGGGTGGGCAGGAATCCATATAGTATTTTTATTAATTAATTTACTAACTGTATTAGTTACAAAAATTTTAGCAGAGCCCACATCGGTTAAAATACAAGTTTTTTTTAAATTATTTTTAATAACTGAAACTATATTTTTATAAGTTCCTAGTGGAGTACAAATAATTACCAAATCAGAGTCTTTAACACTCTTTTTAAGATTTGGTTCTATGTGATTAGTTATTTTAAGTTTAGAAGTTTTTTTTAAAACTAGCTTAGATTTATCATGAGCAACTAAAATTTTACATAAATTATTCTTTTTTATTGCTCTTGCAATAGAAGATCCTATTAGACCCAATCCAATTATGGTAATTTTTTTAAACATTAAAAATTTTATTAAGAGTTTTTAAAAATAAGTTATTTTCTTTATTATTTCCTATAGTCACTCGTAGTGAATTGGCCAATCCATAACCTTTCATTTTTCTTAATATAATCTTAGATTTAATAAATTTATCATAAACTTTGTCTGCTGTTATTTCTTTATTATCAAAACGCATTAAGAAAAAATTTGCTACAGGAACATTTGTTAAAATTCCTAAATTTACAAAATTTTCAAAAAAAATATCGGCCCACTTTGTATTGTGTTCTATGTTTTTTTTTAACCAATTTTTATCATTCAGGGCTTCTACGCCAGCCACTTGTGCTGCTGAATTAACATTAAAAGGGGGCTTAATAAGTTTCATTGCAGAGATGATATTTTTTGGTCCATAACCCCAACCAAGTCTTAAGCTAGCAAGACCATATATTTTAGAAAAAGATCTGGTAATAAGAACATTACTGTAGCCTTTAAATAAATCTAAACCAGATACATAATCCTTGTTAATAACAAATTCAAAATAAGCGTCATCAACTACTAAAAGAATATTACTTCGTAATTTTTTTCTAAGTAATAACATTTCATTTTTATCTAAATACGTTCCTGTTGGATTGTTTGGATTGGCTAAAAAAACAATCTTAGTTTTGGGAGTTACTTTAGCTATTATAGAATCTATATTTGCCTTAAAATCATTTTCTGGGGCTATAATAACTTTCCCACCGTGAATTTTGGCATAAATTCTATACATTAAAAAACTATACTCAGTAACTATGACCTCATCATTGGGTCTTAAAAATAATTGACAAGCTAAACTAATGATTTCATCAGAACCATTGCCAATAATAATATTATTGGGATTTAATTTTAAATTTTTTGATATGGACTGAATTAGAATATTTGAATTTCCATCTGGATATCTGGATAATCTTTTACTGTTTGCAATAAATGCTCTAATAGATTTTTTTGAAGGGCCTAAAGCAGACTCATTAGCGGAAAGTTTTATTGGATTTTTAATATTTTTTATCTGAGATAATCCACCAACATATTTTAAATTATTAAAATTTTTAAATCTTAAAACCATATTTTTATAAATATTTACTGATTTTATTTTTTAATTAGCACAATGCTATTATGGTTGATACTCTTTATAAAAATAAATCTTATAAAATTTTTAAAAATAACATTAAGACGTTCAATAAAACTGATTAAATTGACAATAAATTATGCCTAAGATAAAAACCATTTGCGCTGATTTACCGAATTGCGAGCGCACATAAACAGCTAAAGAGGTAAAAATCACTTTAAAGTGTTTTTTAATTAAAATGAAATTAGAGTCAAAAATAGTAGTAGATTTTATAAAGCCATTTTCAAAAGTTCTCGATGTAGGTTGTGGTGATGGGAGCATTCTTCTTCATTTGAAAAAGGAAAAAAAAATTGATGCTCGAGGTATTGAGATTGATCACGAAAAGGTTAAAGAAAGCCTAAGTAAAGGACTTTCTGTTGTTGAGGGTGACGCCGAACAAGATTTAATTAATTATCCAGACCAATCTTTTGACTACGTAATTCTAACACAAACTCTTCAAGCTTTTTACAAACCTAGAAAAGTTTTGCATGAACTTTTGAGGATCGGAAAGAATGCGATTGTTTCCATTCCAAATTTTGGATACTGGAAAGTTAGATTCAGCCTACTACTCAAAGGAAGAATGCCTGTTACAAAGACATTGCCTAATACATGGCACGATACCCCTAATTTACATATGTGCACCATTAAAGATTTTTTTGATTTATGTCATGCTGATAAAATTAACATAATAAAATCAATTGCAGTCACACAAGATAGATCTTCTTTAATTTCAAATTTCAATTTAGAAATAAAAAATCTTTATTCGGAATTTGGTATTTTTTTAATTAGCAAAAAGAACTAATTTTTTAAATTATGGATATTCACATCATTCCATGTCTAAAAGATAATTATGCTTATATCGTTGAAAATAAAAATACTAAAAATGCATGTGTTATCGATCCATCCGAGTCGGAGCCTATTATAAATTTTATAAAGAAAAATAAATTAAATTTAAAATATATTTTAAATACACATCATCATGCTGATCACATTGGTGGCAATCTAGAACTTAAAAAAGAATTTAATTTACAAATATTAGGTTTTGAAAAAGATAAAAATAGAATTCCCGGTATTGATATTTTTTTAAAAGATAAACAAATTTGGAATTTTGAAGGCTCTGATGTTTTAATAGAACATGTCCCAGGCCATACGTCTGGTCATATATTTTATTATTTTAAAAATGAAGAGTCGGCTTTTACTGGTGATACTTTATTTTCTTTTGGTTGCGGCAGATTATTTGAAGGTTCTTATTTAGAGATGGTAAGTTCTCTAAAAAAAATCAAATCTTTACCCTCTAAAACAAAAATATTTTGTGGACACGAGTATACCATTAATAATTTAAAATTTTGTATGGATATGGATAAGGATAATTTAGAACTTAAAGGAAAATATAATCAAATAATTAATAATATAAAAAATAAATTACCGAGTATCCCTTCTATTCTAAGTGATGAAATGAGGTTAAATATTTTTTTAAAATTTGATGATTTAAAATTTAAAGAAAAAATTGGATTTAAAGATCTAAATGAAGTAGATTTTTTCAAGAAGATTAGAGATCTAAAAGATAACTTCTAAAATCCAATACACTTAAGCATAATCGCAATCTTGACAAGCTAAGGCGGCTATATATATTGCCCAGACCTAAAAGAAATTACATATGACTTTTGCAGTAATCAAAACCGGTGGTAAACAATATAAAGTGTCAGCTAATGATACTATTAGAATTGAAAAGCTTAATGATAAAGCTGGCAAAACATTCGAGTTCAAAGAAGTTCTTTTGACAACAGATAATACAACAACTGAAGTAGGTTCTCCAATGATCGATGGAGCGTATGTTGAGGCAGAACTTATAAAGCAAGCAAGAAATGATAAAGTTATCATTTTTAAAAAAAGAAGAAGACAAAATTCAAGAAGAAAACGTGGGCATAGACAACATGTTTCGGTAGTGAAAATTTTAAAAATTTATGGTAAAAGTGGTAAACTTTTAGCTGAAGCTAAAAATGCTACTGTAGAAAATAAGACTTCAGAAAAAAAAGTTGAATCTAAAAAAACTGTTAAAAAATAAATTATAAAAAATGGCAACAAAAAAAGCTGGTGGATCGACGAAAAACGGACGCGATAGTGCTGGAAGGCGACTAGGCGTTAAAAAGTTTGGCGGTCAATCTGTAATTGCTGGAAATATTATTATGAGGCAAAGAGGAACAAAAATGTTCCCAGGCAATAATGTTGGTATGGGAAAAGATCATACCATTTTTTCAAAAGTAAACGGCGTAGTAAAATTCGAGACAAAAAAACTCGGAAGAACTTACATTTCAGTAATCCCTCAATAAACTCGGTTTATTTTTAAACTGAGGTTTTTATTAATAATCAATAATATGATTGTATGAAATTTTTAGATCAAGTTAAAATTATGATTAAGGCCGGAGACGGAGGAAATGGTTGCGTTGCATTCCGAAGAGAGAAATTTATTGAATTTGGAGGTCCTTATGGCGGAGATGGTGGAGATGGAGGATCGATAATTGTCAAAGCGGTAAATGGTTTAAATACTTTAGTTGATTATCGTTTTGCTCAACACCATAAAGCTCAAAATGGATTTAATGGTTCTGGAAATAATAAAAGAGGGTTGTCAGGAAAAGATTTAATTTTAAGAGTTCCTGTTGGGACGCAAATATATGAGGAAGATAAAAAAACATTACTATTTGATCTAGTTAAAGAAGATCAAGAATATGTCATAGCCAAAGGAGGTAAGGGTGGTCTAGGTAATTCAAAGTTTAAAAGCTCAACTAATAGATCGCCAAGAAAATTTACTTACGGAAAAAAAGGCGAAGAATTTACGGTTTGGCTTGAATTAAAATTAATTGCTGATGTTGGAATTATTGGTTTTCCAAATGCAGGAAAATCTAGTCTGCTTTCAATATCAACTAGAGCAAGACCAAAAATTGCTAATTATCCTTTTACAACTCTAAATCCAAATCTTGGCGTTGTTTTTATCGATAATAAAGAAATAATTATCGCTGATATACCTGGTCTTATTGAAGGTGCTCATAGTGGTTCAGGTTTAGGTGATAAATTTTTAAAGCATATAGAAAGATGTAAAAGCATAATTCATATGATTGATATCAATGAAAATGATTTGGTTGAAAAATATAAGATTATTAGAAATGAACTTAAAGAATTTAACCCTGAATTAATAAAAAAAAGAGAACTTATTGTATTTAACAAGATTGATTTAATAGATGAGAAAGAAAAAAAAGAGAAAATAATGAATTTTACTAAAAAAATTAAGAAAAAAGTTTATGATATATCTGTTGAAAAAAATATTAATGTAAAAAATTTATTACGAGCTATTTAAATGGACATTTTAAAATACAAGACTATTGTAATCAAAATAGGCTCCAGTCTCATTGTTGATGGAAAAAATAAAATAAAAAAAAATTGGTTTAATAAATTAATAGAAGATATTAATTTTCTAATACAAAAAAATAGACAAATTATTATTGTCTCATCAGGGGCAATCGCTCTTGGCTGTGATTTATTAAAAATAAATAAAAAAAATACTAAATTAAGCCAATTCCAAGCAATAGCAGCTATTGGTCAAATTGAATTAATTAATCTTTTTAAAAAAGCATTCGAAAAGAAAAAGATAAAAATTTCTCAAATATTGCTTACATTGGAGGATACAGAAGAAAGAAGAAGATCATTAAATGCTAAAGAAACAATAAATAACTTATTAAAAATGTCCGTAGTACCAATTGTAAATGAAAATGATACCGTTGCGACTTCAGAAATAAGATATGGTGATAACGACAGACTAGCTGCGCGAGTTGCTCAAATATGCAACGCTGATTGTTTAATCATGCTTTCAGACATAGATGGTCTTTATTCTGCAGATCCAAAGAAAAATAAGAATGCAATAATAATTAAAAAGGTAACAACTATAGATAAATCTATAGAAGCACTTGCATCTGAAAGCATCAGCTCTTATGGAACGGGTGGAATGATAACTAAAATTAAAGCTGCAAAAATTTGTATGCAGTCTGGTTGTGACATGATTTTAACAAGCGGGATGATTAATAATCCAATAAAAAATATTATTAAAAATAAAAATTATACTTTGTTTGAATCTCAATCATCATCTTTGAATGCAAAAAAACAATGGATTTTAAATTCAATTGCAACCAAAGGTTCGATTATGATTGATGAAGGAGCTGAAAAAGCATTAAAAAACGGAAAAAGTCTTTTGCCAATAGGAGTAACTTCGGTTGAGGGAAATTTTAATCGCGGTGATGCTATTTATATTATAAATTCTAAAAACAAACGTATAGCAACTGGCATAAGTGCTTACTCAAGTTTAGATGCTAAAAAAATTATTGGTTTTAAAACTGATAAAATTAAGGAAATACTAGGCTATGTTAGTCGAGGAGAAATAGTTCATATAGACAATTTAGTTTATCAAGCCGAGTAAATTTATGAGCAATAGTTATTTAGATAAAATAGGTTTAAATGCTTTAAACGCATCTAAAGATCTATCACTATTAAATGAGAGGAAAAAAAATAAAGTTCTTACAGATTTTTATAAAAATTTAAAATCAAATAAAAAAAAGATTTTAAATGCTAATAAGATTGATATTTCTAAAGCAAATAGAAAAGGTCTTAGTCAAAACTTAATTGATCGACTAATTCTAAACGATAGTAAAATTAACCATATCATTAAGTCAGTCCAAGAGATTATTAAACTCAAAGATCCAACGCAAAGGATAATAGCAAAATGGAAAAGGCCTAATGGGATGGTAATTAATAAATATACAGTTCCAATTGGTGTTATTGGAGTAATATATGAATCTAGACCAAATGTTACTTCAGATGTTGCAACCTTATGTTTTAAATCTGGCAATGCGGTTATTTTAAGAGGCGGAAGTGAAGCTATTCAGACAAATAAAATTATTTCTGAATATTTCAGAAAATCCTTAAGAAAAAATAATATTAATGAAAATTGTGTTCAATTAATTAACAATACAAATAGAAAGTTTGTTGATTACATGCTTTCAAAAATGGAGAAGTTTATTGACGTAATTATTCCAAGGGGAGGGAAAAACTTAGTCAAGAAAGTTCAAACAATGTCTAATGTTCCGACGATTGGTCATCTAGAAGGATTGTGCCATGTCTATATTGACAAATTTGCAGATTTAAACATGGCAAAAAAAATTACACTCAATGCTAAAATGAGAAATACTAGTGTATGTGGCGCTGCCGAAACTTTATTAATTCATAAGGCATGTATAAAAACTCACTTAAAACCAATATTGCAATTATTAAATATTAGTGGATGTAAAATTATTGGCGATAAAATTACCAAAAGAAATTATATAAATTCTAATATTTCTTTAGCAAAAGAGAAGGATTGGAAAACCGAATATCTAGACTCTATAATATCAGTAAAGGTTGTTAGTGGAGTTGATGAGGCAATTGACCATATAAATAAATATGGAACCCGTCATACTGATAGCATTGTTACCAATAACAAAAAGAATGCTATGTTATTCTTGTCGAAAGTGAATAGTGCAATAGTGTTACATAATGCCTCTACTCAATTTGCTGATGGAAATGAGTTTGGTTTTGGAGCAGAAGTTGGAATATCTACAAATAAATTACATCCTCGAGGACCTGTGGGACTTGAACAACTAGTGACTTACAAATATCTAGTAAAAGGTAATGGACAAATTAGACCTTAATCTTTTTATTAAATTATAATGAAAATTGGCATTCTTGGGGGAACTTTTGATCCGCCTCATATTGGACATTTAAATATTTCATTAGAAGCAACCAAAAGATTTCAGTTAAATAAGGTTCTTTGGCTTGTTACAAAAAAAAATCCTTTAAAAAAAAATAATTCATCTAACGATATTTCTAATAGAATAAAGTTATGTAATGAATTTATAAAAAAAAATAAAAATATAATTAAAGTTAAATATATAGAAGAAAAGACCAGATCAAATTTCTTATTTGATAATATCAGTTACTTAATTAATAAATCTGCAGAACATAAATATTATTTTATTATGGGCGCCGATAGTTTTGTTAAATTTAATCAGTGGAAGAAATATAATGAGATCTTAAATAAATTATCTATTATTGTTGTGAATAGACCAGAATTTTCAATAAAATCACTCAATTCTATAGCTGCAAAAAAGCTCGAAAAATACAAATCTTTAAATTTGGCTTCAAAAGACAAACAACATAGATGGTATTTTTTGAGTACAAAAGGTATGAATGTTTCATCATCAAAAATAAAAAAAACAATTAATGCAAATTAAGAAAAAAGAAGTTCTTCTAAAAGAAATAATTAAAATTCTTGATGATAATAAAGCAAAAGACATCGTGACTATTAATCTTGCAAACAAGAGTTCTATTGCAGATTATATGATTGTCGCTAGCGGGACCTCTTCTAGGCACATTCAATCTGTCTCTGAAAATACAATTGAAGAATTAAAAAAAATGGGAATCAAAGGATGCAAAGTTGAAGGCAAAGATAGCGACAACTGGAAACTCATTGATGCAATTGACATTATAATTCACATTTTTCACCATGAACAAAGAAAAAATTATGAATTGGAAAAAATGTGGGAAGATATTATTCCAAATCAAAAAATCTTTGTTTAATGAAAATTAAAATCCTTTGTTTAGGAAGACTAAATAAAGATGAAGAAAATGAATTATGCAACAGATATGAGATCAGACTCAAAAGTTTAAAAAATAGTGGAATCACTAACTTTGCAATCGAACATATCTCAATAAAAGAACTTGAAACTATAATAAAAAACAAAAAAGAGAAAAAAATTATATTTCTTAGTGAAAATGGACAAAATTTTAATACTGATAATTTTTGTAAAAAATTAAAAAAATTAATTGCCACTTCTATTAAAGAAACATTGTTTATTATTGGAGAACCTGAGGGTTTTAAAAAAAATCTTAACAAAGATAGTTTTGAAGAAATATGTCTAAGTAAACTTACTTTTACGCACTCTTTAGCCAGAGTAATACTCACCGAACAAATTTACAGATGCGCTACAATTATGGTAAACCATCCCTACCATAGACAATAATAATGAAAAAAATTTACTTATTACTTACCCTTTTATTTTTAAATCTACTTTCACAAAACGCTTTTTCACAAAAAAAAGATGTTCTTTATGAAAAATTAGATTTGTTTGGAGATATTCTTGAAACAATAAATAAAGAATATTTTAAACAAATTAATGAGGGTGAAGTAATTGATGGTGCAATTAATGGAATGCTTCAGTCGTTAGATCCTTATTCTTCTTACATGAGCCCTAAAACATTTAAGAATATGAATACAGAAACCAAGGGCGAGTTTGGGGGTCTTGGTATTGAAGTTACGATGGAAGCTGGACTTGTAAAAGTAATATCGCCTATTGATGATACCCCTGCAGACAGAGCGGGAATAAAATCGGGTGATTATATTATTAAGCTAGATAACAAACAGGTTAAAGGCTTAACTTTAGATGAAGCTGTAAATACCATGCGTGGTAAAAGTGGTACTCCAATAACATTAACAATTAGAAGGATAGATGTTGATGATCCAATAATTGTAAAGATAGTTCGAGAAACAATTAAAACAAAATCTGTAGTTTCTGAAGTTAAAGAAAATATTGGTTATTTAAGATTAAGATCTTTTAATGAAAAAAGTGGTGATGAATTAATTGATAAAATTAGAGAGATAAGTAGGAACAAACCAAACGTAACTGGTTATATTTTAGATCTTAGAAATAATCCTGGCGGCCTTCTTTCGCAAGCAATTAAAATATCAGATGCTTTTTTAGATAGTGGAGAGATTGTGTCTACAAAGGGAAGAGATCCAAAAGACATAAAAGTTTACAATTCAAAAAAAGGCGATGAAATTAATGGAAAACCACTTATCGTACTGATTAATAAAGGCTCAGCTTCCGCATCTGAAATAGTGGCTGGAGCTTTAAAAGACCACAAGCGAGCAATTGTTATTGGTGAAAAATCTTTCGGAAAAGGCTCGGTTCAATCTATTATGCCTTTATCTAATGGTGGTGGATTAAGATTAACAACAGCTAAATATTATCTACCAAGTGGAGAAACAATTGAAGAAATTGGTGTGCAGCCAGACATTAAAGTAGAACAACAAAAAGATAATTTTAAAATAAACGATCCTACAAACGATAATCAATTAATTTACGCCCTTAAACTTTTAAAAGCGTCATGAAAGATTTAAGCAATCTTCCTTATAGAAAAGGTGTTGGGATAATGCTTATTAATCGAGAAACTAAAGTTTTTATAGGTAAAAGAATTGATAGCACAAAAGCATGGCAAATGCCTCAGGGAGGAGTTGATCAAAAAGAAGATGTTGAGAGTGCAGCTAAAAGAGAGCTTAAAGAAGAAACAGGAATTACTTCAATTGAAATTATAAAAAAATCAGAAAAAGAATTTATTTATGATTTACCTAATGAACTTCTTGGAAAAATTTGGGATGGAAAATATAAAGGACAGAAACAAACTTGGTTTCTTGCAAAATTTCTCGGAGAACATGACGAAATCAATATCAAACAAAAAAAAGCAGAATTTTATGATTGGCGTTGGGCAGAACCTTTTGAATTACCTAAACTAATAGTTCCTTTTAAAAAAAAACTTTATCAAGAAGTTATAGAGGAATTTAAAAAATACCTCTAAGATTTCAAATTATTAATCTGATCAATAATTTGATTATTAAGATAAATTTCTTCATCAGAAATTTCTTTATTGCTTAATTTCTTTTCTGCATTTTGTTTTAATTTAATTAATTCTTCACTTTGGAACTCTGAGCTATTAAAAAAATTATCTAATAAAATACTTAGTTTATTATTAGAAAACTCTAAAGTACCCCCAGTAGAAAAAAATGTATCTTCATTACTACCCGTCTTTGCAATGATCTTCCCTGCTTTAAGAAAAGTAATTAAGGAAATATGATCCTTAAATATTTCCATATCTCCTTCTATTCCTGAGATAACAACGCTATCAACTGCTTTTGAATAAGCTACTTGTTTTGGTGTTACGATCTCTAAATGAATATTATCTGCCATTTAAATTAAGCTGCAGCTTCTTTTGCCATTTTTTCAGCTTTTGCAACTGCCTCTTCTATTGTTCCAACCATATAAAAAGCAGACTCTGGTAGATGATCATACTGGCCTTTGCAAATTGCATCGAAGCCTTTAATTGTTGATTGAAGATCAACTAATTTTCCTGGTGAGCCTGTAAATACTTCAGCAACAAAGAAAGGTTGTGATAAAAATCTTTGTATCTTTCTTGCTCTTGATACAACTAATTTATCTTCCTCAGATAATTCATCCATACCTAAAATTGCTATAATATCTTGTAAAGATTTATAGTTTTGTAAAATTTTTTGAACTTCCCTGGCAACTCTATAATGCTCTTCTCCAACAATTCTTGGATCAAGAATTCTTGATGTTGAATCTAGAGGATCTACGGCAGGATAAATTCCAAGTTCGGCAATTTGTCTTGATAAAACAGTTGTTGCATCTAAATGAGAAAATGAAGTTGCAGGAGCAGGGTCTGTTAAGTCATCGGCAGGAACGTAAATCGCCTGTACAGAAGTGATAGATCCTTTACTAGTTGTCGTAATTCTTTCTTGTAAGTTACCCATATCCGTTGCTAATGTTGGTTGATATCCAACGGCTGAAGGGATACGACCAAGTAATGCTGACACCTCTGATCCAGCTTGTGTAAATCTAAAAATATTATCAACGAAGAAAAGAACGTCTTGACCTTCTTTATCTCTAAAATATTCAGCAAGTGTTAAACCTGATAACGCAACTCGAGCTCTTGCTCCTGGTGGTTCATTCATTTGCCCATAAACTAAAGCAGCTTTAGATCCTGGGCCATCAGTTTTAATAACTCCCGACTCGATCATCTCATGATACAAATCATTTCCTTCTCTTGTTCGTTCTCCAACTCCCGCAAACACTGAATATCCACCGTGAGCTTTTGCAACGTTATTAATTAATTCCATAATCAAGACTGTTTTTCCAACTCCAGCTCCACCAAATAATCCAATTTTTCCACCTCGAGAATATGGCGCAAGCAAATCAACAACTTTAATTCCTGTGACAAGAACTTCAGTTTCTGTTGATTGCTCTACATAAGCTGGTGCAGATCTATGGATTGGCCAATTTTCTTTTGTTTTTAAAGGTCCTTTTTGATCAATTGGCTCTCCTATAACATTAATAATTCTTCCTAACGTTTCAGGACCAACTGGAACAGTAATAGGCTTGCCAGTATTTATAACTTTATCACCTCTTTTTAATCCTTCTGTTGTATCCATCGCGATAGTTCTAACTGTATTTTCTCCAAGGTGCTGAGCAACCTCTAAAACAACTCTTAATCCATTATTATCACACTCAAGAGCTGTTAAAATTTCTGGCAGATCTTGATCAAATTTTACGTCTACAACCGCACCAATAACCTGAACTATTTTTCCAAATTTATTTTCCATAATTCTCCTATAAAGATTCAGCTCCAGAAATAATTTCTATTAATTCTTTAGTAATCACTGCTTGTCTTGTTCTGTTGTAATTAATTGTTAGTTTTGCAATTAAATCTCCAGCATTTCTAGTTGCATTGTCCATAGCTGTCATTCTTGACCCTTGTTCGCTAGCCTGATTTTCTAAAAAAGCAGTATAAATTTGAGTTGCAATATTTTTTGGTAAAAGATTTTCTAAAATATCATTTTCATCCGGTTCGTATTCATATTCGCTATTATTTGCTAAAGACTGTTGATTTAATTTTTGTTCAATAGAAACTGGAATTAATTGCTGGGCCTGAGGAATTTGAGAAATAACACTCTTAAATTGATTATAAAATAATGTGCAAATATCAAATTCATTTCTAGTAAATAAATTTAAAATTTTATCAGTAATTTCTTGAGCCTTACCAAAAGAAACGACTTTTTCATCTTTTAAACTTATTCTATCAATAATGTACTGATTGTACTTTCTTTTTAGCTGATCATTCGCTTTGCTACCGACAACTATAATTTTTAAATTTTTTTTCTCATTTAATATTTTTTCAAAAAATACTTTTGCTTTTCTACAAATATTTGTATTGAAGCCTCCACATAGTCCCCTATCAGAACTTAAAACAACACAAAGATGAGTTTCATTTTTTTGATTACCCACTAGTAATTTTGGAGCTGAATCCATGTCAGTTACTGAATTTTTTAAATTTGATATTATAGAATTTAATTTCTCAGAATAGGGTCTTGCATTCTCTGCGTTCTGTTGAGCTTTTCTAAGTTTAGCAGCGGCAACCATTTTCATAGCTTTTGTTATTTTTTGTGTTGATTTAACACTACTAATTCTGTTTCTTAAAAATTTTAGACTAGCCATTATTTTTGAAAACCTTTCTTAAAGTCAGCAATGAACGCTTTTAACTTTTCCTCATTAGATTCATCAATTTTTCCTGAAGACTTAATATTGTTCAAAATATCTGGCGCTTCTGATTTTATTTTTGATAAAAGTTTCTTTTCAAAAGACTTTATTTGATTAAGTTCAACATCATCTAAGAAACCTTTTACGCCTGAAAAAATTGATACGACTTGTTCCTCTACTTTTAAAGGGGAGTACTGATCTTGTTTTAATAATTCAGTTAATTTTGATCCACGATTTAATAATTTTTGAGTAGCAAGGTCTAAATCAGATCCAAACTGAGCAAATGCAGCCATTTCACGATATTGAGCAAGTTCTAGTTTGATTGAACCAGAAACTTGTTTCATTGCTTTAATCTGTGCCGCAGATCCCACCCTAGAAACCGATATACCTACGTTAACAGCTGGTCTAACACCTTTATAAAATAGTTCAGTTTCTAAAAATATTTGTCCATCAGTGATAGAAATAACGTTTGTTGGGATGTAAGCGGAAACGTCGCTCGCTTGCGTTTCAATAATCGGTAACGCTGTGAGAGATCCTCCACCATGCTTGTCGTTCAATTTTGCAGCTCTTTCAAGTAATCTGCTATGAAGATAAAATACATCTCCTGGAAAAGCTTCTCGTCCTGGAGGTCTACGTAAAAGTAGTGACATCTGTCTATAAGCAACGGCTTGTTTTGATAAATCATCATAAACAATAAGAGCATGCATCCCATTATCTCTGAAATACTCTCCCATTGTACATCCTGTGTATGGAGCTAAGAATTGTAATGGTGCAGGATCAGAAGCTGTTGCTGCAACAACAATTGTATATTCCATTGCTCCAGCCTCTTCTAATGTTTTTACGATCTGAGCAACACTTGATCTTTTTTGTCCAATCGCAACATAAATACAATAAAGTTTTTTACTTTCATCATTGGACTTATTAATTTCTTTTTGATTAATAATTGTATCAATAGCAATTGCTGTTTTTCCAGTTTGTCTATCACCAATAATTAATTCCCTTTGTCCTCTTCCAACAGGAATTAAGCTATCAATAGCTTTTAATCCTGTTTGCATGGGTTCATTAACTGATTTTCTTGGAATAATACCAGGCGCTTTAATCTCAACTCTTTTCCTTTCGGCTTTTTTATCAATCGGACCTTTTCCATCTATTGGATTACCTAATCCATCAACTACTCGACCTAATAAAGATTTTCCAACAGCAACGTCAACGATTGATCCTGTTCTTTTTACGATATCGCCTTCTTTAATTTTTGAGTCATCGCCAAAAATAACCACTCCGACATTTTCAGTTTCAAGGTTTAAAGCCATACCTTTTGTACCTTCAGAGAATTGAACCATCTCTCCAGCTTGAACATTATCTAATCCGTAAACTCTGGCTATACCGTCTCCTACTGTCAAAACTTGACCAACTTCTGAAACTTCAACTTCAGTTCCAAAATTTTTTATTTGGTCTTTTAAAATATTAGTAATTTCAGAAGGATTAATTTTCATTTTTATTTATTTAATAAATTATTTAATCTTGTTTTAGCGGAAGTATCAATCATAGTGCTTCCAATTTGAAGAATTGACCCAACTAATAAAGATGGGTCCACAGAAAAAGAAATATTGATTTTTTTCTTCAAAATATTATCTAATTTTTTTGCTATATCGGCTTTATCGCTATCTGAAATTGTGTGAGATAATTTAAGCGTTGCTAGAACTTCTCCTTTTTCATTTAGTAATAAATTAAAAAAATTATTTACTATTTTCTCTAAAAAGAAAAATCTTCTATTTTTGTTTAATACTTTTAAAAATCTTGAGAATAAATCTGAAAAAGAAAAATTTTTAGCTAAAGCATCAATAACATTATTAATAACTGAATATTTATGTGTAGGATTTTTGATAAACTTTTTTAAATCTGAACTTTGATCTAATATTTCTTTTAACTTCAAAAAATCTTTTTCAAGAACATCTAAACTTTTAGCTTCATAAGCCAGCCTATATACTGCTTTAGCGTATCTTTGAGTTTCACTAAAAGTTTTCATAGATTTTTTTACTATTAACTTTAAAAGAAAAAAGGTCTCGTAACATGCGAAATTACACTAATCAAGTGTGATATTTTGTGCTTTTTTAAAATTATTTAAAGTTTATCGGATCAACGTCTACGGTTAGTGAAATATTTTTTTTAATTTTAATAGTTTTTAACCAATCTTTTAAAAATTTTTGTGGAAATGCTTCTTGAGGATATTTTAATAATAACCTAGAACGATATTTTCCCTTTATAAGCGAAATGGAAGCACTTACAGGACCTAGCAACAAAGCATCTTTCATTCTTGGAATTTTATTTTTTAATATTCTTGCACACTCATCAACGTCAAATCTATTTTTTCCTGAAATAATAAAAGCAATAAGTTTTGTAAACGGAGGTAGATTGGATTGCTCTCTAAAATTAATTTCATTTTTATAAAAAGTTAAAATATTCTGATCACATATTGATTTTAATGTTTCGTTTTCTGGCTCAAAAGTTTGAAGATATACTGTTGAATTTTTAACTTCTCTTCCAGCTCTACCACTCAACTGATTCATTAATTGATATGTTTTTTCTGAACTTCGAATATCATTTCCTAAAAAACTCAGGTCAGAATTAACAATAACAATGCAATTTAACTTTGGAAAATGAAAACCTTTTGAAATTAATTGAGTTCCTACAATAATGTTAATTTTTCCATTCTGAATGCTCTCAAAAGTTTTTTTAGTAGTAACATCATTATGAATAAAATCACTTGAAAATAATTCAATTCTTTTATCAGGAAAAATTTCTTTAACTTCCTCAAATATTTTTTCAACACCTAGTCCATAAAAAGACAATTTACAATTATCTCCGTCTTTGCATTTTCTTTCTAGTAAAGCTACATGATCACAATAATGACAGATTAATTTGTTAGTTTCTTTGTGATAAATTAATGAAACTGAGCAATTTGGACAATTAAATCGATAACCACATTTTGAACAAATAACAAACGTTGAATATCCTCTTCTATTTAAAAAAAATAAAATTTGATTTCCTTTGTTCAAGATATTTTTAAGTTCAGGAATAATAGACGGTGAAATAAATTTAGATTTATCTGGGGGATTTTTTTTCAAATCTACAAATTTAACTTCAGGCAATTGGGCATCTCCATATCTTTTATCTAAACTAATGTAAGAAAATTTTTTATTAATTGTGTTATAATAAGTTTCTAGTGAAGGCGTTGCTGAAACTAAAATAACTGATATCTTTTTAATTGAGGCCATTAACACAGCCATGTCCCTAGCATTGTAAATTATTTGATCCTCTTGCTTGTAAGACTGGTCATGCTCCTCATCTATAATAATTAAACCTAATTTTTTAAAAGGAAGAAATAGAGATGATCTAGCTCCTAAAACTAAATTAATTTTATGACTAGCAACTCCATGCCAGATCCGTCTTTTGTTTTTTTCAGAAATATCTGAGTGCCACAATGCAGGATAGTTTCCAAAATACTCTTTAAATCTTTCTTTGATTTGGTTTGTTAATGCAATTTCCGGGAGCAAAACCAAAACTTGAAAACCTTTTTCTATAAAATCTTGTATTTTTTTAAAATATATTAATGTTTTTCCTGACCCTGTAATCCCATGTAATAAAACTGTTGAAAATTTATCAAACGAAATTTGATCATCTAAAATCTTAATAGCTTTCTTCTGACTTAAATCAAAACTAATATTTTTTTTTAATGAATATTTTTCAAAAGATTCCTCGGGTTTCTTTTTTTTGGATATTTCTTTAAAAGCCTTCTTAAAAATAAATAATTTTAAAGTAATGCCTAAATCTACCAAATTGTATCGAGAAAATTTTTCCAAAAAAACTAAAGTATCTTTAGATAAAAAAGCGAAATCAAATTTTTTTTTGATATCTTTAATTCTAATTGATTTATTAATAGGGCTACTCTTGCTCCAAACGACGCCTATAATGTCTTTATTTTGAAAAGGAACTAAAACAAAATCCCCAACTTTCACATCGATATCTTTTGGAACGTTATATGTAAATGGATGATCGAATTTTAGTGGTAGTAATACATCTAAAGTCATCAAAAAATTCTATTAATTGTTTATTTCTTACTATAAATTTTATAATCTAAATCCATGGAAATTTTTCTAGACTCATCAGATATTAAAGAAATTAGAGGATTAAACAAAGCTAATTTAGTAGACGGCATCACAACAAATCCCTCTCTACTTGCAAGTGCAAACACTGATTTCAAAATTTTATTAAAAGAAATTTGCAGCGAAATAAAAGGACCCGTAAGCGCTGAAGTAACAGCACCAGATGTTCCATCGATGTTAAAAGAGGCTGACGTTCTAAGAAAAATTGCAAAAAATATTGTAATTAAAGTTCCCTTAACTTGGAATGGTTTACAGGCTTGCAGCATACTTTCTGCTAAAAAAATTAAAGTAAATGTTACTTTATGTTTTTCTACATCCCAAGCTCTACTTGCTGCAAAAGCTGGAGCAACTTACGTATCTCCTTTCATTGGAAGATTGGATGATATTGGAGAAAATGGAATTCAGTTAATTGAGGATATTAAAAAAGTTTTTAATAACTACAAAAATATAAAAACAAAAATTTTATCAGCCTCTATTAGATCTGTTGAGCATTTTAATGCCGTTGCAGCTATTGGTTCTGATGTTGCCACAGTTCCTGTTAAAATTTTTAAAGAACTCCATAAACATCATCTTACAGATAAAGGTATAGATATTTTTACTGCTGATTGGAAAAAATCAGGGATGAAGATTTAAATTAAAAGTGGATAGCTCTCTTATCGACCGCTAAAGCAGCCTCTTTAATTGCTTCAGCTAAAGTAGGATGTGCATGACACGTTCTCGCTATATCTTCTGCACTCGCTCCAAATTCCATAGCTAAGGCCATTTCTGCGATCATATTACCAACATCTGGTCCAATCATATGTACGCCTAGAACTCTATCTGTTTTATCGTCAGATAAAATTTTAACAAATCCATCTCCTTCATCATTAACTTTTGCTCTAGCATTTGCTGCAAAAGGAAACTTACCAACTTTATAAGATATTTTTTGCTCCTTTAACTGTTCTTCTGTTTTTCCAACTGAAGCAACTTCTGGAGAAGTATATACTACACCAGGAATAACATCATAATTTACATGTCCATATTTTCCGCTAAGTAACTCTGCAACGGCAATTCCTTCTTCTTCTGCTTTATGTGCTAACATGGGACCAACAATTACATCTCCGATTGCGTAAATATTATCTAAGTTAGTTTTATATTTATGATCTGTTTCTACTCTTCCTTTTGAGTCTAATTTCACTCCAATTTTTTCAAGATTTAATCCTGCTGTATTAGGTTTTCTTCCAACAGACATTAATACGATATCACAATCTATATCGCTCTTAGCGCCATTCTTCTCAACCATAACAGTTGCTCCATTTTTATTTTTTTTAACTCCAATTACTTTTGTTGATAAACTAAATTGCATTCCTTGTTTTTGTAATATTTTTAAAAAAGCATCTGATACTTCTCGATCCATACCTGGAGTGATGTAATCTAAATATTCTACAACTTGAACTTCTGATCCTAGTCTTGACCATACAGAACCCATCTCCAACCCTATATAACCAGCTCCAATAACGACCAATTTTTTAGGTACTGAAGGTAAAGTTAACGCGCCCGTTGATGATACAACTATTTTTTCATCAATTTCTATGTTTGGAAGAGAAATTGGAACAGATCCAGTCGCAATAATTGCATTTTTAAATTTATAATCTTTTTGATTATTAGACTGATCAATAACTGAGATTGTATTTTTATCTTTAAAAGATCCAAAACCTTTAATGTAAGTAACTTTATTTTTTTTAAATAAAAACTCTATTCCTTTAGTAAGTCCTTCTACACCTTTTGCTTTATGACTCATCATTTTTGCAAGATCTAACGATGGCTCATTAATATTAATTCCTATATTTTTAAATTCTGTTTTTGCCTTTTTATAAAGATGAGATGAATGCAATAATGCTTTCGAAGGTATACATCCAACATTAAGACAAGTACCGCCCAAGGTTCCTCTAGATTCAATGCATGCAGTTTTTAATCCTAATTGAGCAGCTCTAATTGCCCCAACATATCCTCCTGGACCTCCGCCGATAACTAAAAAATCAAACTCTTCCATGAATTATAAATTTAAAAAAAGTCTTCTTGGGTCTTCTAAGTATTCCTTAACTCTAACCAAGAATGAAACAGCATCTTTTCCATCAATAATTCTATGATCATAGGACAGCGCTAAATACATAATAGGTCTAACTTCAACTTTTCCCTCAACAACTACTGCTCTTTGGACGATATTATGCATTCCTAGTACTCCTGATTGTGGAGGATTCAATATTGGAGTTGATAGCATCGAACCATAAATTCCGCCGTTAGTAATTGTAAAAGTACCACCCTGAAGTTCCTCAATAGATAATTGTCCAGTTTTTGCTTTTTCACCAAGGGCAATAATTTGCTTTTCAATATCTGCAAAAGATAGTTCATCAGCATCTCTGACTACTGGAACAACCAATCCTTTCTCTGTTCCAACAGCAACACCTATATTGTAATAATTTTTGTAAACAATTTCATCTTGTTGAATTTCTGCGTTAATAATTGGAAAAGCTTTTAAAGCTTCAACACAAGATCTTACAAAGAATGACATAAATCCCAATTTAACCCCATATCTTTTCTGAAAACCGTCTTTATATTCTGCTCTCATTTCAATAATTCTCGACATATCAATTTCATTAAATGTCGTAAGCATTGCCGCATTATTTTGAGCTTCTTTTAATCTTTTAGCGATAGTTGCTCTTAGTCGAGTCATTTTAACTCGCTCTTCATCTCCTCTGCTAGCTCTTGCTGCAGAAGGAGCAGAAGGTAAGCCCATAGATTCTAATAAATCTCCTTTTAAAATTCTTCCATCTCTTCCTGATCCACTTATCGTGCTAATATCAATTCTTTTTTCTTCTACTATTCTTTTTACTGCAGGAGATAATATTTCTTTTTTACTTACTGGAGCTTCTACTATTTTCTTTACAGGAGCCTCGACTGGTTTTGGCTTTACTGGCTCTGGTGCTTTAACAGATTCTTTTTTTGTAACGCTTGCAGTTCCAGCTCCTACGGTACCCAATACCGCTCCAACATTAACTGTATTACCTGCTTGAATTTTAATTTCTGATAAAATGCCTGATTCTGGAGAAGGTACTGATACACTGACTTTGTCAGTTTCTAATTCAACAACTGGCTCATCTGCTTTTACTGACTCTCCAACTTGTTTGAGCCACTTAGAAACAGTTGCTTCCGTTACTGACTCACCAAGCGCAGGTACTATTAAATCTTTAGCCATTATTTTACAAAAGTACTTTTGATATTATTTCGTCCTGTTGTTGTACATGTTTTTTCAAATATCCGGTAGCCGTTGAAGCTGAAGGTTTTCTGCCAACATACTGCACTTTTTTAGATTTGGCCCCAATCAAATTTAATGTCCAATTGATATATTTTTCAACAAAACTCCAAGCCCCCATATTTTCTGGTTCTTCCTGGCACCAAATAAATTCATCGGCATTTTTAAATCTTTTTAAAAAACTAGCTAATTTTTTCACGGGAAAAGGATACAATTGTTCAATTCTCAATAGTTGAACTTTAGGATTTCTTATCGTTTCTCTTTTTTCAGAAATATCAAAATAAACTTTTCCTGAACAAAGAACTACGCGTTTAATTTCTTCATCTTTTACTAATTTAATTAAATTATATTCGGGAAAATCTGCATGATCCGGTAATATTCTATGAAAAGAATTTTCAGGTAAAAAATCTTCAATTTCAGAAACACATTTTTTGTGTCTCAATAAAGATTTTGGGGAAAATACTATAAGTGGTTTTCTAAATTTTCTATGAATTTGTCTTCTTAATAAATGAAAATAATTTGCGGGTGTTGTACAATTAACTACTTGTAAATTTTCCTGAGCACAGGATTGAAGATATCTTTCAATTCGTGCTGAAGAGTGTTCTGGACCTTGTCCTTCGTAGCCATGAGGAAGAAGCATCACTAATCCGCTTGCTCTTGTCCATTTTTTTTCTCCAGAAGTAATAAACTGATCAATTATAATTTGAGCACCATTTGCAAAATCACCAAACTGAGCTTCCCATAAAACTAATGTCTCGGGTGATGACAATGAATATCCGTACTCAAATCCTAAAACTCCAAATTCTGATAAAAAACTATCAATTATTTCAAACTGAGCTTGTTCTGGGCTAAGATTTTTTAAAGGGTAATATTTTTCTCCAGTATTTTGATCAAGAACACCAGCATGTCTTTGGCTAAAAGTTCCTCTTGATGAATCTTGTCCAACAAATCTTACTGGGTATCCTTCTAACAATAAAGTTCCAAAAGCTAGACTTTCAGCTGTCGCCCAATCAAAACCTTTTCCAGTTTCAAACATTTTTTTCTTTGCTTCGAAAAGTCTTTTTATTGTTGAGTGAAAATTAAAATTTTCTGGAAGGTTGCAAATTTTTTCCCCAGCTTGGTGAATTAATTCTAAATCAACTCCTGTTACCCCTCTACGATCAGAGCCAATTTCAGTTGTAAATTTTGACCAACTTCCAGTAAACCAATCTATCTGATTTGGAATATAACTCTTTGATGACTCAAACTCTGTGTCTAAAAATTTTTTAAAATTATCTTTTTCTTTTTGAAACTCATCATTTCTTAAAACTCCCTCTTGAATAAGTTGGTTTCCATAAATTGTTAACGTTGTGGCTTGAGATCTGATTTTTTTGTACATTATAGGTTGAGTGAAAGAAGGCTCATCTCCCTCGTTATGACCAAATCTTCGGTAACAAATAATATCTATAACAACATCTCGTTTAAACTTTTGTCTATATTCTGTTGCAATTCTTGCACAATAAACAACGGATTCTGGATCATCTCCATTTACATGGAATATTGGAGCTTGAACCATTTTAGCTACTTCAGATGGATAAGGTGATGATCTTGCAAAAGAAGGACTAGTAGTAAAACCAATTTGATTATTAACAATAATGTGAATTGTCCCTCCAGTATTATGTCCTTTTAAACCAGACATAGCAAAACATTCAGCAACAATTCCCTGTCCAGCAAAAGCTGCATCTCCGTGTAAAAGAATCGGTACTACTTTTACTCGTTGTGGATCATTATGAAAAAATTGTTTAGCTCTAGTTTGCCCTAATACTACAGGATTTACAGCTTCAAGGTGGGAAGGGTTTGCTGTTAAACTTACATGAACATTATTACCATTAAAATCCCTATCTGCTGATGCTCCTAAATGATATTTAACGTCACCCGAAACACCTGCTGCATCTGGTCCTGGATCACCGGAGAATTCTTTAAATATTTTTTTAAAAGGCTTTTGAATTACGTTTGCAAGAATATTTAATCTACCTCTGTGAGGCATTCCAATTTTAATTTCTTTTACTCCTAGGCTTCCTCCAACTTTAATTATTTGCTCAAGCGCAGGAATTAAAGACTCACAACCATCTAAACCAAATCTTTTTGTTCCAACAAACTTAGTATGACAATAATTTTCAAAACCTTCTGCCTCTACTAATTTTTTGAAAATTGCTTTTTTTCCTTCAGTAGTAAAGTTTGCTTCTTTTCCTTTTCCTTCGATTCTTTCTTGGATCCATTTTTTCTCTTCAGGATCCGACATATGCATAAACTCTATTCCAATTTTTGCACAATAAGTTTTTAATAAAATTTCTAATATCTCGTTAATAGTTGCGTACTCGAAACCAAGGACATTATCTAAGAAGATTTTTCTGTTTCTATCTTCTTTTTTAAAACCATAAGTTTCTGGATTTAGTTCTGGATGATAATGTTTTTCTTGCAGTTGCAATGGATCTAGATCAGCAATGAGATGGCCCCTAATTCTGTAGGCTCTAATCATCATAATTGCTCTAACAGAGTCAATTGTAGATCTTTCTACGTCAACTTTTTCATCACTTGATAAAGTCTTATTTTTTTCTGTTATTTTTTCTTTAATTGAATTTCCATTTAAATTCTTCGGAAGGTATTTTTCATAAACATCTAAATCGCCATTAGAAATATATTTAATATTGGATGGAGCCCAACTAGGTCCTTGATTTTCTATAATATTATTTTTTTGATCACCAAGACCGTCGAAAAATTGTCTCCAACTATCTGGAATACTTGCAGGATTTTCTACGTATTTAGCGTAAAGTTTTTCAATATAAGATGAGTTTGTTCCTGATAAAAATGATGTTTTTTGAAAAATAATATTATTCTCTTGAGACGACATATAATTTTATAATCGTAGTAAATTATTAAGTCTTAAGTTTGTCAAATAAAGTTTTGCCAATATCTGCTGGAGAATTTGCAACTGTAATACCGCAAGATTTCATTGTTTCTATTTTGTCTTTGGCAAGTCCTTTTCCACCAGAAATAATAGCTCCTGCATGACCCATTCTTCTTCCTGGAGGCGCTGTTACTCCTGCAATAAATCCAACAACTGGTTTTTTAATTTTTGAAGATTTAATAAATTCAGCGCCTTCTTCTTCCGCGCTTCCACCAATTTCTCCAATCATAATAATCGATTTGGTTTCATCGTCTTTTAAAAATAAATCTAAACAATCGATAAAGTTAGTTCCATTGATCGGGTCTCCGCCAATTCCAATACATGTCGATTGACCCAATCCTAATGCTGTAGTTTGAGCAACAGCTTCATAGGTTAATGTTCCTGATCTTGATACAATTCCAACGGATCCCTTTTTATGAATATGTCCTGGCATTATTCCAATTTTACATTCATCTGGAGTAATAATTCCTGGGCAGTTCGGTCCAATTAATCTACTTTTAGATTTATTTAATTTCTCCTTCACTTTAACCATGTCTAAAACAGGAATGCCCTCTGTAATACAAACAATTAAAGGAATTTGGCTATCTAATGCCTCAATAATAGCTGCAGCTGCATAAGGAGCTGGAACGTAAATCATAGTTGCGTCTGGTTTTACTTTGTCTACTGCTTCGGCAACTGTATTAAAAACTGGAAGACCTAAATGTTTTTGTCCGCCTTTTTTTGGAGTAATCCCTCCAACTAAATTTGTTCCATAAGCCAGGGCCTGTTCAGAATGAAAAGTTCCATGTTTTCCTGTAAATCCCTGACAAATAACTTTTGTTCTTTTATTTACTAAAACAGACATATTAAGATGTTGCCTCCACAATTTTTTTAGCTGCATCTGATAAATTGTCAGCAGAAATAATTGTTAAACCAGATTTTTTTAAAATTTCCTTACCTTCATCTACTTTTGTTCCTGCTAATCTAACAACAAGAGGAACTTTAAGATCAACTTCTTTTGCGGCCTCAATAACTCCTTGTGCAATAATATCGCAACGCATAATTCCACCAAAAATATTTATTAAGATTCCTTCAACATTTTTGTCTGATAAAATTATTTTAAATGCTGCGGATACTTTTTCTTTTGTAGCTCCACCCCCTACATCTAAGAAGTTTGCTGGCTCTGAACCATAAAGTTTTATGATGTCCATAGTTGCCATTGCAAGACCTGCGCCATTAACCATGCAACCAATTTTTCCATCCAATTTAATATAAGCTAATTCATATTTGCTTGCTTCAATTTCCATTGGATCTTCTTCATTAAGATCTCTTAGTTCTTTAATTTCTGGATGTCTAAAAAGTGCATTATCATCAAAACTTATTTTTGCATCTAAACACTTAATTTGATCTTCTGTTGTAAGAATCAATGGATTAATCTCGATTAAACTTCCATCTGTATTTACTAAAGTATCATATAAAGCTTGCGCAACTTTCTTTGCTTGATTTTTTTGATCTCCACTTAAATTATAAGGTTTTACAATAGATTCTAAATCTTCATCTTTTAATTTTGCTGATAATGAAACGCGCGTTGTAATAATTTTTTCAGGTGTTTTATCTGCAACTTCTTCAACATCCATTCCTCCTTCAGCACTAGAAATAAATGCAATTTTTGATGAGGCTCTATCTACTAAGCATGATAAATAAAATTCTTTTTTAATGTCCGAAGCCTCTTCTATATAAAGTCGCTTTACTTCTCTTCCTTGAGGTCCCGTTTGATGTGTAACAAGAACTTTTCCAAGTAAATCTTTGCACTTTTGCTTTAATTCATCGATACTTTTAACTAATTTCACGCCCCCAGCTTTTCCTCTTCCGCCAGCATGTATTTGGGCTTTGACCACATACATTTTGCTATTTAGCTGCTTAATTTTTTCGTCAATTTCATTTAAATTAAAAATAACGACACCTTTTGAAACTGGTGCCCCAAATTTTTTAATTAAATCTTTTGCCTGATGTTCGTGAATATTCATGAAAAGTTAGTACTTTGGCTTAATCGTTTTAATTTTTGCAACTTCTGGATCAAGCTTAAAAAGATCTTGAGTTAATTTTTTAACTGAATCAACAGATTTTAAAAACATTTCTTTTTCTTGAGGATTAAATTTGATCTCAATAATTTTCTCAACTCCTTTTGCGCCAATTACAACTGGAACCCCCACATAAAGATCATCAACCCCATATTCACCATCTAAATAAACGGCGCATGGTAAAATTTTCTTTTTATCTTTTAAAAAAGCCTCTGCCATTTCAATGGCTGAACTTGCAGGAGCATAATAAGCAGAACCTGTTTTTAATAATTTTACTATTTCAGCTCCTCCGTCTCGAGTTCTTTGTATAATTTTATCTATTCTTTCTTTAGTCGACCAATTCATATCTATTAAATCTGGTATAGGTATTCCTGCAACTGTTGAGTACCTAGCAAGTGGAACCATTGTGTCTCCATGACCTCCTAAAACAAAAGCCGTTACATCTTCTATAGAAACTTTAAATTCTTCAGATAAGAACAATCTAAAACGAGAAGAGTCTAAAACTCCTGCCATTCCGACTACTTTTTCAGCAGGCAACCCGGAGTATTTTTGTAATGCCAAAACCATTACATCTAAAGGATTAGTGATACAAATTACAAAAGCATTTGGAGAGTACTTTTTAATTCCTTCACCAACTTGTTTCATAACTTTTGAATTAATTCCTAAAAGATCATCTCTGCTCATTCCTTCTTTTCTCGGAACGCCTGCAGTTACAATAATTACATCTGAATTTGCAATATCAGCATAATTTGTTGTGCCTTTAAGATTTGCATTAAAACGTTCAACGGCACCTGATTGAGCAATATCTAAAGATTTGCCTTCTGGAAGACCTGCAGCAATATCAAAAATAACTACGTCTCCTAATTCTTTTAAAGAAACTAAATGAGCTAGTGTTCCACCAATTTGTCCTGATCCTATAAGTGATATTTTTTTTCTCATATTATTAATTCATTGTTGGCATTGTAAAATTTGAAGTTGCCTTTATACCAGAAGGCCATCTTGAAGTAATAGTTTTTAATTTAGTATAAAATCTCACTCCTTCCATTCCATGCACGTGTTGATCACCAAATAAAGATCTTTTCCAGCCACCAAAACTATGAAAGGCCATTGGCACAGGTATTGGAATATTTATTCCAACCATTCCAACTTTAATATGACTTGAAAAAGTTCTTGCGCTGTCTCCATCCCTTGTGAAAAGAGTAACTCCATTACCAAACTCATGTTTATTAATTAAATCCACCGCTTCATTAAAATTTTTTGCTCTTACAACTGAAAGGACAGGTCCAAATATTTCTTCTTTATAAATTCTCATATTCTCTTTTACATGATCAAATAAACAACCTCCTAAATAGAAACCCTTTTCATGTCCTTGAGGTTTTTTTATTTTTCTTCCATCCACAACTAATTTGGCTCCTTCTTTAACTCCCAAATCTACATAACTTGTAACTTTCTCTAAATGTTGAGCGGTAACCAATGGGCCCATATCTATTCCTTTATCTAGGCCTGGTCCTACTTTTAAATTATTAAGTTCCTTTGTAAGTTTACTTACTAACTCATCACCAATATTTCCAACCGCAACAGCTACCGATTGCGCCATACATCTTTCGCCTGCTGAACCATATGCGGCACCCATAAGTCCTGCCACTGCTTGATCTAAATCTGCATCTGGCATCACAACACAATGATTTTTGGCGCCTCCTAATGCTTGAACTCTTTTCTCAAATTTTGCTGCATTCTCATAAATATATTTAGCGATAGGAGTTGATCCTACAAAACTAATTGCGCAAACATTTGGATTTGAAAGTAAAGCATCAACGGATTCTTTATCGCCATTTACAACATTAAAAACTCCATCTGGTAAACCAGCTTCTGTTAATAATTCTGCTAATCTTAAAGAGCAGCTTGGATCTTTTTCAGATGGCTTTAAAATAAAAGTGTTCCCACATGCGATTGCCAAAGGAAACATCCACATAGGAACCATTGCTGGAAAATTAAAAGGGGTTATACCAGCACAAACTCCGAGCGGTTGTCTTATTGACCAGCTATCAACATTGGTTCCAACATTTTCTGTAAACTCACCTTTCAATAAATGGGGTATTCCGCAGGCAAACTCAACAACCTCTAAACCTCTTGTTAAAGATCCTTTAGCATCATCATAAACTTTGCCATGTTCTGAGACGATTATTTTTGTAAGTTCATCTGAATTTTTTTCTATTAATTCTTTAAACTTAAATAAAATTCTTGCTCTTTGTAATGGTGGTACTTGAGACCATGTTACAAATGCTTTGTTTGCAATTGCAACCACATCATCAACATCTTTTTTTGTAGCTAGATTTACTTTGGCTGAAACTTCCCCTGTGGCTGGATTAAAAACATCAGAGGTTTTTTTTGAAGATCCAGGAAAGGACTTTCCGTTAACAAAATGCTCTATAATTCTCATTTAAATTAATAAGAAAATATAAGGATAAAATTAAGCTGTCAAATAATGAAGTAAAAAAATTAAAGATCTTTACTATGTTGAACTAACATTTTTTTTATTGAACCAATCGCTTTTGCTGGATTCAGTCCTTTAGGACAGGTGTTAGTACAGTTCATGATTGTATGACATCTAAAAAGTTTAAGTTCATCTGCAACTTTCTTTAATCTTTTTCCTCTCTCCTCATCTCTGCTATCAATAATCCATCGGTAAGCCTGTAATAAAACTGCGGGTCCTAAATATTTCTCACCATTCCACCAGTAGCTTGGACAAGATGTTGAACAACATGCGCAAAGAATGCATTCATATAAACCATCTAATTTTTCTCTGTCTTGTTTTGATTGATATATTTCTTTATCGCTACCATTGCTTTTTTTTTCAACCTGCAGCCAAGGCTCAATAGACTGATATTGTTTATAAAGTTGATTTAAGTTTGCTACTAAATCTTTTATTACCGGCATGTGAGGAAGTGGGTAAACTTTTATCTCGTCTTTAATATCAACAGCAGATTTTGTACAAGCAAGTCCATTAACTCCATCAATATTCATTGCACAAGATCCACAAACACCCTCTCTGCAAGATCTTCTAAAAGTTAATGTCGTATCAATTTCATTTTTAATTTTAATAAGGACATCAAGAACCATAGGACCACATTCGTCCATATTAACTTCGTAGGTATCAACTCTTGGATTTTCTTTTTTTTCAGGATCCCATCGATAAACTTTAACTTTTTTTAAATTTTTTCCATTAGTTTTGTCTTTAAAATATTTTCCCTCAACAATTTTTGAATCTTTAGGTAGCGCAAACTGAACCATTAATACACTCTCGCTTTCGGAGGAAAATATTGAACTTCATTAGTTAAAGTGAAATTATGAACATTTCTGTAATCAATTTTTACTTTTTCACCATCTTGCCAAGCAAGTGTATGCTTCATCCAATTTTCATCATCTCGATCTTTAAAGTCCTCTCTAGAATGAGCTCCTCTACTTTCTTTTCTATTTTCGGCAGACGCCATCGTCACGAGTGATTGCCTTATCAAATTATCAAATTCTAAAGTTTCAATTAAATCAGTATTAAAAATTAAAGATTTATCTGAAACTGAAATATCATCCATTCCTTGCCATGGTTTTTTAATTTCTTCCATGCCTTCTTTTAAAATTTTAGCATCTCTAAATACGGCACAATTTTTTTGCATTGTTCTTTGCATTTTATCTCTAAGTACAGAAGTAGGCGTGCCTCCATTTGAATTTCTTAATTTATCAAATCTTGAAATTGATTTTTCAGTCTCGCTTTCAGGAATTACTTCATGTTTAGAATTTGGTTGTACTATTGTTGCAGCTCTCATAGCCGCAGCTCTACCAAATACTACAAGGTCAATTAATGAATTAGATCCTAGTCTATTTGCACCATGAACGGAAACGCAAGCTGCTTCACCGACTGCCATTAAGCCTGGAACAATTACATCTTTGCCGTTTTCAGTTTTTGATACTACTTCACCGTAATAATTAGTAGGAATCCCACCCATATTATAATGAACCGTTGGAACAACTGGGATGGGTTGTTTTGTTACATCAACGCCTGCGAAAATTTTTGCTGATTCTGAAATTCCTGGAAGTCTCTCGTGTAAAACTTTTGGATCTAAGTGATTTAAATGAAGATAGATATGATCTTTATTTTTACCAACTCCTCGGCCTTCATTAATTTCAATTGTCATAGATCTTGAAACTACATCTCTTGATGCAAGATCTTTTGCAGATGGAGCGTATCTTTCCATAAATCTTTCTCCTTCAGAATTAACTAAAAATCCACCTTCTCCTCTAGAACCTTCAGTGATTAAACATCCAGCTCCATAAATTCCTGTTGGATGAAATTGAATAAACTCCATATCCTGTAATGGCAAACCCGCTCTTAAAACCATCGCGTTTCCATCGCCTGTGCAAGTATGTGCTGATGTTGCTGAAAAATAAGCTCTTCCGTAACCGCCGGTTGCTAAAATTGTCATGTTAGCTCTGAAACGATGAATAGTTCCGTCTTGTAAATTCCAAGCCGTAACTCCATGACATTTTCCATTATGCATTAACAAATCTAATGCAAAATATTCTATAAAAAATTCAGTATTCTTTTTTAGTGCTTGGCCATAAAGGGTATGAAGAATTGCATGTCCTGTTCTATCTGCAGCAGCACAAGTTCTTTGTGCAATACCATTTCCATAATTAGCCGTCATTCCGCCAAATGGTCTTTGATAAATTTTTCCCTCTTCAGTTCTGCTAAAAGGAACTCCATATTTTTCAAGTTCAATAACTGCTCTTGGAGCTTCTTTACATAAATATTCAATAGCATCTTGATCGCCTAACCAATCAGCGCCTTTTACCGTGTCATACATGTGCCAACGCCAATCATCCTCTGACATATTTCCTAATGCAGCAGAGATTCCTCCTTGTGCAGCAGCAGTATGACTTCTTGTTGGAAATACTTTTGAAATACAAGCTGTTTTAAGTCCAGCTTCAGCTAACCCAACAGCCGCTCTTAATCCTGAGCCACCAGCTCCTACAACGATAACGTCATATTCATGATCAATAATTGGATAAGTGCTCATAAAATAATTATTATTAATGATACAATGCCAACAACGGGAAGTATAGCCGAGTATAACATTATAAGTTTATTTAAAATTCCTTTCAGACGTTCATCTTGGATGTAATCTTCAACAATTTCACCTAGGCCTAATTTTAAATGCAACCCTGCAAATATTAAAAATAAAGTAAAAACAGTTATTGATAAATAGTTATCAAAAAAATCTAATGCTCCTGTGTAATCTTGATTAACTAAATCAACTAGAGAATATAAGAAAAACAATAATAAAGGTATCAGCGCAATTGCACTAACTCTTTGAATTATCCATTTATTTAAAGCATGATTTTTGATCATATAATCCAAATAAAAAACGTTGTTAAAATAGATAAAAATAAAACAATTATTCCAGAGAGATTTGCAGTTTTAATTTCATAACCATAACCAAAATCCCACGAAAGATGTCTAATACCATTAAACATGTGGTAAACGAATGACCACGTAAAACCCACCAAAATAAATTTGCCTACAAAGCTTCTTAAAAATTTTTGATAAAAATTATAATATTCAGGTCCTAAAGCTAAAAATAAAATCCATAAAACTATTAAAAAAAATCCAGCAGTATTAATTACACCTGTAAGTCTATGGGTGATTGATAATAAAGAAGAAAACTGCCACTTATAGATTTGTATATGAGGAGATAGCGGGCTAGAATTTTTTTCCATAAAAAATATTTAATTATTTTTTATATGCTTTTTAACCAAAACCTCCGCTATTTGCACTGCATTAAAAGCCGCTCCCTTTAATAAATTGTCTGAAACAATCCACATATTCACAGCATTTTTTGTAGGATCTCTTCTAATTCTTGAAACATAAGTTAAAAAACTTCCAGCGGACTCTGCAGGAGTTGCATAGCCACCATTCTTTCTTTGATCAATAACTTTACAACTTGGTGCGTTCATTAAAGTTGAACGAATTTGCTGAATATCAAATTTCTTTTTAAATTCAACATTCACAGTTTCTGAATGAGAAACAAGCACTGGAACTCGTACACATGTTGCTGTTAACTTAATATTTTTATCTAAGATTTTTTTTGTCTCATTTTCCATCTTCCACTCTTCTTTTGTAGATCCATCTTTCATAAAAACATCGATGTGGGGAATAACATTAAAAGCTATTTGTTTTGTAAATTTTTTAGGTTTAATTTTCTTCTTACTCAAATAATTTTTTGTTTGAGAAATTAACTCATCCATAGCTGCTTTTCCTGCGCCTGATACTGATTGGTAAGTTGATGTTACAACTCTTTTTATTTTAAATTTGTCATGAAGAGGTTTTAAAGCAACTACTAACTGTGCTGTTGAACAGTTTGGATTAGCAATAATATTTGTCTTTTTATAATCTTTAATTGCATGTTCATTCACCTCAGGAACAATTAATGGAATATTTTTAAATGATCTAAAATAACTTGAGTATTCAATTACAATTGAGTCTTTTGCAATTTTTGGAGCCCAAGTCTTTGCAAGTTTAGAACCTGCGCAAAAAAAAGTAATATCGGCTTTTCTAAAATCAAAATCTTCTAAACTTCTGACTTCAATATTTTTATTTCTAAATTTTATAAATTTCCCAACACTTTTTTTAGAAGCTAATAAATAAAGTATATTTACTGGAAACTTTCTTCTTTCTAAAACCTCAATTGTTTTTCTTCCAGCATTACCTGTGCTCCCTACAATTGCAATATTTGCTCTCATTATTTTAATTTGGATATAACCAAATCTCCCATTTCTGAAGTTGAAACTTTTTTCTGTCCTTTTTCCATTATATCTTGCGTTCTATAGCCATCTTTAAGAACATCTTTAACGGCTTGATCAAGCATATCTGCTTCTTTGTCCATATCAAAGGAATAACGCAAAGCCATAGAAAAACTTAAGATTGATGCAAGTGGATTTGCAATATTTTTACCTGCTATATCAGGAGCAGAACCATGACAAGGTTCGTACATTGATTTAAATTTTCCATCTTTATTTTTTCCACTTAATGATGCTGATGGTAACATTCCAAGTGAACCCGTTAACATTCCAGCCTCATCTGAAAGCATATCGCCGAATAAGTTATCCGTTACAATCACATCGAATTGCTTTGGATTTCTAACCAACTGCATCGCACAATTATCAGCTAACATATGACTAAGTTCTACGTCTTTAAATTCTTTTTTATGAAGTTCCTCTACTTCTTCTCTCCATAATAAACCTGCTTCCATAACATTAGATTTCTCACACGAAGTCACCTTATTATTTCTCTTTCTTGCAAGTTCAAAAGCAACCCTAGCAACTCTTTGAATTTCGCTTGTTGTATAAGTGTGAGTATTGGTTCCTTTTTTCTCACCATTAGATAACTTCTCAACACCTCTTGGAGTTCCAAAATAAATTCCCCCTGTAAGCTCTCGAACAATCATAATATCTAAATCAGAAACAACTTCTGGCTTTAATGTTGATGCGTTAGCAAGTTCTTTAAAACAAATTGCAGGTCTTAGATTTGCAAATAATTCCAAATCTTTTCTAAGTCTTAATAGAGCTCTTTCAGGTCTTTTTGAAAATTCTAATTTATCCCACTTAGGTCCGCCCACAGCTCCTAATAAAACTGCATCGCTTGCCAATGCAATATCCATTACTTTGTCAGTAATTGGAGTGCCATGCTTATCAAAAGAAATTCCCCCGGCTAATTCTTCGGTTATGTCAAAATCTGCAGATTTATTTTTATTAAACCAAACAATAATTTTTTTAACCTCATTCATTACCTCTGGTCCAATTCCATCCCCAGCAAGAATAAGAAGTTTTTTTTTCATTAATATAGCCAAGGAGTTAAATTTTTCTTTTTTTGTTCAAAGGTATTAATTTTTGCATCCTTTTTTAAAGTAAGGGCAATATCGTCGTAGCCATTTAATAAACAGTCTTTTCTAAACGGCTCAATTTCAAAGTCAAAAGGTCTGTTATCCCCTTTATGAATTTTTTGATCAATCAAATCTATCTCTATCTCTTTGTTTTGTTTTGCAGCCTCCGATAATTCTTTAACCTGATTTTCAGGAAGGATAATTGGTAAAATTCCATTTTTAAAACAGTTATTATAAAAAATATCTGCAAAACTTTCAGCGATAATGCATCGAATGCCAAAATCTAATAATGCCCATGGCGCATGCTCCCTTGATGATCCACAACCAAAATTTTTTCCCGAAATTAAAATTTTAGCTTTATTGTAAGGCGCATTATTTAAAATAAAATTTTTTATTGGATTGCCTTTTTCATCATAACGCATCTCATAAAATAGAGCTGAACCAAGACCAGTTCTTTTAATAGTTTTTAAAAATTGTTTTGGAATAATCATGTCCGTATCTACATTTGTGATCGGAAGATCAGCTGCAATGCTTTTAAGCTTTGTAAATTTTTCCATTAAATAATCTTTCTAATATCTACAAATTTACCCTCGATTGCTGCAGCTGCAGCCATCACTGGGCTAACAAGATGAGTTCTTCCGCCTCTTCCTTGTCTTCCTTCAAAGTTTCTATTTGAAGTCGAAGCGCATCTTTCTTTTGGTTTTAATTGATCCGGATTCATTCCAAGACACATTGAACATCCTGGTTCTCGCCAATCAAATCCTGACTCTTTAAATATTTTATCTAAACCTTCTTTTTCAGCTTGTAATTTTACAAGTCCAGAGCCTGGAACAACAATTGCATCAACACTTTTATTTACTTTTTTTCCTTTAACTATTTTTGCAACTTCTCTTAAATCCTCAATTCTTCCATTAGTGCAAGAGCCAATAAAAACCTTATCAATTTTGATGTCCTGAATAGCGGTATTGGGTTCTAAACCCATATAATCTAATGATCTTAATATAGATTTTTTTCTATCTTCATTTTTTTCTAAATTTGGATCAGGAACTTTTCCATTAATAGAGGCTGTATCTTGAGGACTTGTTCCCCAAGTAACAGTTGGCTCAATATCTTTTCCTTGTAAAAAAAGCTCTCGATCAAATTTAGCGTCTTTATCAGTATATAAAGTGCTCCAATATTTTACCGCTTTTTCCCAATTATCTCCCTTAGGAGCTAAGGGTCTTCCTTTAATATAATCAAAAGTTTTTTGATCAGGAGCAACTAATCCAGCTCGAGCACCCGCTTCAATGCTCATATTGCAAACTGTCATTCTTTCTTCCATAGAGAAATTTCTAAAAACCTCTCCACAATATTCAATAACATAACCCGTTCCACCTGCTGTACCGATCTTTCCAATAATAGATAGGATGACATCTTTAGCAGTCACTCCTAATGGTAATTTACCATCCACACTAATTTTAAAATTTTTTGCTCGACTTTGAATTAAAGTTTGTGTTGCAAGAACATGTTCTACTTCGGAAGTTCCAATTCCAAAAGCTAATGCACCAAATGCACCATGTGTTGAAGTATGGCTATCTCCGCAAACAATTGTCATTCCAGGCTGAGTAAATCCTTGTTCAGGACCAATAACATGAACAATACCTTGACGTTTGTCTGTTAAACCAAAAAATTCTATACCAAAATCTTTGCAATTTTTAGAAAGAGTCTCCACTTGAATTGCGGATTCTTTATCAGCTATTCCTTTTGATCTATCAGTTGTTGGAACGTTATGATCGACCACTGCTAATGTTGATCCAGGTAATTTTACTTTTCTATTCGATAAACGTAACCCCTCAAATGCCTGAGGACTTGTTACTTCGTGAACTAAATGTCTATCAATATATAAAAGTGATGTTCCGTCATTTTGTTCATCAACTAAATGACTCTCCCATATTTTGTCGTAAAGTGTCTTTGCCATTAAATAAAAACTAGTATTACTTCTTTTTATTCTGAGCTTCTGTCTTTGGCGTTGAAGCTTTTTCCGTATTTTTTGGAGCCTGTTCAACAGCTATATCTGTTTGTGCTTCAATATTTTGGACAGCCTCTTTTTTAGGTAAAGGTTGAATAATATCTACACCAATTTTTTTTCTAATTTTTTCAGTAATTCTAGCTGATTTACCAGTTCTTTCTCTTAAGTAATAAAGTTTTGCTCTTCTTACTTTTCCGCTTCTAATGACTTCAACAGATTCTACGTTTGGACTATGAACTGGAAATAATCTTTCAACGCCTTCACCGAAAGAAATTTTTCTAACTGTAAAAGTAGAATTAATTCCTTTATTTTTTTTAGCAATACAAACGCCTTCGTAAGCTTGTATTCTTTGTCTTTTTCCTTCGATAATTCGAACGTTTACTTTTAAAGTATCTCCTGGAGAAAATTCTGGAAACTTTTTTTCACCAATTTGCTTAATATGAAGTTTATCTAATTCGTCTATTCTCATTGTAGAAATTTGCATTAAAATTTAGTTATTTGTGATATTTTTCCCATAAGTCTTGTCTCTGGCGACGTGTTATATCCTCGGATTGTGCTAAGCGCCAGTCCTTAATTTTAGCGTGATTCCCAGACAAAAGTACTTCTGGAACCGCTCTTCCTTTCCACTCTTGGGGTTTTGTATATTGCGGATATTCCAATAAATTATTTTCAAAACTCTCTTCATTCAAAGACGAAGAATTGCCAAGAACGCCCGGTAACAATCTAAGTATTGAGTCTAAAAAAACAAACGCAGCTGTTTCGCCACCGGATAAAATAAAATCACCAATACTTATTTCTCTAATCTTTCTTTCTTCTATAACTCTCTGATCAATTCCCTCAAAGTGTCCACAAATAAGATCTACTCCATTTTTTTGTGATAATTCTTTTGCAACTTTTTGAGTTAACAATTCACCTCTGGGACTTAGATAAATAAGTTCATTTTTAGAATTTTTAACATTTTTATCCAAACAATTATCTATTACATCGGCACGCATAACCATTCCGCTTCCTCCACCAAAAGGAGTATCATCCACACTTCCGTGTTTATCTAAAGCATAGTCCCTGATGTTAATAACATCGAGTGACCAGATTTTATTTTCTCTAGCTCTTTTATAAAGCCCGATATCTAAAATCCCCGGAAAAAATTCTGGATATAAAGTGAATATTTTTGCAGACCACATAATAGTTAATTTGTTTTTGGCGCCTCCGCTTCTGGTGCTTTTTCTTCAGCTTTTGGTGCCTCTACTGGAGCTGCTTCAGCTGCTGGGGCTGTCGCTTCTGCTGCTGGAGCCGCTGGTGCTTCTTTTGGAGCTTGCGCAGCTTTTAATCTTTCTTGAGCTTTCTTTTTAGGTAAAGCTTTAATTGGATTATTTCTTTTTTCAGGAACAGGAGCAAGATTTGCAGCACCTAAAAATTTTGCAACTCTTAAAGTTGGTTTTGCTCCCATTTTAAGCCAATGAGTTATTCTTTCTGACTCTAAACTTAATCTTTCAGGTTTACTTTTTGGTAACAACGGATTGAAGTATCCAAGTTTTTCAATAAATTTTCCATCTCTTGGATTTCTAGAATCTGCAACTACGATTTGATAGAAGGGTCTTTTTTTTGTCCCCCCTCTAGATAGTCTTATTTTTAACATTTGTTTTCCTTTCTATTTTAGATTGTTAAATAACTCTGGAGGTATTCCATCTAAACCGCCAAAATTTCTTCCGCCACCTTGTGACATTCTTTTCATCATTCCTGTCATCATTTTATGTTGTTTTAGAAGCTTGTTTACTAAAGCGATGTCAGTTCCTGAACCATTCGCTATTCTTTTTTTTCTAGAACCATCAATAATTTTTGGGTTGTCTCTTTCTTTTGGAGTCATTGATAAAATGACTGCCTCTTGTTTGCCCAAAAGACCTTCGTCAATATCCGCTTCTTCTATTTGTTTTTTAATCTTTGAAATACCAGGGATCATTCCTAGAACCTTTCCCATACCGCCAATTTTTTTCATTTGTCTAAGCTGTTTTAAATAATCATTAAAAGTGAATTGTCCTTTTTTAAAATTCTCTTCTAGTTCTTCAACTTCTTCTTTTTTTAAATTTTCAGATACTTTTTCAACAAGAGAAACCACATCTCCCATTCCTAAAATCCTATTTGCAATTCTTTCTGGATGAAATATTTCAAAATCGTCAATTTTTTCACCAACTCCTAAAAATTTAATAGGACAGTTAGCAACTGACTTCATACTAAGAGCGGCGCCGCCTTTTCCATCGCCGTCTATTCTTGTTAATATTATTCCTGTTAAATCGACTGTTTTTTTAAATTCACTAGCAATGTTTACAGCGTCTTGTCCTGTTAAAGAGTCGGCAACTAAAAAAGTTTCGATTGGATTAATTATTTTTTTAAGATTATTTAACTCACTCATCATCACGCTATCTATTTGCGTTCTTCCTGCAGTATCAAAAATAATTACATCAGATCCTGATAAAGAAGCTGCTGCTAAAGTTCTTTGCGTAATTTCTATTGGAAGTTGTCCTTCTACAATTGGGATTGTTTGAATATTATTTTGACTTCCTAATAATTCTAATTGTTTTTGAGCTGCCGGACGGTAAACGTCTAAGCTAGATAACATTACTTTTTTATTGAAATTCTTTTCAATAAATTTTGCAATTTTTGCTGATGTTGTTGTTTTTCCTGAACCCTGCAAGCCAACAACTAATATTTTTGCTGGCGGAACTGTATTAAGATTAATTTCTGATTTTTCACTCCCTAAAATTTTAACAAGTTCATCATAGACAATTTTAACAAGTAATTGTCCTGGAGTTATAGATTTTAAAACTTCTTGGCCAATTGCTTTTGGCTTAACATTTGCAATAAATTCTTTAGCAACAGAAAGAGCAACGTCTGACTCAAGAAGAGCCTGACGGATTTTTCGTAATCCTTCATCAACTTGCTTTTCATCTAATTGAGTGCTTTTATTAAAAAAAGAAAAAGCAGACTCAATTTTACTTGTTAAATTTTCAAACATTTTTTTTCTCCAGCAGCAATCGCACTAGTGGGCGAATATCGCTGACTAGTGTTGATCTCCTTCATTAGAAGGACACCACAAAACCTGCTTATTTTTGTGGAAAATTTTATTAAAAGTATATTTTACTATTTTAAAAGTCAATAATTGAGAATATTTGTAAGATACAACAATAAAATAGATGATCGAAATACAAGCTTATAAAATGGACGGCCTAGGCAATGACTTTATCATCATTGATAGAAGAAAAGATAAAATCAATCTTTCAAAACAACAAATTATAAATATTGCTGATAGGAAAAAAGGTCCAGGTTGCGACCAAATTATTATTATAGATAAAGATAAAGAAAAAAAAACCAACGCTAAAATAACTTTTTATAATTCTGACGGTGGAGAAACGGGAGCCTGCGGTAACGGTTCTAGATGTATTTCATATTTTTTAATGAACGAAAAAAAATTAAATAAATCAAAAATTAATACTGAAAGTGGAGTTTTAAAAGCGAAACTTACTGGAAAAACAGAGGTGTCAGTTGATATGGGAATTCCAAATTTCGATTGGAAAAAAATACCTTTGGTTAAAAAAATGAACCATACAAAAGTTAAAATTAAAACGAAACATTTTGGAACTTTATCAGGTTATACTTTGAGTGTTGGTAATCCTCATATTATTTTTTTTAAAGATATAACGTTTGAATTACTTAAAAAAATTGGTCCTCAAATTGAGCATCACGAATTTTTTCCAGAAAGATGTAATGTTACATTTGCTGAAGTAATGAATAAAAAAAATATCGCAGTTAAAGTTTGGGAAAGAGGAGCTGGTTTAACCCTTGCGTGTGGTACCGCTGCTTGTGCTACTGCTGTGGCGGCTAATAAATTAGGTCTGACTGGAAAAAAAGTTAATATTCATTTTAAAAATGGCACACTCCATATTGAATGGACAAAAGACAAACATATTATAATGACCGGATCTGTCTCAAATATTAATAATATTAGTCTTAAAGTATAATTTTTAATGAATTTTTTTAAAAAACTTCAAGATAGTCTTAAAAAAACTTCAGAAAAATTTACAAAAGGAATTAACGAAGTTTTTAACAAATCTAGACCCCAAGCTGAAATTCTTCAGGATATAGAAGATATTCTTATTCAAGCAGACGTGGGTATTGGATTTGTAGAAGAATTTAGAAAAAATATAGCCAATAAAAAATATAGCAAAGAAGAATTAACAAAGGAAAATTTCTTTCAAGCAATTGCTAAGGAAATAGAAGAAATTTTAATACCCCTTCAAAAAGATTTTTTTGCAAAAAAACATAATAAGCCCACTGTCGTATTAGTATGTGGAGTGAATGGCGTTGGTAAAACAACAACGATTGGAAAATTATGTAAAAAACTCAAAACTCAAGGAAATAAAATTATTGTTGGAGCAGCGGATACTTTTCGAGCGGCAGCAATCGATCAGTTAGAACTTTGGTGCAAAAAAATTAATGTAGAAATAATAAAATCAGATATTGGTTCAGATCCAGCCTCTGTTGCATTTAAAAGTTTTGAATATGCAAAACAAAATAATGCTGATTACTGCGTAATTGATACAGCGGGACGACTACAGAATAAAAAAAATCTAATGGAAGAATTTTCTAAAATTATCAGAGTTTTAAAAAAAATTGACACAAATGCACCTCATGAAACTATTTTAGTTCTTGATGCAACGACTGGACAGAATGCAATTAATCAAATTGAAGAATTTAAAAAAATTACACCGATCACTGGAATTATAATGACAAAATTAGATGGAACCGCAAAAGGTGGTATTCTTGTTGCTATTGCAAAACAATTTCAAATTCCAATTTATGCAATTGGCGTTGGTGAAAAAGAAGAAGACTTAGACAATTTTATTGCAAAAGATTTTGTGCAAGCTTTTATTAAAAGCTAATTTAGTGTTTTTATAAATTTCTGTAATTCAAGTTTAAGTTCAGAGTTATAAGTCATCATATGACGATCAAATTGGGGGAAGTATCCATACTTTTTGACCTGAACTTCATCGAATAGTTTTTTTCCCATGGCAATAGGGATTATTATATCTGCTCCACCATGCATTATCAGAATTGGTGATTTTATGTTTTTAATTTTTTTTAAACTTAAATATTTATCTTTTAATATTAAATCCACAGGTAAATAGGGATAATAAATCTTTGCTGCATCAACAATGGAAGTGTAGGGAGACTCTAAAATAATTCCTGCAAAATTTTGATTTTGTGCAACTTCAACTGCAACGCCTGTGCCTAAAGATTCTCCATATAAAATAATTTTATTCTTTGAAATATTATTCTTTTCTAACCATTCTACAGCGCTTCTCGCATCGCTATATAAGCCTTGTTCTGTTGGACTTCCTTTATTTCCGCTAAATCCCCGCCAAGAAATTATTAAATAATTTAAATTTAAATTTTTTAATTCGTTTAATTTGTAAATTCTATTGCCTAATTCTCCTGCATTGCCGTGAAAAAATAGAACTGTATATTTATTTTGAGGATTTTTATAAAACCACGACTTTAAAGTAATTCCCTCTGTTGAAGGTATAGAAAGTTCTTTAATATCTGCATTTAATTTTTCACCACGCAAATAATTGTTTTTATATGGATGATATAAAAAATTTCTCTGAAAAATGTACATATAAGTACAAACAGAAAGGTAAAGGGTGATTAGAGATAAAAAGACGTATAAAAAAATTCGTCTTAATTTCATTATTTACTAAGTGCTTTGATAAATAAATATAAAGCGCTGTGATCTAAATTAGCTCTTCCAGATTTTACAGTTTTTGCATAAAGTTCTT
>Ga0255176_1000165_pt1 | contig 43502 bp, 40 predicted proteins | sample Atl_Atlam_RepA_8_2_FD_183622 | JGI IMG/M metagenome (GOLD analysis project Ga0255176, IMG submission 183622) | Freshwater microbial communities from Altamaha River, Georgia, United States - Atl_Atlam_RepA_8d | ecosystem: Environmental > Aquatic > Freshwater > River | place: USA: Georgia... | reverse complement strand
CTTCCTGCTCGACGATGGCTCGGCCAAGGCGCCGGCGGGCAAGAAGATGCTGGAGGCTGTGGCTGGAGGCTCGGTGCGGCTGTCGGCGCTGCCGGAAGACGGCCATCTGGGCATCGCCGAGGGCATTGAGACGGCGTTGTCAGCGCAGGCAATCTTCGGAGTGCCGACCTGGGCGGCGCTGTCGGCCGACGGGCTGCGACGGTGGCAATGGCCGGACGGCGTCGCGCGGGTGACCATCTTTGCGGATGCGGGCGATGCGGGACGGCAGGGCTCGGCCACGCTGGCCGACCGGCTCAACATTGCGAATATCGCCCATCGTATCGTCGGGCCGCTGCATGGCGACGACTTCAACGACGACCTGCGCCATGGCGCGACGGCGGCCGACTATCCAGTCGGGGAGGAGATGGAGCCCGCCGTGGCGCCACCACCGGTGCCGGCAACGGTCGCCGAGTTCGAGGCTGTCGCGCGCGGGTTGGGCAACCCGCCCGATGTGTCGGCGCTCGGTACGCTGATCGGGCAGCTGGTCATGGCCAGGCTCGACCCGTTGCCCGAGCGACAGGTGCTGGCCGCGATCAAGACCGCCACCGGCATTCCCGTGTCGATCCTCGACAAGCAGATCGGCGAGCTGCGGCGCCGGCTGAACGGCACCGGCAACATCCACAATCGACCGATCCGACCGCGCTGGGCCAACCAGCTGCGTCTCGACCTCGCCGGCACGCCCGAGCGCAACGAAGCCAACGTCATCACGGCACTCTCCTGCGACGAGGCCTTCGCCGGCAGCCTGGTGTTCGACGAGTTCCGTCAGGAGATCATCGTCGCCCGGAAACTGCCTTGGGACGACCAGCTCATCCCGCTGCCACGGCCCTGGATGGACGCCGACGACGTCCGCTGTGCCGAGTGGCTGCAGCGTCGCGAAATCAATGTGCCTCCGGTCGTCGTCAGCCGCAGCGTTATCGCCGTGGCGCGGGATGTTCGCATCCATCCCGTGCGTGACTACCTGAACGGTCTCGTCTGGGACGGCGTGCAGCGCCTCGATTCCTGGGCCCTGACCTATCTCGGCGCCGGAGACACGCCGCTCAACCGGGCGTTCGGTGCGCTGTGGGCCATCTCGGCTATCGCCCGCATCATGCAGCCCGGTGCCAAGGCCGACCACATGCTGATCCTCGAAGGCCCTCAGGGCGCCCGGAAATCCACGGCGCTAAAAGTGCTGGCCGGCGCAGAGTGGTTCACCGACGAGTTGGCCGAGATCGGCAGCAAGGATGCCGCCCAGCAGATGCGCGGCGTCTGGATCATCGAGATCGCCGAGCTGGACGCCATCGGCCGCGCCGAGGTCTCGCGCATCAAGGCGTTCCTGTCGCGCACCGTCGACCGCTACCGGCCGCCTTACGGACGCTACGTCATCGACGTGCCACGCCAGTGCGTGTTCGCCGGTAGCGTCAATCCCGACACCTATCTGCGCGACGAGACCGGCAATCGCCGCTTCTGGCCCCTGCGCTGCGGTGCGATCGATCTCGATGGCCTGCGACGCGACCGCGACCAGCTCTGGGCGGAGGCTGTCGTGCGCTTTCGCGAGGGTGCGATCTGGTGGTTGGCGGATCCGGCGCTGATCGCTGCGGCCGACGCGGCGCAGTCGGAGCGGATGCAGTCCGATGCCTGGGACGACCTGATCGAACATTGGCTCGCCTTCGAACGTCGGCGCGTCAATCGCGGTTACGTCGGATACGACGACTGGCAGGACGAGGAGGCGGAGCGCGCAACGCCGCTCACTGACGTGTCGGTGGGCGAGATCCTCGAGCAGGCGATCGGGGTCGAGCCGGGCCGCTGGACCAAGAGCGACCAGATGCGGGTCGGTGCGTACCTGAAAGTAAATCGGTGGGAACGATACCAACTGCGCGCCGGGGATCTACGCGAGTGGCGCTATCGGCGCAGAGGCAAAGGGAAAGAAACCAGATGATTGGTGCGGTGGCAGGCGGATAGTGTCTGCGTCGACATGGCTGCGGGAGAATCCTGCCCTTCGCCTATGCCTAAGGTGCAAGCGTTCGAAAATTTCCATCTAGCGCCCTGACGGGCGCTATTTCTTGCGCCGTGTCACCACCTGTCACCACCTGCTTCCAAGGTGGTGACAGAAAAAAGCCTTTGATTTCAACGTTGTCACCACTGTCACCACTGTCACCACCTTTTTCCGTAAACGCATATGCGGAAAGAATGGCGGCGGAGGCTTCTCTATTTTCCCATGAGATAGTGTTGCCGCGCGCAAAGGTGGTGACAGTGGTGACAGAATCGCTCAAGTGCCTATTTCTATTGGGTTAAATGCTGTCACCACCTGCGTTTCAAGGTGGTGACAAATCGGCGAGGTGGTGACAACTACGCAATCGCCCGCAGTCGCCCGCTCCGATGATCGATGTCGTTGTCGCGATGATGCGCTGGTCGTAGAATCTGCGTCGACCAAAGCCGAAGGCCCACGTCTCGTGAGCCTTCATGATGAATTTCTCCACCAGCATGCCGGCATCGCCGGCGCCTGCACCTCAGGTCCCTGACCTCAGCTGCTCGAATCTGCTCGCTCTCGACCTCGGCACCACCACGGGCTGGGCCATGGCGCCGCCCGACGGCGGCATCGTGAGCGGCACGGTGTCCTTTCGGCCCAGCCGCTACGACGGCGGTGGGATGCGGTACCTACGATTCCGGACCTGGCTGGACTCGATCGGCGAAGACGCGGACCGCATCGCCGCGGTGTACTACGAAGAAGTCCGCCGACATCTCAGCACCGATGCCGCGCACGTGCACGGCGGCTTGCTGGCGACGCTGACCGCGTGGTGCGAGCAGAGGGCGATCGCGTACCAGGGTGTCCCCGTCGGCACGATCAAGCGTCACATCACCGGCCGCGGCAACGCCGACAAGGCCGCCGTCGTCGCCGCCATCCGGGCCCGCGGCTTCAATCCCACCGACGACAACGAGGCGGATGCGTTGGCCATCCTCCTCTGGGCAACCGAGACGCAGGGAGGCGTGCGATGAGCGCCGGCGGCATCCTGAAGCACGCAGCGGATGTCCTAGCCGAGCGCACCCAAACCTACGGCGCCCCGGACAAGGCGATGGCGGCCATCGCGGTGCGCTGGTCAATCACGCTCGGCCATCCGGTCACGCCGGCCGAGGTCGTGCTGTGCATGATCGACCTCAAGTTGACCCGCCTGGTACGCGATCCGAGGCATCAGGACTCGATCCTCGATATCGCGGGCTATGCCGCCGTGCTCAGCGAGGTGTCGCGATGAAGTGGGCACCGCGGGGGTACGGCGGCAATCGCCCGTCGCCCGAGTCCATCAAGCAGGAAGGATGGCGTGCCCAGGGCGTCCTGGTCATCGAGGTCGACGATCAGCGCCTGACCTGGCCGGAACGGGAACTAATCCGGCAACTCGGCGAGAGGCTCTACGGCGACAAGCAAAATCAGCAGGAGGGTCGCCATGAATGACTGGACGCCGGCGATGGTCGAGGAGCGCCTGATCGAGGCGGCTGCGGTCCTGCGACGCCTGCCGCGAGAGCGGGGGCAGGGCTACTTCAGCACGTGGCCCCAGACGTTTGTCGAGTTTAGTGACCTCGTCGGCCAGACGCCTGAGCCCATGCGGTTGCCGCCGCCCTCGGCAGCCGCCATCAGCCGCATGGACGCCGCCCTGCCATGGCTGCTGTGGTTGGCGCCGCTCGATGCGAAAATTGTATGGCGACGAGCCAGCGGCGAGCGCTGGAAGTCGATCTGCTGGTCGGTCGGGCTGGCGCGGGCTGCAGCGCACGAGCACTGGCTCTACGGGCTTTGCCTCATTGTCTGGCGCTTGAATGGCCGTGCCGAGCCGAAGGGAGTGGGGCGCCGCGAACTGATTGGCCGTCTCAGGGCTGCCAAGGAGAGGCAGGCATAGCCTCAGATCCGTCGCGCGTCTTGGATTGACGACGAAAGTCGGCGGCCACGCTATCGACATGACCGCCGGCCTCGGACATCGCGCCACGTATCGTGTGGACCTGCCATCCGATTGTCCTCACGGTCCCATCGATGGCTGCATCCTCGGCAGCCCCACCGGGTCCCGCGGCGCAACCATGCTGCACGAACCTGCTCTCTAGTCGGAGAATACTAAGCTCGGCGGCAACAATCGCCCATGACTGCAATCCCAGAAAAGCCAAGCATGATGGTGTTGTCCCGTCGTCGTCCGTTCACCCATGTCGAACCACTGGATGCGCTTTGTCAGCACAATCACCCGGCTGAGCGGCCCCGATGAAATCAAAGCCGCGGCTCTCTTTCCGGCCAACCATTGGAACCGCACCAACAGCGCCAATTGTCCGTTTGCGCGGACGGTAAGGTCGAGCGCGTGGCGTACAAAGTCCTGGAGACCGAGCGACCCGTCGGCCGGGCGCCCTTTTTGCCCTCCATCCCCATAGGGTGGGTTTGTCACCATCGCGCGGCATCCCGCAGGAAACGAAGTGCAGTCGTAGAAGTTAACACCACCTCGGCCAAATCCCCGATCGATCAGGTCGGTAGCCACTACCTTCTGGCCAGCATGTTCGAGTACTCGTGCCATTGCGCCGTCGCCACAGCACGGCTCCCACACGGGGCCGCGCAGCGTCACGTGCTTCAACAAAGCCTGCGTAACCCAGTCCGGCGTAGGATAGAAATCATTCGATTGGCGGTCATGGCCAGAGATATGGATCGCTCGGAAAGCAGGCGTTGCCCCGGCACTGGTGTCATCCTGGTCGTCGGATCCGTTCGCAGCTGCGGCCATTTAAACTCCGTCATCAAATCAGCCAGGTCCATTCGCGAGCAAGACGCGCAACGCACCTTGAAGATGCCGCACTGGATCACGCAAATCATCCCAACGCCAAGTCGATTTGAGTGCCGAGGTCGGGATCACGATCAACGACAAGGCGCCGCCGCGCCCGCAGGACCGCACCAATCGGCGGCTCAAGGCGATGCGCCCGAGTGAGCTGTGCCTCACCCACAACGCGAACGACAAACCGGCGGCCACGCTATCGACGTGACCGCCGGCCTGTGTCGAGAGCGGAAGCTAATCGGCCACTCGATATACGCGACCGCGGCCGTCGACTTTCTCGGACTCGACCTTGAGGCCGAGCTTCTTCTTCAAGGCGCCGGACATCGCGCCACGTACCGTGTGGGCCTGCCAGTCGAGCGCCTTCACGATCTCGTCGATGGTGGCACCCTCGGGCCGCTTCAGCATCTCGATCAGCTTGGCCTGCTTGCTCGCGGCGCGAGGCGTGCTGGCCTTCGTGGCGGCGGCCTTCGGCTTGGTGACGCGCTTGGTGCGCGCGGGCTTCTTGGCGCGTGCGGTGGTTGAAGCTTTCGACATGGCGTGGACCCTCCGGTCATGCGGGCCGCGACCGTCGCGGCTCCTACTGACCGGAGCCCCGCCAGCCTGAACTGGTCGGGGCGGTCTGGAGCGTGTGGCTCACTCGGCGTGCTCGCCTTCCTTGAAGGCGCTGTCGGTGATGCGCTTCAGTAGCTCGGCGTAGTGGGCGAGGGTGCCGACGTCGCCCCAGGTGACCGCGTCGGGATCGGCGCCAAAGTGGTCGTCGCTCAGCGCCGTGAGGCGGGCGAGCATCGTGTCGATTTCGGTCTTCTTGGCGAGGTAGGCGTCGAGGGCGGTGCGGCTCATGTCGCTCTCCGTTGTTGGTGACCGCATAAGCGCTTCGATGGCGGCCCGAGCCAAGCCAACAAGCAGATCATCGCATTGCTTTCTTCGGCGCATCACGGTCATGGGATTGCAGGTGCTGCAGCGGGACGGCGGCTTGGCGCCCTTCACGTCGAGGGCCCAAAACAGGCCGTTTCCTGGAGGCATTAGCGGACGGGAAATATTCCCCCGCGGTTGACGGAGGCGGTCGGCTCAGAAGCTCCGACAGGGGCGGCTTTCCGGGCCGCACGGTGCGTCGCGGCCCTCTCGGCAGCCATTGTCGCCGTTCGCGGCGAGGCCCCAAAACAGGCCATTTCTTGGAGGCATTAGCGGACGGGAAATATTCGCCGGACTGTGTGGTTTTGGGCGTGCGGAAAAATTCTCTGCGTGAGCCCCATGCCGGCAGCACACCCCATAGCCCCAAGGATCAGAGGCCCCCTCTCTCTGACGGGAATGACTATAGTGCAAAGCACGCTGTGACTGCAACCAAAGCTTTTTTTAAAAGCGCGCGATCTGGTATTAGGAAGCCCAACTTTTAGTCGGGCGCGAACTCGCGCAAGGCGTCGTCAACAGGGCCGCGGACGAGAGAAGGCAATGGAAGTCGACGGTAGAAAGCACAGCAAGGCGAACAAGTAGGTCCGGGCGCTGACGGCTAGCGACGGCCACGTAACGCGAGACGCTTCCAAAAGGGCGAAGTCCTGGTGCTTGGTCTGAACAGTAGCCGGGCGGCGGCGGATAGCACGAAGGATTACTCGTCATGGCAGGCGAGCAAGTGGAAGGCCTGTTATATGGCTTTGCAACGCAAAAAAGGACAGAGGTATTCCGAGGCGAGGTGGCCACGCGAATGCATCGAGCGTAGAAGAAGACAATGGATAGCTTGCTGCAAGAGCGGACCCGTATCACTGTCGCGCCGTATTGGCATGTGGCTGCTTATGTGCGGGACCAAAAGCCGGATGCCGTCATATCGATACTGAGCGATCTGTCGGACAAGTTGGCGCGACCAGACTTCAAAGGGGTTGCGTCGGTACTAAAACTTCACTTCGACGACGTCTTGGAAGACGGCACACGGGGCGGTGTTCGACCTACGCGGTTCATCGCGCCATCTATCGCGGATGTCGCCGAAATCATTAACTTTGCTCAGCAGGTCGGAACGGGGAAGCACTATCTGTGCCACTGCCGCGCCGGCGCGAGTCGTTCGGTGAGCGCGAGCCTCGTCATCGCTTGTGCGCTTGATGCGCCGCCGGAGAAATTGCGGGAACTTCGATTCTTGCGTAATTATTTCAAGCCAAGTTTAGCGATTCTGCGGCACACGAAAACACTTTTGCCAGATCGCTCCGAAGCGTTACTGGAAATCGCAGGAGAGCAAAGACCCTGGACGCGAGCCGATGACTGGGCGCCAGCTAGCATACTCTTCTGAGTAGCGGACGATAGACGGCGAGCCGTCTACCGTTGCACCGACAAGCTTACTCAGGCTGATAACCCTGCAGGCGCCACCAGGCTTTGCTGAATTTGTAACAGACCATGGCGCCATCATGCCGGCCCGCAACTTCGATCATGCCTTTGTAATCCAGTCGCTGCACTGCACGCTGGGCAGCACGCGTCGGATCGGAGCGATTGTCCCGGAGTGCTTCAGCGATCTCCCGAACGGATGCACCCCTCCGCTGAGCCAGCAACGGAATAATTACAAGCATGAGATCCATGTCGCTTCCTCTTGGGTTCCAATCTTCGAGGTCGCGCGAGGGCGCGGCCTAAACATGATTGGATCCAAGAAAGCGTGTTGCTGGACGTCATTTTGTACCTCGTTTGGACTACATAGGTCGCATCATCGTGCAGTTCAATATGTGCAATTGGGTGTCGCGGACTGATCTGGCAGGCCCGACATTTTTTGTCGGACAGGGCGCCTGGTTCGTGTTGCCTAATTCGTGGCTCCTGAACCTGCATCAAAAACAACCAATGCGCCAATTTCAAAGGAGCCGTGGTGAGGAAGGCCTCCAAACGGCGGCATGTGAACCCGATACTGAAGTATCTGAGGACGCCGCAGGTACTGCCGGGCGTCGACCAGTAGACAGCGATCACCTTTTCAGGCGCCACCAGCCGACAAGGAGAGCGCCTGCCGCAGCCGCCACGAGGGACAGGGTGATCCAGGTCGCATCGAGGTAAAGATGAACGAAAAAGCCGCTCGCCGCCGCACAGAGGAGAGCGGCTATGATCGGCATTTTCAAGTAGTCCTTGTCGAGCCTATTCATAGTGCTTGAAGGTTGGCTGGAGGCACTCTTAGCCCTAGTAATCTAATCGACTAGGGAGCCAGAAGGAACCGGTTCAACCGGTTCGGGATTCTTGTCCGTCATAAAATGACGTGTCCTCGGTTCATGTTCGAGCCAGGAGGGACTTCCATGTATCGCCTCGTAATAGGTTTTTGCCTTCTCTGTTGCACGAGCGGCCCCGCATTCGCCCAGTATGGTGGCTACGGGAGCGGGTTGGCCTCGGGATTAGGGGTGGGGACGGCGCTGGGGCTTGTGACCGGATACATCGTCGGCCGTGCCTCAGCCCCCGTGGTCACATATCCCGCTTATCCGATGCAGCCGTATCATGTTGCGGCTCCGCCGCCCTACCCGCCGCAGAGGTGCTGGTTTGGTGTCGTTGGGGCCGACGGTGTAGGCCGCCCTCTCTACCAACAGTATTGCTCCTATTGAGAGGTTCATATGGCTGAAGGGATCGAGACTGCTCCCGGGCTCTCGCCTTACCGCTTCCTGGGGCGCCGCGTGGCTGCAGCACTGCGCCAAAAGCCCGAGCTGGCCAACCGCCTTCTGCTTGACCGGCGAGACTTTCATGTGTTGACCGCGTTCATGTTGCTGGTTGCCATGCCGGCGACGACGGAAGAATTGGAGGGCCTGCTCGACCGCCTGGACGCCAATCCACTCGATTTGCTGACTGAGGCCGGTATCGTAGATGGCGAACGGCTATACGAGCGCATTTTCAGTGACCTGCCAGATGTAATCCTTGGAGGGCCTGTGTACCGGCGGATTCATCGCCTCACGCCCGATCTGCTCGAGAAAGCCCGGGTCAGCGGTGACGGGGCACTCACGCATAGTGCTCTAGACTTCTGGACATCGATTGCCGAACTGGGACGGCTCGCGATTGCCATCGCGCCTCCCTTCTTTCCGGATTTTAATAGAGTGCGCAAAATGGCAGAGGCATTCTCTGAGGCACGGCGAGTGGGCCTGCTCAAACTTTCAGACGACGACCTCTTGGAACAGCTCCGGACAAAAGAGACTACATCGTTAACCCAGGAAGATGTGCTGGCCGTCTTTTACCGCATGCTCATCGATCACGACGCACCGGCCGTTGCGGTTCCGAACAAGGATTTTCGGCAGATCCGTTCCATGCGACGCATTCTCGAACATTCTCCTATTCCGGCGGGGGTACGGCTTCATTTGTTTGACATGCTGAGCGGTGGCTGTCTCTTGCTCGAGTATGTGGCGGGCCGCCGTCACGGCACCACGAAGCTCGGCCCCGTCGTGTTCCTGAAGTCGGCAAAGGGGTTTTTTCTCGAGTTCGATATCTGGGGTGCCCAAAGCGACGACGAGCTGATCGCCATAGAGGCGGGCTTGGCTAGCACTTATCCCTCGCTGAAGTGCACTGCCTTGATGGCGGTTTTGTCGGAAACATGTCGGGCAAGCAATGTGCACGATTTTGCGTTTCGAGAGCACTTTCGCGCTAATGCGGAGGGACTTGATGGCTAGGATGCCGGAAACGCGGGGAGGCACAGTTGGGGCGTAGGCCGGCAAAGAAGACTTCAAATGATACTGAAGGCAAATACGGCTTCGGTGTCATTTTGGATACGCTAGCCATATTGCAGCGTAACCGCGGCCGAGGTGTTTCTTTTGACGATTTTCGTAGGGAACAAGAGATCGTGCGCCTCCGTCAGGTACCAGCCGACAAAGGCACAAAGCCAAAAAAGGTTCGACAAAAGGCAGGTGTCTCGCGCTCCACATTTGAAAGACGCATGAAGGCAATTCAGGGGTGGATCCCGCTGCGTCGAATAGAGGATGGGCGTGTGGTGAGATGGGATATCGCGACTGAGCACGATACGCCCTTCGAGAATATCCCGGGTTATGTTGTGGACTACGTAACAGACTTGGCTGGGCTGGCCCGGCCCGGCGCTATCAATGCCCGGGAGTGGCAGGCCTTGCGGTTGGCCCAGGCCAGGCTGAATGCAGAAAATCTGCACACCTTTGCGCTGAACCTCAAATCCCTTGAAGCAAAGCTGGCTTTTCTGCTGCCGCCCAATGTGCACAGGAAAATCTCGCCGGATCTGGAGACCCTTACGCAGGGCGAAGCATTCGTCGGCCGTCCCGGCCCGCGCGAGATCCTGGATTCCAATGTTCTTGAAGAACTCAATCGAGCAGTTCTCGAAAGCAAAGTCGTGGAGTTCGACTATGTCCGTAGAATCCGGGGCGGGCACGTGCGCTGGAGAGTTGAGCCCGCCGGTTTCGCGATCGGGCTGCGCCACTATCTGTTGGCATTTCCTGCGGATCAGGCACCGGGTATCCGTCGTACGGACCTCCATCCCAAGAGCTTCGCCATCGCAAACATGTCGAACGTTATTATCACAGACGAAGTGTTCGCCGCACGTCCGTGCGACGTACTCAAGCACATTGGCTCGAGCTTTGGCGCGTTCTTCGAAAAGAAGCCCATCAAGGTGACGCTGAGATTCGCCAAGGAACGCCAGCGTGATGTGATGACGTGGCATTTCCACGGCTCCCAGAAGGTCCGATTGCTTAGTGATGGTGACGTCGAGGTAAAGCTGAACTGCCGCGGCCAGGAAGAGCTGCTGTCACACCTCTTCAGCAACTGGCGTAGCGCAGTAACGATCGTCAGCCCGGCCCCGCTTAAGGATCTTTACAAGAAAATGCTCATCGAGGCGGCTCAGTCTATCGGCTGGACCCCTGGTTAATTCCGCTGGCGCAACGTGCGCCTCCCGAAAAATACATGCCGCAAAAAGTGCCGCGCTCAATGCTAGACAGGGTGCATGCAGTCGTCACCAGGGGTTCCGGTTCTCTTCACTGTATGGCGTGAGTCGGCCGAGACGTTCGCACGCTTGTGTCAAGGCGACCCACTGTTGCTTTGCACGGCTCTGCTGGCGTCGAAGCGGGTTTTCCACGCCTGGAATTGCTGGGTACGGTTCTGTGCGCCAGCGCGGATGGAACGCGAGGGCGCTGTTGCGGCGGCGGCGCATCTGAGAACACTGGATGCTCGCTTACTCCTGGCTGAAGTTACGCCGCACCCGGAACTGGTGTGGAGCATCTTTGGCCGGATTTCAGGGGCAGTCGTGGCGCTACGGACGGATCAGTACGAAGCGCTCTTGCGCTGGGCCTCTTCTGCGCCTGACTTGCTCGCGTCCATCGATAGCCTCCGGCCTTCTGACATCGACCGGCTGCAGAGGCTTGAAGCAGATCCCCTCGCGATGAATGCCTTCAGGGGCATCGGGGACGCCACCGTCGACGAATTTTTGGCGTTGCTCCAGATACTGCGGTTCTGCGATGCAGTGCAGGACGATCCTTTGACGCGTTGGCAGCTCCGCCAGGCCAACTCGCGCGGCAAGCTCCAGGCATGGGGCCGCCGCCGCATCGGTGCCGTGAAGGCCCCAACGGTCGTCTCTGTTCCGCCAGGTGTGCCGCTTGAGCAAATCCTGACCGCTGGAAGACTCCGGGCGCTCGGCCGAGAGTGGCGCAATTGCCTGACGGACCCGTTGTTTGGGTTGCAGCTGGCCGCAGGTATTCTGTACTTCACGTGGCGAGTGGATTGTAAAGAAAACGCAGCAATCCTGGAGGTGCAGAAGTTCGGCCGCTTCTACTTTCTGACGCAGGCAATGGACCGAAATAATTCACCGACTTCGGACTCAGGGGCGATCTGCGCTGCCTTGGCTCAGTGCGGCCTGAAAGTCTTGCCGGGTTCGCCTTACGACGCCGCTGCCTATCTGAATCCGGCAGTCAAAGGTGACGCCTTGTAACGGGCTTCGGTAATCCGCTGTCCAGGATAATGCCGGCTTCCGGCTATCTCTGCCAGGGCGCGTATACACACACGAACGATGGCGATCTCCGAATTCGGGTGCTGGGCATTGCGCGGCCGCGCAATGTTTTCACTTGTTTCTTTCAACCGCGCGTACAGAGGCTGCACTGTCGGGCCATGATGGCGGCGGCCGACGTAGCGGGACGAGCCGGGGTCGAAGGCGCCAAGCCCTGTAAGGCGAGCGAGCCATTGTGGTCTGAATTCAAGGTGGATGCCACGGTCACGGGTAGCGCCGCGGATCTCGCTGACATCGTCCGGACCGCGATTTCGAATATGCGGGAAAACGCTGCCGATCCCCGCGGCGCCATCAGGACGCGGCGCGCGCGGGCAGACAAAGCAGCAGCCCGCTAGTGGGATCGACATAGAGCTGGGGGAGCTCCCACGGCGTGAGCGGAAAGCCCATGTTCATGATGCGGCCACTTTGATCGATGCTCGTATCGGTTTGCACTTCCATCAATACGTGGAGCCGGAGGTGCCAGCCCAGCGTGGAACGCGCGTCGGCAGCTGCGCAAATGTCCTTCCAGGCCTCGTTCCAGGAGCGTCCCACCTGCTTGTCGAGATACCGGCGCAGCGGCTGCACATGGTCTGTGAGCTTCTTTTGGCACACGAAGTCGTGCTTTACGCCCTTCATCGGGATGGTTCGGCGACTGAAATCATCGACAGCCTCAAAGTCTTCGTCGAGGCGCACGAACTTGGCGCGGCGGCATTCCCACCAACCCTTCTTCCAACCTTTCGAACGTGGACGTCCGACCAGGACTTTTTTCATATCTCGACGCACTGGGGCCTCACGCCATTCCTCTCGAGCCCTTGCATGCAACAATGCGGCACCGGCTCAGTCAGAACATTCTCGCGCATACGAGGACCAAAAAATGACGCAGTAAGTGGCGTGTCGCAGATACGTCATTTTCTGCGGCAACCACCGTGTATTGAGGTTTGCGGAAATTGGTTACGTGGCGAAGGAGAGCCTCACATGAACGTGTACGAAGCAACGATCAGGCTGCCCGGCGGAGGTTTGGAAAAGGTCCAGGTCAGGGCATCGAGCTGGTCCAATGCGAAGCAGTTGGTGGAGATGCAGTATGGTGCCGGAAGCGTGATGAACCTGGTGCGAAAGTAGGTGGATAAAGACGAGGGACCACGCTTTTCGCCCATCGTCTGGCTAACCCGATCATTCTTCATCAACAGCAAGGAATAGTTCATGACGGTCAGTGCTGCGACCTTGGCCTCCCTTGGCCTCTACAGGACCCACGAGCTGCGGCGCCACGCCAATGGCCGGCTGCGTTTCGAGCTGCTGGATGGCGCACACCTCTACAAAGATGCGAGCGTCTATCTCTGGGGTGCTCAGGGTGTATCTGGCGGAGATAGTGTCGAGCCTCTCTATGTCGGCAAGGCCGGGCGCGGCATCGCCGCGCGGCTTCGCGAGCATGAGGCCGGCTTCGTGCATAGCGGGACAGGCCGTGCCAATGCCGAGCTGCTGGGCCGCACTCTCGACATGGCCACACGAGTCGTCGTCTTCACGCGCAAGTCGGCGCGCACCCAGCTGTTCGGTCAAACCGTGAGCCTGTATGCCGCCGAAGAGGATGCGCTCTGCCAACTTTTGCAGCCGTCGATCAATCGAGCAGCGTTCCCGCCGCTGCTCGAAGCGGCAGCTTAAGGACGAGTTTCCGCTGCGGGACTCTTAGGAACTGCGAATAAACAGCCTGATAAAGAAACCGCTAAAGAAGGGCAGGACGCCATGGATTTGCGTGATTATCTCTCGGCCAATCACCGTGAAGATACACCCCGTTGGTTGACGCAACTCGCGCCGGGACTGCTTTCTGCCACTCGTGACATGCTGCGGGAATTCCTGCGGTCGCGGATCGTTTTCTACCCCGGTTCCGGAAGTGATGGGTCTGCAGTCAAGCTTTTCAACGAATCACATTCAGCCCATTGCTTCCTGTATGTCGACTACGGGCTCGAACGTGGTCGGGTTGAAGGCTATCTGGCGACCGAGGGCTTTCGCGGGTACCGCTCTCTCGCTCGGCTGGATGTGAGCGAGCGCGATTTTGGGGCCGACCAATGGACCCCGCACGTTCGCCCCGATCAGGTGCGGTACTGGTTTCCCCATGTCCGCCCGTATGCTTTCCTTGAGATCTTGGAGAAGGAACCCGGTTCGCAGATCGACGGCGCGGAGCGCCTGGCCATCCTTTTCCTCGCCGCCGACGGGCACGCGACCTACGACGCGCTCTTCTGCCAGGATTCCAGCGGGCCGCCGCCCTTCTGCATTGTCATCCAGGACCACGGGTTTGGTGGCAATTACAGCAACTTCGGGGAGGGTGGACTGATGGAGGGTATTGCCCAACAGCAAAGTCGATTGCCGTCTTACCTACTGGTTGGCGATAACACGACACCATGGGGTGGCTACGTGCGTCTCCCGTCGGTCGGGGGCTTGGCGGCTTCTGGACGGCAACGTTATCTGCACAAGCCGCTCGATTGCTGAACCAAACGATGTCGCCCGAGCCTATCTCCCGAGCGATAGCGTAGTTAGATTGATTCGACGGATCGCCGTTGCCGGAATCCACGAGCGTGTCACGCCCACGATATCCTCGACGACAATGAAGTGGGTCCCGATCTCCAAGACTCTGTGCGTTCCGACATTTTGTGGATTTGGCGAGAAAATATCGATCTCGATTAGGTCTTGCCGTTGCTGCACGGAAACCACCTGGCCCTTGGTCAGGGCGTCGAACAACCTGGCGGGCCCTGGTTCCTGGGCTCCAGCAGGCGAGATAATCCAGACGATGGCCAGGGCGAGCAGGGAAGGCCACCGTCTGAGCCACGCGCTACGCCTCACAGGTTACTGCCGGCAGGAGAAAGCACGAAACTGCTTATAGAGAATATGTGTAATCGACAGTCTTCTCGACCTTTTCTGGAACCCACCCGACCAACACTCTATTGAGTAGCAAGACCAGTATTTGCGTCATGATCTCTCAGCCCTATGGTATCGTCACCAATCACGCTCGGCCTACTTGTCACCTGTAACGTTACGTCAGACAACGAGAGGCGGCGGCGTTGGGGAGACACTGATCACGGCGCCCGTGGTCATCAGCACGATCAACCCCCGCTCCGCCTTGGTCACATCGAGGTACGCCCGAACCTGGGCACGATAGTGATCGATTGTTTTCGAATCGGGCGCAACGTCACTCTTCCAGTCGATGACCACCGCGGGATGGCCTTCGGCGGCCACCGTTAGGGCATCGACGACGCCCGCCGTAACGACTTCTTTTCCATCTTTAGGGTGAGCGGCATAGACGGGGATCTCGGGCATGAGAGCTTCGCGCAAAGGGGCGATGTCGGGCAGAGACAGGGTCCGGACGACGCAGCCCGCCAGTTCTTCTGCTGACAGGCCGGTCGCGGCATCAGCGACGGGACTCCGGCCGAGAGCGCGAATGAGCGCCTCGGCGCGCGCGACAAGGTCTGACTTGGTGTCGCCGATCTCCCGGGTCAGCACTTCCTCCATAAGCTTGTGCAGGATCAGCCCGCGTTCGCGGCCACCTTGAACGGGATTGACCGCTTCCAGCACAGGTGCCTCGCTGCTGGCCGACGCGGTCCAGATCGCAGCTTCCTCCTGCTGAACCACGCTGCTAGCGGCTTCCTCGTCCCGGCTCGGTGCCCGCCAGACGAACTGCGTCTGCCCGGCAGCGATGGCCTGGGCTTCAGCGGCGAAGGCCGTGCGCGTCTGGGCATTCGTGGGACCCATGTTGGCTGCCGGAACGCCGGCGGGCAGATGCGAGACATCCAGGGCCGGCAGCTCGGCCAGCGAAAGATCGACCAGCCCTATCCATGCCGGTTTCGATGGTGCGACGTCGAGGCGGGGGAGGACGAGCAGCTCCCGGGCACGCGTTGCAGCGACGTACCAGAGCCGGATGCGTTCCCGATCCAGCTCCTCTTTCTCTGCCTGCCGAGCATCTTCATAGCCCTCGGAAGCAACACCCAGCACGGGGCAATGGAAGGTATTGGTCTCGCGGTCGACGATAGCGCTGTCAGATGCCCTGAGGGCCGTCATGGTGTTGACGGGAAGGACGATCGGCCACTCCAGCCCCTTGGCGGCGTGCATCGTAAAGAGGGCGACGGCCTCCTCTTGAGCGTCGGGGCGGCCTTCGACCGCACGGGCTTCGTCTGTCCAGGCCGCGGTCATCGCCTCGGCGAAGGCCCGGAGGCCGCGCACGGCGTAGCCGGTCGAAAGGCTGAGATACAGATCGACATTAGCGAGTGCTCGCTCGGCCTGTCGCTTATGGCGCTGCAGGAGAAGGGGACGGACGCGCATGACATCCACCGCCTGCGACAGCAGCTCGTGAGGTGTCGTGCTATTGCTGCGCCGGCTGAGCGACTGCAGCCTTTCGATGACTTCGCGCGCGAGCGGATGGGCGAGACTGGCAGGCTCGACACCGAGATCGAGGCGGGGGATGCGTGTGGGCTCCTGCTCCGAGCGGGGCAGGCCCCAGACGATGTCGAGCAGTTCCTCTTCCGTGAGGCCGACCAAGGGACCGCGCAGCAAGGCGCCGAGGGCGAGCGTGTCGCGCCGGTCGGCTAGGATACGGGTGAGGGCGATCAGGTCCTGGATTTCCTGTCGCCGGAACAAGCCTTTTCCGGCCTGGGTGGAAACGGGAATGCCGCAGCCCTCCAGGGCTTCCTCGTAGCGCCACAGATCGGTACCGGTGGGCGCCAGCAGGGCAATGTCGCCGGGCTGGCAGGGGCGCTCCTGACCATTGCGTCGGTCGATGACGGGGTAGCTGCCGATGAGGCGGGCGCACAACTCGGCGACGGCATCGGCCTCGGCATCGCGCTGCTGTTCGGCATTGGCCTTGCCGTCCTCGTCCGCGGCGGCGACATCGAGCGCCGTCACGCACGGCCGCCCCTGGTCGGCATGGAAGGCGTCGAGCTGGGTGAAGCCAGGCTGACCAGCGGCCTGAAGCACAGCTTGGAAGCTCTGGTTGACGAACGTGAGGATCGAGGCACGCGAGCGGAAATTGGTAGAGATCGACAGCAGGCTGCGCGGGTCCAGCGCGCGGAAAGCATCGCGGGCCTGGATGTAGGCGCCGACATCGGCGCCCCGGAAGCGATATATCGCCTGCTTGGGATCGCCGACAAGGAAGAGGGCCCCGGGCCGAATGCGGAACTGGCTCCATTCCCCGCCACCGTCGACCGGATCGCCACAGAGGCGCCAGAAGATTTCCGTCTGGAGGGGATCGGTGTCCTGGAACTCGTCGACCAGGACATGGGCGAAGCGTTGGCCGAGGGCACGCCTTACCTCGTCATGGTCGCGCAGCAGGTCGCGGGCCGAGAAGAGCAGGTCGTCGAAATCGAGCTGGGCGCTCGCGCGCTTGTAGTCGCGATAGCGCTGCAGGATTGGGCGTGCTTCGTCGATGAGCGCCGCCAGCACCTGTCCGGCAGCTGCCTTCAGAAGTGCGTCCCACGCGCCGCAGCAGGCGTCGTAGTGATCCTTGGCGGCGTCGTTCAGCCGCTCTCCGTCGGCCTTAGAGAGCCCGGCGCTCTTGGCAGCCGCGGCCCACTTGGTCTTGTGGCGATAGGCGGAGAAGGCGCCATCGCTCTTGCAGAGGTCGGGATGGGGGCGCGAGGCCAGGAGGAACACGAGGCCGCCAGGCGTCGCCGGGGCAGGGCCGGCCGCTAGGGCGCCTGACAGCTCGACGAAGCGGTCAACCTTCGCTTTGGTTTCCGGCTCATTGGCAGCGGCCGCGCCCATGAAATGCGCAAAGTCGGCAACGGCTTTCTGGAATGACGCCAGATGACCGTGGACCGACGAGAAGCCCGGGGCCGAAAGCGTGCGTCGCCCCCGCATGGTGTCGGCGATCCTGTGCACGAGTTTCACGGCTTCGCCGGGATTGTGCAGGACCAGTTCAGCGAGAATTCCGCCGTGACCGCCGGACAGGCGATCACGCAGCCAGCTGTCGACAATATCCAGGAACGCGAGGTCGGCCTGGCTGCGGTCCATGATGCCGGCGCCCGGATCGATGTCGGCTTCGGCCGGGTAGGGCTTGATCAGGCGCTGGCAGAAGCCGTGGATGGTCGAGCAGGTGATCTCATCGATCGCGGCGGCCGCGGCAGCGAGATTGTCTCTTTGGGTCTGGGAGAGGCCCTCGGGCAAGGCGATGCGCAGCTCGGGTGCGATGTTGCCGGCCGAGAGATCGGCCACGAACTCGCGGACACGCGACAGCAGTTCGCTGGCGGCAAGTTCGGTAAAGGTGACCGCAGCGATAGCACGCGGTGCGATGCCTTCGGCGAGCATGACGGCGATTCGACCGGCCATGACGGCGGTCTTGCCTGAGCCCGCCCCTGCCTCGACCAAGATGGAGCGGCTGTGCAGGCGGATCGCATCCTTGCGGGCGCCGTCGTCCCTCAGGACCCTGATTCCTGCGGCCACGGGTGCTCTGCCCATCACTCTACCTCCCAGATGAGAGCCGCTTCGCCCAGACGCTCTGTCACGTGCGGGAGCTTTCGCTTGCAGTAGTAGGCTGGCGCATTCGCCGGAAGGGCGAAGGCGAGATCGTCATAGTCACCGCCGGCGTCGGGCCCGGGCAGCGCGGCGCCGGCCGCGAAGCTGGTTCTCGCCGCGCGAAGGTAGCGCGTGATTTCGGAGAGCACGGCTTCGGGATCGTCGAGCTGCAGGTCGGCAGGCTCGCGCAGGAAGAGGAGCGAGGCGCTGATTGCCACGTCGTCACCGAGCAGCGCCTTCACGGCGAAGGCATAGAGACAACGCTGAAGCTCCCGGCCGCCGTTCAGGCGGATATCCTTCTTGGGCCGCCGGCCTGTCTTGTAGTCGCGCACCAGTGCGCGCTTGCCGTCCCCCGAGATGTCGAGCCGGTCGATGTAGCCCGCGATGCTGAACCCTGTGTCGGGGATCTTGACCGGAACACCAGGATCCCACGGTGGCGTGACGTAGGACTTCGGCTCCGATCCCCCGAACGGTACCTCGCCGTAGGAGCGCGCGCCGGCCAGGATCTCGTCGCCATGGGTCAGGGCGCGATCGGCCATCTTCCGGGCCTCGACGAGGGTTCGGCCCCAGATTACGGCCGGCGGGGTGGGGCGCTCGCGCTCCCAGTCGCCCGCCACGGCGATCGTGGCGCGGGCCACGGCGGCCTGGATGGCGGTCGGGCTGGATGACGCAAGGCCGCCAGCAGTTTCGAGGTCTCGCAAGGCGCGGTCCAGGACCATGTGGACGAGATCGCCCATGGCAAGTGCGTCGAGCACAAGCGCCTCAGCGCTGCTCTGCGGGGTGCGCCAGCCGAAGCCATAGACCCACACGAACCCCAGCGGATTGCGAAGCAGACGGCGCAGCGAGCTGGCCGACTGGGTCCGGCCGAGGATGGCGAGGACGAGCGGATGATCAGGGCGCACCAGCCCATCATGGGCGGTGATGTCGGGCCGCCGCCAATCGCGCCAGCAGCCCTGCGCGCCGATCGCCTGCGGATCAGCAGCGAACTCGTCCGGCCGCGCCATCAGGCGGTCGCTCTCGCTGAAGGCATGCGACGGCACGGCATTGTGACGGAGGTAGGTTTCGCGGCCGCGGTCAGCGAGGAGCGGGCTGCGCCCGAGAAGCCGCCCGTCGCTGTCGCGCCGGGCGCGCGACAGCACGACTTCCCCGCCCGACGTGGCGAGGATCGTCGCGAAATCGCGCCGATCGGCAAGGTTCACAGGCAGCGGATCGAGGACGGGTGTCGGAACGATATGGTTGGGGATCAGCCTGTCCTCTGCGATGCCACGCGGCCAGCGCGAAGAATTGAGTCCGATCAGGCGAACATGGCGGCGGGGTGACGCGGCGAGCGCACTTGCTGGCATCCACGCGACGCAGGCACAGGCTTCCAGCCCGTCATCCTGCTTCAGGTTCTCGAGCGTTGCGTCGATCGACGCAGCGGGACCGGCAACCAGCGCCTTTCGCCAGATCGCGAGGGCGCGCCCTTGGAGAAACGCCTCGCCGATCTCTGCTGCAGCACCACGACCTTTGGCGAGTGTCTCGACGGCCGCACGCAGCGCCGGTCCATGGTCGGTCTGGTCGGGCCAGTCCTCCGCGGAGAGCCCATCCAGCAGCCGCTTCCAGGCAGAAGGGGTCGAGAGCGGGGCGTCGGTCGGCAGAACGCGCAACCAGCCGTCGGGCATCGTGGCGAGAGGACCGCTGTCGCGACACAGCGCTGCAAGCCGTCGCAGGCGTGACTGCGACAAGCCCCGAATCACGACGTCGGCCAGTGCCGCCGCCGCCTGTCCCTCGCGGGTCGTGACAGTGCGGATGCCATGGACAAAGTGAAGGTCAATATTGGCATCCGCGCGCAGCGCCATGAAATGGTCGTCGTAGTCGGCCGGGGACGCGGTCGTGATGGCGATTTCCGAGGGCACTACGCCGGAGGCAAGCAGGCGTCGCACCCAGCGCATCGCTTCGACGGCTTCGTGATAGGCGGTGGCGGCACTGACGACGCTGATGTCGGGCTCTAGCGCCGGGGCGCGGACGACACTCACGCCCGTGCCATTCAGCCAGTCGGGAACGCTCCTCGGCCCAGCCGTCCATTGCACGGGGACGTGTGCGGCGAGGGACCGAAGCAACGGTCGCCAGCAGGGCGACAGCTCGGTGAGACCCAGGATTTCCATAGGTCCCAGGACTGCCGGCGCGTGGGCAACCCGGAGGGTCGCTGCAGCGACGATGTCGACCGGGCGCATCATCCCGGCAGGGAGCCGCTCAAGGACAGCCGCCTCGAGGCGCGCGAGGGCGTCGAGGCGCGGATGCTCCCCGGCCCGCTTCGCGAGGTCGAGGCCCGCACGCCAAGCCTTGAAGAGCGTGTCGGCCGAGGCATCGATCATTCCCGGCAGCGACTTGATGCTTTCCAGCTCACCCATAGGCGTCGCCGCCAGCGCCGCCTGGATGGCGGTCCGAAGGCTCTCGTCATCGATCGGGCGTGCGAAGCCCCCGGCAAGACGGACGGCCGCCTGCTCGAACGATAGGACCTGCAGGCCATGGCGGCCGGCGCGGGCGGCCGCCAGTCGAGCTTCGCGCAGGGCGAGGCGACCATGAACGACCAGGGTGGATCGGCGCGCGGCGACCATAGCTTCCTTCCTTCGAACCGGATCAGCGATACGGATGGCAGCGCGAACAGTCGTCACGGTGGTATCCGCGACGATGCTCGAAGTGGGCCGGATGTCCGTCGCGCCCCTCCTTGAAAGGCCGCACCTTGCCTTTGCATTCCACGCACCTGAAGTCACGACCGGGATCCATCGTCAGCGCCTTCTCGATCGTGACCCGCACTATCTCGCCCTTGATCTCGATATCGGCATCTGCTGCCCGCACGGACATATCCCGTCTCCTTTCAGTTACACCGCAGTCGCACCTTGCCGCGCATCCACGCGCGACGATGCTGCCTTCAGTCGCCGCCCCCTGCAACCGGAGCGGCATTCAGTGCACACGCACCCGCTTCATACATGCCAGATCCTGACGTGACGGCAGCGCTTCAACCCTTGACCACGAGCCACGACCAGATGGCCGCGGCAGCACCGGACAGGACAGCCAACGGGGCCACCCAGGAAGCATCCAGCAGCAAGGCGGCAAGCAGGCCGCCCCCCAATGCCCCGATGGTGCCGCCCCACAGAAATCCTTCCTGGCGTCGTACATCCGCATCTTTGCCGGGGCCCATAAGCTTTTCTCCTTGGACGCCTATTATGACTGGTACGAATCGCAATTTTTGCGCAACGTTCTCCAGGCCCGCCCGCTGCATCGACGAGCAGCGGGCGGGCGCCCTTCGGGGCGCTTACATGCCATGCAGCATCCAGTCGAGATCCAGCTCCGACGGCGAGCCGATGCACTCCATCGCGTTCTGCCTGAAGACCTGTTCGAGCAGCAACTTGGCGGACAGAAGCGCGTCCTTGTTGTCCGCGCGCTTGATCTCAAGGACACGGACATAGCGTTCGGAAATGCTCAGCTGAACGAGATGGTCCTGCGGCTCCGATCCATGATCGAGTGGCCGTACGATCGCAAAGCAACTCAGGCCCGTCGCCAGATCAAGCAGATATCGCATCTGGCCGGCGCAGTTGCGCATGGAGCGAGCCTTCTCGCTCAGGAGAGCAGCGCTCTCGATGGGGTGAAAGTCCGGGTGGGGGACCTTGAGCCAGCCGAAAGAAGAGGGGACGACGGCGTTCTTGAGCCGCCGCGCCGCCCACCCGCGCGACTGACCCGGCTAGCGGTTCCGTCCTCTATGCCGGAAAGGCTGGCCGCGGCATCCAGGCGAGGCTCGCCCAGCATGTACAGTTCGAGCGGGCGCGACAACGCGCGGCTCCTGGATGAGGCGCTGGGGACGGGGGCACGAATCTCGGTCTTCGTCCGCATTTCCGCCACGATGGAACTGTTTGGCCAGCGGGTCTCGCTGTACGCGGCAGAGGAGGATGCGCTGTGCCGCCTGCTGCGACCGAGTTTCAACCGGGCCGATTTTCCCGATCCGCAAACGGCGATCGTCCGGATGGCAAGCTAGCCGCTCTTTCATCCCCCGGATACACAACCAGATTGACGCCAGTTCGGGGTGGCGAGGCTAAGATCGACGACTATTTTACTTCGAGAGCGAGGGTGAGAGATGAGCCTCCAGGACTTCCTTCTTGCGAACCACCTGCAGCCGGTCCCCGCCTGGTTGGAGGGGTTCGATCCGAACCGGCCCCCGACGGGCAATGAACTCGTCCGAAGCTTTCTCGCCTCCCGGATCGTGTTCTATCCCGGGTCTGGCCAGGATGGTTCGACGGTGCAGGTGTTCAACGAAGGCCATGCCGCCCAGTGCTTCCTGTACGTCGATTACGGAATGACCCGCGCAGCAGTCCTCACAGAGCTGGAGGAGCGTGGCTTCAGCGGGTACCGGCCCATCGCCAATATCGATCTCCTGGAATCGGACTTCCCGACGGGCCGCTGGGAACGCCACATCGAGCCGGGCGAAGTACAGGCGCCGCCTCCTCCGGTCGCGCCTTATGCTTTCTTGGCGATCCTCGAGAAGCAGCCGGGGAGCCACGCCACCGGAGCCGATCGCCTCGCCATCCTGTTCCTCGCCGCGGATGGTCATGCGACCTATGACGCCCTGTTCTGCCAGCGGGAGAGCGGGCCGCTCCCGTTCTGCGTCGTTCTGCAGGATCACGGATTCGGTAGGAACCACAGCCCCTGGGGCGCCGGCGGACTGATGGAACGTATTGCCGGACGAACTGCATGTTTCCCGGACTATCTCCTGGTCGGAGACAATACCAACCCGTGGATCGGGTACCATCGCCTGGAGGGGATCGACCCGATTGTTGTCGAAGGCGGCCGCCAACGCTTTCTGTATGGCCGCATGCTGCACGATGACCGCGTCCCTGGCGACGAGCTCACGCCGTCCAAGTCTGGAACTTCTGAAGGGACGAATCCCATGTTCAACGAATATGTGCGTCACGGGGGGGAGCTTTTCCAGGCGATCGTCGCTGGCGCGACACACGGCATGCCGGCCTTCGCGAACTACACGTTTCAGATGAATCCGGGGCTGCCCGACCGTCTGTCCATGCGTTGTGGCGCGGGGCTTTACTTCATCACCTATCGTGGTGTGCCGATCTACATCGGCAAGTTCCTGGGGCACATTCAGGACGCCTTCGCAGGCGTTCTGTTTTCTGCCCGTTGGCTTCGTCACATCTCTACGCTCAGCCTCCGTGGCCGCCGGATATCGATATCGATGCGCCTTCAATCGTGGTTCACGAGCCTAAATCCGCACCATGAGATTTCGGTACAGATCGCTGCTGCAAATGCTGCCCTTCTCGCCAAGGACCGGGGCTTCCAGGTTGCCGGTAACCGCCTGATGTTCGCAGCGGTGAACTGGCCTGTCTTGCGTGAGGACCCCAAGAAGTGGCTGCATCACTTTACATTCGGCTATGTCCAACTCAATCGGGCCTACTGGCGCGGCCGGGGCTTCACGGACGAGGCCATATGGAACCCGATCAACGCGGCCGAACGCCGTGCGATCGGCGGCTGGCGACCGCAGGCGAACGGCGAGATCCGGGAGGCGGCAACGGCAGCGGCCGGGCCCGAGGATCTCGTACGGTCGCTCAAGGCCATCCTGCAGCGTGAACTGGAAGGCGAGGTCGCTCCCGCGGATCTTCCCGTCCCCGATGAGGCCCAGCCTCTGCAGGCAGAAGTGCGCGACTTCAGGGGCCAGCTGAACGCCGATCACGAGGAGGCCAAGGACGCCTTCAGGGAGGGGCTGCCGGAAGGCAGTCCGACCGCCGTCGTCGAGGCCATCATCAATGCGCTGCAGGACGACCTGGCGACTGAAGTTCACTATACGATGACAAACGGTGGCGATCTGCGCGTCCGGGTTCTCGATGTCGCGAGGCCGCGCAACGTGTTCACGATCTACTGGCAGATCCGCCGGAAGCGGTTCTTCGGTCGGGCCCTGGTGCCGGTCGATGTCCTGGCCCACCAGACCGGCGTCACCGAGGCTGCCGTGTGCCCGGCCCCCGAGCCCCTTTGGTCCCGGTTCACAGTCGACTGTTCCGAAGAAGGGGCTCCGGAGGCGGTGTCCGAGGTCGTCCGTCTGGCCGTGGAGAATCTGCGGGCAGGTGTCCCCGACCCACGCGAGCCCTGAGGAAGGCTGAACAGACACCGGATGCGGGGCACCTTTCCACTGGCATGCCATGCAGGATCAGTCGTCAGCCGGTCGCCGCTTCCACCAGCCCTTCGTGCCCCCCCTTTCGGATCGGCTGGGGTGGCGCCGCGGCAATGGGTGTGATGCTCCGCACGTGGTGCGCAGTCCCCAGGATAACCGGCTGGCCGAAAACTGATGTGACCCTGCCTACGGACGGCTCGACCATCTCGGGTATGGGGCCGTCCTGGTATCGGCCATCGTGCTGGTAGGCTTCGCCGTCATGCTGTTGCTCGTCATCCGGGAGGAGGTGCCGGCCAACCAGCGCGATATGGTCACCCTGTTGCTCGGTACGCTTGCAGGGATGGCTTCCAGTGTCGTGGCGTATTGGGTCGGCTCATCGAACGGTTCGATGCAGAAGAATGCGGCTTTGGAGAAAGCGCTGACGCAGAAATAGGCGTGCCTTAGGCACAATGATCGCTGGCTTCCGCTTATGAAGTCTTGTGGCTTTTCGGGCATAGGAGCTTAGCGCAATGGTGATAATCTGGATTTGTATTTGGATTTCACCTTTGAAATGACTGACAGGGCAAAGGAATTAGCCCTCGCGTCTAATCCAATCGATGTCCCGCGACTGTTCTCCCTTCCACCCCAAGAGTAGCCGCCACTGACGACTTCGGGTGTCGAAGCGGGCGTATGCCCTCCCGCTATCATCTTGTCCATTCGAGACATGGCGTTCCCACCAGCGCTCTGAACCGCGCAGGGCTTTCCATCCCTCTGGCCGTGCGCCCGAAACAGGCAACTCTTGGAGGGTGCGATAGAACGCTGTGCGCGAAGCGAATTCCCCGACGGCCACCTGCAGGCTATCACGAAGAAGGATGACATCGGGCCTTAACGCAACAAGGACCGCTCCCAATTCCTGTTGCAGCCGAGCTGTGCTTGAACGTGCAGGCGCAGGGTTCGGTGGAGTTGCCGCAAGGCGTGTCTCCAATTCTCGTACTCTATCTCGTGTAGCCTCCAAGATCGCGTCGTGATTGGCTGACCTAGTCTCCTGTAGCAGTGACGCGGTCGACGGCGCCCGCGTCGCCACTACGAGCTCATCTGCTAGGCGGGCGAGAGCGGCTCTCATTTCAAGTAGATGCTGCTCAAGCACGGCCAGTCGTCCCTCGGCGGTTTGCACAACCGTGCGGTTTGCACCTAAGAGTTCGCCCACCTGACCAACTTCAACTACGCCCTCGCAACGTAAGAACCAGTCGAAGGAGGAGCCTTCGGGGGTATCCCCTAGCCACCGGCCTGAGTGGGCGACGCGGATTCCTCCAGCTTCGAGGCGGTCCCGTGCCTCGGTCAACGCGCTGGCCAGACCTGACACCAATATCCAAGTCGTCCCTTCGCCGGCGACTACTGCAAATGGTTGGCCCTGAACCTCCCGGTGCTGCGTCGCACCAACGTCAATCCGGTCACCGGGAAGCAGTGGGTAAGTGACGCCGCGCCAAATAGCTCCCGGCCGCCCATCTGGAAAGGGCTGGGCCGTGCAAGCGCAGCGCTGAACCAGCCGCTCCCCTTCAAATACGTCGACATCAATCTCGCTTCGCATCGGGCTCTAGTTGCGGCACTATGTTGTGGATGACCTAACTTTCAGTTTAGGAGAATTCCTCGGGTGCTGACAGAGTTGCTTCGCGCATTGGCGCCTCTCTTGGCCTGGGAACCTGTCATCTATTCCATCCTGGCCATCCTCGTGATCTGGTCAGGCTATTCAGCACTTCGGCTTGGGCGAGCGACGTCGGTCGTTCACCGAGCCTTCGAGAGTGCGCGCCGAGCTCTTGGGGAGAACCAAGACCCGGTCGCGTTCGCGCTCGTCTACGAGCGAGTCTCTTCCGTTCTGGCGCAAGACGGCCTACTCGGAGGCCCCTGGCGCGGTCTCCGCCAGAGTCTGATCATTCCCTCCGAGGTAGGGCAGCCAGTCGTGGCAACTACCGAGGCACGTCATTGGTTCGACCTCTTTGGCCTCTATCGTGCTGCAGGTGCCGATCTTCGCTACCACGCCGCTTTGCCAGGGCTACTTGTCGGCGCTGGCCTGTTCGTGACCTTCCTCGGTCTCGCAGCGGCCTTGTCTGCTGCCGGCGAGGTGGTGGCGGAGGGGGTCGACCAGGCTCGCCGAAATGCTGCGCTACGTGATCTACTTGGCGCCGCGTCAGTGAAGTTTGTTACGTCGCTCGCCGGACTCGGTTTGTCGATTTGGTATGCCCTGTATCGAAAGGGCAGGCTTCAGGTCTCTGAGGCGGCCATGTCGAGTTTTCTCGCGGCCCTGCAAGAGCGAATTCCCTTGAAGACTCAGGCAGCCTTGCAAGCTGAAGCTAACTTGATCCTTGCAAAGCAGTACGCGGACGTGCAGCGAATTGGCAGTGACTTCTTTGTAAATCTCGGAAGTACGCTTGAACGCGAATTTGATGCCGGCCTTCAGTCGCATCTAAGGCCCCTAGCAGAGGCTATCGAAAGACTCTCGTCTGGGCTTGCCAGCCAAAACGAGGATGCCCTCCAGTCCATGTTGCGAGCTTTCCTCGAGAAACTCGAGGGTGCTGTTGGGGAGAGCATGCGTGGCACTGCCGCCACCCTGGAAGCGCTTGGAAGCCGACTCGACGGTCTTCAGGGGGCAATGGATGCTGCTGCCCATCGGATGGGGCGCGCGGCTGAGGACATGGCGGCCCGTCTCGGCCGCGGCACCGAATCCGCTCTTAGTGGCATCACTGAGCAGATGGCATCGCTGGTGCGTGGCTTGCGCGATGCGGCCGAGGAAGCCGGGAAGAATAATCGCGCGGCGGGGGATGACCTCGCTCGCCGCATGGCCGAGACGGCCTCGGCGCTGACGTCGGCCGTCTCGGCGTTTCAAACGCGACTTGAGGAAGGGGCCGCGGATGGCATCTCACGGCTGACTACTCCGATTGAGGAGCTCGTTCGTCAACTTCAGGAACTTGCACGTGCGCAACGTCAGGCTGGGACGGATTCTACAGAGGCGCTGGTTTTGACGATAGGGCGAGCAGCAGCGGCTCTTGAAGCGACTGCCTCAAAGGTTGCGGACACGCTGGGGAGCGGCGCGGCGGACGCGAGTGGTCGGCTCGTGACCGCAACTGAAGCTATGCGGGACGACCTACGCGAGGTGCTTGTACGATTCGGCGCCACCCTAGACGATAGTGGCAGGGCTTTGACTCGCGGCGCAGAAGCGGGAGGCGAGGCATTGCGAGGTGCGGCGGCTTCGCTTGAGGGCAACATTGCCGAGAGCGCAGCCAAGCTGCGAGAGGCAGCCGAGGCGGCAGGTGCTGCCTTGCGCGAGGGTGGAAGCACGGCAAGTGCCGGAATGACTGCGGCAGCCGGCACGCTGCGGCAAGGCAGTGAGGGGCTTGGACAGCGTCTCAGTGCGCTTGGCAATTCTTCAGCTGAATTGGCACGCCAAGCGGAGGCGCTCGATAAGGCCCTAAAGGGGGCAACAGCGCCAATGTCAGCAGCGACGACCGATTTGCGGGCTGCGGCAGAGGCTGCACGTGAGGCACTCGGACCGTGGCGGGATACCGCTCAAGCACTTCGTAGTGCCGTGGATGGACTCTTGGGAGCTACGGCATCAATTGAAGTGGTCCAGCGAAGCGCTGGAGACCTCTCTGCGCGCCTAGCCCATGCAGCTGACCGCTTTGGGGGCCTCGACGAGGGTCTTGCTCGGACGCTGCGTGCCCTGCAAGACGCGCTTGGAGGCTATCAGCGCCAGATCGGGGAATTTGTTTCGGGTCTCGACCAGGGCCTTCAGAAAAGCGTTAGTGGCCTCCTTGCCGTTGCGCAGAGCCTCGAGGAGTCAGTGGAGGACATGACCGATATCCGGGCGCAACGGGGATCGGGCCGCCGATGAGTGGGTTTGGCCAAGTCGACGAGGCGGAGTCCGAGGGCTACTTCGCCTCTGTCAGCGACCTGATGGTTGGTATCCTCTTCGTCTTTCTACTGATGCTTACAGTCTTTGCGTTGAACTTTCGTGATGATAGCGCACGGCTTGATGAGCTTAAGGCGCGCGCGGAGAAAGCGGAGCGCGACGCGCAAGTTGAGAAGGATAAGGCGCAGGCGGCGCGAGCGGAAGCCGAGCGACAGCTAGCTGAGGCAGAGAGGCAATCCGCAAGGGCTCGCGCCCGGGAGGAAGAAGCGGCCCGACTTCGCGCGCAGAATGAGATGTTGCGCGCACGCCTCCAGGAAGCAGCAGATAAACTGCGGAGGGAACTCGCGGATCGCGAGGCGGCACGGAATGCTTTGCTGCAGCGCTTGGCGCGCGGCCTGGAAGCACGAGACATTCAGTTTATTATCGATCCAAGATCTGGCGTCCTGCGGCTGTCGGACGCTGTTCCATTCCCGACAGGCGAGTATGTACTTCGCGGTCGAGCGCTCACGACTGTGACCGCACTCGGCGAAGTGCTGGCCGAGGTCCTGCCATGCTTTTCGCACGGTGCACCACGTCGAAATTGTGAGCAATCGGATGTCCCAATCCTAGAGGCCATGCTAGTTGAAGGTCACACTGATCGACAGCCATTCATGGGCATGTCGCCGGCGGAGTCGGAGGCAAAAAATGACCTACTCTCTACTGAGCGGGCGCTGACTGTCTTCGCTCAACTGAGGCAGCAACAGCGCCTACTCGACGAACTGCGCAATCCCACCGATCAGCCACTGCTCGGTGTTTCGGGATATGGCCAGCGAAGGCCTTTGCCTGACGCCACGACGCTTTCCCAGGCACATCTCGAGCAAAACCGCCGGATCGATCTGCGCTTCATCCTTTCAGCTCGCACGTCCGATGAAATCCGACAGTTGCTTGAGGATATTGCCGCGTTGCAGCAAGGCGGCGCCAGATGAGCAAGGCTATGTCAGCGCTCCGCGAACTTGCGTCTCTTCAGGACTTGTTTCGGCGGAAGCCAGCACTACCGGAACAGCCGGCCTGCCTTCTGCAGTCAGCGGAGGTATTTCACAAGGGAAAGGCTGCGGAGTTGCCGCCAGGGGAGGTCTTGGAGATCCTTCGCGAGGAACTCCGTCGTGCCTGTGTAGCTGGTGCGGCGTCGATGATTCCGCCCAGGATGCTCCGCCGCGCCCCAATGGTCTTTTGGGACCGGGAGCCGCAGGCGGCTGCGTTTCCGGGGCTCTTGGAGGCCTTCTTGGAAGGCGCTGCGGCTAGGCCACGCTGGCTCCGTGAACTGATTGAGGCATTGCTCCGCGATTTCGGTCCTGAGCGCCCGCGCCTGCCTGAAGCAGGTCATGCGACGGCGGATCTTCTTAGAATGACACGCGACCCGCGGCTTCAGCCTTGGGGGCGCGCCCATCAGCGCTATTCAATATTCGACGTGGCGCGGGGACCCGAGCGGGTTGGAGCGGCGCTTATCAACGGCGCAGAGCCAGTGCAGTCGATCCTCTCGGACACCGGGTTGGATGACCCGATCCGTGCCGAGGGGCGCTTTTTCCGCGCAGCGGTCGGGGCAATGCTTGTAGGACTTCCGCGTGCGCTCCGCGGCCGCGGCGCGCATGAAGCTTGGAGACGTGCTGCCGCCGTTTTAGAAATCCAGCGCGTTCGACGCGATCGATTGGGCCGTGAACTCGCCGAATCGACGTTGCGTTTTCCCGACCTTGCGGGCGAGACCATTTCTGCGTGCCTCGACCCGTGGCTGCGAGAGCCGCCAGCGCCCAACGCGCCACTTGAGGAGATCAAGGCATTCCTTATCCGTGTAATTGGGGACCCTCGACTTCGGCCGGAAAGATGGCGTGCAGCTCCCGAGGCCTGCGCGCAACTTATGCGAGGCTGGCTTGCTACAGCTTCGCTTGAGACTTTCTTCGCGCTCATCAGCGAGACCAATGACGATCCGCAATGGCGGTACCGCCGATCGTTCTGGCGAGCGTGCCTGCGGCATATGCCGAAAGACCGCCCGGCTGAGGTATGGGTCGTACTAGGCCCAGGAATGGCCGCGCGCGCAAGAGCCGTCACTGATCTTAGGAACGCACACGGTCTGCTCGAAGGATCAGGCCAGTACGGTGAGCAAGCGGTACTGCTCCTGAGGTTAGGCAAGGTGGTCCTTAGCGAGTGGAGTAATGTCGGACCAGTCCGAGCATGGAAAATCGGAGACGTTCGCTGTCCGACGCTTTATCGCGACAAGTACAATGCCCAGCACCTAAGGGCGAACGGCCTCGACTTCCCGGATCACCCATCTCTCGGTAAAGGCGGCGCCTTCGATGGCAAAGGCCTTTGGCACAGGCAGCCGGCGAAGGGGCTTTGGCAGGGTTGTGCTGCGGCATTTCTACAGAACCACACTGAACTCCGGCTCTCGCCTAAGGACTACATGCCGAAATGAACTCGCCACTCCAGTTCGTTGCGCTACCTGTAATCGCGGGTACCGAATTGCGTCTGATGTCAGGCGACGAGGTAGTGCCGACCGGGTCTTGGGGGCTCGCTGGACATCGCGGTGTAGATCTAGCGAGGCGCCTCGCTATTGATGGCGCGGCGATTGAAGCAGACGACTTCTTGCTCATCGAGCACTCCGCTGTGGCGAAGCTTACAGCGGCCGAGGCGGCGCGGCTAGACCTGCCCCCGGCAACAACGTTGAGAGTGGTTGTTGAGGGCAGCGGCATCATGCTGCGGCCTGACTTTACCGCATCGCTACGGTGGACACGCCCGGGTGGCCAGAACGTCATCGGTGTTGAGCGTGTGGGCGCTTGGGTTCAGGTGGCGGAGGGCTGGCGGCGCCTGCCTGAGACGCTTTTTGCAGTGGCGGAGGCGGTCGACCGCTACAGGTTGGCAGCGCGCGAGGGCGACGCGATGCGCTTGAGTGCTCTGGCCGTTCTACGGGAGGCGCTTCCAGCTGCCGCGATCGCCGGCTCTGCGGAAGCGAGTGGGTTGCTCGGCACTGTTACTATCCTTGAAGCGGATGCCCTTTCTCTAGATGCGGTTGGTACGGGCGATGACCTGCAGATTGTGCCAGTGCTGCACCGCGCTGGAGACGGTGAAACACCGCTATTGCCGGATGACCGCCAGAAGTCTTTCGGTAGAGATCAGTTTCTGCGTTGGCCTACAGCACGCGGCGTCTACACGCTTCCTGGTGGTGTCTATGTCGTGCTGTCGCCGCCCTTACGACAAGCACTCGAAGTGGCTCGTCGCGTTGCCGCCGGCTCCCCGGCGGAGCGACGCTCATTTCTTCGAGAACCGCGAGCTGCTATCCGGGCAGCCATCGGCGATGAGGCCGACGCTGCGGTGGTCGACGCGCTGGTGGTCGAGACGCAGTTGTGGTCCGAGCGCGTCTTAGGGCTCGGGCTATGGCAGCCCCGTGTGCTTCCCTGGGTCGAAGTCGCGAGCAACGATTGGTTCGGCAGCAATGAGGCGGGGCAAGCGACGGAGAGGACAAGGTCGGCGCCACGCGGCATTGTCGTGGGCGATAGGCGCCTACCGCTCACCTCAGAGGAAGCCGAAAGGCTCTCTGCTGAGGTCAGAGAGGCGATGGCTGCAGGTAGGCCCAGCGTACCATTCGACACCCCAGACGGTCCCATTGAGGTGCCTGCAAGTGATTCGACAGTCGAGTGCTTGGCGCCGATTGTGCCACGACAGTCCGGTACGAAGCCGCCGGGAGCTACCTCGCCATCATATGTATTGATCATTAAGCCGAACGAGACGGCAAGAGACATCGAGGCGCTGGTGCAGCGGCGGTCCTCGCCTCGGCTCTCTAGTCCTGCGACACTTCGGACGCCCTTGAAAGAACACCAACGCGAGGGATTGGCGTGGCTCCAGCACAATTGGACTTCAGGTAGCCCAGGGGTCCTGCTCGCGGATGATATGGGACTTGGCAAGACGCTGCAGGGGCTCGCGTTCCTGGCGTGGTTGCGGGAGGGCATGGTCGCTGGTGAGATAGAACGCGCGCCGATTTTGATTGTTGCGCCAACAGGGTTGCTTGAGAATTGGCGCGCTGAGCACGATCGCCACCTCGCCTCGCCAGGGCTCGGGCAATTGGTTCAGGCTTATGGGAAAGGCCTTGCGGGCCTCCGTTCGTTGACGGGTGGAGTTCCGAAGCTTGATCTGGCGTTGCTAAGAAGTTCGGACTGGGTGCTGACTACCTACGAGACGTTGCGCGACTATGACCGCGACTTTGGTGCTGTGCGATTCGCGGCGATGCTCTTGGATGAAGCGCAGAAGGTGAAGACGCCTGGTATCCGGTTGACCGATGCGGCGAAGGCCATGAATGCAGATTTCCGCATGGCATTGACGGGAACGCCCGTCGAGAACCGCCTTTCAGACCTTTGGTGCATTGTCGATGGAGTTGCGCCAGGCCACTTGGGCGACCTACGACGCTTCAGTGCTACCTACGAGGCAGCTCCTACTGTGGAGCGTCTCGTGGAACTCAAGTCGTCCTTGGATCGGCCGATTGCGGGGCGACCACCCCTGCTCTTGCGCCGCCTCAAGGAAGATCGTCTGCCGGACCTGCCGCCTCGTACCGAAGAAGTGGCGCGGGCTGAAATGAGTGGCGTTCAACTAGTCGCTTATGAGGAGGCGGTTGCGCTCGGCCGAAGCGACCAGGGCACTGGGCGCGTACTTGAGGCACTGCAGCGCTTGCGCGCGGTGAGCCTGCATCCGGATGTCGAGGCTGCGACGGACGATGCAGACTTGGCTTCCGGTTCCGCTCGCCTTCGTTTGGCACTCGATGCCCTAGATGGAATCGCGGAACGCGGCGAGCGTGCGCTGATCTTCCTCGACGATCTCACGATGATGGCGAGGATGGCTGGACTACTCCAGCGGAGGTACAGGTTGCCAGCGGCACCGCTTACCATTAACGGCAAGGTAACTGGAGCCGCCCGGCAATCGCGAGTGGATAGATTTCAAGGATCTCCCGGCGGCTTTGACGTGATGCTACTGTCGCCGCGCGCTGGCGGCGTCGGCCTGACGCTGACTAGAGCGAATCATGTCATCCACCTGGCGCGCTGGTGGAATCCGGCGGTGGAAGACCAGTGCACGGGACGGGTGCTCCGGATTGGCCAAGAGAACCCCGTGACCGTGCATATACCCCTTGCCGTTCTACCTGGCGGAAGGCACTCCTTTGACGAGAACCTGCACGCCCTGCTCAATCGCAAGCGGAAGCTCATGAGGGATGCGCTAATGCCGCCAGATCCACAGAAGGATGATCTAGCGGCGATGCTGCGAGACAGTCTTTTCTGACGCCTGCCCGTGTTTTTCTGGAACCAGAGACCGTTGGATTTCAGGACCTTTCCCTCCGCCATTAGCCGCTGACCTGACAGTCTCTCTCGCGTCGGCGAGGCTCTCGAAAGCCCAATAGCCGCGGGCATTTCGTGTCGGACCTGTTGACCGGCCTCGCCGTCGCAAGGGCCATTTAGCTCTCTCTCGGGCCCATTCTCTCCAAAGCTGATGACTTCGGGGTTTAGTACGCTTCTTGTAAGTTGCTGATTTTGTTGGGGAATTCGGAGCGTGGTTCTGCATATTTCGAGCCTGCAGACGCTCGGCAACATGAACTGAGAGCCAACCTGGTGTCCACGGCGCCGGACCTTGGCGGATTCAATGCCATGCGCGAGGCGCTTGCCCGTTCATCTATGTGCGGATTCCGAGGGAAGGCGGCCACCGATTCCGATCGAAGCCGACCCACCCCCTCTAGTGCGTAGACAGGGCGGGCGATGCGCCCCAGTCACCACGCACTGTGTCAATAACTACACCAACGCTTCGAGGATTGCCTCAAGCGCACCAAGCGCCAAATGAGATGTGCTGCGAGAACATTTTTCGTTCACTCGCACCGCGCGGCCCGGGTGTATGAGGTTCCGGTAGTCCTTCGCCAAGGTTGCTGCGATTGCGGTCCTGTTGGGGATAATCCGCAAGTCCTCAGCGACGCAAATGTAGTCGCTCAGCACATAGTCATTGAGGTCCTTTTTGGCGCCGCGTGAGGTAGGTGCTCGCGGAGCGGCATCGCGCGTGGCTTGCGATACTTGTGACAATCTCCAGTGGAGCAGCGCTTCGATAGCTGCCCCCGCGAGCACAGTGGCGGCCTTCCATTCCGCTTGGTCGTTTGCCCGATGGGCGGCGCCAATATCTAGACGAATGCTCTGCCTAAGCTCTGAGTCTGAAATAAAGACTAAGTCAGCATGCGCCGCGGGTGGATGCTCGTCAGGGAATTGCGCGAGGATGCGCCTGAGCGTCATGACTGCATCAGAGCCGCCTGATGGCGGCGTCTGCCCAACCGCTCCTCTGGACGTCCACTCGGCAAGGCTCTGTTCAATCGTCGCTACAGCCAGGACGAAGGCGGAGTAGTCGGCATCCGAACACTGCACAAGCTCCGCCGGCATCCTGCCCACCAGATCACAAATGCCTCTCAGCTTTCTGCTGTGGCTTGGGTCCAAAGCCGCGGCGGGTCCGGACGCCGCGTGAGGAAACAGGCGGTCTATTGTGGCGACAACCTGGCTTGGCATGACGCTTTTCATTGCACCCTCCCGCTCTCTGGGAGATTGGCACCGGAATTGGCACCGGCCCAGGGCCATTTGACCCTATCTATGCCTCGTTATCTATGCCTCGTTCTCTCCAAAGCTGATGACCTGCGGATTTAGGGCGCTTCTTGTAAGCTGCTGATTTGTTGGAATTCGGAGCGTAGTTCTGCAGGTTTCGAATGAACGGGCGGTCGGTCAGCGGCGTCGGTTCTCCCATCCCCGGCTCCATCAATGCCATGCACTGTAGAACGAGAAGCGATGGGCTTCACGCCGATGCTCGCTCCACAACCGTGTCATATAGTCCGTAGTGCGTGAGGCCTTCATGGCTGTTGATTCCAGTGTACCGTAGCGATGCATCTTCATAGCGTCGGAAGGCGAACACTGCCTGATTCATTTGCTCGGTGTTGAACACCTTAAGGCGCACCAAGAGATGAAAATCCTGCACCGTCAGACCCGTGACAGTAAGGAAAAGGTTGGGCTCGAGCTTCGTGATGACGTCCTGCAGCGTGTTCTCGCGGAAATCCGTCAAGTACATGAAGGCTGGGATGCGGGTTGCAAATTTTATGAGCTTCTCCTGCACCAGCTTTCGCTTTGACTTGAATTCTCGCTCCTCTTCCGTGAGCTCCTTCTTCTCCTTCGTGGTGAGGTTGCCCTCTTTCGCTTTGCCCTTTAGCTCCTTGATACGTTCGCTTTTGTTGATGATGGTCTGGATGACGTTATCTCCAAGCGAGCGCCACCCTTCGATCCGCTCGACTGCGGCCATTGCATCCGCGTTCTCAAGCACTCGTCGCAGGGTGTCGTTGTCGACATTTACCAGCATCGCGCTCTCCCACTTGCGCGCGAGCAATGTCGCGGAGGTGCCGGACATGGCAATATCCAGGATGCCGCCGGCGTCGATCTGCGTCATGTTCGCCCCGTCGTAGGCAAGCACGGGCAGGAACGATACGAGCTCCTCGACTGCTTTCTCCGGGTTGGCCTCGTTGGGCGACAACCCTATCCCGTACTCAGAGAGCTGTCGCAGCGCGCGGGTCGGAGCAAAGTCGAATACGAAGCAGGCTGGCTTGAGCACTTCCTCGAGGTTGGGGTCGTCGCCGTTAGGGTTCTTGATCGACCAGGGCGACTGCACCCGGAACGCTGCCTGGAAGTAGGTTTCCGGGCTCTTGAGATTACGCAGCATCAGGATCGAGGACCATTGCGGCACGGTCACTCCCGTGGTGAGCTTCCCGCAGGACAACGTGATTGTCTTGGTGTCGAAGCCGCTGCCGATCGCGTTGCGTACAGGTGGAAGCGCATCGACCCCAATGCCGGCGGAGGCTCCCGCGGCCACTACGACGTCATACTCATGCCAGAAGGTATTGTACCTCTCTGCAAGCAGGTTCGCCATCGCGTGGCAAGCAGCCACATTTGGCATGAACCAGAATGAGTGTTGAAGGTAGGGCCGCAAGCGATCATCGGAATAAGGGAACGGCGGCCGACCGCCCGACTTGAGGCCCTCTATTGCTCGAGGCAGGTACTGGCCCCGGATGATGTCGAGCCACTTCTGCACGTCGCTCTTGTGCTTGAACTTGGCCTTGTTGCCGTCTCCCGTTGCCGTGAAGAACTCATTGAGATCGAACTCGTCGAACTCCCCGGCGTTGGCGATCGCCAACAGTTCATCGGGCATCTGGTAGGTAAGCAAGCGCATTTGCGGGAGCGCGCCGTACGGGTTCCACTTGTCAGGGTGCTTCAGAGCGAAATCTGCCTTGGCCCGCTGCTCGTCGGTGTAGGTCCAATTGAAGATCTGCTCTTCGATGAATTCGCCTGTGGCCAGAGCCTTGAAGGGTGTCCCCGAGAGATAGAGGTAGGCTCGCGTCGCGATTGGCAGGAACGCCTTATCTTTTTCCGACAGAATAGCGAGGTCGTCGTTCACCTCCGCTAGCCCCGTATTGTATTCGAGCTTGCTCTCCTTCTTTGCAACGGCCTCGTCCTCACCCTCGAAGAGCTCCTTCGCAGTCTCCCGCCATGCGCCAAAGTGATACTCGTCGAAGATCACGAGATCCCACTTCACCTTGTGAAGCCACTTGTTCTGAGCCTTGATCTGTCCGGTAAGGTCCCTCCCGAGAAGATCTTGGAATGATCCGAAATAAACGACCGGCTTCTTGGCATCGATCTTTGTGGGATCGCTGTCCGAATTGCGGGACATGTACTGCCAGCCGTCGAAGTCCTTATGGCTCTCTAGATCGACCTGCCACGCATCCTCAACGGCTGGTTTGAACGTCACGACGAGCACGCGCTTGGCCCCCATCTTCTTGGCCAGCTGGTATGCAGCGAAGGTCTTGCCGAATCGCATCTTCGCGTTCCAAAGGAACCGCGGCACGGCGTGCATATCTTCGGCCCAGCGCGACATGTAGTAGTAGTGCGTGCTGTTAACCGCCGTCTGCTGCTCGCGCCTCATCCCAAACGTCTGATGCTGCGTGCCACTCACCCGCTGGCCGGTGCGCAGCTCACCTATCACTGTTTTGACGTCAGCGACCGAGCAGCGGACCCATTCGAGCTCGCCATTCTGGAAGCCCTTGCGAACCAAGGCGGCCCTGACCTCGAAGTCGGTGAAGACCGAGCCGTTGTCTCTCTCGGCTGGCTCGTTCAGCTCGATAACGAAGTTGCGAATGGCCGCCGTCTTGAGTTGCTCTGCCACCCGGAGCTTCACGTCGCGTGTCGTTTGCCCGATCTTCAACAGGCCGGCATGGGCTTCGTCTGAAATGGAATAAGCATAGATACGTGGGCGTGCCACCGGCCTGGGCGGCAGTATCTCTTCGATGGTTGGCTTATTCATCGTCCGCAGTCATCGGCCGAATGAGCTTCTTGATGTGCTCGACCTCTTCTTCCGTCAGGTCGTACTTCGCGTATAGCTCCTCATCGGTCCAAGGCCGCGAGAAGTCCTGCAGGGGCACAAACGAGTAAGCAGAGCGAGCGAGATCCTGCGCTGAAGATCTAGAAGCGACCAAGAAGCGGAAGAACCTCGTGGTGACGTACGAGAAGCAGTTTCGCGCCTCCTTCTCGGTATTGTAGGCCCCGAGGAGGATATAGGTCTCGGTAACCGCCGAGCATGGCGGTATGACGCCAGAGAGCGACAGCACGCGTCGCTGACCGTTCTTGTCGAATTGGCCCGCATGCTCGGAGGACGACTTCGAGGTAAACACCTTCCATTTATCGACAAGCTCATGTCCTGCTCCGATCTCGGAGCGGGCCATCCAGGCACGGCCACCACTCTGGACGACCATCACGTCCTTATCTGCGGTCTTCTTCTTGGCGCCTCTGTAGAAGGTCCGCAGGCCAAACGGCTTCTGCGAGCTCACCTGCCGATCGAACCTCTTTTCGAGCGGCAAGGAGAGGGCTTCGGCGCCGGTCTCTTTCCGCATGACCTTTTTGAGAATGGACAAGGCACGGTGGCTTCTGATGAAGACCTCTGCGCCTTCCTCGAGTAGCGGCCGCGCCGCCTCCGAGCGTGACCCATCGTGATTTACTTCAATGATCTGACAATCGCCCGGATTATCTCTCTCCCACAGGAAGTAGCAAATGCCGCCGGCAACGTCGACGCTCGGGAACACCTGCCGGCTGTCGGGATAATCGACGAGCTTTCGGACGCGACGATCGCTCAGCATTTCCTTGCGGAAGTCGTCTAGGCCGCGCCCACCGAACAGCCAGCGCGCGGGAATGACCATCGTCAGGTAGCGCGGCTCGAGAGCCTTCGCCTGATCGACGAACTTGTTGTAGATCGGAATTGCGCTCGCACCGAAGCCGCCATCGTCCAACTGATACGGCGGATTGCCGATGATTACATCGAACTGCATAGGGCCCCCAAAAAGCTCACAAAGGCGAGCCTTGATGTCGTCAGCATGAATGAAGGTGTAGGCGTGCGTCTCGAGATCCTCGCCTCGATCCAGGGTGCCTTGACTGGCGCCGCAGTGTCGGCACTTTCCACCGTCCCAACTGTGCTCTGTGCGTTGGAACCAGATATTTCCGGCATCAGTTTTGAAGCTACGCGCGATCGAGTGTTCGCCATTGGCGTGCTTCGAGCAATACAAACTACGACGGGCCAGCAGACTGGTGAGGTGCGTAATGCCTATGCCGAACACTTGATGGGTGAGGATGTGGTCGACACGCTTCTCAAGGTCGGGGATTTCAGCTGCCAGGCCTACAGTAAGGCGCGCGGTTATCTCCCGCAGGAACACGCCCGACTTGGTGCACGGATCTAGGAACCGGACTGTCCTATCCGCCCATACGCTCGCGCCGTTGTGGGAAGCCGCCCATGCGTCCGCCAGAGTATCGAGAATTCGGTTCGCGAACTCAGGCGGCGTAAACACCTCGTCGTTGGATAGATTCGCGATGCAGGTGAGGACGTCTGGATTGCGCCCCCGCAAGGCAAAGCTGGCTTGCGTGCTCATGCGGCCACTTTTGAGCCTGCCGCGCCGGCCAAGGCAGCGATCGTCATGGGCGCGTAGGTCTTCGTGGGCACGAAGATGCCGTGCTTGCCGCGATGCGCAGCGGGCGCCTCTTGCGCGCTAAAGGCGGAGGAGCCGGTCAGCACGTCCAAACGGAAATCGCGCCGTTGGAATTTACCCCTGCCGAGATAGCCCCACTCTGCGAACGTGATTGGCTCACCGTCCGGAGTCCGCATCGTGAGGGCATCCCCGTGAGCTAGATTTTGCGACAGGACGTATGAAGCGGCCTGATAGAGTCCCTCTTCCTCGGTCAATCCAAGGTACTCAGCGAAGATCTTGAGGAGGTTATCCCGGCACTCGGCAATGTTGTCGGGCAGAAGCTCAACACCGTAGATGCACATCAGGCCCAGGAGCGCGTAATGCCGCTTCTCGAATTCCGCCTTCCTGAACTTGAGCTCCACAGCTGCCAGCTTTCTCTGCAGCACCTTCACTAGGAAGTTTCCACTGCCGCAGGCGGGTTCGAGCAAGCGCGAGTCGATGCGCTCGGACTCGTCCTTCACGAGGTCTAGCATGGCATCAACGAGCCAGTCGGGAGTGAACACCTCTCCGTGGTCGGCCACGCGTTTCTTGGATTTTATCAAGGTCATGAACGGGGTTAGTTTACGCTGAGATGACAGGCTCCGGCACAATCATTCCGGCACTCTAAGATTGCAGCAGAGGATAGCTACCCGACGGGTTATCCCAGCCGACCACCGAGCTACCATGTAGCCATTTCAGCTTACAGCATGATTTGATGCTGACAATTCTACTGATCCTGGCAATTCGGGGCCGTAGCAAGGCCCAGCAAGATCAGGGGTGAGACTCGTGGTGAGGCAAAGCAAGTCAATCAGAAAGACTTGACAAAGCTAGCGTCCTGCCCGGCCATCTGGTGGCCCTTCGCAGGTCGCCGAGCTTCTGCACTATGGGGCCGAGCCGCTGTAGACCCCTGAGACGTAGGACGGGTTATTCTTCTCAGCCTTGGCGATCTCTCTCATGGTCGTGTATCGGCCCGTCTCCAGTATAGTTGCCGGCGGAACGTCCGGGCGATAGCGTCACGAGGGCGCCTTGTTGGCGGGGTGCCAATTGTGGCGCGCCGCCCAGTGCTGGAATCACAGACCGCTGGCGTCAGCGACGCTATTGTCAAGGTGTTCACAGACGGATTTCGCGCCACGGTTGACAGTGGTAGGCTTCTTGAATGAAGCCGCGGTCGATCAACATCTTTTTGCTCGACGGCGATCCGAGCAGCATCAAGGTTGCCCAGATCGCGATGTCGACGATCCAGGCCATCGCGTTCCGGCGGAACCAGCTGCGCCGAGTGCGAGACACGTTCTCGGAGATAGAGCGGCCTGGCGTCTATATCCTGATCGGTGTGGACGAGAAAGAGCCGGATCGGTTCGTCGCGTACATTGGCGAGTCAGAGAGCGTCGGCGCCCGTCTGGCCACCCACAGCTCGAACGACAAGGGTCGAGACTCGAAGGCGTTCTGGTTCGACACCGTTGTGCTCGTAAGCAAGGACGAGAACTTGACCAAAAGCCACGCTCGTTACGTCGAGTCTTGCCTGATCCGCGCGGTCGGTAGCAATCCACGATGGTCGCTGCCCAATAGCCAGCGACCGGCGGATGATGCTGGAAAGCTGCCTTTGCCCGACAGGGCTGCGATGGATGAGTTCGTCGATCAGACAAAGACGCTGGTGGGCGCCCTTGGATGGGACTTGTTCCGCAGCGTTCGAGGAATCGGCAACGATGTGCGTCGTGATGCCAACCCGGTCGAGACGGAGCCCGGGGAGGAGGCGGCGGTGTTCTTCTTCCGGGGCGAGGGCTTTGCGGCGGAGATGACGGTAGGCCCGTCCGGCGACTGTATCGTGCTCAGCGGATCGAAGGCGCGAATCCGGACCACTCCGACAATTCCCAAGGGCACCACGGCGCTTCGCGACATGCTGGTTGAGAAGGGCGTGTTGGCGATTGAGGCGGACTATCTTCGCTTTACGACCGATTACAATTTTTCGTCTCCGTCGGCGGCCGCAGCGGCGGTGATGGGCGCGAGCGCGAATGGGCGGATTATGTGGAGGTTGGGAGACGGGCAGACGTATGCTGATTGGGAAGCGCAGCAGAACGCCCAAACCCCGTCTGCGCCAGCGGCCGCGACCGTAGTCGATTAGCTATCAAGTGGAATGTAGTTGGCGCCGCTGCCTCGCCCACTCCACCGGAAACACCCCCATCGCCTCCGCGAGCGTCGGCCCGGCGCTCGCGCGCCCCTCCAGAATCGCTTCCACCGTCGCCGGAGCCAACAGCGTCAGCCGCAGCACCCGGCTGACGTAGGACGGATTAATCTTCTCGGCCCTGGCGATCTCCTTAATGGTCGCGTACCGGCCGGTCTCCAGCAACTTCTGCCATCGGAACGCCCGGGCGATGGCCTTCACGAGCGTGCTATCGACGTGGGGCGCGGCAACCCGTTGCCCGTGATCGTCACTGACGCCGCCATGTCGGAATCCATCAGTTTACCGGCCAACGAGTGAACGCCACCACGCCTTAGCGATGTCGAAGACGGATTGGCGGCCGGGACTCTGGTTAACATTCGTTGATTGAAAGGACGTTATGCTCAAGAGCTTCGTGGTCGCGGTCTCGTGACCGCATTCAGCTGCTATCTGCCACCAGTGCCGGGCTTCAGCCAGATCGAGTCGCACCCCTTTTCCTTTCGCATAGGCAACGCCTAGATTAAAGGCGGCTTTGGCATGCCGAAGCCCAGCGGCTTCGCGCCAGAGGCGGACAGCATCTCCGTAATCCTCCTTGGCTGCCGCTGCTATTCCCCTCTCGTAGAGTAGCTCAGCGGACTTCGCGCGTCCTCTCGAGTCGCTTGAGGATCCGTCCGAATTGGAGTTCGCATGGTTGCCGAATGCCTGAATTTGTGCACGTTCGCGGCCTGCGGCAGCTTGTGAGTTATTTGATCGCTGCACTTGATGTAAGATGCGATCTGAGGCCCGTGTTGCAGAAATAGACGGCTGACCGGGGCCCTTCCAATCGGAAATAGACGGGGCCGTCTCGACCATAGACGCCGCCGCGCCCGCGCGTCCCTGACCATCGCTAGTCATGTTGTATAAGCGTTGACTTCGTCGTAACGCGGTACGGATTGCGCGCGCCTCGGCCTCCGATCGTCGTTCCAGCGACGGGACTAACTCCACAACGTACGCGGCAAACCCGCGACCACTCTGGCTTGCGAAGTCAGTCTGCAGATGCGGATTGAAATGAGTTCCGTGGATCAAGTCGCGAAAATGCTGTTGGACGCGCCTCCTGATGTTCGAGCTTGAACCGATATAGGTCCGACTTTGTTCCTGATTGGTTAGTCTATAGACGCCAGCTTCCGTAGGAAGAGCATCCGTAAGGCCCGAAGGGATGCCAATGTCCTGGGGTTCATTCTTTAGTGGTCTGGCTTCAGGCTTAATATCCAGGGTGACGCTAATCGCTACCGTCAAGAGCGCCGGCCCAGTCGATCTGTTGCGGTAAGAGGCTTGGCGAACTCGTGCGGATGTAACGCGGCCCGCGAGCAATGCTACGTGGTATGCGGGAGCGATATTTCTCGACAGATACCCGAGTTTTTCGTTGGATGCACTCAACAGCACAACGACCGCATTCTTGTCGAATGGGTTCTGAGGTTCATGAACAAGCCTCAGAGCTGCACCTTGCACGAGGCGCCCTGCTGAAAACGCCTTGCTTGCATCATAGTATGTGACGCCGCGGAGCAGCAAAGGTCGAATGGCCAAGTGATATGTTTCCTAGTTGAGGTCCGTCGCTCGCCTTCTCGTTCTGAAGTCGTTGGCTTACACGGCTAACGATCGCGCTTCAGTTCATTAAACGCGCGGTCTGCCAATGTCCTTTCTTCGGGGGTGAACGAACTGCCGGCCAAAGCGCGCTCAAGTGCGCCTTGTTGGAGAGGCCTTCCCAGCAGGTTAGTTTTGTGTGCAGCTCGCGGTCGGCCATCGCCACTACTCCCCGCAAGGTTCATCAGAATCGCCTTTTTGAGTTGTCGTAGTGAATGCATGCGCTTCTTTACATTGCTCAACCCACGAGACGGGAAACGGTATCATCGCCTCCGCGAGCGTGGGGCCAGTACTCACGCGGCCATCGAGTATCGCCTCCACCGTCGCCGGAGCCAACAGCGTCAGCCGCAGCACCCGGCTGACGTAGGACGGATTAATCTTCTCGGCCCTGGCGATCTCCTTAATGGTCGCGTAC
>Ga0255176_1000146_pt1 | contig 48552 bp, 81 predicted proteins | sample Atl_Atlam_RepA_8_2_FD_183622 | JGI IMG/M metagenome (GOLD analysis project Ga0255176, IMG submission 183622) | Freshwater microbial communities from Altamaha River, Georgia, United States - Atl_Atlam_RepA_8d | ecosystem: Environmental > Aquatic > Freshwater > River | place: USA: Georgia... | reverse complement strand
CTTTACCATTAAGCTACAGAGGCAAAACTTGGCAGGGGTGTCAGGGATCGAACCTGAGACGACAGAGTCAAAGTCTGTTGTGTTACCAATTACACCACACCCCAACAAAATGAATTTGTAAGCCTACGTCACGTTTATCGTAGATTTATTCAGGACCTACCGGCCGCCTAGCCTGACCTCGAGCACGATGGATATCACTTGGGCACCTGTCCAGTTAGCAACCAATCTGCAGGAATCTTCCGATCCCCCGGGAGTTGAACCCGTCCCCTTTTACTAGCAAGGTAGTTCGAACTTACCTACGCTAGCGTGACCGCGCTTGCTGACGCTTACAAAACTTGGTGCCCCACGACAGAATCGAACTGCCGACGCCTGATTACAAAACAGGAGTTATACCATTTAACTAGTAGGGCGAAAAAAGATTTTCGAGAGCCTAACTATCCTCCTGGGAGGACTCGCTAGATTGTCTCGAACAGGCAAGTTTAACATACCGGCTTCAGTCATACTATAGTGTCAGTACAGTCAACCCCACTGTACCTAGACTGGCAGGGACTCAAACCTGTCGTCTATCTCGAAACTTGGTGGAGGCCGAGGAAATCGAATCCTTCTAGACATCTTCCTTGCAAGGGAAGACCGTAGCCCACTACTGCCCCCAAATTTGGTGGTAATGGAAAGAGTCGAACTTTCACTGGACACCGTATGAAGGTGCTGCACTACCGTTATGCTACATTACCATATAGAAACACACTAGCCTGCAGGACTACTATTAACTCCGCGGGTACGCCACTATTAATAGGTAATGTGCTTTTATATGGTAGGGGCACAGAGAATCGAACTCTGATTAATAGGTTAAAAGCCTACTACTTTAGCCGTTAAGTTATACCCCCATATGGTCCACTCGGTGAGATTCGAACTCACACCTCATTGATTAAGAGTCAAGTGCGCTACCGTTAACGCTACAAGTGGTTGGTCGTATGTAAATTGTTTTACGTGCCAACCAGGACCATACGGGGTCGAGGTTGACACTAACGTTTAGCACGTTTCATGTCATTCTCCTTAATATTTTTTTAACACTTGATACAAAACAAACATTATAACCAACACGACAAATATTGCCATAATGTTCTCCTTGTTTGGTGCCGCCGGGTGGGAACGATCCACCGACCTACGCCTTATCAAGACGTTGCTCTACCACTGAGCTACGGAGGCAAATTTATTGCAGCCAAAGGACTCGAACCTTTGCGGGAAACTAGTATGCGGCGCACAGGGCGCCTACCCCATTCCATTGCTGCAAAATTGGCCGAAGCGGTGAGATTCGAACTCACGGACCCATTTCTGAGCCGTCTGTTTTCAAGACAGGTGCAATAAACCGGACTCTGCCACGCTTCGATAAATGGAGTGCCGGGTCGGATTCGAACCGACGGTTTTAGAGTTTTGCAGACTCTTGCATTGGGCCTCTCTGCCACCGACACATTAAATTTTGGCACACCCCCAGGGATTCGAACCCCGTCCAGCGGTTTTGGAGACCGTTATGCTGCCGTTAACACCAGGGATGTATGGAGCGGGTAGCGAGAATCGAACTCGCGAATAAACCTTGGCAAGGTTTCAGGTTACCATTACATCATACCCGCATAAACTGGTACTCGATAGGGGAATCGAACCCCTCTTCCCACCGTGAAAGGGTGGTGTCCTAGACCGATAGACGAATCGAGCTCATTAATACTTTAAGTTTTAAACTTTCTAAATCTTCTATTGAATTTATCTCATTTGGAAATTTTTCATATTCATAATCGACTTGAATATCAGTAATTCCTTGAGTAAATTCATTTTTAATAGCATCTCCAATAAACACATTAATACCGGAAAAAATTTCTAAACCTTCTATAGAAATTCTAAATCTAGTTGGACCATTGAACATTAGATGTTCGTAGTCTAATGGATTACTGGAGTCTACAATAATAGGAAATGGTACAGATTTTATCTCTCCATTTTCTATTACGGCTACAGGTTCGGAAATAGGTTGAACCATTGTTGCTGTACCTTCAATACCGTTAAACAATGCAGGATATGTAGCAGTACAATGAGTTAATGTAATACTACCGTTTATAACATTGATAACAATATTGTTACTACCGTGCAATTTTGTATTGGTTACAAATGAAAACAACTCGTCAGTACCGACTGATACAGGTTCACCGTTAATGTTAACGGTATATTCTGTATTCGGTGATCTAGTACCGTATATACGCAATGTTCTAAATGTATCCATACTTTCCTTAACTGGCTCCGAAGGCAGGGATCGAACCTGCGACCAATTGATTAACAGTCAACTGCACTACCGCTGTGCTACTTCGGAATAAAACTTGGCGGTCCCAAGGGGTAACGATCCCCTTCTTCGAGCGTGACAGGCTCGTGTGCGTCCATGAACACTTTGAGACCAATTCTGGTGGAAGTGGTAGGATTCGAACCTACAGCGTTTCTTATGTGGCGGATTTACAGTCCGTTGCCTTCAACCAATTCAGCACACACTTCCATTAAACTAATTATACACTCTCCGACTATGTCTGTCAACCACTGTTCAGGCGGTAAGGAGAGTGTGTATTAAAATGTTCTCCGCTATGCTTTTAGACAGCGTCAGGGGCTGAATGAAGAACACTTTAATACGCTACCTTTTTACGCATCTAGGTTATCGCCCTAGACTTACCATCCGGTAGGCCGCCCACATTAGTAGCACCATGTTTAGCGTGGGGTGCAGGGTCGCGTTCCCTATACCACGTTTGCGATCAGTCCTCAGTTACGATTTCTTCTCGCTTGTGAAATGCTAAGTGATAAGCACGAGCACGTTTAAACTTTTCTTCGATGAGTTGCTTGAACGCATCGTCGTCAAGTACGTGATCTACTAAAACCTCTGCATCTCTTTGTTTTCTAAAATCTTTCAATTCCATTTTTAAAATCCTACAAAACAAAAACCCCAGGGTTTTTAATCCTGGGGTCCTTTTGAGTATTTGTGTATTTTATGTTTACACTAACATCTCCGTGGACCCCAAGGTAATCTCTGGTGTACGATCATTAGATAGACTATTTGAACATACAGACCAATAAGAGGGCATAAAGCCTCCCAACTGGGCTATCAGTTTCGCTTGTCTATGTAACGATGTCGTTTTCATTTGTTTTCTCTTGTTCCTTGTTTACACGTTTTTTACAACGTATGCTTCAATTATATATCCTGTCTTCCGAGTTGTCAATACCTTTTGTGAAATATTTTTGTTGTATTTTTACAACATCTAGATTCACTGTAGGAATTGCTAACTCAAGTATCAATTGTACAACTACTTAACCTTCTTGTCAACCTATTTTGGCAAAACTGAAAATTTTTAGTAGAGACCTGCACAAACAATACTTTTATTATATTGTGTTTTTATTTAGCTGTCAACTAAAAAAGTGGGTTATAATGTGGCATTTTTGCAACATTTATTCTTCTTCAAATTCTGCACCGCCCTGATCTACAGAAATTAGTAAGTGCTTACCAATTTCAAATAATCCCACTGACCCAGGAAGGTCTAGAGCACATACGTGAATTTGAGCGATGCCGTCTTCGTCCATTGAGCAGGCAACAAATTCTGTGATGCCGCCAGCTTGGACCATCATTCTCATTTTGTCAAGAACGTCGATCATATCTTGTTTACGTTTTGCTTCTGCTTCTTCACGTCCGCCAAGGACAACTACTTTACCGTCTGTTTTCATTTTTTAACCTTCTAAAATATGATCTGCTACTTTTAATTCAATTGCTTCGTCTGCGGTTAGATATACATCAGATGCAGGTAGCAACTTTTTCTTAATAACACTAGGAGCAAGTCCTGTGGCTGATTTCAAGATATCAATCATTTTTTGATTCAGCAATTCGTTTTCTTTTACTTCTGCTTTCAAATCGTGATATTTTCCATCGGTACTAGAACTAAACTGATGGCACATTAGGCTGGTGTTCTTTCCGCTGTACCTTTCTCCTCTTGTACCCGATACAAAAATTAAAAATGCTGCGCTCATTGCCGAGCCGATAGCAATAGTTCTAACCGGATGAGTGCTGTTGTTAATGATGTCTATAAGAGCAAAGGCCGCATATAGATCACCCCCGGTTGAGTTAATATAAAGAGTTAGTGTTTTAGATCGAGAATCGAGATTCTCGTACACGAGCCATTTGATGCACTCGTTTACATTTTCTTCGTCAATATCTCCAACTAAAAAATGGACTGAATTTTCTAAGAGTTTAATGCCAATTCTGTCTGAAGCATTAAATTCATCGTTTTTCTTCACAATTGCTCCTTTGCTTTATTTTACTTATCACTATAATAGTATAGCAAATTTAAAATTTAAAAAGCAAAGAATACCCAACCGACCAAAATAATGTAGGTAATTTGGTGGGCAAGTTGATCTAGCCCTAGCCAAAACCAAAACTTAGAATCTTGGGGTGTATAGTTGTATTTCTTGTTAATGTTGATCTTTGCCCAATCAATGTGATAATGAGCTAGAAAATCCATAAAAGCTGTGGCAACGCCTAGAGCAGGGTGAATCCAGGCAAATGCTAGAAATGTGCCTGCACTTTGGATAAGGCTATGATAAATGCCGTGGCGGGCACCGTAGACGCCCTTTTCAACAACCATTCGATTTGTTTGTAGTACAAAATCTGCAATAAAGTGTTTAACCTGCAGAATAAAGAAAACAATCAGCATTGCTTGAATTTCTGTAAATTCCATCATCTCCATACTCCCCAATGGCTGTCCCAGTGTCGCACATCGTAAATTTGAGCTACAAAACTAAAACTGAATGCTCCAAATTCTAATGTAATACCTGCGTGGTCTGTTCTTGTATTAAATCTTAAACCTGCTTCTAATATAGTATTGCTACGATATGCTTGGAATTCCCAGGCCTTATGTTTGGTAATCATACCTGACCAAGAATAGCCAGCATCAAACTTGTCACTCCAAGGATTTTCAATTGTTAAATTAAGATTAATCATTCGATGATTCTTCTAAATCTTTGTAGAAAACTTTCAATATAGCAACTGTATTCTCTGTTCGAATGTTCGGGGGAATTTTCTTTAATATAGTGGACCCAGGTGTGTCCGTCAATTTCTATAACGTGTATCACGTGAAAAGTATCACGATCCAATCCCGCCCAACGAGATCCTTCAGTGACTTCTATCATAGGCGTCCTTTCATCTAAAAGTTTCTAATGCCTCAGTATCGACATTCTCAGTCATATGTAGCATAAATCGATAGGCGTCCCAGGCATTCTTGACTGAGGCATTTTCCGACAACTCTGTGGGGAACATATCAACCCAAACTGAGTTTTCAGGCTGTTTGTGTCTATGAATACCTTCGCGACGTGGTTGTATTAGTTTATTGTTATCCCAGAGACTCTTTGCAACACGAAGACATTCTACTTCGTCAAGACCATATAGATAATCTTCTCGAAGTGAATAATCAGCAATAACTGGTGCTAGTCCTGAAGGTTCACGAATACAGGTTGCTGTAATAATAAAGGCAACCTCATCCTCACTGATTTTACCCATAACAATATCACGAATACAACGTCCAAGACTAAATCCAATTTTCACTTATTATTCTCCAAATAAAACATTCCAACGCGAACCAATGCTTCTGCGTGTTCGCGATCCTTAGGTACTACCACTGCTTCGCCTTCTTGTAGTCGGCGATAATCTTCTAGCTCAGGTGCAATATCGTTATCAAAAATCTGAGCCATTACTGCTCGTAAAAACCGACGTTCATCTTCTGTCATACCTGAGCTAATAAATCCGGCAGTCTCAGTTCTATCAAGACCAAAGTCGTGTCTGTATGTATAGCACATCGATTCAATAATTTGTTCACGAGATTTCATCTGTGTCCTCTACAGTGGTAAGGTCTTCTTCTCGAGTGTGAGCATCACAGGCAGTATACATCCAACCACGACCACGCATCTTGCCAGGAGCACCGCAGGTTTCACAGGTGTTAGCTGCCCAGGATTCTGCCATACGCACCATACCGTAAATTTGTTCATCACCACCGTCGTAGTAAAAACGAAGTCCACCGAACTTTTCTTTAACCTGGACAGCAATAACCTGGGGGACTGGTTTACGTACCTTACGTTTTTCGTCTGGGTGTTCTGCGTTCCATTTTAGATCAAACTCTTTATTCTTATGGCTCCAATCAATATGATGTTGGATTTGAGAACAGAGACTGTAAAGAATTTGATACCAGCCATCGCCGCATTCAAAACCCCAGCACATTAGGGTTTCTTTCATATCCCCGTATCGATTCTTAAAAATCAACGGAAACTTTTCTACAAGTTTTTTATCTAGTTCTTCACGCATTTTTCCATTCCTTGGGCATAACCCATTCACGTTGTTGGATATCTTCTATGCCTAACAACTTACCAATTTCTTTGACCATTGTATGTTGATGACCGTTGCTGGTGTACATATAGTCATAGTGCATTTGGATAAAAGTAAACGGCTCCATACCTTGATGTTGCATCTTGATATGGACCGTGCCAAAAAAGTCCTTCTCATACCAAACTTCGGTAGGAAGGATTTCTACAATAGTACCTTGTTGAATTTCCATTATGATTTCAACTCCCATTTAAGTCCTCGTGTCCAACTAATAAGGGCATAGAGTTCTTTACTACCGTCTGGACACAATCTGGCAATCCACTCGTCTCGGACTCCAATTCCTTTTTTCATCTGACGAGCTTTGAACGCAGTTCCAGGTTTAGTAATTTTAATACTGTAGTCTTTAGTACGTTCCCAATAACTACGTTTACCGCTGGTACCTTTAGAAAACTCACATAGATAACCTTCAGGAGTGGTAACATTCCAAGTACCTTTGTCAGTCTTGGTCCAACTATAACCTTGAACAGTCTCACCGATCTTTTTAATTTCGTCTGCTTCACGTTGAAGTGCAATTAGACGATTTGAAATCTGTTGCATATCACGAGGAGTCAGGCCCATTAACTGGGCTTGAACCAAAATGCGTTCTTGCTTGTCAGTTAGTTTTGCTCTACTACGTGCCATAATTTACTCCACAATGCTAACGGCAATACCAGCTTCCCGAGCCAGCTTTTGAATGTATTCTGCAACACGAGCCTTTTTGTTTAGCTCTTCTTGTTCTCGAAGTTTGGCTTCTTTGAGTTTGCGTAGACGTTCACGTTCCGCTTTAGCTTCAGCAGCCAGGCGTGCCTTTTCGATACGATCTTCAAATTCTTTGTCAGTTTCTAGTCTGCGGGCAACAGCATAGGCTTCGCCGTAGTTTTCCCATTTGATAGTAATCTTAGCACCGTATAGAAACTCTTGCTCGTTTAGCTTCATACGAAAGTCTTCCAAAGCTCGAGCAGCCTCACGGATCTCTTTGCCGTGCAGAAGCTGCCGAAGCGGAATACGCTTCTTATCTAGCTCAATAAACTTTTTAGTGAGTGGCTTCTTAGACATCTTGAACTTTCTATTAATTTCTGATGATATACTATTATAGCACCAGAAACAATTTAAGTCAAGATGATTTCCATTTTAATTCAAATAGTAGTGCGTCTTTTGGATTATTAAAACCATATTGGGCAACATGGTCATAGATATAAGAAACATCCGAAACATCTTGTACGTGATAGTCTACAAAACTTTGGCATTGTTTTTTTGCCCAATCTGCTGCTTCTTTAAAATGAGCGTGAGCTTCTTCGTAGGGAATTTTTTCGTCGGTGAGGTAAACTACTTTTAAGACCATTTTAGCGCAAACATACTGGCATCTTGTTCATTTTGAAAATACCAGACTCTCCCTTTTACCATTCTAATGTCTCTAAATTTATTTTGGCAATGCTCTAAACACCAGGTTAATCTTGCAGAATAATCGCCTTCGTCAGGTAGCGTAACAGGATAGTACGTAGAAAGTAAGTCCATTAAACGCTCATCTTGAGTTAGTGTGCTATCAATAACTCTAGGTTTTGGCATTATTTTTGGAACTGATAATCCCATTATCCTTTCCTTAACAACATTTCAGTAAGTGCTGGACCCATAAACTTTGCACGTATTTGATATTTGTATCCAAACGTCATCGGGTCTGCTATTCTATGCCACGTGGGCGTATCTGCGGCATTTTTCATACACCATTGTCCAAATTCACTTTGTTCCCATTTCCATAAAGGTTCGGCAGCATACAGGTCTGGATCTTCAACATCTCCCATAGTGAATGTATGTAATACCATTTCTCTGCACTCTTCCACTCTTTCTTCCTCACCGTACTTAACGATATTGTACTTATTACGAATAGGTCTATGAGTATAGGGATTGTGATGTTGAAAATATGTATCAGCAAGTCGTTGATTAATCATTGGACTACGATCCGGTGCGTTAGGAAATTGATGTGTTTTAATTTTGGCCATATTTTAGTATCTCAAAAATTTCTGCATACTCTACGTGTGGTTCCATATGAAAACCTGTACCCCATACTACCCAAAATTTCTGCTTGTAAATCTTACGAAGCCAGACATACTTACCACCAATAGTTCGAACAGGCCATAGAGCAAATACTTCTCTCCAAGGATAGCAGTCGGCCCCGTCGTGAATTCTTTGTGTTATTTCCATTTTAAAGTAAAGTTAATAGCATCACCCTTGTCTTCAAAAATCCAAACAAGGCCCATATTTTCAAAGTTACCTGTCAGCTGTGTCTGTGTCCAGTAATCAATAGCATCTCCGTGTTCTTTAGTCATAGGGCTTAGGATTACTTTAGTCCAACCTAGTTCTTCTAAGAATCCGCAAAGAATCTGAAAGTCTATTTCTTTAGCCATTTGCTTGCCAGCATCGGCAATAATTTGTTCTTGTATGTCTAAATCCGGCACTCTAGATCCTTTTCAAACTCGCCCCAACCTATACGTGTCTTAGGAGTATTTTTTCTTGCCTGTACACAAAGGTAACCATCCTCGTCGATGCTTACTTCCCACTTGTAATATCTTTCGTCATAAAGGTAATCTTTAAGATAATATAACATCATAGCAGGAACATTGTTGTTCCATTCTGTTGCTATTAAAGGAGTATATTCTCTTCCTTTAAGGATTTCTACTAACTTGAGTTTTTCAAGAGTTTCTGCATTTAATGGCAAGAAATTTACACGATCGTAAAGTGCAACACCGTCATAATGTAGACCCGTTGCTTGATCGTATATTTTTTTGTAATCGTATTCTCGAATGATTACTTTTCTTTTTAATGTTCTTAGCGCCATTTTAATACAAATATCATTCTGTCACGGTCATCACGAAACCAAAACTTGCGATTGTTCATATACCAACGCTGTGCAGGTTCCGGTGCTTCTTTTTCACCCCAAATATTTTCTCCAGAATTACCAAAGGTCTCATAACACCACGCTTCCATTTCCCGCCAATTGCCGCCTACTGGTTGTGCTGTATAGTAACGAGCACCGTATACTGTGCCTTCAGATAAAACAATATCCTGTACAGGACTCCAGGCAATGTCTTCCCACAGTCTGTTTAAAGCCTGAGCAGAAAAGTTGCTCTTGCCAGTATTACGACCTGTGATCTGTGTCATTCCTCGTCCTTTGTATTTGTACATTTTTTCTAGTAACTCCATTTGCCAAGGCTGCATCATTTTATGACCACATCATCAACATTATTGTAGCATACTTTTCATGCTTCTGTCTAATCTTTATAGTAAGACAGTTATCACTAGCGTCGTTACCTACGAAGCCCCAATCCCAATCCCACTTCTGACGGCCCACATTCTGTTCCATCCACGGACGATAAAAGTCGTTGGGATCGGCACTCTCAAACTCCACCCAAACAGCACCACCTAAATCTACCCAACGAGGATCATTATGATCTACTGCGATTTTACCCTTAGGCCAACGAACTTTGATACAAGGTCCAGGCACAAGCCACCACCATAGTCTCTCTTGGATATTTAGACCGCAGGGCATATAATGGTTATAATGCTTACCTCGAATTTTAATTAATTTTTTAATTTCGTATTTGGCCATATCCCAAAATCTCATGATGCCCACCGTAGACAAAACATTGTAAATTCTTTTTCGTCTTTGAAACACCAAGTGCTGGTTTCTATATTATAGTACCAGTTTGGCTCATAGTATCCGCCGTGATACAATTTTTGTTGACACCAACGAAAAATGTCATCAGAGTTGCCGTTGACACGAGTCTGATGCGGCCAAATAGATTTGTTTAGAACTCTCATTTACTCCACCTTAGTGCAAACATTAACGCATCTTTCTCACGGGCAAAATGATACACAAGATAATCATGTTCATGATCTACAGACCAGGGACGATCTTCATCTACGCAATCTCTAAACCGTGCATACTTTCCAACATTACCTACTAACCAACCATTTATAGGACTTTCATCAATCCATTTGTTTTTTTCTTTTGGATGATAAAGTTTAACACTAGACACAATCACGACCACCTCAATGTAAACCAAGCACGTTGTTGCTCATCTCTAACACGCCAAACATCTGTGCCACCTAATGTGCCCTGATACTCAACAGTAATCTTATTTGCACCGCACCAATCATAGACTGCTTGGCGTTTGGAATAAGGAACAGCAATATCACGATCGTCGCCCATTAGAACATAACCGCTGGCATCGTGTGCAAATTCTTTACGACTCATTTTAACTTATTACCTTCTGCTGTACCCCAACGTAGCATAAACATCATAGCATCGCGTTCTAGTTCGAATTGAAAATATAGTGCGTGATATGTTTCAGATCTCCAAAGACCTTCGCACTTTTCTTCGCACCACCATTTCATTTCATCAACATTTAGATAACCTATGGTTTCAAAATTAATACGGTGACTGAAGGAGGCACGAGCTCTTGTTGCCAAGATCTCGTTCACACTAGCCACCTTCACATCCACCTCAACTGAAATAGAGTTGCTTCTTTATCTTCTTTGATATAGACCGTATACATAGGATCGCCAGAATTGAATCGATGTGTAATATCAGTAGTTGGACAGTTCTTAGACATCCAGTCTTCAAACTCGCGATCGTCGGCAGGATATGTCCAGCAATACCAACCACGTGGAGGTGGATCCATTGCCCACTTACTGCCCGGATTAGGACAAGTTTTGCCGTCCTCAAATCTCCAATGGTGAACCACAGTCTTGCGCATTTTAACCCATCCGCCTTTTACTGCTATCAATCCCACGTTCTGTGATCCTCAGCTACCCATTCGTTACCATCGTATTCAGCAACGTGCCACTCCACATCACCTGGAATTTCTACGATCTTAAGATTAGCGTGAGGACCGTTTGCTGCCATACCTAGCTCTTTAACCACTTTGACTAGATAGGGATCATCGCGAGGAATTTCGCGATGGTGGAAATCAGTTTCAGTTATACCTGCTAAATTGATGTATTCTTTGATTCCACGATCACTCAAACCAAATCCACCGTAGCAGGTATTGATTACAACATAACGAATACCAGTCTTTAAATCATTTAAAAACTTTTGTGCGTCTGTCATTTCCAATCTTTCAATAGTTCTGCTTGATCGATAGCAGCTTTGATAGCTTCTTCTACAAGCTGGTTAAAAGTCATATCGCGTTCGTGTGCAAACTTCATATACTTTAACAGTTCTTCATCTGAAAAGTTAACTTCAATTTGAACACGAGTGTCGTAGTCTTCGCCTTCGCGAATAGCCAAACACTTTTGAATGAAGTCGTCATCTACGTCTAGATCAACATAGTTAACATCGTCCCAAGCTTCGTCTATTCTAACATCGCGCTCTTGACCTTCATTTTTAAATGCTTCTTTATATTCTGGATTAACCAGACGATAAGCACGTTGATGAACATAGTCGTGTGCCTGTACTTCGTAGACTACCTGAGTTTTGGTATCAAAGATAACAGTAAAACTATGACCATTTTGATCACCGTTCCAAGAATCTAGAGAGTAGGCATTAGGACCAAAACAATCCCAACAGTAATCGCTACCTTCAGTGATACGATAATCGGCAATTTCCATCCATTCTTTAAGAGTAATCATACATATACATCCACAGTTTGACCTTTAGTAGGGTCGGTTGATCGAATTCGTTCTATACGTCTTTGTTCAAGTTTACGTTGTTCTACTAAAGAATCGAGATATTCTTGATGCTTACGAATACGTGCAACTTCGGCAGCAAGCTCAATAGCTCTATCTGTAGCAGAATTAACTTTCATCGTTTACTTTCTAGGTATAAAAACACAGCAGTCAAGGCCAAAGCCCAAGGTAGGCTTACAAATGCTAAAATTATAACAATAATCCAATGCATCAAAACTCCTTCAAGGGCTTTATGTCTTTGTGTTTAACTATTATAACAGAATGTGTCTGTCCTGTCAAGAGAATAGGAAGGTCCAAAAGTACGGTAACTTCTGGTTCTTCACTGCCCACTTTGTTACGATCGTTGCCTACTGTTCCAATAAATGGAATTTTATTCCAGCGTCCAAAAACACGATCGCCTAGAAAGTATTTTGGCTTGTAGGCATCTTTGGCAAAATAGTCACTTAGATTTCCCATTTTGGGTTCCTTCGACTACATCATCCAATGTTGGAGGAATTTTTTCCTGTTCTTGTTTTCTAGCGGCAATAACTTCGGGATGATTTTCGATGTATCTATCTGTGGCTGCTGATCCAAAAAGAGTCCAACTATCTTGGCTGAATATTGTAACAGGTTTCCAATATTTGTGTAAAATATTATTGATGAAAGTAGCACCAGCTACAATAACAATAATTCCCAAAGTGATCAAAATCATTCCAGCGAACCAGGTTGCTGCATTATCCATATCCATTTTATTGTTCCTTTCTTGCTTTCTTATAATCGAACCAAGCGAGTACGTCCTTGGCTTCTGTGCCTTTTTCAGTGATGACTTTTTTAAGGTGATCCTGCATAATACGCTTGAGATACGGGTATAGCGGAGATCCTGCTACCTTACGATCCCAAGCACGAGTTTGGAAACCGCCCGCATAGTAGATGCGCTCGTAATCTTTTTCCATTGCTGTTTTCATTTCAGGAGTTGCCCAAATACCAAAATGCTCCATACTCATACACAGAGCCATTTTATGCGGCATAACTACACCATTCCAATAAACAATATATTCGTCAAGGTTGCTAAGATATAACAACACAGGACGAGGGTCTAGCAAACTCCACGCTTGTTCAGAACGCATTTTGATAGTCCTCTGTTTCTGCATTAAATGTCCATTTTGCATTTGGGTTATTTTGAATAATGTCCAGTAGACCGTCTACTGGACGATAACCATAGGTCCAATATTTGACAAGACGCTTTAGAGCATCTGGCTGAAGAGGAATGTTCATACGCAGATTTCGTTCACGAATATCTCGAGCTGTATGTTTTCCTAAGTGCCAACTGTTGCCGTCTGTACCAATTTGGCAAACAGTAATGTCAAAGTTATCAAGGACTTCCTGCATCGTTGAAAAGTATCTACGAGTGATAATCTGGATAGTCCACTTTTGTGAATAATTGTCTTTGTTGTTGTAATCTAAGGTTACAGCGTTTTCGCTTTTAAACTTTTCGTAGTGGCGACCGTATGCCTTAACACGATCAATGACATCTGCAGCCTGTTTGGCATTGGCACAGAATACATCAATGTCACTTTCGCCCACGGGCTGTCCTTGATACCAACGTAGAGGAGCACCGCCCGCAATCCAAGGTCCTTGTTTTTCATCCGGGGCAATGACACTAACAGCTTCCCAGTCGTTACGATTAATTGTTGGATATTCAATAACAGTAGGTTGTAGTCCGTGAAGTTTACTCTTAGACTCTTCTTCTCTCCAGTTATCAAACAATTCTTCTAAGGTGGTAAGAACTGAGCTCATATTAAGCTGCCTTTTGTTCAGGAACTGGAACTGGTTCTCCGCCGTCGCCATCCGGGCCGCTGCCGGGACCATCGTCATACAACTGACTTTTGAAAAATTCAAGTTGGTCAATCATTTGTTGACAACCAGATGCATTCATTGTGATTTCACTGTAGCCCATTTGGAAACTAACACGATTATTATCGGTTAAGCCTAGACGATAAAAAGTGTGTGCAGGCTTTTCTTCTTTAGGCACAGGTTTTGGAGGTTCCACTAGCTTAGGTGCAGGGAAGTCTACTACATTAGTTTCTTCTTTGTTCTTTCTACCAAATAGGTTAAACATAAGAGGCTCCATATTGAAATATCGTGCTACTGGCGGGCACCAAAGCGGGACACTAAGAGCCAGTACAAATCCTAGTGATGCATATTCTGTATGCGCTACATTTGTAAAAGCAAGATATATACCTGTCCAGAAATAGACAAAGCTAGTCCAGAACAGGTAATATCCGCTAGAACGACCAAACAACTTCATTACTTGCTGATCATCAGACCAGTCATATTACTTGGCACAACAATGGTCTGGACTCGACCATTCTTAATACCTTCGGAGATATTAAGTGCGGCCTGTGCGTTCATATAAGCAATCGATTGTGCGCCTTGATTTGAAAGAGCACTCATACGTTCTGCTTCTTTCTTAGCAGTGGCCACTTCAACTTCTTTCTGCTTGTATTCATTCTTAGCACGAACAAGAGCGTTAGCTGATTCTACAACAGAGTCCGCTGGAACTACGTTACGAATCAGCACCTGGCTAACAGTAATAGCACCATCCAACTTTTCATCTGCAAGAGTTTTTTGGACCTGCTCTTTAATGGCCACTTCCATTTGTTGGCGATTGTCTGCCATATCCAACGCTTCATACTTACGTGCTTCTTTGTAGATAGCATTTCGAGTAGCATTGTAAATGTAGTTAAACATTAGGTAAGTGTCGCCATCGTGTTTAACGTGGAAAGCCTTAGACTTGCTGTTATACAACTCAGCCACTTGACTTTGATTCAAGTTATAGATAATGATAGCATCAAAATCTTTCATTGTGCTGTTATCTTTGGCAATAGGAGTCATATCGTCAAGTTTGACGTTGACATCTTTAACTGGGAATGTAAGAACATCACCAATAATTGTTTGGTTAAAGGAACCGGGTAGCAATTCGTCAGTTTTAACCTGTTTATCAAAACCTACACGAAGACCTACTTCGCCAGTCTCAATACGAGTACAGCCAGTAGCAAGAACTGCCGCGGCCAAAATACCAAGTGTTGCGATACGTTTCATTACATTACTCCAATTGAAAAAAGATAAACTGCCAAAACAAAGCCCAGCGCAATATACGCAAGACGACCTAAAACTTCTAATGCCATTGCCAATCCTTAAAATAAAACCACGATGAACATCATCACCACTATCGCTAGCAGTGAAACAATTATACTATAACCTAGCGTCTTTGTCAACGACCAACGTTGTTTTCCTGTCATTGATCTCCAAGTTGTGATGACAAAATGGATAACTGCTGCCAAAAATGCAAATACCAAAACTAGTCTAATCATATCATCTCCTATTCAATTCTGCCCAAACCAAAAACTGTTTGAACGCATTATATACAGTTTCCGCTTCTTTGGCATCTGCAGGCACACGTTCTCCTCGAACATAAAAACCATCTTGTGCCACACGCAGCATTTCAGTTCCGCCAGCGACCATAGTAAGACTATTTTGCCTTTGCGCATACTCGTCGCTGATACTAATGGTACCATCAACAGGATGTACCGGGCTATAATTATAGCTAGTCATTTTCTTTTTCCTTAACTAGTTTGCACATCAACATAAAATGATCGTAGGCCTTACGAACACTTTCGTGACTCATAAGTTTGTCCGCTTCAGTCATCATTGCTTTAACACCTGCTTCTGCGGCATCTCTTGCACATCCGTAAGTCATATAGTAACGTTCGTTGTCAGGCAACGTATCCATTAACTTTTCGTAGGCTGTTCTCTGCTCTAGGTTAAGAGGACTTTTTGTAGGTCTAATTTCACCAGCTTTACGAATAACCTCAGCTATAGAATCTTCGGCCACACGGCCAGCGGCTATCATCGGAGCAAGAGCAGGATCGATATTGAAGCGACGACTACTACCTCCGGGATAGCACATAACCAAATGATTACCCTTTGGGAAGCTATCCAAATAGTCTGAATCATATTCTGCAACCGGAACATATCTACGTCCTTTCTTTTCGTAAAAGATTTTTTTCATTACTGCTCCCACAAAATGGGTTCGTGTGTTTTTCTACCTTTCAAACTCATCATTATTTCGTCTTGTTCAGTATAAATGAGCCTGTCTCTTTCTAGGATAGCCCTTCGTTGTTCGCTGGTCATATGAGTCCAGTTGCTGACAGCATCATAGTTGCCCCAGGCTTCCCGAGGCACTGAACTATGAATCCAACCAGTCAGTGCTTTGAATGATTGAATAGTGTTGGCAGGATGACTTCGTTGGATAGCACCGTAGAAGTCATTTGCCAACACAGAGGTAAAGCAGCCACCAGGACCAAAACCATAGACAAGGTAATTAAACATAGAATCAGCAAAGTCTTTAGGAACTTCCCAATGAGCCATAGATTCTAAGATCTTGTTTTTGCTGTAATCTGTAATTTTCATACTTCAACTACTTTCTCACAGTCCCAGCCTGTGTCCTCACTGTAACCAAACTCTTGTTCGTAGCCACGTGGGTTACAAACAACACGAGTTTCTCCAATCATATAGTCAAAAGGATGATGAGTATGACCGTGTGTCCACAGTTTAATCTGAGGACGATCTAACATCACATCTTCTAGACTAGAATGATATGCACCATTCATCAAGTATTCGCTCTTGTATTGCTCGTGAACACTTTGGAATGATGGGCTATGGTGCGTACACACAACAACCTTTTTATCCTTGTGTTCATCTGCGATCAGTTTGATGTAGTCAAGTGTCAAACGATGACGTTCGCAGGTATCCGCAGGTTTAAGTTTGCGGAACCCTGCTTTGTCGTGATTGATAGCGCGATAATCCATCATCATATCACGAACAGCGTGAAGAGTTAATGGATCAAACTTGTTCATATCGGTCCACAGCGTACCACCGACAAATACAACATCGTCAATGATCTTTGTGTCACGCTCTAACAGGTACACGTTATCGTGAACCCCGCAGGCCTGACGCATCCAGTCAATAGAATCAAACCAACGACCATCGCTGTAAAACTCGTGATTGCCCATAATGTAGATAACGTGAGGGAACTGAAAGCTCACACGCTTCAAGAAGTTGCGGAAACGAATACCGTATTCGCTTTCAGGCTTCAATACCTTTGAAGCAACCATAATGTCACCAGAAAGCACTAGAACGTCGGCATTCTCAATATTTTGGATATTGATGTCTGAAAATTCTAGATGTAAATCGGATACAATTTGGATACGCATAATAGCTCGCTTTCTGAAATATGTGTATATTATAGCACCAGTTAAAGATCTTGTCAATGAGTTAAATACGTATATAAAATCCCGGGAGCGAAAAATGGAATTTTTAAAACTAGTAGGTCAAGTTGGATTCCCAATTGCAGCAGCCTGTGCGGCTGGTTATTTTGTATTCTTAACCGTTAAGTTTATCCTGCAAGGTGTAAACGGAAGTGTTAATGGACTAAAGAATATCATTGGCGCCCTAGATAATCGCGTCCAAACTATGAATAATGATTTGGTTAAAATTGATGCTCTTTTGAGCTATGTAATCGGAGTGCGACCAAACGTAGATAGACTTGCTGCTAATGAAGGAAAAGAAGACGCAAGGAGAGACTGATGTTATACATAGACTACAATTGGGATTGCAGCCCAAATGGAATTATATTAGATGAAGAATTTAATTCTGACAAGTTGGGTTGGAAGGGCGGAGATTATTTTAAGTTGATCAACATCAACGGCCGACAATACCTAAGAAAAGTAACAGACATTGAAAAGTTTATTGTAGACGGAGCAATAAAAAATGATAAAGAATGAAGCAATATGGCGCGACAGCGACCTATTAAAATTTAGTTTGATTGGCGCAGCAATTGGTTTTGCTATAGGTTTTTTATTTGGTTATGAAGCAGCCTGGAAACCTGTAGTGAATTGTTTTAGACCTTTAATAGGATGATAATATGGGAACAAATGATTTAGTAGATGCAATTAACCAGTATGGTTTTCCTATCATTGCAGCGTTGGGATTAGGATATTTTGTGTACTACATTTGGCAATGGGCCACACAAGAAATTAAACCTGTTCTTAGCGAAGCAAACACAACATTAATTAAACTTGTTGATCGTATTCGTATGTTGGACAACGATATGATTAGACTAAACACTAAACTTGCAATGGTATTAGAATATCGTCAAGAAATTGAGGCAGCGGCTAACGCTCAAGAAAAGAAAGATCTAGACGAACTTCTACACAAATATAAAAGTTTTAGCAAAGGATTTGATTCGACCGGAAAGGCTCCTGCACCAAAACAAGAAGATAAACCTAAAAGTTAACGGCTTATAGCCAATTGGTACGCTTCGGGAATACGTGTATGCGTGTTCTTACTATTCAATAGGACGACAATACGGCGTCCTATTTCTGTATCTAACATCATAACAATACAGCCACCGCTTGCACGAATATAGCCTGTTTTGCTTACAATAAAATTTTTAGTAGCAACTAACGGATTGGTATTGTGGTAAACAAAAAAACGTTTCTTTTTCTTGCTGACCTTTTCTACTTTACCTTCCCCCATATTAGATGCTTTGGTAATTTCATTATACTTACTAGCTTCTATAACAATTTTAACCAGCTCTTCAGCTGTGCTAACATTCATTATGTTTAATCCACTGGCATCTGCATAATGTGTTTCTGATAATCCCATAGTACGTGCTTTGGCATTCATAGCAGTTATACAAGAACTACGACCCCCGGGATAATTTTCGCAAAGAACTTCGGCAGCCCTATTGTCTGATTTAATTAACATTAATTGTAACAATTCGGAACGGGTTGAACCGTTTATTACTTCTTGAAGATCCTGCCACGCATCAAGAACAACCATAGCAGTCATTAATTTTGTAATGCTTGCTATGCTTCTTTGTTCTGTAGAATTTTTACTATCAATGATATTACCGTTACCGTCTGCTACTAACCACGACGAAGCGGTGATAAGCACAGGTTTGGTACCGGCGGCGTTTGATTGCCCGCTATATAATACGGCAAGTAATACCAATAAAGAAATGATTTTACCCATAGATCTATTGTACACTCTGCTAATAATTCTGTAAAGTTATTTTTCATGTGCGATAAACTCGCCGTTCCAATCATCGCCCAAGTCTTGTTGTTTCATAAACTCACAACGTTCAATCCACATCTTATAGTACTTGTCCATTTGACCGTCAAACGATCCTTTCATTTCTCCGCATAAGATAGCAGCCGCATCAAACTTTTTGAGTTTATATAATTCGTGCATCTTATTGTGTGTGTCACGTGCCTTTTGGTATTCGTTTTCATTGCCTTTAATACGCAATGCTGTGTAGATAGCATCTGCTACAGTTTTACCTTTTGGTTGCAGGTTATCCAAATACAAGTAGAAGAAGTCGTCTTTAGTACGGTTGTATGTTTCTGCGCCAATAATGGCCAACACACCGTAGGCTTTACAACGTGCTTCTAGTCGTGCGGCTGTTGAAACCATATCACCTAAAATGTCGTAACTGTGTCTGTCAGTTGAACCCATTTCACCGATAAATCCGATACCAGTATTACAGCCCCAACCCATTGCGGCAGGAGGTAAGCCTTGTGCTTCCATAATTTTGGTATATTCGTCAACTGCATCTAACATTTGTAAACCAACAGCAACAATAGTACGAGCGTGATTAGGATCTTCAATAGGTGCTCCGTGTATGTGCATACTTGCGTCACCTACGTACTTAATAACCATACCTTTGTTGTCCATAATAGGACGACTGATAGCATCCATATAGCCGTTCATATATTTGCCAAGTCCGGCAACGTCATCACCATAGTGTTCACCAATTGGAGTAAAGCCACGTAGGTCGCTGAACATAACTGATACGTCTTTACGTACACCACGTTTGATTAAGTCCGGATCTTTTTGTAGCATCTCTACAACTTCTTTACTGCAATAGCCAGCAAACTGTTTCTTTATGGCTTGCTTTTGTAAGAATTCTGAGACGAACTTAACACCGTAGGCGTGCAAAGCGACCAGTATTGTTCCAGCGGTAAACGTAGTAGCGTCAAATAAGAATAGAAAGTCAGAGAAAGCGTAGCGACTAGCAATAACGCCGCCAACAGCCAACACAATCGTTGTAGCCAGACCGACATAAACATACCTTGTTAAAAATAATAATAAAATACCAGCAACTGCTAACGATATAATTTCAACTCCGTCTGCATAATCAGGACGTTGAATAACAACACCGTTGACCATAGTACCAATAACTGCTGCCTGTACTTCGTGTGGCCATACTGCACCTTTGGCTGTGGGCAATGGATTGCCGATACCTGCGGCTGTTGGTCCTACAATAACAATAGCACCGTGTAGATCTTTTGGAAGGTTGGTTAGACTAAAGCTACGACCTTCTTGACTCCAGTCAATCCATACACGACCCAATGGATCTGTGCTAATAGGACCGAACTGTGGAATACGCATTTTCTCAACACCACCTTCAAACAACTTAACCTGGAAGGTATTGTCGTTGGCAGCAACACGTAGAGTTTCTAAACTTAGACTTGGATATAGTTTGCCATCTACTGTAACAATTAGTGGCATACGACGATTAACACCGTCAACTTCCGGTAGTGTGTTTGTAATGCCTACACCTGCGGCATTTTGTTCTAGTATAGGTACATTGGCAATAAGGCCGGGATATTGTACAATTTGATCTAGCCATTCAGGATTAAGAACTGCTGCTCCAGATACCCTAGGAGTGTTCTTAGTCTGTTGTGCAGGTGCTGATCCTAAGATTACAGGATATTGCTTTAGAGCTTGCCCTAGCGCACCATCACCGCCGGTACGATCCGGTTCCGGCATAAGCACGTTGAGTACAACAACACCTGCGCCTCTTTGGTATAAATCTCGAATGATTTCTGCATACTTGGCTCTTGGTAAAGGCCACTGCCCGTATTTGCCTAGTGCTTCTTCGTCGATATTTACTGTTACAATGTTGTTAACTGTAGGCTCTTTGGCTGTAATTAGTGTGTCAAAGTAGCGTAGTCTTATGCTTTCTACAAAGACAGGATCGGCAATTCTTATACTTATAATAAGTGCCAATGTCAGTAAGGCTGTCCAAGGACTGGTTAATATTTTTTTCATCTAGCTGTTGCTCCTGATATTGTTGCAGGATCCCAAGGCTTGCAGCCAGTTCTAGGTGATTCGTCTTTGTTACAGAAACGGATTCCCACACAACCTGATATTAATAAAACTAGCGATAATATTGATAGTTTTTTAAGCATTCAATATTTATCTGTTTTTGGGTGTAGGTTTCTTGTTAGGTTTTTGTTGTTGTTCGTTTTTACGTCTTTCCAAAGCACGTATAGTCGTAAGACCTTGATCTTTACGATGTTCAGCCATTTGCTTATGGAGAAGACGAAGAAAATCTTCGTCTGCTTGTGTCATTATTGTCCTTGATTTACAGTAATAGCAGAGCAACCACCTGCTGTAGCACAGGTATGTGTAATGGTATAATATTGCTGTGTAGAACCGCTTTGAGTTAATGTTAAACTTGTTGGGGTTCCATATAGGCCTACATTGGCCATATGATTTGCTGATCCCTGCTGTAGTATATTTACAGTTTTATTGCCGCCTTCTAGTGTAATCTCGGCATAGTGACTGCCCGAATCTTTTTGTTGAACTATTAGACTATTATTTGATCCTGCAACATTTATCAACATTCCTTTACCGCCGCCTGTACTAGTCTGTGTTAAATTAACTGTATTTGAATTTGATGCAGATAACGATGTTCCAATATTAGCTTCGATATAATTAACAACAGTTGAAGCATTACCACTTTGAGTTATAGTTACGTTGTTGAAACTGCCGTTTCCAAAATAATCTACATAATTATTTTTGGTACCTGTTTGTTGTACAGTTATTGTATTTGAATTCCCAATCTGTTCTATATAAACCTGGCTGTCTGCTGTTGTTCTATTTAGAAAAGTCTGCACCCTTGCATTGAAAGAAGTATTAGCGTTGAATGGTGCTGCTGTACCTCCACAACATAGGCTTCCGGGGTTACTAACCGCAGTACCTGTAGAAGTCGATGTTGTTGTATTGTTAGCATCATAGTAAAAGGTAATTTCTGCAATCTGCATTGAGTCACAATCTAACCCACATCCTTCTCCTGCTTTAGTTGTTGGAAAGAAAATATAATAATACACATAGGCGTTAGTGTTAGTTACAGTAATTTCAGAACTAACTGCAAATCGATTTTCACTTAAGTCTAAATTACCTTGTTGAATTAATGTCCAAGTTGAACCATCATTACTTCCGTATAGTTTATAACTAGTTGGATCACGACCACTAAAATCGTTGGCAGTTGTAATGGTAAACGCATTTACCACCCGACCTGCATTTAATTTAACTGTAACACCTGCATTTTGTTTATCAAAATTTAGATATTTGGTATTAGGATTATTATCAAATGCATTTGCAGCACCTTCCCCCGCAGGACTGTTATTACTTGTTGGATAATGATTGATAATATAAGTTCCTGTTGATATACCTTGATTGTAAATTGCGGTAGGAACTGGGGATGGCGGTGGAGGAGGGCTACCGGCCGTTGCTCCTGTGCCAGCATTGGTCACAGTCATAGTATTATTATATCCGCCTGCTGTACCACTTGTTGTACCACCTGTTGCGCTTGGACCGCCGCCGTTAGCGTTAGCAACTAGTCCAACTGTGCTAGATCCAGGAATACCGTCACTGTTAACAATACAGGCATTTGATCCGCCCCAGGCTCCCTGACAAGCACCGAAACCTGGATTACTTGTCCAACCTTGTGCTGTTATGTTATTGTAAGGACCAAATTCTGGGTTATACAATCTATTGCCGCCGCCATTGTGTTGGAACGTTGGAGCACGATACCAAGGACCGTAGTCACCTGCCCAATAACTGCCGTCAATACCATACATACTAACTCTAGCATAGGCAACTGTAGCAGCCTGCGCAGCACTTAGGTTTGCACTGATAGTTAATGTTGACCAAGGAACACTGGTGTCAATACAAGGATTTCCACAAACTGCATTAGGGTTTGGTAAGTTAGCACTATACGATGAGTTGGCACTGGTTACTAATGCTCCACCTGCTGTGTAGAATTCTATTTTTACGTTAGCAGTATCGCTTTGTCCAGCACGTCCACCTCCGTTATGCGCCAATACACTCATGGTATATGTTCCACCTTGTTGCATTGTGCTATCGAATACAACATATTGACTAATAGTAGTGGTAACATAGGCTGTGGCAATTGCGTTATAACCCGTTTGTGCATTTGCACTCAGACAAATTGTTAAACCAAGTAAAAATTGTAGTATACGTTTCATCGTCTTAACACACCTGTATTTTGTTTAATAATAACAACGTTTCCACCAGGCGATCCATCTCCAATGATTGTTGAAGCATATGCATCATTATGAATAATAGCTACTGTAGTGTTTGAACTATAACCTTGTGTTTTTACTTCTGCATAGTGATCTTCGTTAGTTCTGTAGGCAATGCCTTTGCCTTTGCTCTGCATATCTGTAGAATCATTCTTTTCCCAGGCCACACAAACCTGTGTGCTTGGATTGCATCCTTTTTCACCAGATGCATACGTAAATGGTAATACTTCAGCTTTGTTTAACTCTTCTCTAGCACGCTCAATTCTTTGCATCATTTGTCTTTGTGCTTCTGCTTCTAGTTCTTCAAATTCTTTATCCTGTTTTGTTTTTTTATGTTCTTTAATCGCTTCAGCGACTTCTTTTGGCTGAGACAAAATTAAATTGTTATTAATTTTACCTTCGATAATGTTCATTACCACAGGTGGTGTAGGTACTGCTGTTATGCTGGTTACATACGTGCCTTCAAATGCTTTATCTAATATTACTGTACCTGCTTGTGTGCTAACTTCGATTTTACCTACTCGACAGCGTTGCTCTTCAAGCTCATAGGTTTTTACATCTTTCTCATCTTTACAACTAGGAACTAAAACAACTAATGATTGTCCTGCTTCGTCCACTGTCATAGTAAAGTCAGTACCACGTACTGCTACTGTTGCTGTAGGTGTGTTTATAGCTACCTGTTGTGGGTTATTCTTTGCTATTTGACCGCTAGCGTAACGTACTGTGCCCATACCTACTTTAACAGCAAGTTTACCAGCATCAGATTTTTTAGGATCATAGACAAAGTCGTCAATGACTAATCGACTATTTTCTGTGACCTTTAATTTTGTATCATCTTTGAATGTAATATTGCTAGAACACGCACCGGTGACATAAGTATCCATACTTTCAATTTCTGAACCTTTCTGTCCCGGTAGTTTGTTCTTATTACGTTGTATTTCACACGCGGTACCTTTGTTATCGGCAACCACGCCGATACCAGCCATTGTGCTGGTTGCTGCCAACAAGCATAAAAGGCCTAGTATCTTACGCACGACTTACCTCGCGATTGCTGTAACTGGTGAAACAATAGCTGAACTACTTGTTCGTACTGTAATAGTGTTATGATCACCGGTTGTTTTTAAATCGATCGTGGTGTCGTTAGTTCCTTGTTGTTGAGTAGTAATACTATTGTAACTACCAACAATAACATTTTTTACATAGTGGCCATTTGCGCCACCTGCATCGATTTGTTGAGAATTAACTATGTTATTATTCCCTGTAATAGATAAAATGCTGTCACCGTTAGTAGTTTTTAACTCTTTGGTTACTTCGTTTGAATTACCAGAAATAGTTGTTGTGCTAGAAATATCATTACCAATAATATCTTGAATAATAATGTTAGTATCACCTGTTATTGTTTCTGTAACTGTATTTCTTAGATTAGTAGCACTAGAACTAGTACCAATGTTTAACTTGGTCTTATTGCTGTTTCCTAATACTGTGCTAGTATACGAATTAAGATTTCCTCTAATACTATACTGACTAGAGTTAGCGTTACCTGTTTGCGTTATAGCAACTGTGTTTGTACTACCGTTAATGTAACCATAGTTTGTATCGCTAGCTGCTGTAGGAGTTAGAGTTGTAAGACCGGTATTATCAACGCTCAATGTATCTGTTAAAATACCGCCAACACTATTAGTTCCGCCTACTTGCTGAATGGTAATAGTATTGCTATTTCCTACCTGCTCGATATAAACTTTGTTTGGACCTGTTGCCGAAGACTGAGCTACAGCGACACCCGATAATGGCATTGCAGCCGTTACTAGAATAGTGAGTAATTTTCTCGACAACCCACCAGCGCCTGTATTTCTTTTAATCATTATCTGCTCCCTGGTGCTCTGTTATGTTTTTATGCACCGTTTTTGTATGATTATTACTTTGTTGCTTCTACTTCTTTCGGTGGTTCAATTTTTGGTTGGACTACCTCTTTGTAGCTCCAGTGACCTTTACGCACTCCTTCGCGGATGGTTCCCACTACCGCGGCTTGGATTGCTAGGTTTGTAGCCTTGTTGATGCTTTCGTTAATGCTTCCGCCTGTCTCAGCCTCAATCGCCTGTTCACCAGATGAAACAAATTTCAATACTCCGAACTTGTCCATATAGCTCAGTACCGTCTTGGTAACTGTAGTCGTTGTTAAAACTTCGCCTGTTGCCACGCTAACTGTTCTCAACGTTACTGTTACTGTGTCTGATTGATATTGTGTTGTTGCACCAATACCAAGCAAACGCACACCACTACCGCCAGTTAATGTGTTTGAATCATAACCAACGATAGCACCTTCGATGATAATGCCAGCAAACATCATTGGCGGTAATGCTTTGGCATCTTTACCTTGATACTGCTCTCTCATCTGTCGAATCATTTGACGTTCTTTAATTAGATTCTCTAATCCTACTCGCTCTAGGACTGTGAACCATCTTTGATCGCCTACGTCTTGTAATGCTTTGATTAAGTATGCATCACCACCTTGGGTTACTGCCGAACTTAAACTAGCAATATTTGGAACACTCTTACGCTGACCTGTTAGATCTCTAAAACTGTAGACTGCTACAGGAATAGGACCACTGCTAGGTGGTAAAAGTTTATTTTCTTGTTTGTCGAAAAATTTACTTTGTTCAACTACAGGTGCTTCAAACTGTTCGCCTGTGATCTTTTCTTTGATTGCTGAACTTGTTGCACAACCAGTTAATACCAAACTTGCTACTGCTAAGGATAAAATTGTTTTTTTCATTTATTTGCTCCTTAGAAGAAAAATGTATTAGCTGGAATGACCATACTGGTACTACCCTGAGGACCAGTTACGCTAATGTTAATAAGATTTACACCACTGCTATTGGTTGTTACCCACCAGCTAATAGTGCTGCCATTTTCGCCGCCTACGTTACTAATAGTACCGCAAGGACTAGATGCTGAACCACCGGAGCAGCTTGCGCCTTCGCCGAATAAACTGTCAGTCATTTGTTTAGCTAACTGTGAAAAGATACGACTTTCTACGTTAGCAAGAAAACGTGCAGTTGGAGTGTTTTGAGCTTCTGCTTTAGCCTTAGCTTCAAGAGCTTCTGCCGCTGCTCTGTTCTTTTCTTTGGCTTGATCTTCTAACTGTTTTATTGTTAGAACGTGAGAACTATAACCAGAACCATTAAATGCTGGACTATTAAACTGGTGTGTCATTTCTGCCGAATAGGCAAGAGAAGGCACCAGAATTGTTGCTATTATTATTTTTTTCATCAATTCGCTCCCGGAATACCGTATAGTATTTAGAGCGAATTTGTTCTAGATTAAACTATGTTATTATTCAAACAATTGAGTAAAGATAATATTTTCTTTAAAACGATCACTCATTTTATCAAACATCTTTTTATCACGTTCAATAAGAATACAATTTCTACCGGTTGCCTCGGCAGCTTTACCTGTTGAACCACTACCGGCAAACGTATCAAGAACTGTGTCACCTGGATTTGTACAAAGTTCGATAAAATATTCTAAAATTTCTGTAGGCTTTTGTGTAGGATGAATTTTATCTTTGCCAAGTCCGCCACTGTATGTGATAGTGTTTGGAATGACAGCACAAGACTTATTGTTTTCTACTTTGCGATTTTTGATCATTTCTTCTGCTTCTGCTTTTGCGGCGGCGAAGATAGAATCAATTGATTGAGTTCCAAATCCGTCTTTTGTATGTTTGTATATAATACTACTTACTTTATCAGCAACGGCATATCTATCAACAATACTGTAAAGATCAGTGTCAGAATTAAATGTTCTTTTTCCACCTGGTTTGATGCCCCAAAGAATATATTCGCATCCACTTACAGGATTTACTTTACGATTGAAAGGAACTGCGGCAGGCTTTTTCCAGTTCCATACACGCTTAGGTTCAAATCCTTCTTCTTCCATAATCTTCCACAGATATGAAACATACTGATCAGAAATGAATACTGCAAAGGCAGCACCTTTACGCATTTTTTTGAACCACATCTTAGACCAACTTCTTAGTTGATTGAGAAACTCTTCGTGACTGACAGAATCCCAGTTTTGATCAAATGCATCATCAAACTTTTGATTATGAATAGTGTTTTTATCTTCTCCTGTTTCTGGATCTTTCCATACAGGATTTGCAGCACCTTCTGAGATATTGTAAGGTGGATCCGTTAAAAGAAAATCAACAGAGTCATCTTTGATTTGATCTGCAACTTCTAAACAGTCGCCTTGAATAAGTGTAGTAGTCATACTACTATTATAGCAGAATTAAATTAAGGTGTCAAGTGAACTGAATGTGAAATCCAGGAGCGTTTTGATCAACAGTATCAGTTCCTGCGTGATATTGGTAACCAAATTTTAAATCTTTAAATGGAGTCTTGATAACATTAATCGATCCGTCGCTGGCAATTGAAATTTTTGCAGCAATGGCATTTTTTCTTGTCATCACGTTGGTAATAGTTTTTTCCATTTCTTGAGAATCTTCGCCTTCAACAACAGCATTTCTAAAACCCATACCTAACATATATGTTAATTGGCGACTAGCAGCTCTTACAAAATTTGCATCAAATTTCTTTTTACCTGCAGACTTTGTACTCTGTTTTGGTTCTTCACCAACATCGGTATCTTTTACATAATTTTTATAATCGCCCGGAAGACCAACAGGAACTAATGTATCTTTCTTTCCTCTTTTTCTACCGGCAGCAACAGCCGCTGGCATAATGGTTTTTAAATATAACGAATATAAATTTTTCTGTCCGTCTGGAGTAGCACTTAATTTTTTCACTAGTGCTGTGACAGCAGCCTCCATATCAGCATACGACATTGGAGTTGTTCCGAGTATTTCATTAAGTTTGACCGCTTCAGGAACTTGAGACTTTTGAGCAGCACGAATTAATTTATCATTGGTTTTTCCATCTTTGCTGATAAAATCTTTTAGAATTTCAAAATGCTTACCAGCCTGCCATTCTGGATCTTCTGCTTGCATCGACTTTTCATAATCGTCAATCATATCTCGAATTGCTGAAAAACTATTTCCACTGCCGCCTAAACTTTTAACAGCAACTGGAGTTCCTTTAACTTCAACGTCAATTAATGGTTTGTTAGAAGTGGCTGAGAAAGAAATTATATCATTGTCACTATCTGCTAAAACTATAGGTGTTAGAACTTCACCAAAATCTTGACTAATCAAATTTAAACAAGGTCCAATGTGAGACATTAACTCAGGATCCACACTAGTACGCTGTTTCATAGCTACATCAAGTAATTGAGACAATGCTTGTTGTAGTTGTGGATCTGACTTAACAACATTAGGTATATTTTTCTTAACCATTGCTACCATTTGTGTTTTAGTTAAGTCAACTCCTTTAAGACCAAATTTCTCAGGACGTAACATTTGAATACCTACCTGACATTTACCTTCGGCGCCCTCCTGTCCTCCTTTACCTGCAATAACAACTGTAAAGACAATTTCACCTTGTTTAAACGTATAAATGAAATTTTGATATGTGCCAGAAACTATCTGGATTGGAGTTTTTGTATTTGTTAGAGTTAATCCGTTTTTAGATAAAATGTCTAATACACGTTCTCTAGGCAATGCGTTTAAAATACGGATACTAGGAATTTTCTTTCCGGCGTTTAGATCTTCGACATCATTACGAACATTAACAGCAGGAAATTCTTTTATAAGAATATTTTTTATTTTCTCAACTACTGGTTGTTGTTCTGCTTTGTTGGCATATTTTACACCGTCAAATTCAAAAGGTCCTGTTCCTTTTGCTCCAGGTCTAGCTTTCTTTAATTGCTGCGGAGGGGCGTCTACAGGGTTTTGATCTTTGGTGGCGGCGACCGGAGCATCGGTAGCCACTTTTTTTACAGGTTCTTGTTCAGTAATTATTTCGAAAAAACGCATAGTATAATATTTAGCGGATTTCGGGGAACAGGCATTCTTGTATAAACACCCTAACATCTTCTTCCGAAAGCCCTAAACTAACCATTACACGCGGTGTATGAGGGTTTTGTTTTTGATTTTGAGCATAGTAATTCTGTTCAAAAGTTGCATCTGCGGTAGTATTATTAGTTTCACCTACGGTTTCTAAGTAATGATTAACCAGTATATGTGCTAGACTAGTAATCTGTGACAATTCTGATTCGTCTTTGACATTGCCCGCAGCTACCATACTAGAGCTAAAAATACGCTGTGCCCAGTCGGGTAATTCACGTTTGCGGATCCACTCGTATCTAGTAACTTCTTCAGCAAAATAATCTATCATAGGATGCTGTTTGTCTGTAGTTGGGCTATAGTCTATGAAACAGCCTGTGATCTTGTTTTTTCCTGCTATTACATCAAAACCAAATATAGGAGCAGAGTTATGAATATGGGGGAAAATGCAACAATGCATCATCCATAGTCCTTTGGTTTCTCGAGCATCTACGACGTCAATATGAGCACGACGATAAGAATCGGACCTCCAAACGCGATTAACCCACCCAGGCTGATTAAAACGATCCATTCCGGCCTCAAATATTTCAGTACCGGTCTCATCAAACTTTTGTTCAAGGAGATTTTGGACTTCAATTAAAGTATTCCAAACTTTACTGTCCACGATAAAGATCTCGCATCATTTTAATAGCAAATTCAAATGCTACACGAGCTTCATCTCCAAGGTCGTCAGTTAATGTTGCACGAATAGCACCCTTCATATCATCAGCATTATCAAAGTCGTAAAACTTGCCACTGCTGATATGTGCTACTTGTTTTTTAATGATTTGACCGCCGAATAGGTCGCCCATATGGCGGCAGTATAGATGCGCTTTAACCAAATGTTTACGTTCTGGGTCATTGCCTAGTTTATGTAGATATGCCTGATACTCTAGAGTAGCAGGTGTTAGATAACAATATGTACCGTCATCTAATTCTTGAAAGTCTGCGTGAATAGCACGTAGACGAGGTAAATCTGGCATTGTGTCAAGAAACCCTTGACGCTTACAATACCATTCGATAGGATCATAGACTGCTAACAAATTATATAGATAGTTTCTATAATCTTCTTTTTCAATTTTTCCGCTAAGTAACATCTTAGCAAACGTTGTTGTTTCTGCTTCGTGATGCAGATCTTTTGTAATCTCTCTTAGACTCATTCTTGTTCCACTGTTATGCGTAAAGGTGATCCGTTTTGACGGGCAATGCCTGTTGCTTCAATACCCTTTTGTTCGGCAATTTCAAAAGGATAAATCCCCGCAATTCCGCTCCCTGATTCGTGGATTTCTAAAGTGATATCTTTGGCTTTTGATTCAGTGTGTTTAAAAATGCCAGTTAACAAATCTATCACTAATTCCATAGGAGTCTGATCATCATTTAAAAACACAACCTTCCACAATTTTGGTGGTTGCAATGATACAACGACTTTTTCTTCTACTACGGTTTCTGTTGACATTATAACTCCTACTTCTCTTATACGTTATTTAACAAAGGGCGAGTTACCCCGCCCTTTTATTATATTACTTTACATCAACGATGTCAATGACTTTTGGCTTTGCAGATTCAGGAACATTGCGAACTAACTTAATAGTCAGCATACCATTTTCTGTTTCTGCACCAACAACTTCAATATGTTCTGCAAGAGGGAACTCTTTAACAAAATCACGAGTTGCTAGTCCACGATGTAGATATTGCTCAGGAGCATAATCTGTAGTCATACTTTCGCCCTTGACCACTAGGACATTGTTTTCAACAGTAACAGAAATTTCTGCCTTGCTAAAACCAGTAACTGCTAATTGAATAGCATATTCATTTTCTTCCAACTTCAAAATGTTGTGTGGAGGATAGTTATTAGACACGCTGTTAGCAAAACGGCGTTCCATTTGATCGAACATAGTGTCGAAACCTACAAGTGCTCTGTTTAGAGCATCTAATCTAGCTAATTGATTGTTCATAATAGTCTCCTTATAAAGTAAGAACAATTAGGGGCCTCGAAAGTACCCCTGGTTATGATTAGTCGGCTTTCTTCTCTGTGAAGGTAGCATCAACTACATCATCTTCTGCAGACTGAGGTTGAGCTTGAGCTTGGTCCTTAGCCTGACGTTTCTGTAGCAATACTGACATCGACGGTACAATTTTTTCCAGTGCAGATTTAATATCTTCTACGCTGTCGCCTTTTGTAGCGGTTTCAATATCAGCAAGTGCTTTTTCAATATCTGAAATCTCTGTGTCTGTCAATTCACTGCGGAACTCTTCAAGATCTTTCTTAACTTCGTGTACTTGTGCTTCGGCTGAGTTACGAGTATCGATGAGTTCACGTGCTTTCTTATCTGCTTCTGCATTAAGCTCTGCATCTTTGATCATTTGTTGAATCTCAGATTCACTTAAACCAGAATTAGATTTAATTGTAATTTTGTTTTCTTTACCAGTGTTCTTATCTTTGGCACTGATGTGCATAATGCCGTTGGCATCGATGTCAAAGGTAACTTCAATTTGTGGTTGTCCTCTACGTGCAGGAGCAATGCCGTCAAGTTTGAATTCACCTAGCAATTTATTATATTGTACTAGTTCACGTTCACCTTGGAAAACTTTGATATCTACTGCAGGCTGATTATCTTCAGCTGTAGAAAATACTTGTTGTCCCTTAGTTGGAATTGTGGTGTTCTTTTGAATAATCTTGGTAAACACACCGCCCATTGTTTCAATACCAAGTGACAGAGGAGTAACGTCTAGCAATAGAACGTCTTTACGATCGCCACCAAGAACAGCGCCTTGAATAGCAGCACCGACAGCAACTGCTTCGTCTGGGTTAACATCTTTACGTGGTGCTTTGCCAAATAACTTTTCTACTTCTTCTTGAACCTTAGGCATACGTGTCTGACCACCGACTAAGATAACTTCCTCAATATCTGAGGCACTTACACCTGCATCTTGCATAGCAGTACGGCACGGTGCTAATGAACGATTAATCAAATCTTCTACAAGTGCTTCTAGTTTAGCACGAGTAATTTTAATGTTCATATGCTTAGGACCATTAGCATCTGCTGTAATGTAAGGCAAGTTAACATCTGTGCTAGCAGAGCTAGACAGTTCAATCTTTGCTTTTTCAGCAGATTCTTTTAGACGTTGTAGAGCAAGCATATCTTTCTTTAGATCAACACCTTGTTCTTTCTTAAATTCATCAACCAAGTAATCCATAATACGTTGGTCAAAGTCTTCACCACCCAAGAAGGTGTCGCCGTTGGTGGACAACACTTCAATTTGTTTGTCACCGTCAACATCTGCAATTTCGATAATACTTACGTCAAATGTACCACCACCTAGGTCGTAGACTGCGATCTTGCGATCTTTCTTGTCTTGTTTGTCTACACCATATGCTAGTGCAGCCGCTGTTGGTTCGTTAATGATACGCAGTACTTCTAAACCTGCAATAGCACCAGCATCTTTTGTTGCCTGACGCTGACTGTCATTGAAATAAGCAGGAACTGTGATAACTGCTTGTGTAACAGGCTCGCCTAAATAATCTTCGGCAGTTTTCTTCATCTTACGAAGTACTTCTGCTGAAATTTGTGGAGGTGCTAATTCTTTGCCTTGTGCCTTAACCCACGCATCACCGTTTTTGGCTTCGTAGATTTCGTATGGCATTAGGTCAAGATCTTTTTGTACAGCCTGTTCTTTGAACTTACGTCCAATTAAACGCTTGGCTGCATAAACTGTATTTTTTGGGTTTGTAACTGCTTGACGCTTTGCTGAAGCGCCAACAATAATTTCGTCGGGTGTATAGGCAACAATACTAGGAGTAGTGCGAGCACCTTCTGAATTTTCAATAACTTTGGAAGTTCCGTTCTCGATAACAGCCACGCAAGAATTGGTGGTGCCGAGGTCAATACCGATGATCTTAGACATACATATCTCCTTATAAAGTAAGATCTAATTGAGCACTATGCTCTGTAACAAGCCCTGTGGTACTTGCTACAAATTTATTTATCTTTGATTAGCCAAAGGGCTAAAAAGTTTTCCGTCTAAACTAGATGCTGTGCGTAGAGCTTTGTATACGTTTTGTACGCCTACTGCTTGATTCCAAGCATCTTCTAAAGCGTGATGCTTTAATACAGGGGGACGGTTAGGGTTAATACCAATATCGAATAGGGTGCGAGTATCACGGACTTCCCAGAATTGCCAAGGAATAGCCTTGCCAATTTTACGGAAAATATGTTCCATAATAATAACATCAAAGCCAGCACCGTGACTCCAAATGCGTTTAGCACCCCAACAAAATTTATACAATTGATTCATTGCATCGTGAATATTAATTCTATTTTCGGGATCAAATGCTTCGTCTTGTGCGGCCTTAGATTGGCTTGCCCACCAATCTAGAGTGGCCTGACTAACTGTGCAACCTATACGATCGCAACTATCAACATCTACGCGAACGTAGAATTTTTCCATTGTAGGCTCGCTAAGTTCGTCTCCGAACGGATCAAACTTAACAGCACCAATAGTTAAGATAGTTGCACTAGGGAGGACGTCAAGCGTCTCCAAATCAATCATAATATCTGTATTCATAATACTATTATACTTTCTTTCATTATATAAGTCAAGTATTATTTTACAAATACATCATTAATTTGTCTATTAACCCTAATAAATGTTGTACATTTGGATAATTGTTTTAGACTAGGTGCGCCTACGTATGTACAGGTACTACGAATACCACCTAATAGATCTAAAACTGTATTTTCCACAGCACCTTTGTATGGAATTGTAACAGTACGTCCTTCACTGCTACGATATTCCGCTACACCTCCGTGGTGCTTTTCCATAGCGGTATCTGAACTCATACCATAGAATGTGACTTTGCCATCTTTGACTTCACCGCCACCCTCGTTGTGACCTGCCAGCATACCTCCTAGCATTACAAAGTCCGCACCAGCCCCGAAAGCCTTAGCAACATCGCCAGGGCAAACACATCCGCCGTCAGCAATAATATGTCCGCCAAGACCGTGAGCGGCATCGGCGCATTCAATGATAGCACTAAGTTGTGGGTAGCCCACACCAGTTTGAATACGAGTAGTACAAACGCTACCAGGGCCAATGCCCACTTTAACAATATCCGCACCACGTAAAATTAACTCCTGTGTCATATCTGCGGTAACAACGTTACCAGCAATAATAGTTGATTGAGGGAATGTTTCACGAACTCTAGAAACATAATCTCCAAATCTTTCTTGATATCCATTAGCCACATCAATACAGATAAAATGTATTTCTGGGTACTCTCGGATAATATTACTAAGGCGTTGAAAATCTTGGTCGCTGGTTCCTGTGCTAACAGCGAAATAATTTCCGCCAATGTCTTCTAGTGTTGTTTGAAAATATAAAGTATCAATATTTTTTACAAGACAAGTAAACATCCTATGTTGACATAGAGCGTGGGCCATTTGTAATGTCCCAACACCGTCCATATTACTGGCCATAATTGGAACACCAGTCCATTCAAATTTACTATGTTTGAATTTGTAACTACGAGATAAGTCGACAGATTTTCGACTTGATAATGTAGATCTTTTTGGGCGAATCAATACATCTTTGAAGTCGAGCTTAACTTCATCTTCGATACGCATATAAGGCCTTTCTTAGAATAATTTAGGTGGGAGTTGTTGTTCGCGAAGTTTCTTGGCCCAGCGGGCTTTGGCAGCACCTTTTTTACGTTTGCGTTCTGTTGTTGGTTTTTCGTAGAATTCTTTTTTGCGAAGAACATCAAGTGTTCCTGCTTCTTCTACTTTCTTTTTAAAACGTCTAAGAGCAGAATTAATGTTTTCATTTTCTTTTAATACTACTCCGGTACCCGATGCAATTCTATTAAATTTATTCATAATTTTTTGAGATTCTCTCCAGTAAAGTTGAAATATCTTCAACACTATATATAGCACGATCGTTAGCTAAATGTAAATCTTTTAGATTACCAAAATAATAAGATTGAGGTTGGGCCGCAGTCCATCCTATAATAATATCTGTACCGTTAGGAGGAACTTCTGCATTAAACAATATAATGTCGCATTTTGGTATTTTGTCTAATAACCAATCTACACGATTACCCATTTTCCAAACATAGTTAATAAGCGTGTGTGGAAGTTTAGATTCTAATAATGCTGTAGAAACTATTGAACTTTGTTCATCTGATAGTTCTACGTGTAAGATACGGATACCTTGTAATAGTATATCGTCTGGAGGTGTAACAATTAAAATTCTATCACTCATTTTTTAGCATCTTGAATACGTTGCCAAATTGTTCCTGCGCCTTGTTCGGCATTTTGTTGATAGCCTTCGATTGTTTTAGTTACTTGATGTCCGTCGACATTTTCCATATATGTTACAGGATTTATATAATCGCCTGGACGCTCATCTATTCCTGCGGTAAGGATCTTTTCTTTTGCCCATTCTTCAGCAGCAATAGCTTCAACAGTTTCTGGATTTTCTTCAGCCCATTTTTGTGCTTCTTGAGCATCTGCAATATAGTCTTCCCAAGGAAGTTTGCTGATAAGACCTCGTTCAAACAATCTACGTTGAATTTTTAGACTACTATCTGGATTATCTTTCTTCCAAGCTGTCATAGCTGCTTTTTCTATAGCTTGAACACTATTTAAAATTTCTTCTTCTTCTAGTTCATCTTCTTTTTCGGCAGCGGCTTCAGCTTCAGCAATCATTTCATTCCACTGATCTAGTGGTTTAATTTCGTTGAATTTAGGTTCTTCATCTTCAACTCTATAATCTTGTATGTTTGCGTGTTTTGGAAACGCCCATCCTACAGGGTGAGGATCTTTTCGAACTGGCTCTTGTTCTGCAATAGTATCTGTGCTAACTACATTAGATTCCTTTTCGGGGATGTCACTCTCCGTGGTTTCTAATTCTTTATCTTTTTCGTCACGAAACCATTGGAAACTATATTGACTTGATAATAAAAGAATAACTGCTAGAGGATCAAATACACCGACAATAATAATGATAACCCAACGAACAGCACGTTCTAGTAAATTATTATCGGGATTATCACCGTAGATTAATGCGGCAATGTATTTTATCGGACCAACCTCTGCTTCCACCTTACGTACTTCAGCGGCGATGGGTGCCCGTTCTTCACTAAGTTTAGCAATTGTTTTCTGTTCGGCTGCAATCTCAGAAAGTAATCGAGTGCGTTCCTTGGCCTGTCCTCTACGTAGCGCAACTGCCTTGTCCGCACCTTTTTCATCTTGACTTCGACCCATAACTTGGTCCACAGCCTCATCCATTTGTTTGAGTGCTTTGCGATTTGCATCTATATTGTCCTTTGCTACTTTAATTTTTTCATCGTAGATAGAAATCTTACTTAGAACATCCCCACTTACTAGACTTTGGTCACTGTGTGCTTTTGATAGGAATCCAAAGATACCCATCGAGGTAATTACCATTAAAATTGTAATGGCAATCATCAAGTATGTTTTAATAAAAAATGGTGCTCGTTTCCAATTTAATTTTAACCAAACTGTAGCAACAAGTTTGCTGATTTCAAGAGCAACACCCATAACAATAATGGGGATAACTGCGGCAGCGAAGATAGCTACTAGGCCTGCAACAGAATAATAAATGGCAACAGCGGATAATGATAATCCGCTGAAAAGGGCCAAAAAGGCCATAACTTTATCGCTGGTGTGTATTCTCATAGAAAAATATTTAGTTGTGCCAAGTCCATCTATTATCTGCTTCGTTTAAACAGGCAGTAGCTTTCATAGTCTTTTCGACGTTGTATGCAATGGCTTGAATATAAACTCTTCTACAATAACCTGCACCACTAGGCCAAGTTGCTGAAGATACGGCCATACCGCTGGCATTTTTCTTATACCAGCGAACAATTTCTCCATCATTTGAAAATAAAACTGCGTGTGTGATAGCTTGATTATATGCTAGTTTTTGTTCATCGTCAAGAGTTTTAAACCAACCAAATGATAGATCCACTAACCTGTTGGTCCATTCGCCAGACCTATAATTAAAAAATCTAGGATTTTCAATTTCGTTGGCGTAGACAGGATTACTGGCCGTGAGTATCAACAACTTCCCAACTACCATCAGGCAACTGACAACTGAGCGCACGGTATTGAACATCCTGTCCTCCTTTTTTCATCCATCCATAAAAATAACCACAGTTACTACCAATTCCTGCTCGAGCGATAGTAACTCTTTTTATTTGATCGTCGGTACACTCTACGGTAGTACGACTATCAACCTTCTCTCCATTCTTAGTCTGAATGGTCTGACTAGTATAGCAATACTGTGGTTTCTGTGCCTGAACTCTAGGTGCCGACGAACAACCTGATAACAATGTTATCAACACGAACAAAGCAATAATAATAGCCCACAAGTAATTTTTTACTGTGTAGGGATGCATTATCGACTCGCTGTCTTTTGTTCTTTGGCTTCGGCAATCAGCTGATCAAATACAGCCTTAGGCATTTTCAATTTAACAAAAGTATAGTGACGACCTTGCATAGTGAAATGTCCAACTTCGCGATTTAGATGCTCGCGAATAGTTGTATCTTTAACAACATAGGAAATCTTTGTGTAAGTAGATTTTTTGTCATTAACAAATTCAATCTTAGTTTCGCTGTTAACTTCGCTGTTAATACGTTTGGCAAAGTTATTCATAGCGATTGCATACATTTGTTCTTCTGCGGCTTGAGCGTGAAGCGATTCGCCTGCACCACAAGCATACGCATAATCCTTAGCGAACCAAAACCAGCCTTCTGTGCCAGCTTGAGCGCAATCAATATACCAACTAGGTTGAGCGTAAGTCTTACGTTCCTCAACTTCTTTCATCGACGAGCAACCTGTTGCAAGAACGGACGCTGCCAAAATGCCTGCTAAAACTGCCTTTTTCATATGTGCCTCTCTGTGAGTGATTTACGACAATACAAAGTATAACACCGCCCTTGGGCGGTGTCAATAGGTTGTTTACCAATTTACTTAAAGAAAATCAATGCCATCATAACAGCCTGGGCAATGAATCCTACTCCAATAGTTACTAGATTGAGCATATCTTTTTGGACAGCGGCCTTAATAAACAAAAGGCTAAGTCCGCTCCATACTAGCAATATTAAATCTACAGCTGGCATACGATCAGTAAGGCCAGCCATAACTGCTAACAGGCTAGGTATTGTAGCAGAGTGTAGAAGGACAATAGCCAACCAACCAAAAGTCTCTGCTGATACGTTTGAGATTTTTTCATTAATAGAGGTTTTAAATTTTTCAAGGTTAAACTCCGGTAGCGTGATCATATACTTTCACCTTTCTCTTTCTTTCCACGATAAAAAATGTGTTGTCCAATTTGCCCGATCTTTTCAAGCGGCCATTTTGGATTAACGTAGGCAGCGTGATAATAAAGAGCATCTTTCATTACATCTAATCTAAAATTTTCTAAAAGAACCTTTTTAGCTACAGCATAACTTTCTGCATAGGCTTCTTTGTTCATCGGTTTTGTTTTTGCGGCTGAGTCGCAGGCCCATGAGAATTGGCATACAACTTTTTCCATAATTACATTTTTTTGATAAACAACTCCGCAGACATCGTTACCGAATGTTCCCTTGGCTACTCTATTCATTGTAACCTGCGCAACCGCAACTTTACCTTCGAAGGGCTCATAACCTGCTTCACGATAAATGTTTTGGGCTAAACATTGTAATTGTTGTTCACGAACTTTGATAGACATTACGTCTTGTGACGAGTAAGCCTGAGCTTCTCTAAGCATAGTGAATTTCTTTTGTGTAATATTTTGAACCAAAAGAAATACTACTAAAAACCCTAGAAATAGGGATACTAATCTAAATGACTTTTCCATAAGTCCTCCTTTCACTTGGTGTTGTATTACTACAACATTACATTAAGGGAGTTAACTTCACGAGGCTCAATAAAAGAACCCTGACATACGTGTAGTTGTCTCCATTGGACGCATAGTCTCATAACCTATGTGCCTTTGGAGCCTTGACCGCCCGAATCTCACGGGTTTCTCATTTGGCCAAGACTCGCGGAACCTTTTCAGCTTGTGACATACTTCGGTTCTACTATCTTAGTTTCTTTGCGAAACGTATAATATATAGTTCATTTTTTGGATATCGGTAACAAAACAGGTTATTTTTGACAATTTTTAGCAACTTGTTTGCAAATTCCAACAAATTCCTCGTCTGAAAGATCTCTCTTAATGCAATTAACCTTCCACGTAACGAGTTGTATATTACCTTTAATATAACCTTTTGAACTATCAATCCTATCTATGGTACAGCTATTTGGATTACACCATTTGCCTCCCCAATTTGTCCCGCCTCTAACAAATTCTAGATCAACTCCAGTGAAGGCACATTTCCAATTTTGAGATTCACCCACTTTATATACTTCATCTAAAGTAATCTTAATCTCTTGAGAATGTTCTCCTCTATTTGAAGCCCTAGACAAATTTTGCCTTAGGAATTTTAATCTACCACTTACAGTCAGCCAATTGTCCATTCTAGCCTGAGCTTCAAGCGGCCAGCGTTTTGTATTTTTTCGATCCCAACCCCAATCTGCATCCTGTCTTTCAGATGTAGATAGTGAGTCAAAAACTTCTCTGTAAATTTTTGATTCGTAAATTCTTTGTACGGTCATCGGCGCATCCTTGATATATCAACTGCTTCTTCGTCTGAAAAAATGGGGACAGCATTAGATTTATGCATAGTACCAATACCTTTGATAGCAGTACCTGTATAAACCTTATCTGGCGCTTTCAGACAAGGCGCCATATTAGTAGGATCTAAACTAGGAATTTTTGGACCTGTATCTCGAATGAATGGTTTATTCACTACTGGATTCATTACAGGAGCGGATAGACCTCGATCACGTTTTTTATTATCAGCATCAATAGCCCATTTTTTCTGCAGGGCTTTCCAGGATTCGTCCAACTCTCTAGCCTTTCTTGCGTGTTCAGCCGAAGCAAATTTCTTTTTACCTTTTTTCTTGCCTGTGGTTGACAGCCACGGACCTTCCAAGTGCATACTCAAAATCGTTCTCCTACAAATTTACTATAAGAATAGTATAACTTCATTGTTAGTGATTGTCAAGATCCAAAATAAGGATCGTTTTTTAACCAATCGTAGTAGATTTGAAATCCTTCTTCTACAGATACTTTCGGATCAAATCCAAAATCTCTACGAGCAGCGTCAATGTTTAGTGCTCCACGACTAGGGAAATCTGCATCTTTTTCGCCTACAATGATTTCTCCTTTGCCTGCTACTTTTACAGCTAGATTTGCGGCGTCGAGTAAACTATGACTGTGTGACTTTGTTATATTGTAGGTTTTGTTGTCGGTATTGTCTGAGAGGGCAGCGGCAACAATTCCGTCGGCGGCATCGTCAACGAAGGTGAAGTCCAGGGTTTCTCCGGCTCCGTTAACTTTAAGAGGATGGCCACGCATAGCGTTGAGGATAAATTTGCTGATGACGCGGTCTTCCACGTCGAGTGGACCATATACAGCAGAGGGGCGTATAATAGTATAAGCAATATTAGTACGACGAGCATAATCTTTGATAAGCCACTCGCCGGCAAGTTTGAGGATTCCATATTGTCCTTGTGGTTTACAGTCATAATCTTCCTTTACATCATCTTTGAAGTCGCCGTATACCATAGACGAACTAGTATATACAAACTTTCTTGTTTCATATCTATTTGCCATTTCAAGCAAATTAATTAATCCTTCGCTCATTACACGACTACCTTGAGAAGGATTAGCGTTTACTACCTTTTGTCTAGGAAAACTAGCAAGGTGAATAACAATCTCTGGTTGCTCAATATTAAAAACATAATCCATTTCGTTTAGATTGGAAATATCTTTAATGTATAGTCCGCTTAGATCTAAATCGTTAGATCGTTTGTCAATTAGATGATCTAATTGTTCTTGCGGAATGATGCCATAGGTTGTTTTATTATCTACAATAGAAACAATATGCCCTTGTGATTGCAATCGTTTTACTACGTTATGCCCGATGAGGCCGAGGCCGCCTGTTACTAATATATTCATAACAGTAATTATACAGGACTAGATAATTAAGTCAAGAAAAAGCCCACCGAAGTGGGCTGTTTAATTATCTAACAAAGATAAAACCCTGTCTAGGATATCTACCAGTTGGGTTCCATCCAAAACCACCAGACTTGATGTTTCTATCTTGGGTAGTTGGGTTTGCGTAGTTATTTGTATACACACCAAAACCAATTGCGGAATCGTTTGAGGCATCGTCTGCTTCATTATTCATTGTAATACCAAAACGCATACCAACACCGCTGAAAGTATCTCTAGAATTAATTCTTATTCTATTTGAGTTTGGCTGATTGTCCCAAGTGGTTGAAGGCACACCTCCGGTATTAATTATCCAATTAAGCATAGTTGTTCTTGAAAGAACTGAATCTAAATTAACTTCAGTGCCTGTGAATAATGTTTTTGCTGTTCTAGCTGTTAGTGCAACAGAAACATAATTAGTTGGAGTTCCCATTCCAAATAAGAAACCTTGAGTTGTTAAGTGGCTCCAGTATAATTGATTTACTGCATCAGTATCTGAAAGGTCTGTAGTACTGCCAACTTCTTTTGTTCCTGACCAATATGGTCCAAAATAATCCCAAGATGTTCCGTCAACGTTTGAACTAATCTTGCCTGCTAGCATATAACCACCAAGGCTCATCAAACAGTATGTTTGGAATGGGCCGTTTCCGATATCAATCCAATAGTTTCCATTTGTTGATGTTCCTGTTAATGTTCTAATATGTTCTGCACTAACTGCCGCACGAGCTGCTGTCGAACCGTCGGCCCAGCGTTTCTTAATATAAATTGTTCTAGTTGAAGACCCAAAATTGCTGTCTGTTGCATTAATTGTTAATGTGTTATTAGCATCGGCAATACCAGGAGTGTATCCTGTACCAGCCATTGTTCCGGTTACCACACCAGTAGAACTTAAACTAAGACCAGTTGGCATAGATCCTGAGATGATAGAAACGTTTTTAGTTCCAGTTCCGCCAATTGGTAATGTATAATTGTAGGTTCTTCCTGTTGAAAAAGTATAGGTATCAGTTGGCCATAGGTTTAATGCAATAGGGCTGGTAGTTATTTGATCGCCTTGAGTAACTCCCCAGGCAACCGCAGAAACTGAGTTATTATCTGATACTACAACAAGGAATTTTCCAGGAGACACTTGATATCGTTTTTCGACAGAGCTAGTTGGGCTAATTGTGAAATTGTAAAGTACCCATTCTGCGTCTGTTGGGCTGTATTGATCTGCGCATACAGCAATTTTAACAGTTACATCAACATCGCCTCTGTTACAGATGTTTACAGAAACAATAGTAGCAACGTTGTTGTCGCAGTAATATATGGCTTGTGGAACATTAGTCGTTAAATCCGACGATCCTAGAACACTTCCTGGCATTATAAACTCCCTTTATCTTTGTATTTATTCCAGGAAAACATTAAAAAGCCCACTAAAGAGTGGGCTTGTATTAAATTAACGGTTCATTACATACATTGTAACTTCAAAACCGTAGCGCATTTCAACTGCTTCTGGTTTAGTCCACATAATGTTTCTCCTTTATAAAAACATACTGCATTAGTATGTATCGTTAGTATAAGACAAAAACACCACAAAAACCATACGTAAAATCATTAAAATGATATTGCATAAATACGTGTGTGGGGAGTAGTCCGCTCTTTTTAAGAGTTCTATACATCGTCATTTCGGTTTTACAACCCGGTGCATAGAGAGAATGGGTCTCGGACAAGACCATAATATCGAGTATATTATGGATCTAAACATCTTCTCTTATTGTATTTCCATAACATACTCTTTTAAGGAGTTGTAAAATGGAATTATTTACATTACAAGCCCTATGGGCATTTCTCGCTATCATTTTGATAGACATTGTATTAGCCGGTGATAACGCTCTTGTTATTGGGATGGCGGCTAACAAATTACCAGACCACTTACGCAAGAAGGCAATCTTCTGGGGTACTTTTGGTGCTATTGCTATACGTTTTGTATCAGTGGCGGCATTAACCTACTTGCTGATGATCCCAGGCTTACGTGCTATTGGTGCTGCCGCACTGATATGGATTGGTTGGAAGTTGGTGTTCAATCACGACGAACACAACATCGAAGCCAAGGACACCTTCTGGGGTGCAATTGGTACTATCGTAGTCGCTGATGCTGTTATGGGCATAGATAATGCCTTAGGCATTGCCGCAGCCGCTAATGGTAGTTTTGTTTTAGTCGCCGCTGGATTGTTGATCAGTGTGCCAATTATCCTGTTTGGTGCTACTATGGTCAGCAAGATACTACAACGTTGGCCCGACACAGTATTTGCAGGTTCGTTTGTATTGTTTGCTGTGGCAATGCTAATGCTAATGAAAGAACCATTGATGGCTAGCTGGTGGGCAGGGTTAGAACCTATTGTGGCTAAACCTTTACCTTGGTTGGCTGCATTTGTTATCACTGCTGTTCAGTATAACAAGGCTAGATTACATTTGCACAAAAAGTATTTGTTCAAATCATAAAAAAGCCCCGGAAGGGGCTTTTTTATTACAGTAAAATTTTAACTGTTTAAAACTTTGGCAACCGAGTTCATTACTGCGGCAATACGTCCAATGTCACGAAGCTGTTCTACAGTGTAGCCTTCCTTCTTGAGTGTGTCGTAGTGTGCTTTTACGCAGGTTAATCTTTATCTTTCAATCTTTCCCACGAGGCATTAGCAGTATCTTGATTTTTCTTAGCATACTTAGGATCAGTGTCTGCTTGCTTAGAAGTCACTCTATCTACTGCTCGTTTATGAACCTTTGCCAACTGTTTTTGACCTTTGTTAGTATCGCCGTATTCTTCTAAAGAGCCTTCCGCCACACCTTGCTGGGCGGTTTCTATTAAGTTAATGTAATCTCTAAGTGTTTTCATAATGTAGTATTTATTCCTTGTTCTTACAGTTATCGCCGTGCCAACGATTAAACATTCCGGAACTAACCGTTTTGCTACAATGCGGGCAGACTTTTTTGATTTGGCTTGGATGTGTTCCGTTAGCCAGTTGATTCTTTACAGATTTGCCGCCCAAAAAGTTATGGGTTCCTTCCGCTACTCGTTTCTCATTAGTTTGGCGAGAAACTGCTCCGCCCAAAAACGGATGTGTTCCGTTCTTGACTTTTTCTAACTCTTTTTTACGGGCCCAATCTTTATCCAAAAATGTATGGTTGCCTTCGGCTATTCGCTTTAAGTTTCTTTTACTTGCCTTTTCACTATCTTGCCAGTGATGATTGCCTGCTTCGACTAATCTGTCTTGTGCTTGCTTTTGTATCTTGCCACCAAGAAAGTTATGGGTTCCATTCTCAACTGCTTTGAGTGCTCCTAATCTTGATAGATTAGACTTCTCTTCTGGTGTAATATCTAGTGCTCCGGAAATCAACAAACAAGCATACCAGTCTCCTTGACTGTAGTGTATGTCGTAGTGTTCCTGGATAGTGACTGCTTTAAGATTTAGAGGATTATTATTAGAGTGATCCCCATCGATGTGATGGATTTCAAAAGATCGTCCATCAGCATCAACGGGGATTTCACCGTAGTGCTGTTTGTATATTTTTCTATAAGATCGGTCTCTCATAGAAATATTTATCAACTATTCAGCACCTTTGCTACACTATTCATTACTGCCGCTATTCTGCCGATGTCTCTCAACTGCTCAACAGTATAACCCATAGTTTTCAAACCATCGTAATGGGCTTTTACGCAAAACTCGCATTTGCCCACAATACTAGCAGCCAAACTAAATGCTTCAAAGTTTGCCTTGGTAGTTCCACCGTGGCTAGCAATCGCATTCATACGTAACTGAGCTGGCAATCCCTTTAGCTGTTCATCATCTGCCATTTCAACATATGGATACCATACATTGTTCTGTGCCATAATGCTTGCGGCTGTCATTGCTGCTTCGCCGTGTACTGGAGCATCTGCTAATAGAATACTTAGAACCTTGCCGTTGCCTGTTGCGGCTAATGCAGCTACAGCACAACCTATTGCAATGTCCGGATCTAATGTACTGCGAAGTAGAACAGCATCTAGGTTTAGTTTTGTATCTTTAGCGTACTCTGGAAGTGCGCCTTTAATTGTTTCGTTGAAGTTCATTTTGTTTTCTCCGCTAGTTCTTTATAACCTGCCCAACTAGGATGTATTGCATCAGCTTGCAATCGTTCTGTTTTAATAATTGTATCTCCCCAATTACGAGCAATAATTTCTACAATCTCGTTTACATCAGGTTTACAGAATTTATTATTACAGGGAGGAAGTATCCAATATACACGATCTGCTTGTACTCGTTCTCTCATTGATTCTAATTCTTTAAAGGTATGCACACCTTTATGATCATTAGTACCAAGACTGATAATAACAGATTTTGCTGCTAGATTCTTATCCGCAAATTTACGATTCCATTGCCAAGTGTTATATCCGCCAATGCTGTAACTAATACATTCTTTACGAACATTGGCGGTACCCACCGCAATACTATCTCCTAGTATTAGGCAGTCTAACATTACAATGTCTCGCCGCCAACTGTACGGTTGCAAGCGCACAATTCACCTGTTTGCAATGCATCCAATACACGAAGTGTTTCTTCTGGGCTACGGCCGACGTTCAAGTTGTTGACAGTAACGTGTTGGATAACGTTGTCTGGATCAACGATGAATGTTGCACGAAGTGCGGCACCTGCTGGAGCATAGAATACACCTAGTTGTTCAATCAAGCTCAACTCGCCACGCTGTGTGTCTGCAAACTGAGTGTGTGTGATCTTAGCAAGATCGGGGTGAGCTTTTTGCCAAGCAAGTTTACAGAACTCGTTGTCTGTTGAACCTGTTAGTAGAACAGCATCACGATCCTTGAAATCACCTGCCAACTTATCATAGGCAACGATTTCAGTTGGACATACGAATGTAAAGTCCTTTGGATAGTAAACGATTACTTTCCACTTGCCAGCGAAGCTTTCGTCTGTAATAGTAAAGAAATCATCCTTACCTGGATTAACACCTGTTACGGCAAACTTTTCAATTTTATCACCAACTGTTTTCATTTCATTCTCCTTGTGTGTGTTGAAAACTATATAGGACCCTTTGTCCTGTACAACTATTATACATTTAATTATCCTATTAATCTAGCATTTTAATAGGTTTTTTTACAATATTTTTTAATAACGTTAATAGGAAAAATCAATAACGTTTTGAAAAATAGAAAGGACCCTAAGGTCCTTTCAATAAGGCTCTAATTGAAATTAGAAACGATGGATCAAACCAACTTTGGTGATGTTCTGATCACTGTCACCACGCTGACGATCATAGCCAATATAAATGGTGTCATTCTTAGTTACATCGTAACCAAGTTTGGCACGCCAAGTACGGGTTGTATCGTTTTGACTGTTGCTAAACGCATCCTGGAAGCGATAGCCTAGGCTAACACCAACAGCACCTTGTTTAACAGCAACACCTGGTTCAACAGAATAGTAGCTGAATCCACTTGCGCCGCTAACTTGCTTTTCGCCGACTGCTACACGAGCATATGGTGATACAAGGCCAACACTAGTGGATGCTGTTAGACCAGCTTCATAACGTGTTGCTAAAGCATCTGTACCATCTGTTCGATAGTTTTTAACAACAATATCACCTGCAAAGTTGTTGTTAATAGATTCTTTAATGCCTAACTCGTAGACACGTTGACTTGCTGTGCCGTTAGTACCATTTGCATCCTGACTTTCTAAACGAACTTCGGCTGCTGATACCATACCTGCTACTGTTGCCAAAACTGCGGCAATAACTAACTTCTTCATAAAATCTCCTTATGTGTAATCGTGTGTCTAACTTTATGTAGATAATGTGAATAACACTACGATGAAGTTTAATCAGTGTTAACACTGATTGTTAACTATATATGCTTTTAGATCAGTTGTCAAGAAAAAAGGCTACCGAAGTAGCCTTTACTATTTTCTGTTTCGAGGTATAGCTACCCAAAGCCTTAAGCGGCTAATGCGAAACGTGTATCGTTTGCGTTTACTTTTTTTGCTTCTTCGGCCGAGTTCCCCCAACCCTACGGGTTTCACATTCCCGAGCTGTCCACTTCGTTACTCATCACCCTGTCGAAACCATGACTGGCCCATTAGGGAGAACACTAGTATGACGTCTGCTACGCCGCGGCCGAAGCCCTTAGTAACGGTTCTCTAATGCTCTCTCTGGTGGACCAGGCGGGAGTCGAACCCGCGTCCAGAATACCTTTCTCTCTGCTTCATACAGCAATAACTTATATTTAACACTCATTCTTCATAAATGTCAATATCTTCATCTTCCCAAATTGTACCTTTTTTATCATAGGCTTGATAATAAGCTTCGTTTGGTTTGAGTATGCGCCAACCCTGATACTTGAGTCCTGCTAAGGTAGCTTCTTCTTTCTTTAGTAGATCGCAGATAATAAACGATGAGCCGCAGGCTCCTTCTACATTCTTAAATGGACTGTGTTTAAACTCGTTATTACTCAGAGCCTTGTGCATAGCACCACCCCAGTTAAAAATGATGCGAGTGATACCCAACTTTTGGTTGCGTAAACGAATCTTATCTATAAGTGAAAGAGTTGATAATGTAGCTTCGTTCTGTTCATTGATTGTTAACAAACATTCTTTGAACTTAAGGCTACCTTTAGTATGGCTGTTGTCAGGAGTTTCTTTGGTACTCCAAGCCATTTGTGCGTCAACGTGATTGACATAAAATGTTTCACCGTGTGTTTTAAGGACCCACATCGGAACGGTCTCATCTTCTAAGTGTTTTTTATTAAAATGGAACACTACATCCTTACAAGCATATTCAATCTATTGCATTTTATTTTCCTTTAAAAATGATAGTTTTTTTGTGTCAGGAAACTATCAAACCCCGTGAGCGCAGCCCATCCTGTTTTCGC
>Ga0255176_1000134_pt1 | contig 51606 bp, 43 predicted proteins | sample Atl_Atlam_RepA_8_2_FD_183622 | JGI IMG/M metagenome (GOLD analysis project Ga0255176, IMG submission 183622) | Freshwater microbial communities from Altamaha River, Georgia, United States - Atl_Atlam_RepA_8d | ecosystem: Environmental > Aquatic > Freshwater > River | place: USA: Georgia... | reverse complement strand
AATATGAGGTCTTAAAAATGGCTTATATGAAATCTTTTCATTAATCTTGGTCTTAATAAAAAATTTTTCTTGAATCTGATTTTCTATCTCAGATTTATATTGATCAAGATTAATAAAAAATGGGAGAAAAAAAATAATTAAAAAAATAACAGCGAACGCGACCATCGATCTGCTATAGATTTTATGATGAAAAAAAGACTTTAAAGTATTTAATAACTTTAAAGTCTTTAATTGCCTAAGAATCATTTAATTTTTGTTATATTATGTTAACAACTTGATCTATTTGATTTTATGAATTCCACTATCCAAAATTACTTATTAAACCTTAATAATCAACAAAAAGAAGCTGTCATTCATACTGACGGTCCATTGTTAATTTTGGCTGGCGCAGGCTCTGGAAAAACCAAAGTTCTAACGACGCGTGTCGTTCATCTCATAGAAACTAAAAAATGTTGGGCTAATCAAATTCTATGTGTAACTTTTACTAATAAAGCTGCGAATGAAATGAGAGAGAGAATACTGAAGTTTCTTAGCACTCAATCGTCTTCTCTGCCTTGGCTTGGAACTTTTCACTCTATTAGCAATAAAATTTTAAGACGTCATGCAGAGGCCGTTGGTCTGAAGTCTAATTTTACAATTTTAGATACTCTTGATCAGTTGAGACTAATAAAGAATATAATTGAGTCAGAAAACATTGATATTAAAAAAATTCCACCGAAGTTAGTTGCTGTATTTATTGATGATTGGAAAAATAAAGGTCTTATTCCAAGTGAAGTTAAAATTAATAATGAAAACTACATTAAAGATATAGCATTAAAAATATATAGAATTTATCAGCAAAGATTGAAGGTCATGAATTGTGTAGATTTTGGAGATCTAATCTTGCATTGCGTCACAATTTTTAAAACAATGCCGGAAATTCTAGAATTATACCATAATAATTTTAAATATATTCTTGTAGATGAGTATCAAGACACAAACTTTATTCAAAATATTTGGTTAAATTTATTATCTAAAAAAAATAATAATTTATGCTGCGTTGGAGATGATGATCAATCTATCTATAGTTGGCGCGGTGCTGAAGTTAAAAATATTTTAAATTTTGACAAACTAAATGCTAATACAAAAGTTATTAAACTAGAACAAAACTATAGATCGACACAAAATATTTTAGATACAGCGTCTTCTTTAATCTCTAATAATGAAGACAGGCTAGGTAAGAAACTATGGTCTGAGAATTCTAAAGGAGATCTGATCGAAGTTAACTGTTACAATAATGGATATGATGAAGCAGTAGCAATTGCGGATGAAATTGAAAAAAATTTATCAAATCACAACTCACTTAATCAAATATCAATATTAGTTAGAGCTGCTTTTCAAACAAGAGAGTTTGAAGACCGATTTATAAAAATTAATTTACCTTATAGAGTTATTGGAGGATTAAAATTTTATGATCGCGCTGAAATTAAGGATGCTATTTGCTATATTAGAATTATTTATCAAGAAAATGATGATCTAGCCTTTGAGAGAATTATTAATACTCCAAAACGTTCTATTGGGGATGCTACTCTTAAAGAAATTCATAAAATTTCTAAACAGAAAAATATTAATTTAGAACAAGCATCGCTTGTGTACTGTGAACAAGAAAATCCAAATGGAAAAACAATTTTAAGTCTAAAAAAAATTATTACTGATATTCAACTATGGAGAAAATTATCAAAAGAAATATCACATTATGAACTAACAGAAAGAGTTCTGGATGAATCTGGCTACACTCAAATGCTTATGAATGAAAAGACACCAGAAGCCGATAGTAAATTAGAAAACTTAAAAGAATTAGTATTATCAATGAAAAACTATAGTAATCTTCAAGATTTTCTCGAAAATATTTCCCTGCAAACTTCTATAGATGAAGATTGGAATGGTGAAAAAATAAATTTAATGACTATGCATGCCGCTAAAGGACTTGAGTTTGATGTGGTTTTTTTACCTGGTTGGGAAGAAGGATTGTTTCCTCATCAAAAATCAATTGATGAAAAAGGACATCAAGCGATTGAGGAAGAGAGAAGACTTGCTTACGTTGCAATTACTAGAGCCAAAAAGAAATTATTTATATCTTTTGTAAATAATAGAAGAATTTATGGAGGCAAAAGAGACAGGGACATAGACTGGATGCCAACACTTCCTTCCCGTTTTATTGAAGAACTTCCAAAAGATAATATTAATATGAAAAATAATTTTTCAGAGTACCAGAAAAATGACTTTGATTTTAACCAGGAAATTGACTATGACAAACCCTCAAGAAGTCCTGGTTGGGAAAGATTAAAACAAGCAAAAAAGAATAAGACTAATTTTAATAAAATTAGCTACAACAATAATAATACAATTTTTAAAGTTGGCGAAAGTGTAATCCATGAGGATTTTGGAAATGGAAAAATAATTCACATTGAAGATAACAAAGTTATTATTAATTTTAAAAAATATGGCGAAAAAAAAATAATTGATAAATTTATAAAAAAAAATAATGAACAAAATTAATCAATTAAAAAATATTTTGCACAAAGAAAACTGCGATGCTTATTTAATACCGAAAAATGATGAATATTTTGGAGAGTATGTCTCTGAAAATAAAGATAGATTAAAATTTATAACTGGATTTACTGGCTCAACGGCACTTGCATTAATATTTAAAAATAAATCTTATTTATTTGTAGATGGTCGTTATACCTTACAAGCAAAAACTGAAGTAAATAAAGATTTTAAGATTTGTGAAGTTCCTAAGATAAAACCGGAACAAATTCTTAAGAGAATAAATAAAAAAATTACTATAGGATTTGATCCAAAACTTTTTACTTCAAATTTTTTAAAAAATATAGTCACTAATAATTTAATTAATCTAAAAGCTGTAAATAATAATTTAATTGATAAAATATGGAAAAATAAATCTAAAATTAAAAATAATAAATTTTATCTTTTAGAGAAAAAATATCATGGCGAAAATTATTTATACAAAGTCAATAAAGTAAGAAAAATTCTTAAATCAAAAAATATTCATTATTTAATTTGCACTGCAGTAGAAAATATTGCTTGGTTATTGAATATTAGAGGATCTGATTCCATGTCTAGTCCACTTACGTATGGTAAAATTATATTTAATAAAAATGGAAAAATATTATTTTTTACAAACACAAGTAAACTCACGCCTCAGATTAAAAAATTTTTCAAAAAAAATATAATTTTTATTAAAGAAAAACTTTTTGTTAATCACTTAAGAAAAATTAAAGGATCAAGAATTTTAATAGATAAAAAAACATGCTGTTTTTATTACGAAAAGAATATTCACTCTTCGAATAAAATTATCAATCTTGATGATCCTATTTACCTTTTAAAAGCTATTAAAAACAAAACCGAAATCAATAATACAAAAATTGCGCATTTATTTGATGGGATTGCTTTAACTAAATTTATTTTTTGGTTAAAAAATAACTATAAAAGAAAAAAAATAACTGAAATATCTGCCCAGAATCAGTTAGAAAATTTCAAAAAAAAACAAAAAGAATATTTATATCCAAGCTTTAATACAATTTCAGCATTTGGCGCAAATGGAGCCATCGTTCATTACAGAGCAAATAATAAAAGTAACAAGCAAATCAAAGGTGATAATTTATATCTTTTAGATTCTGGTAGTCAGTATTTTTACGGAACAACTGACGTAACTCGAACAATAGCTATTGGCAAAATATCTAATTTTCAAAAAAAAATTTACACAAGTGTTCTTAAAGCGCATATTGCAGTTGTTTTATATAAATTAAAAAAAACTACACTTGGAAAACACATAGATAAAGTTGCAAGAACGACTTTATTAAAATCTGGCTATACCTATTCGCATGGAACAGGTCATGGGGTTGGTTATTTCTTAAATGTACATGAAGGGCCTCAAGGGTTATCTCCTTTTAATAATCATAAGATTTTGCCGGGTATGCTCTTATCAAATGAACCGGGATTTTATAAAAAAAACGATTTTGGAATAAGAATTGAAAATTTAATTTATTGTAAAAAAATCAATAATAATTATTTAAAATTTATAGATCTAACAATGGTCCCAATTGATAAAGAATGCATTAATAAGAAACTTTTAAATAAAAATGAAATAAATTGGATTAATAACTATCATCAAAGGATTTTTTACATTTTGAAACCCTTTATGAATAAATTTGAACTTAGAATTCTAACTAAAGCCTGTTCAGTTATTGTTTGATAACTTTAACCACTCTTTTTCTTCTATAATCTTTACACCTAATTCTCTGGCTTTATCCACTTTATTCTTTGTTGGTTTAGATAAACCAATAACTAAATAATCCAATTTTTTAGTAACTGAGCTTAATATTTTTGCTCCTAAGGTTTCTGCTAAAGACTTTGCTTCAGATCTACTCATAGTAGAAAATCCTCCTGTAAACATAATATTTTTTCCTGAAAAAAAACTATCTATTTTCTTTTCTATATAATCTTGAATATTTAAAATCTTACTTAACTGCTCAACAACTTTATTATTTTTTTTATCTTTAAAAAAATGAACTAGAGATTCAACTTGAGTTTCTCCAATTCCATCAATTTCATCTAAATTATTAATTTCATTCATTAAAAGATCTGAATTACAAAGTTTCATAAAATTTTTTATTGAAATAAAATAACGAGATAAGTTTTTAGCATTTTCCTGACCAATATGACGTATGCCAAGACTGTATATAAATTTGGCAAGACTTATGTTTTTACATTTATCAATTGCTGTCTTTAAATTACTAACTGATAGCTCTCCCCAACCATCTAATTTTTCTATTTTTTTATAATCAAGATTAAAAATATCTTGTGGTAAACGAATAAAATTTAAAGACCAAAAATCCTCTACAATTTTTTTTCCAAAACCATCAATATTGAGCGCTTCTTTTGAAACAAAATGCTTAATTTTTTCTCTTGCCATAAATTCACAATTAAATCCTGTGTCTGTACATCTTTTAACTGCATCCAATTTTTTTGAAATTTCGTTGTAATCCTTAATTGCAGGTCGCCCGCAAAGACATTTATCTGGAAATGTATATTTTTTACTATTTTTATCTCTTTTAGATTTAATAACCTCAACAACTTGGGGGATGACATCACCTGCTCTTTGAATGATAACAGTATCGTTTAGCCTAATATCTTTTCTTATAATTTCATCTTCATTATGTAACGTTGCATTTGAAACCATAACGCCACCCACATTAACTGGATCCAATTTTGCAACTGGCGTTAACGCTCCAGTTCTTCCAACTTGGATTTCAATTTTACGAATAACAGTTGTAGCTTTTTCAGATGAGAATTTATGAGCAATGGCCCATCTTGGCGATGATGATAAACTCCCAAGTCTTTTTTGTAAGGTTAAATCGTTAACTTTATAAACAATACCATCAATATCATAATCTAATGAAGACCTAATTTCTTCAATATGAAGATAGCCCTTAATTAATTCATCTACTGAACTAAAAGTTCTTGTAAGTGGATTTACTTTAAAACCAATTTTCTTACAAAAATTTAAAAAATTTACATGTGTTTTAAATCTTTTTTCATCAATATCACCGATACTATGGGCAAAAAACTTTAATGGTATTAAAGCTGTTTTTTTGGAATCTTTTTGTCTTAAAGATCCACCTGCTGCATTTCTTGGATTTGCAAAATCATTTTTTATTTTTTCAAAATCTTTTTTTCCAATATAAACTTCGCCTCTAATCTCAAATTCTTTATCTATGTTTTCACCATGAAGAACTTTCGGAATATCCTTAATGGTTAATAAATTTTCTGTTATATCTTCACCATATTCACCATCTCCTCTTGAAAGTCCTCTAATAATCTTATTATTTTTATAAATTAAAGACGCAGAAATACCATCGATCTTGGGTTCTGCTGTTAATTCTACAGGAGCATCTTTTTCAAGATTTAGGTAATTTCTAATCTTTTTTAAAAAATCCCCTACATCATCTTTTGTAAAAGCATTATCTAGGGATAACATTGGTACAAGATGTTTAACTTTAGAAAATTTTTCTGAAGGTGCATAACCTACTTTTTTAGTTGGAGAATCTTTAACTGCAATATCAGGATTTTTTTTTTCAAATTCTAAAATATCTTTTTTAATTTTGTCATATTCAGCATCTGAAACTAATGGTTTGTCATTATGATAATAGGCTTTATTAAGTTTTTGAATTAAAGTGATTTTCTCTTTGTACTCCTTTAAAGATAAAGACTTCATTAAAAATTAATTAAGTATTTTTTTAAAACTATCTAAAAGAGATTTATCTTTTTTAGGTAAGGCTGTTTGATTTGTTGAAACCAATAAATAACTTTTTTTATACCACTCACTAGAATTAAAATTATAACCTAAAATTGCTGCAGCTTTACTAGCATCTTCTTCCAGTCCTAATTTATGATAAATCTCAACAAGTCGATATAGGGCTTCTTCGATATAAATCGTAGTTTGATATTTATCTACAATTGTTTTTAATCTGTTAATCGCTGCCGCCCATTTTTGCTTATTCATATAATATCTTGCAACATACATTTCTTTTCCAGCCATTAAATCGTTTAAAAGATCTAATTTATATTTTGCATCATCTGCATACTCAGTATTTGGATAATTAGTTATTAATGATTTAAACTGATTTATCGCTTTAACAGTTTTTTCTTGATCTTTAGAAAACTCACTTACCTCTTCGAAATAACAAACGCCCTTTAAATACTCTACATAAACTCTTTCAGGATTATTTGGATAAAATTTTACATAACGTTCAAGTACAGAAAGTGTATCCACACAACGATTTGCCTCATAATAAACGTATGCCATCATTAATAAGGATTTTGGAGCCCACTCTGTATAAGAATAGTCTTTTTCAACCATCTTAAACTTCTCAATTGCACCTTCAGCTTTACCTTCATTAAAATCATCCATCGCGTATCCCCACAATTTAGGTAGACTAACTTTTTCCTTTGGTGGCGCAACCAAAGGCTTATCATCTGAAGAAGAGCAACTTAGAAGAAGTAAAAAAATGAAAAAAATATTGAAAATCGGTTTTAGTTTAAACATTAAAATTAAAAGTTTTTATTATTTCTTTTAATTAAGTTTTACCACTAAAATTATAAATTCACTACAAGTTGATTAGGCGAGTAAGAACTAACAGAAGAGAAATTTTTTGTTTTTTGTGTTGCTAATTTCCATGCGTTTTTATTTTTTATTAAGGCCTCTAATAATTTTCGTGTCATGTCATGACCACCCTGATAGCAATTGACTTTTCCAATAAGCGAATGACCTGCTAAATATAAATCACCTATGCAGTCTAAAATTTTATGTCTTACAAACTCATCTTTATGTCTCAAACCATCTTGATTTAAAACTTTATCTTCAGAGACAACAATTGCATTTTCTAAAGAACCTCCTTTTGCAAGTCCCATCTTAAATATATTTTCAAGATCTTTTTGTAAACAGAACGTTCTAGAGTCATGAACTTCCATAAATCCATTTTTTTCTAAATCTATTTTTTTACTTTGTTTTTTAATAACACGATCATGAAAATCAATTTCATAATCAATTTCTAATTTATTCTTACTCGTCGGTTCAATTGAAATAGATTTGTCTTTATCCTTAACAACAATTTTTTTTAAAATTTTAATATATTTTTTTTCAAAACTTTGAACTGTAATTCCTGCATCTTGAATCGCAACGGCAAACTCTTTTGAACTTCCATCTAATATTGGCAGTTCTTGGCTATCAACTTCTACTATTGCATTATCAATACCCATACCTGATAAAGCTGACATTAAGTGTTCGATAGTTGAAATTGAAACATGCTTATTAGAAATAGTTGTACATAACTTTGCTGGCAAAGCGTTGCTAATATGAGCATGAATAATTTTTTCTTTTCCTTTATAATCAACTCTAACAAAAGTTATTCCTGAATTGGGCGCTGATGGCTTAACTGAAAGATTTGCAACTAATCCACTATGAAGACCAACACCTTTGAAATTGATTTTTGATTTTAAAGTTTTTTGGTACATATTTTAAATGAAATACATATTTAGTAAAATCTCGAACAATAGCTAATCACCTTTTGTTACGATTTCTACTTTTGAAAAATAGATAAAAGTCTTGAAAAAAAGCCTGTATTTTTAAATTTAATTGGCAAAGCTTCGGACGGAAATCCATAAAAATAGTTTTTAACTATTCCGTAACAAACTAAAAAATCTTGCGATAAATTATTAACTAAATTTTGATCATCATGTTTTTTTTGCAAAACAAGTTCAGTTCTTTGTGAAAAATATCTTTTTACTAAACTTGTTAAACCAATTAAATTTGATCCTCTTCCAGAAAGATAAATTTTCTTAGTTTTTATATCTATTAAATTATAGGATTTAATTTTTCTGTAAATTAATTGTAAAATTTCTTCAATCCTAGAATTAATAATAGTATTAACCATTGTCTTAGAAATCTTTCTAAAATCATCATCTGGAAATAAATGAACTGGTAAATATTCAATATTATCTTTAATGCTTTCATTTAATACACATTCTCCACATTCAACTTTAATTCTTTCTGCAACTTCTATTTTAATATCAAGAACTTTAGCTAAGTCTTTTGAAACCTGATTTGAACCGTAAGGAATAACCCCAACATATGAAAGTGTACTATTCTCAAATACCGCAAAACTTGTCTTATCTTTACCAAAATCAATACAAATAACTCCTTCATTTAAATCCTCTTGGTTTAAAAAAGATAGACCTAACGCATAGGTACCAAAAATATAATTCTCAACTGACAATTCACAAGAATTGATAATATTTTTTAAATTATTAATAGCAGTGTGTTCTGCTAAAACTGCATGAATATCAGCTGAAAAAATATTTGCTTTAAAGCCAACAGGATTTTCAACATTAATTTTTTTATCAATTTTATAATTAGATGAAAATATATGTAAAATTGCTTTATCTTTATTATTTTTTACAATTTCATCTACAGCAATATGAATCAGGGCCTGAATATCTTTTTCATGTTCTATTTGATCACCATGGACACTTTTATACTCCGTTAATAAATTGCTAGAGATATTTTCAAATTCTGCGTTTATAATAATATTATCTAAAGAAATACTAGCTTGCTTTTCAGCAATTTCTAAACATTCCCGTACTGTTAAATTTGCTTCATGAAAATTTGTAACTAAACCTTTTGTAATTCCCTTTGAAGCAACAATCGATTTTCCTAAAATTTCAATTTGATTATTTTTTAACTTTGCAATTAAGCACTTGGTTTTTGAAGAACCAATATCTATAGATGCGATTAATTCATTTTTTTGAATCATCACCTATTTTACAAAAATTTTGTTCTTAAGTCTTAAATCGATATATGTAAATTTTTCATCTTTAGACTGAATAAGTACTTTGTTTAAATTACTAATCTGTTGGTTATAATCATGTCTGCCAAGCATAATTTTTTTATTACCTTTTAAAAATAAATCCCATCTTTCTGAATTTATAAATTCAAAACTGGTAATACTAGATAAGTCGAAATTATTATTATTTAATGCCTTATAAAGTTTTTTTAGATCTTCAATATCAAAGTTACCTTTAGCTTGAGTTTGGTTAGAAAAATTATTAAAATTAAATTTTTCTATTAATGTAAATTCTTTAGTAATTATTAAATTATTATTCCCTTTTTTCCAAAAAACGAAAGGCTCATGCTCTACTATGACTACATTTATTGTTGATGGAAATTTTTTATTAATATTCACAAAATGAATCCATTCATTTTGTGAAATTATTTCATTCATTTTTTTATTATCTACACTTAAAATGCTAGTATTAACTAAAAAATTAAATTGTTTTTTAATTTTTTCTAAGTCAGTATTTTTTGAACCAGAAACATTAACAGTTTTAATGATAAAAAAACCAAGCTTTAGTAGCGGTAATTCTGGATTAAAAGTTGTAAGAAATATTAATAATGCGAGAAAAATATATCTCTTGGTTTTGATCATCTATTAATAGAGGCGTCATTAATGATCCATTTAACTAACTCATTAAAAGATATTCCATAATAATTAGCGATCTCTGGAACTAAGGATAAACTAGTCATGCCTGGTTGAGTATTTACTTCAAGTATATAAATTTTATTAAATTTATCAGTTTCGTTATATCTAAAATCTGACCTCGTTACTCCTCTACAACCCAAAATATTATGAGCTTGCAAGGCTATATCTAAAATCTTTTTATAATCAACTTCATCTATTTTAACAGGAATAATATGCTTTGTTTTAGCATTAGCTGAATATTTAGCCTCGTAATCATAAAAAGATCTGGTTGGCACAATCTCTATTGCTCCTAAAGCTTTTGAACCCATGACAGCAACCTGAATTTCTCTTCCAGGAATATATTTTTCTAGGATTAAAAAATTATATTTTTTTAACAAAGAAATAACTTTGTCTTCATCAGATTTTTTTGGTTCATTAAAAATATAAACGCCTACACTTGATCCTTCATTATTTGGTTTAACAACACATGGGTATCCAATTTTTGAACTTTGAAAATCTTTTAAATTTTTAATTACCTGATACTCAGGGGAACTAATTTTAGCATCTTTAAAAATTTTTTTTGATGTTAATTTATCCATAGCTATGGCTGAGGATAAAATTCCAGAATGAGTATAAGGTATTTTTAAATGTTCTAATAATCCCTGAATAGAACCATCTTCTCCAAATCTTCCGTGCAGAGCATTAAAAACTTTATCAGGTTTATTCTTAATTAATTTTTCAATAAAATCACCTTTTGCATCTAAACTTGTCACATCAAAACCAATCTCTGCAAGTGCTTTTGCGCAGGCTTTACCGCTATCTAGACTTACGTCTCTTTCGGCTGATGTGCCGCCCATTAAGACTGTAACTTTTTCTTTGTTCATTTTTTTCCTACGACTTCTAATTCTAGCTCTAGGTTTATATTAGTCTTTTTAAAAACCTCTTTTTTAATATTTTCAATTAAATTTTCTGCATCTTCAGAACTTGCTTTATCTAAATTCTCTAAAAAATTACAATGTAAATTAGATAGTTTAATCCCACCAACCCTTAAATCAGCACATCCGGATTCTTTTATTAATTGCCAAGCTTTTTTATCTGAATTCTTAGGATTTTTAAAAGTACTACCCCCTGTTTTAATTTTCTGAGGTTGATCAGTATCTTTCTTATTTTTTAAATTTTCCATAATTTCTAATATCTTCTGTTTTTCAAGAAAAGATCCTTTCATCTCAATATTAGTAATAATTTGATTTTTAGTAAGCGAAGTATGTCGATATGAAAAATTAATATCTTTGTTATTTATAATTTTAATTTTTCCATTCATATCAATTATTGAGATACTCAATACTATTTTTGATATATCGCTACCATAACAGCCTGAATTCATAACAACTCCTCCTGCAACTGTTCCTGGAATGCAATATAAAAATTCAAAGCCAGTTAAATTATTATTAGCCGCATACTTTGCTAAAAGTGATTTTTGAGTTGAGGGGCCACAATTTATAATGTCATTATTAATTTTTATGTAATCAAAATCTTTTCCAAATTTAATAACTACCCCGTCAAACCCTTTGTCTCTAATTAATAAATTTGAACCAGAACCGATTACAATAATTGGCAAATGCTGGTTATTATTTTTTAAAAATATTTGTAAATCTTTAAGATCTTTCGGTTTAAAAAGAAATTTCGCTTTTCCACCAATTCCAAGCCAATTAGATTTAGATAAATCAAAATTTTCTCTTAAATCTCCTTGAAGATTTTTTCTAAGTTGAGAATAAAAATTAATGCTCATTTTTTAAATTAATAGCAATTTCTCTAATCCAACTACTAATACTTCCCGCGCCCATGCAAACTATGACTTCATTTCCATATGTGTGACGTTTTATAAATTTTTCTAGATCAAATTGATTTTCAATACATATGACATCTTTTTTTGAATTCTTTTTAATAAGTTTAGCTAATTCATAATGATTAATATTTTTCAATGGTTTCTCACTTGCTGCATAAATAGGACATAAAACAACTAACTCACTATCTTTGAATGCATTAGCAAATTCTTTTTTTAATGATGCAACTCTTGAATACCTATGAGGCTGAAAAACCGTTACAATTTTTTTTTCCCTAAAACCAGATTTAATAGCATTTAAAACGGAGGTAATTTCTGTGGGATGATGGGCATAATCATCATAAATTTCACTTCCTCTAAAATCAGCTATTTTGGTTAATCTTCTTTGTACTCCCAAAAAATTTTTTAAAGTTTTTTTGATAGTATTGTCATTAATGCCTAAACTCTTAGCAACACCAATTGCAGCAGTTGCATTAAGAACATTATGTCTGCCTAATAAATTTAATTCAATATTTCTAATATGTTCAACTTTATTATTGAGTTTTATAGATATGTTAAAATGCATCGTTTTTCCTAAATTTTTTACATTATAGGGATGAAGATCGGCTCCAGCTCCAAAACCATATGTAATAATATTAGACTTATTTTTTTTCCTTAGGATCTTTTTTAAAAATTTATCATCACTACAAACAAATGATTTACCAATTAAAGGAGTTTTATTTATAAAAGTTTCAAAACTTTTATATAAATTATTAAAATTCTTATAATAATCTAAATGTTCCTTATCAATATTACTAACTACAGAGTATGTAATAGGTATTTTTAAAAAACTACCATCAGACTCATCTGCCTCAACAACTGCCCAATCTCCTTTTCCAAATAATGCATTTGAATTAATTGAATTTAATATTCCACCATTAATAATCATTGGGTCTAACTTTGCTTTAGACAAAATGGTTGATATCAATGAAGTAATTGTGGTTTTGCCATGAGCTCCACTAATAACTATATTTTTTTTTAACTTAACAATCTCAGAAAGCATCTCAACTCTTTGGATAACGGGTATTCCTTTTCTTTTTGCCTCTTTTAATTCTGGATTATCTTTGCTAATTGCGGATGAAAATACGACTAATTTAGAATTTCCTACATTTTTTTTTGTGTGATTAAAAAAAACTTTTAATCCTAGCTTTTGCAATCTTTTTATATTTTTATTATTTTTGGATGGATCACTACCTTGAACTTTAAACCCAATATTATGCATGATTTCGGCAATACCACTCATGCCTATTCCTCCAATACCAATAAAATGGACTTGATCATTAGTTGTGATTTTAAAAGTCATGATAAAATATTATTAATTTCTTTTTCAAAAATTTCATTAACGTTTGTTTTAGTTAATTCTTTTAATTTGTTCTTTTTTTCAAGTAACTTTTCCTTGTTCATCATCAATTCTTTGACTAAATCAAATAATTTTTCATTGTTTAGATCTTGTTGATCAATAAGCCAACAAGCATTTAGTTTAAAAAAATAATCCGCATTATAAAATTGATGATTGTCTAAAGAATCTTTAAATGGGATCGCAATAAATGGTATCTGTAAAAAAGCTAACTCTGATAATGTTGAAGAGCCTGCTCTTGTAATAACCAAATCTGATAACATCATATATTTTTCAATATTTGGTTCAAAATTAAAAATAGTAACATTAGAATTATTCTTATAAAAAAAATCTATTTTGGATTCTTGTTCTTTATTTCCAACTTGATGGAAAATTCTTATTTTTTTATTTAAGCTAAATAATTTATTTAAATAATGGGGTAGTATTTTACTAAATATTTCTGCCCCTTGACTCCCCCCTATGACAAGAAGAGTAAAATCAAAATTATTATCTTTATTTAAATTAATATCATTTTTTGCTTTATAAATTTGCTCTCTAATCAATTGCCCTACAAAACTAATTTTGTCATAGTTAATATTTAAGTTTTTAAGTGGATATCCTGTAAATATTTTTATCGAATTATTTAAAAAAAATTTATTAACTCTACCAACTACTGAATTTGTTTCATAAATAACAAATTTTTTATTTAGCAATCTTGCTGCTAATAAAATTGGAAAAGACACATAGCCACCGGAACCAATAATTAATTGTGGTTTTTTAACTAAAAGAAAAATAATTGAATAAAAAAATGAAATAAATATTAAAATTATTGAATAAATTAATCCTAAACCTTTTTTCCCTGTGGGTGTTTTTATATTTATAAAAGTAATATTTTTTAAATTAATATTATTTATAAATTTCTTAGCTCTGTAGTCCGTAATAAGATCTACGTAGAAATTTTTTTTTTCTAAATATTGCGCAAGTGATATAGCGGGAAATATATGACCGCCTGTGCCACCTGTGCAAATTAGAATTTTTTTCATTAAGATAATTTTCTCTTAGTAAAACAAAGTAGTATTCCAAATATTATTCCACAACCAATCATGGATGATCCTCCATAACTTATAAAAGGAAAGGTCATTCCTTTATTAGGAAGAATATTTAAAGTAACTCCTAAATTAATAATAGATTGCAAATAAATTAGGCAGGACAATCCTATAAGCACTAATTTTCTAAAAAGATTATTTTCAATATTAAATTGAGAAAAAACCCTTAAAAAAATAAAAGTTATTATTAAAAAAATTATCAATATCATCAAAATGCCAAATTCTTCGCCAATAACTGCTAAAACAAAATCTGTATGCGCCTCAGGAACTCTTTCTTTTAAAATTCCCTCGCCTATTCCTCTTCCGGTAAATCCGCCTTGTTTTATTGCTTCAAGTGCCTTTTGTGTTTGCAAGTTATCTCCTTTATTAGGGTCAATAAAAGTTTTTAATCTTCTGAAAATATAAGAGAATCTTTCGCTAAATAATAATATTGCTGATGCTATTCCTATAAAAATAGCCGATCCTAAAGAAACGAGAAGAACAATGCTAACACCGGAAATAAATATTAAAATTAACCAAACTGAAAAGATTAACAAACTTTGACCAACATCTGGTTGATTAAGTAATAATAATAAAGAAAAAAATAATACACAAAAACTATAAAAAATTCTTAGTTTAAGATTTCCTATCTTTGAATTAGAAATAATTAATGAACATAGTAAAATAAAAAAGGGCTTATAAATTTCGACTGGTTGAAATCTTAAAAAAAATAAATTTATCCATCTTTTAGAACCCTTAACTTCAACTCCAAAAATTAAAACTGATAACAACAAAAAAGAAGTAATAATGAAACCTAAAATGCAATATTTTTCTATTTGTTTCGCATCCAATAAAGATAATGAAGCTAAAATTAAAAAACTAATAAACGCAAATAAAATATGTTTTACTATTAAAAGGTAGTCTGTTTTGTATATTTTTTCTGAAGCAATATTAGATGTAGAAGTGTATGCAAAAAACACTCCTAAAAACATTAATGAGATTATTAAAATAAAAAGTAATTTATCGATATTTCTCCACCATAGAGCAAGTTGATTAGTATTCGTTCTGCCAAAATTAATCATGAATATTTTTGTACTAACTGTTTAAAAGTGTTTCCTCGATGTTCAAAATTTTTATACTGATCAAATGAAGCAGCGGAAGGACTTAACAGTATAACTTGTTTTAAATCAGGATTTTTTTTTGCCTCTCTTAAAGCTGACAATAATGCTGCCTTAAGAGAGTGGCTAGAATTATATTTTATAGTATTTTTAATTTGCCTAATAAAAAAATTTAAATTTTTTCCTATAATATAAGCTCTTAATATGAGTTTCTTATATTTCTTAACTACTATTTTATCTTTTGCTTTAGGTAGTCCACCAACAATCCAATGAATATTTTTATAATTATTTAATGCAACTTCGGTCGATGAGAAGTTTGTTGCTTTAGAATCATTTATAAAAATTAAATTATTTTTTATTTTAATAATTTCTTGTCTGTGAGGAAGTCCTTTAAAATCTTTAATTGTTTTTAAGTAAATATTTTTTGAAATTCTAAACAATTTTGCTATCCGTAATGCGATATAAATACAATTTTTAAAATGACTTCCTTTTAATGAGGCGCTAATAAGATGATCTTGAATATTATGATGATATTTTTTTTTTATTAATTCAATTTTTTTTTGATCGTATTTTTCTAATTTTAAAACTTTAAATATTTTAGATTTTGAGTCATTGCTAAGATCTAAAAAACCAACGCCTGTCTTTTTTAACCCTTTAAAAATTTTAAGCTTTGCTGAAATATATTTATTAAAACTTTTATGCCTTTCAAGATGATCTGGACTTACATTTAATAAAATTGATGCTGAGCTTGGCAGACGTGAGGAGTAGTCAAGCTGATAGGATGACAGTTCAAGTACAAAAATTGCAGATTTTTCTTTATAAGGAAGGTTTAATACAGGAGTTCCATAATTTCCTCCAATATAAACTTTTTTTTTAGAATTTTTAAACAAATCATAAATTAATTTAGCCATCGTGGATTTACCATTGGTTCCAGTTACCATAATAATTTTTTGGTCTTTAATAGAACTAAAAAATAAATCTAAGTCAGTAATAATTCTGTTTTTATTTTCTTGAAAAAATTTTTTTTTTGGATGCGAATAAATATTAATTCCTGGTGATATAACTATAAAGTCATAAACATTGCTAAACCAACTCTTATTTACCTTATATCTATTCTTAAACTTTTTTCTTAATTTCCTATTATCATCCCAGCACTCAATATTAGCTTTATTTTTTTTTAACTGAGATAAAGTCGCGCTACCGCTAATGCCAAGACCAAAAACTAAAAATTTTTTTTGACTGCATTGATCTAATGAGAGCATTATCTTAATTTAAGAGATGCAAGACCTACTAAAGCAAAAACTATCGCTATGATCCAAAACCGAATTACAACTGTAGACTCACTCCAACCTTTTTTTTCAAAATGATGATGCAAAGGGGCCATTTGAAAAACTCTTTTTCCTGTTAATTTATATGAAGCCACTTGTATAATAACTGACAAAGACTCTAGAACAAAAAGTCCACTTACAATCGCTAAAACTATTTCATGTTTAGTTATAATTCCGATTGCTCCGAGTGCCGCCCCTAAAGATAAAGATCCAGTATCTCCCATAAAAACTTTTGCTGGAGGAGAATTAAACCACAAGAATCCAAGGCCGGCTCCTATCATTCCGCCCAAAAAAATACAAATTTCACCAGTATTTTTAATATAAGCTAACTGAAGATATTTTGAAAAAATAATATTTCCAGAAACATAAGCTATAAATGCAAAAGTAAGCGCAACTAGAATAACTGGAACAATCGCAAGTCCATCAAGTCCATCTGTTAAATTAACTGCATTAGAAGACCCCACAATAACTACTAAACCAAATATAATGTAAAAGATTCCAATATTTAAAACGAAATTCTTAAATAATGGAAAATAAATTTTATAATTAAGATCTGCTTCAGTATTTAAGATTACTAAATATATAACAATTGTACCGCTTAAAATTTGCAAAAATAATTTTAACTTTGCGCTAATGCCTTTGGAATTATTTTTTATAACTTTTAAATAATCATCAACAAAACCAATAGTTCCAAAACTTAATAAACAAAAAATTAATATCAAAACATATTTATTTGTAAGATCAGCCCACAACAAAGTTGAAAATAGAATACTTAAAATAATAATTAGCCCACCCATAGTAGGAGTTCCTGATTTTTTTATAATATGAGATAATGGGCCATCATTACGAATAGGCTGGCCATTCTTTTGAAATGATTTTAATTTAGCAATTAAGTTCTCTCCAATTAGAAGTACAAATGCAAGTGAAGTGGCAACTGATATTCCGGTCCTAAAGGTAATATATTTAAAAACATTAAAAACACTGACATCTGAAGAAAAATATTTAAAAAAAAAATAAAGCATTATTAAAATTTCTTAAAAAAATTAAACAAACCAATCCTATTGGATGATTTGACTAATAAAATATCATTATTCTGCAAAAGATTGAAAATATTTTCTTTTATAAAACTAATATTTTTTACCAATAAACCTTTTTTACTATCATTTAGCTTTTTATAAGTATGTCTCACTTCAGAACCTATACAATAAACTTTGTCTATATTAGTTTTGTTTATAATTCTTGCTGCTTGCTGATGATAATATTTAGATTTCTTGCCGAGCTCTAACATGTCGCCCATAATTAAAACTTTTCTCTGATTATTTTTTTTTCTTAATGAAAAATTATAAATAGCTTCATTAAGAGACGTTGGATTTGAATTATAACTGTCATTAATTAAAAGAATTTTTTTATTTTTAATTCTAATTTTTTTTTCATTTCCCCTACCTTCTGTAATTCTTAAATTATTAAAATTATTTTTCAAATAATTTAGATTATGATTTAATGAATAATGAACACAGATTGTTGCTGCTACATTATATAAATAAGACTTATTAAAATTTTTTATTTTAAAATGAAATATCTTATTTTGGATTTTAAAAAATACTTTTCTTAAACTTTTTTTAATTTGAATATCTGATTGAGAAAATCCAAAAGTTAAAATTTTAATATTTTTTTTATTCGCAATTTTTTTTAGTGAATTAAAAAATTTATCATCTTTATTCAAAATAATAATTCCATTTTGAGAAATGCCATTCATGATTTCTGCTTTTGCTTTACAAATCCCATAAATATTTTTAAAATTTTCAATATGTGCAGGGCCTATATTAGTTATTATTGCAATATGTGGCCTCACTAAATTAACAAGATTATCGATTTCTCCTTTTGAACTCATTCCTAGTTCAAAGACTCCATATTTGTCATTGGAATTTAAATTTGCTAGGGAATATGGAACTCCGAAATGATTATTAAAAGATTTTGGCGAGCAATGTGTTCTTCCAAACTTTTTTAATGAGCTGTTTAATAAATTTTTTAATGAAGTTTTTCCGCAACTTCCGGTTATAGCTATAATCTTGGCTTCACTTCTCTGTCTTGAGTATGATGCTAAATTTCTTAAGCTTTCTAATGTATTTTGTGTCTTTATCGATCTTTTATTTTTAACACCTTTGCTAATAATTGCTAAATTATTTTTATTTTTTAATACTTTTTTTACATATCGATGACCATCATCATTGTCTCCCTTGATCGCAAAAAAAATTCCTCTATTTGAAACTTCTCTACTGTCTATTGCAACTTTATTAAAAAAAAATTTATTGCTTATATTTGAATCAAAAACTGTATTAATTTCTTCAGCTGAATATAGTTTTATTTTCATTTTATTTTAAAAATTCTTTAGATACCTTTTGGTCAGAAAAATATTTTTTTTGATTATTTATAATTTGATAGTTTTCATGACCCTTTCCAGCAATCAATAAAATACTGTCATCGTTTAGATTTTTAATCGCTGATTGAATTGCCATTTTTCTATCTAATATAATCTTTGATTTTGGGCAGCCTTTTTTAATCTGGCTAATAATAAAAATAGGATTTTCAGATCTAGGATTATCATTTGTTAAATATATTTTAGAAGCAAATTGATTTGCTATTTTGCCCATTTTATATCTTTTTCCTTTATCTCGATCCCCTCCGCATCCAAATACAAGATCGACTTTTTTATTAAATTGTTTTGCTAATGTTTGAAGACTCTTTTTTAAAGCATCAGGAGTATGCGCATAATCAACCACGACTACGGAGTGTGTTTTTTTGCTGCCTACATATTGCATCCGACCTTTTGCAGATTTAATTTTGGATAAAGTGTTTATTATCTTATCTGGATTTTTTAAAGATAAATAAGTCGCCAATATTGCTGCAAATAGATTTTTAATTTGAAAATCGCCTATTAGATTAATTCTAATATTATATATTTTATTTAAAAAATTAATTTTTACTATTTGTTGCTTCCCTAAATAATTATGAGAAATTAATTTTATTGCATTGCCTTTAGATCCATAAGATAAAATATTTATTTTTCTTTTTTTACAAATTTTATTCAATACGGAATATTCGGGAATATCTGTGTCTATAATTGCAAAAGAGTTTTTTTTTAATAAAGAACTAAAAAGATAAAGTTTAGCTTCCAAATATTTTTTTAAATTCTTATGATAATCTAAATGATCTTGTGTAAAATTTGTAAAAATTCCAGCTTTAAAATTAATACTATCTAATCTATTCTGATGAAGTCCATGACTAGAAGCCTCTAAGCATACATTGTCAATTTTATTTCTTTTTAAATAATTTAATTCTTTATGAATTGTAATAGTATCTGGAGTTGTAAGACTAGTTTTTTTAAATTTATTTTTGTAAAAAATACCAAGTGTACCAATAGCTGCTGAATTTTTTTTAAGATTTTTTAAAATCTGAAAATAAAAATTAACAACGGATGATTTTCCATTTGTTCCGGTAACTGCAATTATATTATTTGGTTTTTCTTTATATTTAATAGAGCAAGCTTCTGCTAAAAATTTTCTAACGTTTTTTACTGTTAAATAATTTTTATTTTTTATATTTTTACTTGTAACAATTTTAAAAGCTCCATTTGATAAAGCTTCTGATGAATATAAATCTCCAGATTGTTTTGAACCTTCCATTGCAAAAAAAATATCATTTTTTTTTACTTCTTTTGAATTGATAGAAAAATTTCTATTTTTATTTTTTAAAAATTTAATTTTTTTACTTAACATTAAGAGCAATATTATAATTCTTTGAAGCTAAAATAGGTCCAATTCTTTTTATAATAGTCCCTGCTGTCGGAACAGCATTCCATCCTGAATCTGATTTATAAAAACCCTTGCTAGGAATTGCTTTTGGTTCATCAATCATAACTAATAATAAATATTCAGGTTTTTCTTCTGGATATGCTGAAACAAAAACGGTCATAACATCCTTAGAATAGCCTTTGGATGTTTTAGAAACTTTCACAGCAGTTCCTGTTTTTCCTATTACAGAATAACCATTAACATCTGCTCTTTTTGCAGTGCCTTGCATAGGATCATCCTTATCGACCACTTTTCTAAGCATTTTTACCATTTTTTTACTTGTTTCTTCGCTAATAACTCTCTCTTTTTTTAAATTCTGATTTTGTTTTACTAAAGTTGGATAAATTTTGTATCCACCATTTACTAACGATGCATAAGCGGATGCTAATTGAATAGGCGTTGTACTAATTCCATGACCATAAGAGGCAGTTGCTAAAGTGCAGTTGTCCCATTTCATAGGTAAAGATTTTCCCTTTTCCGGAAGTTCGATAGATGCTTTCTCAAATATTCCTAACTTAGTTAAGAAATTTTTATGATTTTCAATTCCAATTTTTTCTATTATTTTTACTGTTCCTATATTTGAAGATTTTACTAAAATTTCTGTAGCAGTTAGATCTCTTTTTAAATTTTTATCATGCTCATTTATTGGCTGAGAAGTACCACAATTATAAACCTGTTTTTCTAGATTATTAAATAAAGTATTCTCATCAATTATTTTCAATTCTAACGCATTAGCAATTGTTAAAGCCTTGAATACAGATCCTAGCTCGTAAACACCAAGGGTAATCTTATTTAAATATTTCTCATCACTTACCAATGTGCGTCTATTAATGTCAAAGTCTGGTAGAGAAACTAATGATATTATTTCTCCAGAATTAACATTCATAAGAAGTGAAGCCGCGCCTCTTGCTGAATAATCAGTAATAGCTTTTTCTAGCGCATCTCTGACCTGTGACTGGATCACAGTGTCTAGTGTAATTTGAAAAGAACTTTCAGAAAATTTTTTATTTAAAATCTGATTATTAAAATGATTTTCAATTCCTGAGATTCCTTTATTATCTTCATCTGTTTGACCAAGCACATGACTAAATAAGTTTCTTTGCGGATAAATTCTAACCTGTCTTCTACTTAATTCTATTGCGGGCTCACCTAGCATAATCGCTTTTTTATATTCAATATGATCAAGTTTTTTTTTAAGAACTAATCTTTTTTTTTCTACACTCTCTTTTTGAATTTCACTTATATTCAATCCTGGAAACTGAGATTTTAATTTTATTAAAAGTTGAGGTAGATCATTTGTTTTATCAACTTTTAAAACAAGGTCATAAATATCAATATTCTTTGCTATTAATAAATTTGCTCTATCAATGATGTCTCTTCTTTCATTGAAATCTTTGTCAGTTATAAAATCGTCAAAATTGATCTCATTACTTCTGTTAATACCAAGATATAAAAGTTTTAATAAAATTATTAAAAATACAAAGAAAAAAATTTTAAATACAAAATTTGCTCTAGAATTAAATAAAGAATAACCACTATTTATATTGTTTTTATTATCTTCATTTATAAAATTCTGAAAATAAAAACTTTTTTGTTTATTATTATTTAATTTATTTTTCATTTAAATATTTAAAATTAGTTTTATCCATTTCAATATAGTCTGGTGATAAATGCAGATTTGCTAATTTTTTTACTCTTTCAGGGGCTGCAAGATAATTATTTTCTAATTTTTCATTCTTTAATTTTTCAACTAAGTCTGTCTGTTCCTGCTTTAATTTAAGTATTTCCTTTTCAAGATCGCGGGTTTTGTTCTTAATATAGGAGACGCATATTGTCCCAAAAACAACAATAGATAAAACGATTAGTATTTTTTTACGCATGCATAGCCTCTTCCAACTGAAAATATTTTTCAAGATTTAAATAAGATCTTTTAAATTGAAAAGAATGATCGTGAATTTTGATTGCAAATCTTAATTTTGCAGATCTCGCTCTATTATTATTTTTTATTTCTTTTTCAGATGGAATGATTGGTTTTCTATCTTTAATTGCTAAAATATTAAAATTTTCATTTTGATTATTTTCAGGTAAATAACGAGAGGTTCCTTTTTTCTTATTCGAAAAAAAATCAAAAACTTTTTTAACAATTTTATCTTCTAAAGAATGAAAAGTAATAACAACTATCTTTCCGTCTATAGATAAATTTTTTATCGCTGAAATTAAACCTTCATAAAGTTCAGTTAATTCTTGATTTACAATCATCCTGATAGCTTGAAAAATTTTTGCACAAGAATCTACTTTGTTATATTTGCTGTTTTTATATCTTTTAGCTCTTAAAATAATTTCAACTAATTCTTGCGTTGAATTAATTTCTTTATCCTGTCTTTTTTGTACAATTAGTTTCGCAATCAAACCAGAATCTTTATCTTCACCAAATAAATTAAAAATATTTTTTAAATCTTTTTGATCAAGTTTATTAACAATATCATGCGCAGAAACATTGTTTTTTCCCATGGTCATTTTTAATAATCCGTCCTGTCGATAAGAAAATCCTCTTTCAGCATTATCAATTTGAAAGGAAGATAGTCCAAGATCAAAAATTATTGCAACAGGAATTTTTTCTAAATTTCGTTCTTTTATAATATTTTCTAAATTGCTAAATCTATCAATAATAAATTCAAACCTATGCTTATATTCTTTGCTTATTTCTTTAGAAAATAACTGTACAAAATTATCTCTATCTATCGAAATAACTTTTGTATTTTTTTTAGATAATATTTTTCTAGTAATACTTCCGCCACCAAAAGTACAATCAATATAAATTCCTGATTTATAAGGAGTTAATATCCTATCAATGTCTTCCGACATCACTGGAATATGTTTAAATTCCAGTGACATAGGAAAATTTTTATCTTTAATTAATCTCTAATTAGTTTGACGTCTTAAAAAGGCAGGAATTTCTAAATCTGCTTTTTCTGCGTCAGTAAGATCATGTCCTAAATCTTTAAAGAATTGAGAAGAGCCTTCTTTATCATTAGTAATGCCTTTTAAATTTTCATCTTCAGAAAATAGTTTAGGAAAAGATGTAACTTCTTCAACTATTTGCGTATTTTCTTTTTCATTTAGTACGCTCAAATCCTGAGATAAAATATTTTGTTCTTGAACAGCATTTAAATTTGCGGCTTGTTCTTGAACGTTCATATGATTTAACGCCTGGCTATTTATCTCAGCAACATGTGATGTTTCCTGAAACATATCAAGTGCTGCTGCCCCATTAGTCATTGCCTGAGGAGCTGTTGCTTGAGTTGTATAATTAGGAACAAAAGATTGCTGCGGTCTATTGTAAATAGTGCTGTATCCATTGTTTCTATTATTAATATGTCTCATCATGCTAACCACTGGTTTATTATTAATAGCTGCTTCGCCTCCTAAACCAGTTGCAACAATTGACACTCTCATTTTTCCACCTAAAGACTCCTCAAATGTGGACCCAACTAAAATTTCAGCTGAAGGATCAACTTCTGCTCTTATTTTATTAGCCGCCTCATCCACCTCAAATAGAGTGATATCATTGCCACCAGTAATATTAATTAAAAGGCCTTTTGCTCCTTTTAATGAATAATCATCAATTAATGGATTAGATAAAGCTGCTTCTGCAGACATAACTGCTCTCTTATCTCCTTCAGCTTCTCCTGTTCCCATCATAGCTTTGCCCATACCCTTCATTACTGTTTCAATATCAGCAAAATCTAAATTGATAAGACCTGGCTTAACAATTAAATCTGTTACTCCTCTAACGCCTTGCATTAAAACATTGTCAGCCATTTTAAATGCTTGAGGGAAAGTAGTTTTCTCATTAGCAACTTTAAATAAATTTTGGTTAGGAATTATAATACTAGTATCAACATATTTTTTTAATTCCTCTAAACCTCTTTCAGCAACTTTTAATCTTCCTGGTCCTTCAAAAATAAAAGGTTTTGTTACAACGGCTACTGTTAATAAATTTAAATCTTTTGCTGCTCTTGCAATTACAGGAGCCGCGCCTGTTCCTGTTCCACCACCCATACCTGCTGTTATGAAAACCATATTTGCGCCTTGTAAAAGATTTATTAATTCATTTAAAGTTTCCTCTGCTGCAGCTTGTCCGATATCAGACTTTGCTCCTGCTCCAAGTCCTCTTGTTAAATTTGTTCCAAGTTGAATCTTACATCCGGCTTTATTAAATTTTAAAGCTTGCGCATCAGTATTTGCAGCTACAAATTCTACTCCTTGAATTCCATAATCTATCATGTTGTTAATAGCGTTACCGCCTGCTCCTCCAACTCCTAAAACAACTATTCTAGGTTTTAATTCTCTTAATTCTGGTACATTTATTTTTATTGTCATTTGTTTCTCCCTTTTTATTGTTATTTGTTAATATTCATTAAGACCATTTTAAATCTGATCTTAATGTCTTAGCTTTTTTTCTTGCCTCTTCTCTAAATTTTGAAAACTTTGTAGGTTCCCACATTTGAAATGTTTTTCCTTGTCCCACAAAAACTACTGTTTCTTTAATTCCGGAATGATCTAAAAGTTTTTTTGGAAGCACTACTCTTCCATCAGAGTCAAAATTTAATTGAAAACTGTCTGCAAGTATTGAAGTTGCGAATGTATCTCTATTTTCCTCAAAGGGACTAAGACTATCTATACTGTCACTTAGTTTTTCAATTCTGCTTTGAGGGCAAAATTCAATTGATGAATTTGTAAATGAAGGGTAACAAATTACGCTATTGTATCCTAAAGATGATAAATGAGATCTAAAGCTAGCAGGCACTGACACTCTGCCTTTCTTGTCTAACTTGTTTTCGTACGTTGATATAAACATTTATTTTTTTTAAAAAAAAATTCCCGATAAATTTATTCATAAAATATTTAATATTTATCATTTATGGGTTATCATGGGATAACATGGTATATAATAGTAAGTCAATGGAGAAGTACTCTATTTAAATTATTAATTTTATTATTTTGTTCTTATTTTGTTCTAAGTAAAATTATTAAATATCAATTGAAATAAATAGATAAAAATAAAGTGAAGTTATTAAATTGCCAGTTAGTCTGTAAGCTGGGTTCTGTCATTGAAAACGGTAATTTATCTAGGTCTATTGTCACCAATAGACTCGAGCAACCAACCCAAACAACTCACCCAAGATTAGGCTAGATTTAAATAAATTTAAATCATGTTGTTTCTATTTGGTCTTGCTCCCAGTGGGGTTTTCCATGCGGTTTTTGTTACCAAAAACCCGGTGTGCTCTTACCACACCTTTTCACCCTTGCCTTGATAAGGCGGTTTATTTTCTGTGGCACTATCCCTGAGGTCACCCTCGCCAGCTATTAGCTGGCACTGTTATCTTGTGGAGCCCAGACTTTCCTCTTTGAAAATATCAAAGCTACCATTCAACTAACTGGCGCTTTTAAATATATATTAAAGAAAATTAAAATTCAACTATTAAATGAATTTTTGTAAATTATTTAAGATCAAATAACATTCTTGATCAAAAATACCATTGATCAACTCTTGTCTATACCTTCGTTGAAAAGCTTTTATAAAATTCTTATCTAATCTCCCTGCTGTTAAAACCTTTGAATATCCTAGCTTTTTTATCATTTTAAGCATATTTATTTTGTTAATATTTATTAATTTTTTTAATCTAAAATTATTAATAAATTTTTCATCTAGCGAATGCCAAATCGCTAAATCTTTTTTATAAAGTTTTTTCCATGGAAATTTTTCTCCAGGATCTTTTTTTCTATTTGTAGCGATATCTGAGTGACCGATAATATTAATATTTTGAATATTAAATTTTTTTTTTAATATTTCTAAGATCTTAATAAGTTGATTAATTTGTTTATTTGAAAAATTTTGGTAACCATATTGATGACCTTTATTTTCAAGCTCAATCCCAATAGAGGTCTTATTTAAGTTTTTAAAATTAAACCAATTTGAAATGCCTGCGTGCCATGCAATGTTATTATCTTTTACTAATTGTAAAATTTTTCCAGTTCTTCCTATAAGATAATGACTGCTAACCTCATATTTTTTTGAGATAAGTCTTTCTACCGCTGATTGTAAAGATCTCATTCCTGTATAATGGATAACAATTGAATGAATTTTCCTTCTTTTATTGCAGAATATATAGTTGGGAGAACTTAAATATTTAATTTTCATCTTTAACCCCTAAAATACACTAAAAAGTATTAAATTTCTTGGGTGTTTTTAATATGTAATTATAGAAAATATCTGTATATAGACAATTTTAAGATTATGAAAAAAATACTTTTAGTTATAGTTTTTTTGACAGTATTCAATTCAAAGCCTGTCTACTCTGTTGAGCTTCCTGATTGCAACGAAAATATTAATAGAGCTATATTTAGTTTTAACATGACAGTTGATAAATATTTTTTTAAACCCATAGCTGAAGTTTATAATGTTTTACCAGTCGAAATTAGAAGCGGAATAAATAATGCTTTATTAAATATAGATTCAACTCTCACTGTTCCAAACCAAATTCTACAGGGAAACTTTGGCGAAGCTGTAATATCCATTTCGCGCTTTGCAATAAATTCTACGGTTGGAATTCTTGGTTTATTTGATCCAGCAACTGCTCTTGGGATTGAAAAAACGAACAGAGAGGACTTTGGTCAAACTCTTGCTGTGTGGGGCGTTGGTCATGGTTGTTACGCTGTAGTTCCATTCCTTGGACCTTCGAGTCCTAGAGATGCGGCTGGAAGAATTCTTGGAATTTATGGAGATTATTTCTACATGGTAACAGCTGGCGACAGAACAGCTTTTGGAGAAAACCTTGGAGATACAGTTTACTGGTCAACAAAAGGTACAGAGATTATTAATTTCAGATCACAAAATATTAAAAGTGCGGAAAATTTAGAAAAGAATTCCTTAGATTTATATTCTGCATATAAAAGTTTATATTTACAAAGAAGAGAAAATTTAGTGAAAAACGTTAAGAGATCAGAAAGCCAGTACGGCGCAAGTGACGATGAATGGAAAAAAATTAGATAATATTTCTAATTAAAAATAATGATTAACTTAATAAAAAAAATATTTTTTTATATAAGTATTATTTTATTAATATCTTCAAATTCTTATTCTGCTGAAAGTAATGCCGAAGCTTTTGTTCTTAAATTAACAGATGAAGCAAAAATTATTTTTAATGACAAATCACTTAATAAAGAATCTAGAATTAAAAAACTAAATGATCTTTCATTAAAATATTTAGATTTAGATGCTCTAGCCGGTTATACGCTGGGTGACTATAGAGAAAAAGCAACAAATTCTGAAAGAGAAAATTTTAATAAACTATTTAGAGAATATTTTATAAAAAACATGTCTTCTAAATTAAATGATTTTGCAGATCAAGACCTTAAAGTCATAGATTCAAAAAGAATTAATGAAAATAATATTATCGTAAGTACTAAAATCTTTTCAAAAAAAGATGCTCAGGAAATTGCGGTTGAATGGAGAATTTATATTAAAGATGCAAAACTTCTTGCAAGAGACTTGGTTGTTGAGGGATTAAGTTTAGCAAGAACACAAAAAGAGGAATTTGCCTCAATAATAGCAAGTAAAGGTTTTTCTGGCGTAATTAGCGCCCTAGAGAATTTTAATAAATCAAATTAGATTAAATTGAATTGGTGGGCCCGCAGGGATTTGAACCCCGGACAACCCCGTTATGAGCGGGGGGCTCTAACCAGCTGAGCTACAGGCCCGTTTCCAACGGATATAACATTAAAAATATAGTTTATTAACTAAATTCTAACTATCAAAGAAACTTTTTAACTGTCTAGATCTACTAGGATGTTTTAATTTTCTTAAAGCTTTAGCTTCAATTTGTCTTATCCTTTCACGAGTAACTGAGAACTGTTGACCAACTTCTTCTAGGGTATGATCTGTGTTCATTCCAATTCCAAAACGCATTCTTAAGACTCTTTCTTCTCTTGGAGTTAATGTTGCTAAAATTTTTGTAGTTGTATTTCTAAGTCCACTTTGAATTGCCGCATCAACAGGTATTAATGCATTTTTATCTTCTATAAAGTCTCCTAGATTGCTATCCTCTTCATCTCCAACTGGAGTTTCAAGAGACACTGGTTCCTTAGCAATTTTCAACACTTTTCTAACTTTATCTAAAGGCATAGCTAATTTTTTAGCTAATTCTTCAGGTGTAGGTTCTCTTCCAAATTCACTAAGCATCTGTCTTGATGTTCTAACAATTTTATTAATTGTTTCGATCATGTGCACTGGTATTCTAATGGTTCTCGCTTGATCAGCTATTGATCTTGTAATCGCTTGTCTAATCCACCACGTTGCGTAAGTTGAGAATTTATAACCTCTTCTGTATTCAAATTTATCAACCGCCTTCATAAGACCAATGTTACCCTCTTGAATTAAATCCAAGAACTGCAATCCTCTATTTGTATATTTTTTAGCAATCGAAATAACTAATCTCAAATTAGCTTCGATCATCTCTTTCTTAGCAATTCTGGATTCTCTTTCACCTTTTTTAATTTTATTAACTAAGATTTTAAAATCTGAAACTGGAAGTCCTATATCTTTGCTAATCTGAATTAATTTGCTCTTAATATTTTCATACTCTTTTTTCTCTTTAGTAAAAAAATTATGCCATTTTTTATTTTCTCCTAAAAAACTTTCAAAATTTGGATTAATTTCATTTCCTACATAAAATTTTATAAATTCTTCTCTAGGAATTCCATGTTTAGAGGAAAGTCTTAGAAGCTCTCCATCAAAATTAATTAATTTTTTATTCTCAACATAATTCAACTGTACTAACTCTTCTTGAGTTGCTGGATTTAGTTGTAATTGCAAGATATCTTGACTGATTTCTTCTTTAATTGATTGATAATTCTTTTCTTTGCTTGGACTAAACTTAGATCTGGCAAGTACAGTTTCTAACTTTTCTTTTTGATAAGAAATAAGTTTCTTATAATTTTTTGATAATTTTTCAAAAGTCTTTAAAATTTTTGGCTTAAGTTCAATTTCAAGAGCAGCTAAAGAAATATTATATTCATCATTCTCTTCTTCAATGGCCTCAACACTTTTATTATCTGGATCTTCTTCCTTATCTTTTTTTGATTTAGGTTCTTTGACTACCTTTTCAACACTTTTTGCTGCTAAGGCCTTTGTAAAATTCTCATCTTCTAGATAATTGCTATCAAGATCGATAATATCTCTAACCAGCATCTCATTAGCATTTAATTTATCTTTCCATTCAAATATTTTTTTAGCCATTAATGGACTTTCTGCTAACGCAGAAACCATTACATACTTTCCAGATTCTATTCTTTTTGCGATTGCAATTTCGCCCTCTCTAGATAGAAGCTCAACGCCCCCCATTTCTCTAAGATACATTCTAATTGGATCATCGCTTCTTTCAGAAGTTTTCTCAGCTTTTGGGGCCTCTTCTTTTGTCTTAACTTTAAAATCAGACTTTTGTTTTACTAAGGTAATAAGATTGTCAAAAATATTTAAAACAGCTTTTTCTAAACTTTCTGGATTGCTATTTCTTTTTCCTAAAGATTTTTTTAATTCTTCATGAGTAATAAATCCTCGAGCCTTTCCTCGCTCAAGCAATTTTTCAAATGATTTTGAAATAAGCTTATCTGCTTTCACTTTAATATCTGTTTATTGAAGCAGTATATATATTTACTAGGACAGAAAATTACTAGACTTTTTTTGATGCTACAATCTGGTCTTTTAAAGATAAAAGTTCGTTATACTGAGCCTCGTTCATATTTTTCGATAATGATTCTTCTGCGTCTTTTAATTTACTCTCAAGTTTCAAATTATTAACTTGTTCAATCAAATCCGCTAAAAAATTATCAAACTTTTCTTCATTTAAATTTTCCGAAATTCCTTTTATAGATGAAAACTCGTTTACATCTTTAATAATTTGATCGAAATTATTTTCTTCTAAATGCTTTAATAAATTAAATTGTTTAAAAGTCTCAATTTTTTCTAAAATATTTATTAAAACTTTTTTTAATTCTTCTAAATTTTTGTTATGAAAATTAATTAAAGAAAGTTTTTCTGATTTATTTTTTAAAATTTGAATATTATTTAAAAACAGATACATTAAAGAATATTCTTTTAGCTCAAAAGATGAATATCTTGTAATTTTTCTTGTAAGCTCTTTAGTCTTATTTAATGGTTTAAGATTTTTAATTTTTCTACTGGAAAATTGTTCAAAAATTTTATTTTTAAAAAAATTTATATAATGTTTTTTTACAGTGGAATCTTGAATTGATAAACATAAGTCCATTAATTTTTTTTCAAATCCAGCTCTTTCTTCAGGTTGCTCTGACTGTAAATCCTGTAAATTATTTTCAAAAATAAAGTTTCCAATATCAATTTTTTGATCTAATAAACTCGCAAAATTATTTTTTCCATTTTTTCTTACAAAAGAATCTGGATCAAAGCCATTTGGTAAAATCAAAAACGATAATGAATAATTTGGTTTCATATAAGCAATTAACTTTTCTGAAATTTTATGTGCAGCGTTTTGTCCACTTCTATCACCATCAAAGCAAATTACGGGATCATTAAAATAGCGCCATATTAAATTTAAATGGGACTCAGTCATTGCTGTGCCAAGTGTGGCAACTACATTTTTAAAACCAGCCTGATAAAGACTAATCGCATCCATATACCCTTCAACAATAAAAACAATTCTGCTTTGTTTGTTTTCATTTTTGGCATTATTTAAATTATATAAATTAAAACCTTTTTTAAAAAATTCAGTTTCTGGTGAGTTAATATATTTTGCTAAGTAATTCTGACTTAATGCTCTTCCGCCAAATCCAATAACTTTATTATTGTAATCAAAAATTGGAAAAATTAATCTATTTTTAAATCTATCAATAAGCTTATTATTTTTTTCATCATGGAAAAATATTCCACTCTCAATAAGTTCCTTTTGATTAAAATTATTAAACAACGAAAGATGTAAACCCTGTTCTCCTGAATATCCTATTTTGAAAGCAGATAATATTTCTTGTGTTAAACCTCTGCCAAAAGTGTACTTTTTAACACTTTCACTTTCAGAAAAGTTTTTTTGATAATTCTGTAAAGCAATTGTTAATATTTCGTCATATTTTTTTCTTTTATTTTCCACTTCGATATTTTCTTTGGTAAATTTAAAAGCTGGCATACCCGCTTTTGCTGCTAACTTTCTAACAGCATCACCAAAATTTAATTTTTCAACCTTAACTAAAAAATCAAAAATATTTCCATGCTCTCCTGAACTAAAACAATGGTAAAATCCTTTCTCATCATTGATAGTAAAGGATGGGGTTTTTTCTTTAGAAAATGGAGATAGACCAACAAATTCTCTGCCTCTTCTTTTTAATTGAACAGAAGCTCCTACTATATCGGAAACTTTTATCCTTTGTTTAATCTCTTCTAAATACTCTTTTGGAAATTTCATTTACTTAATAATTCTTTTAAGAACGCTCCGGCTTTAGAGAAATCTAGGCTCCCAGAATATTTAGACTTCAAAATTGCCATTGCTTTACCCATATCCTTGATTGAAGTTGCTCCTGAATCTTTGATTGCGTTTTCACAAGCTTTTTTAGTTTCATTATCGTCTAATTGCTTTGGTAGAAATTCTTGAATAATATTTATCTCTTTATCTTCTTTTTCTGCCAAATCATTTCTTGCAGCTTTTTTATAAATCTCTAATGACTCTCTTCTTTGTTTTAACATCTTATTAAGAACTGCAATCACATCCTCATCTTTGATTGAAGTATCTTTTGCTCCAGTTCCTCGCTTTTCAATTTCTTTATCTTTCAATGCAGAAACGATGAGTCTTAAAGTAAGAACCTTATCTTTATATTGCTTAAGTGCTGATTCTTTTAATTGAGCGTTTATCTTATCTAATAAATTCATAACTTTTAAATTACTCTAAATAATCCAATTGCTCAAAAGAAAATATTACCAACTTGACTGGCGATTAACTTTTTCATAATGTTCGCCAACTTTTAAATAACTTAAAAGCTCTTAACTCATGGGTTGTATTTGTCTAAAGAAACTAATTTAGAAAATAAATACAAAATAAAAAATTCTATTAATCCTAATGCTATTTTAATTCTTGAAGATGGAGAAGAATTCCATGGATTTGGAATTGGTGCTTACGGAATTTCTTCTGGTGAAATATGTTTTAATACTTCAATTACTGGCTACCAAGAAATACTAACTGATCCCTCTTACTCTGGACAAATTATAAATTTTACTTTCCCTCATATTGGTAATGTGGGCGCTAATAATGAAGATTTAGAGGGTGAAAAAACTTGGGTTAAAGGTGCAATATTCAGTGCTGAAGTATCACATTCATCAAATTACCGAGCTTTAGAAAATTTAGACCAATGGTTAAAAAAAAATAAAATTACTGCAATTTATGGAATTGATACAAGAAAACTTACCTTAAAAATAAGAAAGTTTGGACCCAAAAAAGCAACTATAGCTTTTAAAGTGAATGAAAAACATAATGTCAAAGAATTATTAGAGATTACAAAAAAATTACCAAGTTTAGAAAATTTAGATCTTACAAGAGAAGTTACTTGTAAAAAATCTTATCAATGGATTGGTAATAAATTATGGAATGCTAAAGGATACGAAGTTCAAAAGAATAATAAATATAATATAGTTGCAATTGATTACGGTATTAAAACTAATATTTTAAGAAATTTCTCTGAACTAGGATGCAAAGTAACTGTTGTTCCCTCAACAACTAATGCTAAGGATATAATTAATTTAAAACCAGATGGCGTTTTTTTATCTAATGGACCTGGAGATCCAGACCTTACTGGAAAATATGCGATTAGAACAATTCAAGAGATAATATCCTCAAACATTCCAGTATTTGGTATATGTTTAGGTCATCAATTACTCGCTTTAAGTCTGGGCGCAAAAACAAAACGAATGCATCAAGGACATAGAGGAGCAAATCATCCTGTTAAAAATTTAACAAATAATAAAGTAGAAATTACAAGTCAAAATCATGGTTTTGAAGTTACAAAAGATAGCCTGCCTAAAGATGTTGAAATTACTCATGTGTCCCTTTTTGATGCTTCTATTGAAGGCATAAAATCAAAAGTTAAACCGGTATTTTCAGTTCAATATCATCCGGAAGCATCTCCTGGTCCACATGATAGCAATTATCTTTTTAAAGATTTTATAAATTTAATAGAAAAAAACAAAATTAATGCCTAAAAGAAAAGACATAAAATCAATTTTAGTAATCGGAGCTGGGCCTATTATTATTGGTCAGGCATGTGAATTTGATTATTCGGGAACACAGGCATGCAAAGCACTAAGATCTGATGGGTATAGAATTATTTTAATTAATTCAAATCCTGCAACAATTATGACTGACCCAGATGTTGCTGATAAAACTTATATTGAACCTATTACCACTGAAATTATAGAAGAGATTATTAAAAAAGAAAAACCTGATGCAATACTACCAACTATGGGAGGTCAAACCGCACTTAATGCTGCTATGGCACTTAAGAAGGATGGCATTTTAAAAAAATACAATATTGAATTAATAGGCGCTAATTCTGAAGCTATAGAAAATGCTGAGGACAGAGAAAAATTTAAAAAAAATATGACAGAGATTGGTCTGGAGTGTGCAAAATCTACAATTTGTAGATCAATTGAGGATGCAAAGAAAAGTTTAAAATCAATTGGCCTACCAGCAATTATCAGACCTTCTTTTACACTTGGCGGCTCTGGTGGCGGGATTGCTTACACTGAAGAAGAGTACTTGAAAATTATAGCAAATGGTCTTGATCTTTCTCCAACAAAAGAAGTTTTAATAGAGGAATCTCTTTTAGGATGGAAAGAATTTGAAATGGAAGTAGTGAGAGACAAAAATGATAACTGTATTATTATTTGCTCTATCGAAAACGTTGATCCGATGGGAATTCATACTGGAGACTCTATTACTGTAGCTCCGGCATTAACTTTGACTGATAAAGAATATCAGATCATGAGAGATGCTTCTTTTAAATGTATTAGAAAAATAGGAGTTGAAACTGGAGGTTCTAACGTTCAATTCGCAATCAATCCCAAAAATGGAAGAATGATTATTATTGAGATGAATCCAAGAGTCTCTAGATCTTCTGCACTAGCTTCAAAAGCAACTGGATTTCCAATAGCAAAAGTGGCTGCAAAACTTGCTGTTGGTTATACTTTAGATGAATTAAAGAATGAAATCACAGGCACAACTCCTGCATCATTCGAACCTACTATTGATTATGTAGTAACAAAAATTCCAAGATTTGCATTTGAAAAATTCAAAAATACTGAGGCAATACTAGGAACAGCCATGAAGTCTGTTGGTGAAGTAATGTCTATTGGCAGTAACTTTAAAGAATCTGTTCAAAAAGCATTGGGTTCATTAGAGATTGGACTTGATGGATTTGATCAAAATGAAAAAATAAATATGCAAGATTTAAAGAAAAAACTTATAGAGAGAACTCCTCAAAAAATACTTTATGTAGCTGAAGCTTTTAGACAAAATCTAAAAATAGATGAAATCTATGAAATGACAAAAATAGATAAATGGTTTTTAGAACAGATACAGGAACTGGTTATTGTGGAAACTCAAATTAAGGATGAAGATGTTTTAAATAATAAAGAAAAACTTCAATACATTAAATCAATAGGTTTTTCGGATAAAAAAATTGCAAAGATTTTAAAAATAAAAAGTAATGAAGTTAGATCTGCTAGGAATAAATTTAGAATTCACCCTGTATACAAAAAAATCGATACTTGCGCTGGAGAATTTGATTCTAAAACTCCTTATATGTATTCTACTTATGGAAGCAATGATCTAAGTGCCTGCGAGTCTGACCCAACAAATAAAAAAAAGGTCATTATTTTAGGTAGTGGGCCGAATAGAATAGGACAAGGAGTAGAGTTTGATTACTGCTGTTGTCAGGCAAGTTACGCATTGAAAGAAATTAATTACGAAACCATAATGATTAACTGCAACCCAGAAACAGTTTCAACAGATTATGACACAAGTGATAGATTGTATTTTGAACCTTTGACCGAGGAGCATGTAATTGAAATTATTAATAAAGAAAAAAGCAACGGTTCTCTTTTTGGAGTTATAGTTCAATTTGGAGGTCAAACTCCATTAAAGCTTGCAAAATTTATACATGAAAATAATATTCCGATCTTAGGCACACAACTTGAGTCTATTGATCTTGCCGAAGATAGAGAAAAATTTAAAAATTTTGTAATCAAAGAAAATTTACTTCAGGCAGAAAGTGGGCTTGCAAGATCAGAGTCTGAAGCGCTTGAAATCGCAAAAAAAATAAATTTCCCGATAGTCATTAGACCTTCTTATGTTTTAGGCGGTAGAGCTATGGAAATTGTATACGATGAAGACCATCTTAAAAAATATATAAAAGAAGCAGTTAAAGTTTCAGGAAATGATCCTGTTCTAATAGACAAGTTTATTAACGATGCAATTGAAGTGGATGTTGACGCGATTTGCGATGGCAAAGATGTTTTTATCGCCGGGATAATGGAACATATTGAAGAAGCAGGAATTCATTCTGGGGATTCCGCATGTTGCATTCCTCCATATTCATTAAAACAAAATATTATCGAGGAGATATCAAAACAAACAAAGAAAATTGCCTTTGGATTAAAAGTATTGGGACTTTTGAACATTCAATTTGCTGTAAAAGACGATCAAGTTTATGTCCTAGAAGTCAATCCAAGAGCTAGCAGAACCGTACCGTTTGTAGCGAAATCTATTGGAGTTCCTATTGCAAAAGTTGCAACAAAAATAATGTCTGGTTTAAAATTAAAAGATCTAAATTTAAATAAAAAAAATCATAAATTGTATTCTGTTAAAGAGGCTGTATTTCCTTTTAACAAATTTCCAAATGTAGACACCTTATTAGGACCGGAGATGAAATCAACGGGAGAAGTTATGGGAATCGATAAATCATTCGGTCTTGCTTTTGCAAAAAGTCAATTTGCAACAGGAAATAAAATTCCAAAATCTGGTGTTGCTTTTTTATCAGTTAAAAAAGATGACAGAAAATATATTCTTAAGATCGCACAAGAATTAAAAAAAACAGGATTTGATATACTTGGAACTTCTGGAACTTCTGATTTTTTAAATTCATCAGGAGTTGAATGTAAAAAAATTAATAAAGTAATGGAAGGAAAGCCTCATATTGAAGACTCCCTTAATGAAAAGAAAATTTCTTTAGTCATTAATACATCTCAAGGTAAACAATCTATAAAAGATTCTTTTTCTCTGAGAAGAGCAGCCCTTACAAGTGGAACTCCTTACTACACAACCATTGCTGGAGCCAATGCAATTACTGAAGCTATTAAATCTTTAAAGAATTCTAAATTTGAAGTTCTAGCTTTGCAGGATATAAATTAATTAACTTTCCAATCAGTTTCAAAAGTTACATAATTTACTTGTAAACATCTTCTGTCTCTTTTGATTTCTTTTTTTTCAAGTCCATGCCAAGTGTCAGGACCACTTGTAAAAACATAACCATAATTATTTTTATAAGGCACAGTTTTTACTAACTTTAGATTCTTGTCATAAAAATCCGTACCCAACTCTTCAGACTCATAATTATCTGGATTAGCAAACAACAGGCATGACATTAATTTTTCTTTAATATCGCAATGAGGTTTAAGCCAAAACCCAACTCTATCAGCAATAATTTCAACTCGTACATAGGCTTTGCTTAAATCTTTTTTTATTTTCGAGCCAATATATTTTGCTGTTTCCAACTTGCATAATTCGTCAATAAATTTTTTTAAATGGGGGTAGTCTTTGTAATTATCTTTTGTAACAAACTCTCTTATCTTCCCTGCTTTACCACCAGTTGGGTCTCCTGCTCTATATGCTCCTGCGCCTCCATCCACTGCCCTAGTGCCATCAAAATCAATTTTAACTTCAGGAACTTTAGCTTCGCAAATTTCTTTTATTTGTTGATTTGTTAAAGGCTCAGTTAACTCCCAATGGTCAAATGGATAGCTAGAATAAACTGAATTAGTTTGAAATGATTTTAAAAAACTCATTAAATTTTATTTAACCTTTCTTTTATTATTGTTGCAATGCGATTTGTCTCATCAAGCAAAGGGTAATTCCAATAATCTATATTTTCTCCTAAAAATCTAATAATTCCTTTTGCCTTAAAACTATTAAGAAAATATTCAAATCTAGAGTTTCTTCTCTTAGCCTTCATTTTAGCTGCAAATATTGGCTTTTGTGTGATCGCGCACTCAGAAATCATTGAGGTAGAATCGCAGGTTACAATAATTATTTTGGATAATTTAAGAGCTGATAAATAAAATTCTTTACTTACAAAATCAATAATAACAGCTGAATTTAAAAAAAACTTTTTAGCAAAATCAATAATATTATCAGGGGTTCTTCTTGATCTAACAATAATTAATTTAAAACCTTTATCTAAAAAATTATCTTTTATTGAAAAAAAAATATTCCCAAGATCAATTTCATTGAAATCATAATATCTATTAGGCCCTCCTAAAATTAAAGAAACAATTTTATCTTTTTCAGATAAATTATATTTTAAAAAAAGATTGCCACTGTTATCTATCTCTTCTTTGGTAATATAATGAAGAGCGCCAAATGTACTTAATACATTAATGCCTTTTATTTGATCATGTTCTGGGGCAACAATTAAATCAAAATTTGAAAAATTAACTTTAGGATTTTGAATATGAATATTAAATAAATTTTTATTATTTTTTTTTAAAAATAAAGAAGAAATAATGCTATTTTTACCACATGAAATCAGTACTTGATTTTCTATTTGATCAGGAATTTTTCCATCAATAACAGATTTGCTAATGGGAACTAGGTTTATAGGAAAGTATCTCCAAGGATTTTTTAAATTTACAAAACAATGATTAAAATCCAACTTTAAAGCTTTTGCTAAACCTTCTACCTGGCTTACCATACCGTGAGCGCCTTCAGTTAATAATAATGCTTTAAAATATCTCATTGTTTAAAATGATAATTAATTATAAGTATTATTAATTAAAATCTACAATGAATGTCGATAAGGTAAATAAAGTAATTATTATTGGATCCGGTCCGGCAGGATATACAGCGGCAATTTATGCTGCAAGAGCAATGCTTGAACCGGTTCTTATTGCTGGTTCACAGCCAGGTGGTCAGTTAACGATCACTACTGATGTTGAAAATTTTCCTGGATTTGCAGATGTAATACAAGGTCCTTGGTTAATGGAGCAAATGAAAGAACAGGCATTAAAGGTTGGTACAAAATTTATAGAAGATCACATTTCTAAAGTTAACTTTAATAAAAAACCTTTTGAAATAATTGGAGACTCTGGAAATCATTACCTTGCTGAAAGTGTTATTATTTCAACTGGCGCGCAGGCAAGATGGCTAAATTTGGACTCTGAAGAAAAATATAAAGGATTTGGTGTTTCTGCTTGTGCAACTTGTGACGGATTCTTTTATAAAAATAAAGATGTTGTTGTTGTGGGTGGTGGAAATTCTGCAGTTGAAGAGTCTTTATTTCTTACAAATTTTGCAAAAAAAATAACGCTAGTTCATAGAAAAAATGAATTAAAAGCTGAAAAATTGTTGCAAAAAAAATTATTTTCTCATCCTAAAATCAATGTGATTTGGGATAGTGTTATTTCAGAAATTATTGGAACAGAAAATCCTAAAGGGGTAACTGCAGTTAAATTAAAGAATATTAAAACAAACACATTTACAGAACTGCAAACTCACGGACTTTTTGTTGCAATTGGACACGATCCGGCAACAGCTTTGTTTAAAGGGCAAATTAATATGGATAGCAGCGGTTATATAACAACTCAACCCGACTCCACAAAAACTAATATTCCTGGAGTATTTGCTGCGGGAGATGTGAAAGATAAATTATACAGACAAGCTGTTACAGCTGCAGGAATGGGATGTATGGCTGCTCTTGAAGCTGAAAGATATTTATCTAATCACTAAAACTATTTTAAACTTTCACAAAAACTTTTAATTTTAGCAACAGCTTTCTCTAAAATCTGCATAGAAGTTGCATAAGAAATTCTAAAATAACCTTCTAACCCGAATGCTGAGCCTTGAACAATAGCAACGCCAGTTTCTTCTAATAAGTAAGTTGCAAAATCTGTGTCATTTTTAATAATTTTTCCACTAGATGTTTTTTTGTTCATTAATTTTTTACAATTTGGAAAAACATAAAAAGCACCTTGTGGATTAACGCAGGTTAATCCTTTGGTATTATTTAAAGAGCTAACAACAAAATCTCTTCTCTTTTTAAATTCTATAGCCCTAGGATTAATAAAGCTCTGATCTCCATTAAGCGCCTCAACTGCTGCTGCCTGACTAATAGAAGATGGATTAGTTGTAGATTGAGATTGAATCTTTTGTATTGCTTTTATTAAAGTTTTTGAGCCTGCGGCATAACCAATTCTCCATCCTGTCATTGCATACGCTTTACTAACTCCGTTTACGACTAGAGTTCTATCGCTTAAAGAATTGTCTATTTCTAAAATATTTACAAATTTTGAATCATTTGAACCTTTGTCTTGGTAAATGATATGTTCATAAATATCATCTGTTAAAATATTTACATGTTTATGTTTTTTTAAGACTTTTACTAACTCTGTTAATTCTGATCTTGAATAGCACATTCCAGTTGGATTTCCTGGTGAGTTTAAAATAAACCACTTTGTCTTATTTGTTATCATTTTATCAAGCTGATCAGCAGAAATTTTGAAATCACTTTGCTCATCACACTCTACAAATTTGGGAGTTCCTCCAGCCAATAAAACCATGTCAGGATATGAAACCCAATAAGGCGCCGGAATAATAACTTCATCGCCTGGATTAATAGTTGCAAGAATGCAGTTATAAATTACTTGCTTGCCACCCGTGCCAACCGTAATATTATCTACATCAAAACTTAAGTTATTTTCTTTTTTAAATTTATTAACAATTGCTTTTTTTAACTCTGGAGTTCCATCAACAGCGGTATACTTTGTTTGACCTTCTTTAATGGCTTTAATTGCGGCTGCTTTTATATTATCAGGAGTATCAAAATCTGGTTCTCCAGATGCTAGTGCTATTACTTCTTTTCCACTTTCTTTTAAGAGTCTAGCTTTCTGAGTAATTGCAATTGTAGGAGATTCTTTTATTCTCGATAAAGAAGTTGATAGTATAGACATCTAAATTAATTATATTTTGGAGTATGCAAAATCTTTCGGGAACTAATATATTAGAAAAATCAAATACGAAAGAACTTTCTTCAAAAAAATTAGAAGGTGGAAAAAAATTTCAACTAATAACTGAATACACTCCTGCGGGTGATCAACCTAAGGCTATCTCTTTTTTAAAAACAGAAATATTAAATAACAAAAAAAATCAGGTTTTACTTGGGGTCACGGGTTCTGGAAAAACTTTCACGATGGCTAAGATTATTGAAGAATTAAATCGCCCAGCTTTAATTCTTGCTCCAAACAAAACTTTGGCTGCCCAATTATATGGTGAAATGAAAAATTTTTTTCCTAATAATGCTGTTGAGTACTTTGTTTCTTATTATGATTACTATACTCCAGAGGCTTACGTACCAAGATCTGACACTTATATAGAAAAAGAAGCTTCTATAAATGAACAAATAGATAGAATGAGACATTCGGCCACCAGGTCTCTCTTGGAAAGAGATGATGTGATTATTGTTTCAAGCGTATCTTGCATTTATGGATTAGGGTCTGTGGACTCTTACAGTAAAATGACTTTGATTTTTAGAAAAAATGAAAGTTATGAAAGAGATAAAATAATCAAAGGACTTGTTGAACTACAATACAAAAGAAATGATCAAAATTTTTATAGGGGAACTTTTAGGGTTAGAGGAGAGAATATAGAAGTTTTTCCATCTCATTATGAAGATGAAGCATGGAGAATTACAATTGAGGGTAATAAAATAACTCAAATAAAGTCTTTTGATCCCCTGACTGGAGCTGACAATAAAGAAATTAATTTAATAAAATTGTATGGAAATAGCCACTACATCACTCCTAGACCAACAGTAGAAAAAGCAATTAAAGAAATAAAAAAAGAATTAATTTTAACTTTAGAAAAATTTAGAAACGAGAAAAAACTTTTAGAAGCTCAAAGATTAGAAGAAAGAACTAGATATGATCTCGAAATGATTGAAGCTACAGGAAGTTGCGCTGGAATAGAAAATTATTCGAGATTTTTATCAGGAAGAAATCCTGGTGAACCGCCTCCAACATTATTTGAATATCTCCCTGATAATTGTTTAGTATTCGTTGATGAAAGCCATGTTACTATTCCTCAGCTAAATGGAATGTACAAAGGAGACTATACTAGAAAAAAAACTTTGTCAGATTATGGTTTTAGACTTCCTTCTTGTATGGATAACAGACCTTTAAAATTTGAAGAATGGGACATGATGCGACCACAAACAATTTTTGTATCTGCAACACCAAGCGAATGGGAATTAAAACAAAGCAAAGGAGTATTTGCAGAACAAATTATAAGACCTACAGGACTTATAGATCCACAAATTTTTATTAGACCGGCTAAAAATCAAGTTGACGATTTATTGAATGAATGTCTCAACGTTGCAAAAAAAAATCAAAGAGTACTTGCTACTACGCTTACAAAAAAAATGGCTGAGGATTTGACAGAGTATCTTGATGAAAACGGGATTAAAGTTCGTTACATGCACTCAGACATTGATACTCTGGAAAGAATAGAAATTATTAGAGATTTAAGACTTGGAGTATTCGATGTATTAGTTGGAATTAATCTACTAAGAGAAGGTTTGGATATACCTGAGTGTTCACTTGTTGCAATTTTAGATGCAGACAAAGAGGGTTTTTTAAGATCAGAAATATCTTTAATACAAACAATAGGTAGAGCCGCAAGAAATGTTGATGGAAAGGTTATTTTGTATGCAGATAAGCAAACTGAAAGCATTAAAAAAGCTATTAATGAAACTAATAGACGAAGAGATAAACAGATTGCATATAATAAAAAGAATAAAATAACCGCACAGTCTATAAAATCAAAAATTAACGATATTCTTGAGGGAGTTTTTGAAAAGGATTACGTAACTTTTAATGATGATATTCCTATTGGTGGAAATCTAAAAAAACATCTAAAAATGTTAGATAAAGAAATGAAAAAAGCAGCTGATAATCTAGAATTTGAGCAGGCTGCAAAGATAAGAGATGAAATAAGAAAACTTCAAGAAAAAGAATTAGAAATTAATATGAGTACTAAAATTAAAGTTTATAACAATAATATTCATAAAGAATTAACTGGAAGATCCACACAAGGAAAAGCTGGAATGATCGCAAAAAGAAAAAGATAATATGAATAAAAATATTTTAATTACAGGAGCATCTCAAAGAATTGGTAAGGAATTATCTTTATACTTTGCAAAAATGGGCTGGAATATTGCTGTACATTTTAATAAATCAAAAAAACAAGCTATTATTCTTAAAAAAGAAATAGAAAAATATTCAGTAAAATGTGTTTGTATCCAAGCTAATCTTTTAGATACAAAAAAAATAAAAAAAATAATTACTATAGCAAAAAAAAAATTAGGAAGCATAGACTGTGTGATTAACAATGCTTCTGTATTTAATAATGATGATATTTTAAATTTTAATGAAAGTAGTTGGAATAGTCATATAAAAACTAATCTGCTTGCCCCTGCAATTCTCATCAAAGAATTTTCAAAGATTAAAGATTTATCAAAGAATAAATCAATTATTAACATTCTTGATCAGAGAATATTTAAATTAACCCCTTATTTTTTCTCTTATACTATTAGTAAAACGGCTCTACATACACTAACAAAAACTTCCGCTATGAAGTTAGCTCCTAAAATTAGAGTAAATGCCATCGCTCCAGGTCCTGTGCTTAAAAATAAAAGACAAACACAAAAACATTTTAACAAACAATCAAAAAATACTTTGCTAGGGAAACCAGTTAAAATTGAAGACATATGTAAAACTGCCTATCTTTTAGCAATTAGCGAAACAATTACTGGTCAAGTTATAGCCATAGACAGCGGTCAAAGTCTTAATTGGAAAACTCCAGATATTATTGGAATTAATGAATAAATGAAAAACAAAACAAATATTATTAGACTTTTTGAAAATAAATCTAAATCTAAGTCCAAAGAAATAATTTTTATTAAAAATTACGTTTGCAAAGCAATAATTGGCTTTCATGCTTTTGAAAAGTTAAAAGCTCAAAAATTAAGATTCAATATTGAAATTTTAAGTGCAAAAACAAAAGTTATCGAGGGAAACTTAACTTCGGTAATTGATTATGAAGAAGTTATTAAAAAAATTAACTTTTTCTTAAAGAAAAAATATAATTTCTTAGAATCATTTGCCAATGATTTTATTGAGGAAATTTTCAAAAATAAAAATATTTTAAATATTAAAATTAAGATTGAAAAATTAGACATAATCAAAAATACTGAATCTGTTGGTATAGAATTCTTCAAAACAAGAAATGATTATGAAAAATCTTGAGCACGGAAAAGAAATTTTAAGAAGTAAAATTCAATTTCTTTCTAATGGTCCTGGTGTTTATAAAATGTTGGATGAAAAAAACACCATAATTTACGTTGGAAAAGCAAAGAATTTACCTAACAGATTAAATAGTTACGTTACATCTTCATATTTGCCAATCAGAACTGAGAGGATGATTTCCAGTACTAAAAATTTAGAATTTATTGCAACTCAAAATGAGGCAGAAGCATTATTGCTTGAGGCTAACCTTATAAAAAAAAATCAACCTCGATATAATATTTTATTAAAAGACGATAAATCGTTTCCCTATATTCAAATAACAAGATCACATTTGTTCCCTCAAATTACAAAATTTAGAGGTAAACAAAATAAGAATGATATTTTTTTTGGTCCGTTTGCTTCCGCAGGATCAGCGAATTGGACAATTAAAACGTTGCAAAAAGTTTTTTTACTTCGAGTGTGTGATGATTCAATATTTAATAATAGAAAAAGACCTTGTATTCTTTATCAGATCAAAAGATGCTCGGCCCCATGCACAAATGAAATTAATCAAAAGAATTATAATAAACTTGTTGAAGACAGTATTAATTTTTTAAACGGAAAATCTGCTCTTATTCAAAAAAAACTTTCAAAAGAAATGGAAAATGAAAGTAAAAAATTTAATTACGAGAAAGCAGCAATAATTAGAGATAGAATAAAGGCACTAACTCAAATTCAATCTACTCAAAGAATTAATAAAAATAATTTCAATAACGCAGATCTTATTGTAGCATTTCAAAAAAATAATATCACTTGTATCGAAGTTTTTTTTTATAGATCAAAACAAAACTGGGGAAATCAAGCATTTTTTCCCAAACATGACAAAGATGATAGTTTAGAAGAAATTATTTATTCTTTTATAACTCAATTCTATGAAAACAAAATTCCGCCGGAAGAAATTATTTTAAATAAAAAAATTAACGATTTAGAATTAATTAAAGCTGCATTAGAAAAAAAATATAATAAAAAAATTAATATTAAATTTGCAAAAAATAATTCAGAAAATCTTGCGATAAAATTAGCTATTAAAAATGCTGAATTAGCTTTAGAAAAAAAATTATTAGAAAATGAAAATAATGATCATTTTCTATCTTTAATTAACAAAGAATTCAATTTAGGTTTTAATCCAAATTTAATTGAGATCTATGATAATAGTCATATTCAAGGACTTAATGCTGTTGGTTCTTTCATCGTTTTTTCAAAAAATGGATTTGTTAGAAAAAAATATAGAAAATTTAATATATCAAAAACTGACATTAATCCGGGCGACGATTATGGGATGCTCAAAGAAGTTATTTCTAGAAGATTCTCAAAGATCAAATCAAACAACGACGAAGAGTCGCCAGACTTAATTATAATTGACGGTGGCAAAGGTCATTATAGTACAGCAAGAAAAATCTTAGACGAGCTTGGTCATTTTAATCTACATATAATTGCAATTGCTAAAGGCGAAAGAAGAAATCAAGGGGATGAAACTTTTTATTACAATAATAAAAAGATTAAGATTAAGAACAATGTATTATTATTCTTCTTGCAAAGATTAAGAGATGAGGCTCACAGATTTGCTGTCTTTTCACATAGAATCAATAGAAAAAATGCTTTCATTCAATCCGAGCTTGATAAAATTGAAGGAATTGGAAAAACAAGAAAAAAATTACTTTTAAATCATTTCGGTTCTGTAAAATTAATTGAAAGCGCAAGTATCGAAGATATAAAAAAAATAGATGGAATAAGCGATTTAGTTGCAAATAAAATTTATAATTTTTTTAATAAAAATAGTTTAATCTCAAAAAAATGAAAATTCCTAATATTCTGACAATCGGAAGAATTCTTATTGCTCCATTATTAGTAATTGTTTTTTATTTTCCTGGAGAATTAAGTGATTGGTTGTCTTGTGCAATATTTGTGATCGCAGCATTTACAGATTATCTCGATGGTTTTTTTGCAAGATTATATAAACAACAATCAAAATTTGGCGAATTATTAGACCCGATTGCAGATAAAGTCTTAGTTGCTACGGCTCTTGCATTATTAATAATGGGACAAATCATCAAAGGTCCTCATGTAGTCGCAGCAATTATAATAATAACAAGAGAAATTTTAATTTCAGGATTAAGAGAGTTTTTAGCAAAGGCACAAATTTATATTCCAGTGACAAATTTATCTAAAGGAAAAACTGTCATACAAATGATAGCTATTTCTATTTTATTAGCTGGCAATAGTGGTGATAAATTATTATTTAATTATGGAATTCAATTTGGCATATATTTGCTTTGGATGTCTGCAATATTAACACTTTGGACAGGATACGCTTATTTAAGAAAAGGAATTGATCTTATCGATTAACTGTTCTTAGTTCTTATAAATTTTTATTAACCAATTTTGAATAATTTTCATCTAATTTTTTAATCAGATCAACTACAGTAAATTTAATATCCCCAATTTGAGAAACTGGTGTCACCTCAGCTGCAGTGCCGGTTAAAAAACATCCATCAAATTTATTAAGCTCATCAAGTTTTATTTTTCTTTCTAAAACTTTAATTTGGAGCTGTTTAGCAATCCCTATAATTGATCTTCTAGTAATTCCATCTAAAAAAGAATCTGCTATTGGAGTGTGAATTTCATTATTTTTAGCGTTAATAAAAAAAATATTTGCGCCTGTGGCTTCGGCTATATTACCTTGATAATCCATCATTAAAGCATCATGAAAACCATTTTTTTCAGCCTCATGTTTGGACAAAGTTGAAATCATATATAAACCAGAAGCTTTTGTGTCCCAAGGAATAGAATCTGGTGCTGGCTTTTTCCATTTAGAGATCCCAAGTCTAATTCCTCTAATTTTAATTTGCGGATCGAAATAAGAACCCCATTCCCATGTTGCGATAGCAAGATGGATTTGACTTTTTTGTGCAGATATAGCCATCATTTCGCTTCCTCTCCATGCAACTGGTCTTACGTAGCCACTCTTAACATTTTGTACTGAAATTATTTCTTTACATGCATTATCTATTTCTTCAGCAGAATAAGGAATCTTCATGCCCATTCTCTCTGCTGAATAAATCAATCTGTTTGTATGTTCTCTTAATTTAAAAATTTCTCCATTATAAACACGCTCACCCTCAAACACACAGCTAGCATAATGAAGTCCATGACTAAGAATATGTAAATTAGCGTCCTTCCAGTCAATTAATTTACCATTGTACCAAATTTTTCCTGATCTTTTATCAAAGGGGATTGGATCCATTTAAGTTTAAAGTAATAAATAATTAAAATTATATTGGTAAATAAGTAAAGTAGATATGTCAATAAAACTGACATACAATATAATTTTAAAATGAAAGATCTTTTATATTTAAGAGAAAAAAGTTTAAAAGAAATTATAGAACTTATTTTTCAAGTGTATATTGATTCATATTCAGATCCACATGAAGTGCTTAAAAAAAATTCTTTTGGTAGAGCCCATCATAGATTACTTTGTATTATAGAAGGAAACCCTAATATTAGCATTGCTGATATATTAAGAAAATTAAAAATTACTAAACAAAGTTTAAGTCGAGTTCTGCAAGATTTAATCAAAAAAAATATTATATCACAAAAAAAAGGAACAAAAGACGCAAGACAAAGAGAATTAGTCCTAACTGAAAGAGGGGTAAAACTATGCAATGAAATATTTAATAAACAAAAAAAAAGAATAATTAATGCGCTTAAAAATTCTAGTTCGGATGAAGTTTCAAACTTTAAATCAATAATGAAAAAAATAATTCATGGATAATTCAAAAATACATATTTTGATTGTTGATGATGATGACAAAATCAGGGATCTATTAAAACAATATTTAAAAAATAATAATTTTTTTGTGTCTACAGCGATTAATGCATCCGATGCAGAAGAAAAATTAAAAATTGTAAAATTTGATCTGGCAATTATTGATATTATGATGCCGGGCAAGGATGGTTTGCAACTTACAAAAGAAATTAGAGAAAAGATTGATTTGCCCATAATTCTTCTTACAGCGAAAGGTGAGGCCGATGATAGAGTAAGAGGTTTAGAGTTAGGAGCAGAAGATTATTTGCCAAAACCTTTTGAACCAAAAGAACTTTTATTAAGAATTAAGAATGTAATTAAAAGAATTAAAAAAGACAAACATATAATAACTTCAATTAAGATAGGAAAAGCTAATATTAATATTAAAAAAATGGAAATCCAAAAAGATAAAAAAATAATAAAAATTAATGCTAGCGAAAAAATTTTATTAGAAAACATGATTAGTTCTGCGGGAAAAATATTTTCAAGGGAGGAAATTTCAAAAATCACAAACTTAACGCAAGAAAGAAGTATAGATGTTTTAGTTACGCGGCTAAGACAAAAAATTGAACCAGATCCTAAAAATCCAAAGTATTTACAAACAGTCCGTGGTACCGGCTATGTTTTATGGCTAGATTGAAATGTTAAGAAAGATATTTCCTAGAACTCTACTTTTTAGATCATTATTAATTGTAATAGCTCCTATAATACTTATTCAAATTGTCGTAGGGGGAGTTTTTTTTGATAGCATTTGGTATAAAACAAATAGGGGTTTGGTTAGATCTGCTGCCAATGAAATTAATACATTTTTAGCTCTTTACCCTGAATTTAAACAAAAAAATAAAAGTAATGAATTAATAAATATTTATAAAGACAAAAGTGGCATAGTAATTTCAATCAAAAAAGAAACCCAGCAACTTCCATCTACAGAAACAGTAAAGTGGTACAGTTTATACGATAAGATTGTTATAGAAGAGTTCTCAGATAAAATAAAAAATCCGTACTGGCATAATGTCAGATTCAACAGTTCATTTGTTCAAGTATTAGTGTTGTTAAATAAGAATGAAGTTATTGAATTTTTAATACCGAAATCTAAAATAAGGTCTACATCTGGAAGAATATTTGCGCTGTGGATTACTGTCCCTTCATTAATATTTCTTTTTATTTCAATAATTTTTCTACGTAATCAAATAAGACCTATCATTCATCTTTCTCAAGCAGCAGAAAAATTTGGTAAGGGGCAATTTGATAGTGATTTTAAAGTATCAGGAGCTCTTGAAATCAGACAGGCTTCTTACGAGTTTGAAAAGATGAAAAGAAGAATCTTAAAACATATTAGTCAGAGGACCGCTATGTTATCCGGTATTAGCCACGATCTCAAAACACCTCTAACTAGATTAAAATTACAAATCGAACTTTTAAATAAAAATCAAAAATTAAATTCTCTTAAAGAAGAAATTATTGAAATGGAAAAAATGATTAATGAATATCTTGATTTTGCAAGTAACCAATATTCACAACCTATAGAAAAATTTAATATTATTCAATTAATTCAAAATTTAATTGATAAAAGTTTTAAAAAAAATATTAAAATAAAAAGTCCTAAAAATTTAATATTTTCAGGAAGAAAAAATTTAATAAGAAGATGTATTGCTAATATTATAAATAATTCTCAAAAATATGGTGAGAATATTTTGATTACATGTAAAAAAATTAAAAAAAATATTCATATTAATATTGATGATGACGGTCCTGGAATTGCAGACGAACATAAAGAAAAAGTCTTTAGACCATTTTACAGAATAGATAAGTCAAGATCTCTCAAAGATAGTAATGTCGGATTAGGACTTTCAATTGTTGAGGATATAGTTAATTCTCATGGTGGAACTGTAAAACTATTAAACAATCCAAAAGGGAAAGGTTTGAGAGTTTCCTTATCTTTTCCTAACTAATTTCTTCAGCTTTTCGATTTCTAAATTTAGTTTATTTATTTTATTTTTTAGTTGCTGCAAATCTTCCTGAGAAGAACTATTAAAATGGTGCATGATTTTTTCTTTTTTGAACTGAATAATATTACCTATTTCTTGCTTAATATCTTTCGCAGTTAAAATTCCTAGTTGAAATAAATTTACAAAATCATTAATAATTTTTTTATAATTATTCATATATTCTTCTTGATAATACAGTTATAAATAATTCTAAGATTATTTAAATGTTTATTCACAATCTAAATCCAGTCATTATCAATTTTGGTTTTATAGAAATACGCTGGTACTCCTTAGCTTACATTGCGGGAATATTCTTAGGTTTTTACTACGCTAAATATTTAATTATAAAATATTGGAATAAAGAAATAACTATAATTGAAAATCTTGATAATTTTTTAATTTATTTAATTCTAGGAATTATTTTAGGAGGAAGAATTGGATATATTTTATTTTATAATTTTAACTATTATTTTTATCATCCTATTGAAATATTATTTTTATGGCAGGGCGGGATGTCTTTTCATGGAGGAGCAATTGGAGTTTTTATCGCTTCAATAATTTTTGCAAGAAAAAATAAAATTAAAACACTTATTTTAACAGATATAATTGTCAGTGTCGCTTGCATAGGAATATTTCTTGGAAGAATTGCTAATTTTATAAATGGAGAATTATATGGAAAAAAAACTTTTTCAAATTATGGGGTAATATTTCCAAAAGTAGACATGGAGCCAAGACATCCTTCGCAATTATATGAAGCAATTCTTGAGGGGCTAATATTGTTCTTATTGTTAAATATTATCTTAAAATACAAAAAAAAGTTATTTAATGGTGAATTATCCTGTTATTTTATAATTTTTTATTCTGTATTTAGAATTTTATCAGAAATGTTTAGAGAACCAGACAAGCATTTAGGCTATGTAATTTTAAATTTTTCTTTAGGGTCATGTATAAGCCTGTGTTTTTTAATTTTTGGGTTAATTGCATTTAAAAAAATTAAAGATGAATCGTATAGAAAAATTAATTAATAAAAAAAAATTTATTCCTTTAGATCAATTTATTGATATCGCTCTATATGACAAAAAATCAGGCTACTACCAAAATAAAAAAATATTTGGTCGAGATGGAGATTTCATTACATCTCCAGTAATATCGAGTATTTTTTCAGAAATGATATCTATATGGATTGTTTCTTATTGGATTTATATAAAAAAACCAAAAAATATTAATATTTTAGAATTAGGTCCTGGAAATGGCCTGATGATCAAACAAATAATAAATTGTATTAAAAAAATTAAAACTTTTGATGCTAAATTTACAGTTTATTTACATGAAATAAGTGAGAAATTAATCAAAGTACAAAAAAATAACTTAAATAATTTTAAAAATATTCTTTGGATAAAAAATATTAATAAGATCAATCAAGAACCAACAATAGTTATAGC
>Ga0255176_1000125_pt1 | contig 56999 bp, 54 predicted proteins | sample Atl_Atlam_RepA_8_2_FD_183622 | JGI IMG/M metagenome (GOLD analysis project Ga0255176, IMG submission 183622) | Freshwater microbial communities from Altamaha River, Georgia, United States - Atl_Atlam_RepA_8d | ecosystem: Environmental > Aquatic > Freshwater > River | place: USA: Georgia... | reverse complement strand
TCTGCGCCCGTGCGCACTCGCGTACCACATGGAGGTGAGCGCCGTCTTTTTTCAGGTCAAATAGTAGGGATGAAGGGGAAGAACAAGCATCATCGCCGCGCGCGCGACTACGATTCGGACGATGATTTGTTCGGTCAGTCCCCGTCGTCCTCCATCTACCTCTATGAAGAGCAGGATCACTATGGCTCCTCTTATGCTTCGACAAACATGTTTGCTAAAGACTATCGCGAAGTCGCCATCAAGCCCCGTAATGCCAAACAAGAGGCTTACTTCAAGCTCTTGGAGGCTCCCAAGCCGAGCATTGTGATTGCCTATGGACCTGCCGGCACGGGGAAGACCATGATTGCATGCCACGTCGGTATTCGCAACCTGCAACAAGGCGCTGTCGGCAAGCTCATTTTGACGCGCCCAGCGGTAAGCGTCGAGGAGCAGCACGGGTTTTTGCCGGGCACACTCGAAGAGAAGATGGAGCCATGGCTCAAGCCTGTGTTTGACGTGTTCTATCAATACTATTCGCCTCAAAAAGTGCAGCATATGCTCAAACAGCAAATCCTGGAGATCTGCCCACTGGCGTACATGCGCGGTCGCACGTTCGAAAACGCATGGATCATTGCAGACGAGAGCCAAAACATGACGCCCAACCAAATGCTCATGCTCCTAACGCGCATTGGCGAGGGCAGCAAGATGATCGTGACCGGTGACATCCGCCAGCATGATCGCGGTTACGAGCGCAATGGTTTGTCCGACCTCTTGCAACGCATTGCGCCGCGCACGCCTGCTCCTGCTTCTGCGCCTGCACCAGTTGGTGCTCCGGTCATTGTGGATGTGGAGGCGTCGGAAACGCAGCCAGGCACGGCGTCTGCGGCGTCTGCGCAGCACAACCAACATAGCGACATTGGAATTGTAGAGTTCACACACAAGGATGTCGAGCGACATCCAGTTATAAAAACAATCCTCAAGCTGTATTCAGATTTGTCATCAGGTTATTAGTTCTCTGAGGACGGCGCACGTTCATCGATGATTTGAATCTCGCTCGGCGAGACAGGCGCGGGCGGCGTGGGGCAACCTTCCCATTCAATCTTGAACGGAATGAATTCTTCGATCGCACGCAGCGCTTCCGGCTTCCATGTCACACGCACTGGAATGAGTTCCTCAAGCAGCTCTTTCGAGGCCTCGCGCTCGCGGTTGATGATTCTCTTCACATCCGTGTGGAGTTTGCGAACCTGCATCGATCGAGACTGTTCAAGGACGCGGCGTTTTTCAGCCAGGTTCTTACGAACAGTGTCAAAGTAAGATGAGGCAGATGCACGGGTGATCGCAGCGAGCGGCATGATTTGGGAATCGGGTTCTTGATGATTGGTTAGATATTAATTTCAATGTGCGCCTTAAGCCGCGTGCGTCCATGCATGAATCGTTTGCATGACCAATGGGTGAAACTCATGCCCCGCATACATGCGCGCGCATGACTCGGGATGACGCATCTGCCGCTCATGGTATGCAAGATAGGTCTGCAAAATACGCACACCTTCTTCATAGGATATGAGGGTGCGCATGCGGTCGTTCGAAAGTTCGGCGTTGCCCACCTCCATAACAATGCAATGCGGCATGCGCGGGCATGCGATGATGGATGTGTGCGCCCGTCGATCAAGAAAAATGTAGTCAATGTCAAAGTCCTGTGCGTCATCTGCATCATACGTGTCGTCACTCCATGAGTCACTTCGAAAGGCGTAGAGCGGAATCATGTGCTGGAATTAACAGCATTCAATATTTTAATTTTCCGATTGGAAAATGTTCTTTTCTTGTGTTAATCAATTGCTTCAATAACTATACCACCAAAACGAAATTCATCCGCCCAGCATTTGATTCCGTTAATGAAACATATATGATCTGCTTCACATATATCCGAACCTTTTACTCTACTTACGAATCCACCGGTCCAGTCAATATTACTAAAGATAACCTCCTGTCCTTTCTCGTTTAAGAAAGGATACGTTTGTAAACACTCGCGACAAATATATTTCGGATGTCTATGACAAATTTTGATATGTTTCTTACAAGAAGGGCATTCTTGAGTATCCTCCATATCTATATGGAATATACCTGTTTCTTAACTAGTTCGTGTTTTGGATTTCAGGCATAAAGGACTTCTCCAACAGCTTTCCTTGCAAACTGCATTTGACATCGGAAAATTAAAAGGTTAAAGGTATTTAAAGGGATAACAAATTTTTTTTTATAAAATGTCAAATCATTACAAAAACCTCACAGAGGTCATGAACGACTTAGCAAAAGATATTATGACCATTCCTGACTTGCAAACGCAAGTGCCACTCCTACAAGAGTTTGACGAAGTACGCAAACTAGTTTTTAAGTTCCTTGATACATTTCAAAAAACAAAAGAAATTGTAAAACCCGAGTCATCCGTATTTTTGCCAGATGTTGTGATCAAAGCCAAGTTAAAAACAAACGGTCTAATTATTGAACGATCATGGGATTACGCAAAGAGCCTTACATCCATTCCGAGTGAATACAGAGAAATGGTACACGATTTTATCCATGCCTACGCATGCACGATGCTCTCTTCATTTATGATTGTAGATGGAAAATGCCTAACAACAGAGGTTACACGTCATAACGTAGCCTTTGGAAAATTCAAGTTTGATCGCATAACTGTAGAGCTAGATGACAATTGACCCGAATCCTAACCCTGACAATTGATTATTTTTGTTCGTATGGACATACCATTGATTACTATCACGTCGACAAGATTCGTCCATTTGAAACTTTCAAAGGTTTAAAGATACTACGCCACTCTTAGTATAAAGTGTGTCTTAAATTTGTTTTGTGTGACACGTTTAAGATGAATTTGAATTCAAAAGGCGCTCCGCTGAATCGGCAAAGGAGCGCCGCTAAAATAAAACCATCCTGCGAATCTCTCAAGTCACCAAACATTCCAAAGAACTCACCGTTTGCCATTTGGAAATTTGCGCTCGGCACTCAAGCGCGCTTCATCATGAAGCAGCAAACCGATCGCGACATCGGCATATGGATGCGCGAAGAGATGATCAAGCTCGGCCCTGCGTTCATCAAAATGGGGCAATTCATGTCGACGCGCTCGGACATCATCGGGAAAGAGCTCAGTGCCGAGCTCGTCAAGCTGCAGGACGCGATTGATTTTGTAGACGGCGAGCTCGTGAAAGATGTCATCGAGTGTGAGCTCAAGCGACCGGCCTCTGAGGTGTTCCGTTTCGTGGATGAAACACCGCTGGCGTCCGCATCGATTGGCCAAGTCCATGTCGGCGAGCTCCTGGATGGAACGTCCGTCGCCATCAAGGTCCTCAAGCCAGGGGTGAGCAAGCGCATCAAAGAGGACCTCGAGACACTGAAGGCCATCAATGATGTGTTCTTGAAGCTGCGGTTCCCTCGAGCCATCGAAATTGACCGGATTTTGCGGCAATACGAGACCTTCCTCAAAGGCGAACTCGACTACGAGCGCGAACTCAAGCATATGGAGCGCTTCCGCGACCTGCTGGACGGCATGGACGTCATCATTCCGCGTCCGTACCCCGAGCACAGTACGCCGGCAATGCTGGTCATGGACTACGTCCCGTCGCACAAGATCAGCGATATCGAATGGATGAACGCGCGGAAAATCAACAAGGCGCGTGTGGCAAAAAACTTTGTGAGTCTCTTTTTGTACCAGATTGTCACATGTGGATATGTTCATTGCGATCCACATCCGGGGAACGTGGGTGTGTTAGACGACGGTGAAACACTTGTACTCTATGACTTTGGTAATGTTGTAACACTAGACACCAATTTCCGCAGCAATATCAACAACCTTATTGTTGCGATTTACCAAAGAGACGTTGATGAGTTTTTGGAGTTGCTTCTGACCATGAAAATCATCGAACTCAAAGACGAAGGCGACATCTTTGAGTTGCGCGCCTTCTTTGACCTGTTCTTCGATTACCTTGAGACGGTGGATTTCGGAAAGCTCAAGATGTCCATGATTGAGAATGACGTGGTGCGCCAAGCCAAGATTGACATCAAGATTGATGCGAGCTTCTTGTCGCTTTTCCGCATTTTCTCGCTCATGGATGGGACCTGCACCATGCTCGATCCTGGCTTCAGCTATTATCCGCTGCTGATGCCGTTTGCCGAGGATGTCTTCCAAGATATGAACTTCCTCACGTATCGTGCGCGTACAGATATCAAGAAAATCACCGCTTTCCCTGCGGCGATCAAGAAAACAGATCAGAACATGGTGAAAATGAATCAGCGCATGAAACAGCTGAACATCGAGTTTTCACAGGTCAAAGTGGGCATGGCACTGCTTGCCGTCCTCGGTAGCTGGGACAGTCCCATGCGGTTCCCTGCCATGATTGGGGTTTGTGCGGCATTCCTGTTCCGACAATTCTGATGGCTGTGTTGGTTTGTGTTGCTTGTACTTACTTGTATTGGTTGTGTTCGTGTTTATTTGTGAATTATGTGGTTGTGTCGTAGGTTCTCCTATTTTGTGCTTGTGAGATACTTGTACATTACATCGTAACCATACGCGAAGGATGCATCCACACTTTCAGGTGCGATCTGTATGGTAATCTTATTTTTCGAGAAACTCAACGGCAAAAAGTCCAATGGGTTATCTTCAAAGACGAGTTTGTGCTTATAAAAGCGCAGGCTGCGAAGATTTGCAAACGTACTCACCACGACCGCTTTCAAGTATTCCAAAAATGTGGTCGGATTCTTGTTGGACGCTGCCAGTGCGCGGCCGGGTCCAAGGATCAGGGCGAGCGACGAGTTCTCATGGGTTTCATCAAACGGAAGAGGGGGCAGCTCCGACGATACGCCACCATCCACGTAAGCGTCGTCGTCGATGAGAACCGGCTTGAACAAAAACGGCACACACGCGGATGCACATACGGCACGGATGACACACGCATGTGGCGTATGATCCACCGAGAATACCTGCATCTTGTTCGTCGCCAGGTTGGTTGCAGTTACCGCAAGGGTCTTTCCCGTGAGCTTGGCAAACTCCACGAACGATATCTGGGGCGCCACATAACCGTATTTGGCTTTCAAGAAATGTTGGATGGGCTTTGCAAGATAGGGATCTACCTCGGCGTATCCGAAATGGTTCCAAATGTCCATCGGACTCGCCACGGGAATGCTGGTCGTATCAGGGGAGGACGCAAAAGCACGAACGTAATCTCGCAATTCATTCACATCTATGTGCATCGCGAATAGTGCGGCAAAAAGCGCGCCAATACTCACGCCTCCAAAGTGCATGATGGTGTTGAGGCGGCCTTCGCGCTCTAAACACTCGTACGCGCCGACATAGGATAGACCCGCCAATCCACCACCTGCAAGATATAAATGCGTGAGCGTGCGCATGTATCTACGGCTTTATTCTTTGTCATTCCTTAGGTAGTAGGAGCGGCGTGATGCCACCCCATCTTTCACTGAATGAGCTCTACGCCATGCGCACACGGAAGCAACAATCGCGCGTCGTAAGCTTTGACCGCGTGCTCGAGCTATGCCATCGCCGCATCCGTACGGTGGCAAGCTACGGAGGCATGAACACCTTTTATGAAATTCCGGGCATGCTGATCGGCTACCCCCTTTACAACATTTTTGATTGCATGGATCATATTACCAACAGCCTGCGACGCACCGGCTTTTTGGTACAGATCCTACCTCCACCCAATGTGTGTGTGCTGTACATTTCGTGGGATCCAAAAGAATTACATCCGGAAAAGTCTGTGCTGCCTCGCCGACCACCACATGCCATTGAACCGCCGCGTCGGGTTGCGCCAGTCCCTACATCGATGCGAATCATGCCGTTCGCGGATGGCGGTATGGGTGGGAGTGGTAACGGCGCCGGCGGCTCACGCAAGCTTTTCTAGGAAGTTGGATGCGAAGCCATAGTCGTAATATCCGGCGACTTGATAAAGCGTACCAGATTTATGCCGAACGCGCACACCGGCTTCACATGCTCGGATGGTGCGCACGGCAGACGGTGGAAGATATGCAAGGGTCGCGATCACTCGCGTATCGTCCTCCGCGTCTTCTAGATCGATGCGGAATGCCTTGGCGATCTGAATCAACGGGATACCAGCAGATGGAAATGGCCTCGAAACTTCATTCTGGCGCCACTCGTCGTACACGAGCTTGGTAACACCATCTTCCGCGTATTGATACAGAGTCGCACGCGAAAATCCACCCTGGACTTCGAGCGCAACCAGCAAATCGCCGTCGTTCGGCACTACGTGAGAGTATGGCGATATGCAGTCACACGGCATCTTCACAGTTGGCGCATTGTCAAAATAGGTGAGGATCTGTGTGTCCCTGTCGAGTGCGATGGTCACAATGCGGTCGCGATCAAGTGTGTCTAGGTCGTCAAGGATGGCGTGCGTGAGCATGTTGTTCAAACTTAAACATGCTAACATGGTACATGCTTAAGCCGGTGCGTTTTGCGTCCATAGCTCACATGTCGCGGAATTGCGCAAGGAAAGGCTCCAGCACTTGAATGGTATGACGCATGCCTTGATAGACGGCCAGCTTATAGAGCTGGTCGACCAGGAGAATCACCAAGATTCCTGCAATCACAAAGAGAGCAATATCCCACAGGTTCTGCCAAAATTCCACTTGCTGGCATTCGGCGCCAAAGGGGCGTGGCTCCGGGTGCAGAAGTGGGCGCTTGTTTTTCTCGAACGAAGACATCGCCTCGGCGAAGGGTGTCTTTTCATAGCCCGTGGGGGTCTTGTCATACTTGGCGGCGCCGACTTCGGGCATTGGTGCCGACTTCATGTCTTTTGTTTTCAGGTATGATTCGATCTCTTCATCGTAGAAGCCATCCACGTCCTCCATATCTACCGTGCGCGCCTTCTGCAAGGGTACCGGCTGCTGCGCACTCGAATCCTCATCAAGCGCAAGCTGCATCGCAGACGCAAACTGCGCCTTGCTCTCATCCGATAGCGGGTACTCGTAGATCGGCGCTTGAAGAGCGCAGCGAGGCACAAGCGGGGCCGTGGCCGCCTTCGGCTGCGGTTTTGCAGCGCGTGGCTTCTCAGCGTTTTGGGGGATTTCGCTCTGGAACGTCTCGCGGACGGGCTTTGCGCCCGGAGTGCAGACACCGTACTCGTTGCAATAGTACTTCATGTCGCGCTGCATGGCCTTATAGGTTGTTTCGAAACCACCACCTTCAAAGTCTTCGCGGACGGCGGCGGGTGCATTGGCGGCAGAGGCTGAAGCACCGGGCGCCCGTGCCGCCGATCCTCCATAGCGCGCATAACGAGCATATTCTTTGCCTTCGAATTCATCGCGGTGTGGTTCATATGGCATCTGCGCACCGGGTGCCTGAGTGGGTGGCGGCGGCGCCGGCGCATTGCACGGCTTCTTCTTCCGAGAAGCGGCAAAAGATGGGACGTTGTACGCCTCTTGCAAGGAACAATAGTTCATGCTGCCGCGAAACAGCACACTCTATTCAACTCCGAGATTTTCTTTTTCCTTTTTAGGATGATTGACGAGATCGTGAGAGCGGTTCTCACGGGCGTCGTGAGCGCCTTTGTACTCGTCTATGGATTTGACAACAAGAAGCCGTACCCCGCGTGGATGCTCGTGCATTACCGCCATCCATGGCTCTGGTTTGTTCTCGCTGCCGTCGCCATGATTTTGTTCATGTATGACTATACTCTCTTTGTGCTCTTCTTGCTCATGATTGCGTCGATTCACCTTGACATGATGGTGTTCGGTAAACCCCAACCGTCGGATGATCCCACCATTGAGGCGGCAGGTGATTTGTTCAACGACGACCGGGTCATTTACGATTCGCCGCTTTCGGCCCTAACCCTGTGAGGTCACATAATTCTCTCAGCATTGTGTAATGGACGTGTTCAATGCTGCATCGATCTTTATGTTTCACGTGGGCGCACGTCACATGAATTTCCAATTCACGGACGCTCAAACAAAAATCATTCAACACCCGGCCACCCAGTCCATCATCCTGTTTTCCATGTTCTACATGGGAACGCGCAATCTCTTCTGGTCAGCTGTACTGCTCATCACGTATCACATCGTCGTGAATGTGCTTCTAAATGAACACAGTAAATATAACGTGCTGTCCAAGAGCTTCATGGAGCACCTTGGCCTCAAGACCGACGATCCTGTGGACTTGTACTATTCCAATTTGGAAAAAATAATCGTGCGCCCTTGAGCAGGATTTATGGTTTCGTTTTTTAGTTTTTATAGCTGGTGCAGGACGTCTTTCGACGGTGTGCCCCAATAGTACTTGTCGGCATTGGTGCGCACGCGCGACTGGATGTCTAGGAAGTACAATAGCACGCTGAGGATGATGGCAATCACTCCAGTGATAAGGATCACCTGTCTAGCCTTCACATTGCCCTCCATGACAATGTAAAGGGTCATGGCGAAGGCCATGATCATGGTGATGGCAACGGCTAACAGCATGCCTGAGCGGAATTTCTTGCTTTGCAGGTCGTATAGGCGATGGCGGCTCTTGAGAGATGCCGCTGCGTTATCAAGCTGGAGTTGCGTGTTGTTGAAGTGCTGCAGTTCTTTTTGCGTGCTGTAATTGATATTGTTGTACGTCAACGATGTTTGCAGAATGAGAGCAAGATTGATGGTGTTTTGTAGATAGCGCGCAAAGTGATCCAGAGCTGACATTTCCGTCAGGTAGCGCTCAAATGCAATCTTGGATTTGGTGGACAGGTAGCTCTGCAGGTCTGCAGGATCCACCGAGGACACGGTTGCCGCAAAACCCTCTAGGGTGGGTGTGGGCTCGTCCGCGTCGCTTGCGTCGGCCGCATCGCCCTGGAACCGTTCGACCTTGTACTTACGCACCGCGACTGCAATGAGGCCAAATACCACCGCAACGGACAAACCAATGAGCGCCGTCGTGCGCTTCTTGGTCGCGTCCATGGGCGTCAATCCCAAAATCACGAAGAAGGCCACGATGATGGACGCGAAGGCCACGGTTGCGATTGCCGCCGTCTTGGACGTCTTGTACTGCTGCAGTTCGAGCTGCAGGCGCTCATCTTGATCGAGCATGTCAGCCTTCGTGTCGCGAAGCGTATCGCTGAGATCATTGAGTTCAGCCGCATTGCTCTTGTACAAGTTCATCTTCTTGTAGAGATCCGTGATGGCCGTCGAGTTGCCAGACTCATACATCGAATCGAATGCAGTGTTAAGGAAGATCAGTTTATTCGTCAAGAACTTGGTGATGCTCAGCATGTGTTGTTGATAGATGGTCGGGGTCTCAACGTAGATGAGCTCATAAATATAGAAGGCCGTGTAAATGTGCACCAGTAAATCCACCAGCAGCACCAAGCGGCGTGCGATGAATTGCTGGATGGGATTCATCTCAAGGTATGCCTTGAGGTAGGCAAACTCAGCAGTGAGGCGGCCACCCTCAATCTTGACGGAGTCGTGTTTCTTCGTTTGCGAGTTGACCGTGTAAATTTGAAGGGTGATATCGCGCTTGTTCGTGAACATTTCCATGTTGGCCGCATCCAAGAAGTTATAAATCACGCGACCTTTGTTCAGCTCATTGATGAGGGCGTTCACGTGGTTGCCGTTCGTCAGCATACCCAGCTGCACCAGTAGACCCGAGAAATTCACATCCGCACCCGTAAAATAGGCGTCTGTGCTTTCTGGAAGCTGTAAGGTGGTCGTATCCTTCAGCGACACAAAGGGCAGACGATTGTTGCTCACAAACACATTTTCCACTTTTTCAGTCATTGTTGTCTTAAGGGTGTCGGCGCGAGGCGTCGCGCTGAAGTAAGGGAGGAATCTCTCATAGTCCGTGAGGTTTTGAGCGAGGTTCGCCGCCGACCACTCGGGTTCTGCAGCCTTCTCTCCCGTCAGAGTGGCGGGATCATAGAACAGAGCGCCGCACGGAATGTCGCTGAAAGCTGGGTTCGTTATGTTGCGGAAAAGCACTTTGAGGAAGGCTTTATCATTCGGCGAGAAGTAGCGAATGCGAATGTTGTAGAGACCAGCGCTAAAGTTCTTCTCGAGGGTGGTGCTGGCCACCGAAGGTTGCGTCGCATTCGTGTTACGAAGGATGTTGGTGCCGTATGCCGAGGCCACCAGCTGGTTATCAATGTAGACATCGGCGGGGGCGGATGTGTTGAGTGCAAACACGTAGGTGCCGCCGCGGTTGATGGTGATTTTACCTTCTAGTTCGAACGCATATTGCTTGCGGTCGGCGCGGTTAAGATCCAGACCGGCCACGGTAGTGGGAAGTACGCTGACGGGCGTCAGATCGCTGTAGCGGTTGTCCATGGAGGCAGCATCTGTGGGGGCGCTCAATGTGTGCAGATAGGTGTAGAGAGACAGACCAGGTTCGTATCTGCGCCCGTCAATGTTGGTGCTCAGCGCCGGCGGCAAATACGAGCCCGTCTCGTCACTTTCATCTGGCGGAAAAAAGCTCATATTGATGAAATCGAGTTTCTGGACGACCGCGGCAATCAACGGCGCCTTTACGACTTCATCGGTGATCGCTGTTGAGGCGGACATGTTCCTTACAAGATGCCAAGAAAAAAGAGGGCGTTGTAAGTAGGAGATGAAGTTCTCGAAGGAGGAATGTGAGCAGTGGAAGCGCGAACCACTCTATAACCCTGCGGCGCACCAGCGCAGACGGGCGCTCGACGTTAATGGACCAACGTATAAGAGGCTGGTGCAGGAGTGCGCCAAGTACGGCATTGCTGCGCCTCGTGCCGGCAAAGCGGTGGAGGTAGAGGTGGAGGGGGCGGCAGCCGAGCCGGAGGTAGTGGCAGCAGCACCACAGCCACGCGAGCGCAAGCTGACAAAAGCTGAATGCCGCACGCTAGAGAAGACAAAAGTAAACCCGATCACAAAGCGCGTTCTCAAACCCGACAATGTTCAAGGGCTCTACCGAAAGCTCATGAAACAATGCCTCGTGGATTTCGGCGACTTGCAAGACACGCCGCAAGGCGCGAACAGTATGCCGCTCGAAGCCAAGCGCTTTAGACTCAAGCGCGCACTCAAACGAGCGTTAGACCCACTGCTGAACCCAAAGGATTCCGCTGAGAATCGCCTAAAGTTCCGCAAAGCCGTTCAAAAGCATTTCGACAATCTGCAACCATGCATTGTGAGCCGCACCGTTACCACCGGCGCGGACAAATGGGTCATGATCCGCGCGGCAAGCGCCCCAGATGCCAACCAAGAAGTGCTCTTGTTTGACAAGCGCATCGGTAGCAAATCCGTCTACGGTGTTGCCTACATGAACATGGGCAAAGGCTTCCAACGAATGCTCAAGTTATCGGCCAAAGTTGTGCCCGGTGACCCAAGAGCTACTGCTGCAGAGATCGGGTTCCTCTTAAATATGACCAAAGTCGTATTCGATCAGTTGTCGCCAAATATGCCCATCACTTACCATATTTACAACTGCAATGCCGCCAAGCTCTTGCAACATGTCAAAGACCCTAATCTGCCGAAGATGCTCAAGCAGCCATACACCGTCGTCTTGAGCGAGCTAGCGGATGGCGACCTGCACGAGTTCTTCAAACACAAGCATACCCCAGAAGAATATGAAAGCGTGATCTTCCAAGTGCTTTTGGCATTGCGCGCATTTCATATCCACGTTCACGCGGTGCACAAAGATGCGCACCTCGGGAACTTTTTGTTCCATCGGGTAAAGAAAGGAGGCTATTGGCATTACAAAATCAAGGGACAGGATTACTTTGTACCGAATGCAGGTTACTTGGTTGTGCTATGGGATCCAGGGCTAGCCTCATACTACAACAGCAATACGCCACACTGGCGTTATTCTTTGAATAATGATAATTACCGTCCACTTGCTTTGATGCGAAAATTCAACACAGACCCATACTACCATAGATTGAAATTGATCTCAGTTCCACCCAAGACGTTCCGCGTGTTCTCGGATATATTCCACATCTTACTGAATGACCTAGAGAACGTGAATCTATGGGAGGAAATCGCCACGAGAATCAGAGCAAAAAAGTTGAAATTCGATCATATATTAACTGACAAAACGGATACAATGACCGTGATCAACAAGCGTATTTACCAGCTGGGTTAACGGTGTGGTGCCAAGTACTAGACGCAGCACCGGTAGTAAAAGTACGTTCCGGAGTTTTCGTTATGACGTGTGATGCGCACGATGTCCCCGTGCTTGAGTCCTAGCCAGCGCGCCATCATGTCCGTCTTCATGATCACGGGCAGTTGTGCCTTTGTTTTTACCTGATATTTTGAAAGAATGTCCTTGATGTCGCCCTCCGCAACCTTTTCGTGCTTCGGAACCAGCACATGTTTGGAAGGATTGTACTGAAGCTCCTTGAGTGTGAAGATCTGCAGCCCGCCACCTTGACCGTGGAGCTGCTTGTCCAGCTGCTGGAAGAGTTGGTTGTTGGCCGCCGTCAGCATTTTGGCGTCCGAGACAATCAGCATGAAATGCTTTTTAGCAGAAGACTCCTCGATGTCAAAGTAGGACGATTCTGTTTTGGCCGTGAGCGTCTTTAGAATGGTCTTGGACAACGCTGTATAAATGATCGTTTTATCTGTCTCATGTTGCATAAGTTTGCCGAGATACACGCCCCAGTCCTCCATGGCATCCAGTTCGTTCCGCATTTCTGCCGTGTCTTCATGCCGTTCTTCCAGCATTTCGCAGACGTGGTACAGAGCGGTTTCGATGGTGTGGTTGCCCATTTCCGTGTGCGCTTGCGCTCGCTAATTATATGCAATATACAAAAATTTTAAATGACACGCCGTCAAATTTTGTATTACGCGCCACCAGCGGGCGGTGGGGGAGCGTCGTCGTCTTCGTCGTCCTGGGTTGCGCTGATAACGCGGAGGCCGCGCCAGCCACTGACCGGATATTGCCCAAAGGTCTTTTCCATATAGGCTTTGAATTGGTTGCGGTCGGGCAGTTTCTTGCCCTTGTAACCCACCTTGATGGCCCAATTTTTGAAATCGATGAAGAGGTTGTTGACCATGACGCGGGTTGTAACGGTCGCATCCCGAACGATATTCTCGCTGACGAATTGACCAATGATGTCGTTGTTCTTCTTGTATCCTTCCGTTGCACAGCGCACTTCCATCGGCTCCTCCACCGTGGTCGGGTTCAACTGCTTGTGATGCTCAATCAGCATGCTGATAAAGGTCTCCGCCCAGCGGTCGAATTTCTCAGAGAGCTCGAGGTCAATTGGGAATTCAGAGGGCTTCGACGGATCTGGCGAGTCGGTGAATTTGGACGTGAATTCCATGACACGAATGCGGCGCCACGTACCACCATCATCCGAACTGACTTCGGGAAGCTCATTACAGGTCATGATCATTTTGAATTGCGGGCGGAATTCCACGGGATCCTTGAAGAGACCACGCGCGAGGATGCGATCACCACCGGACAACTCCTTCATGAGGCCAATGTTGAGCTTCTCGGCATCCCCTGGCTCTTGCATGACCGCAAATCGGCGGCCTTTAGTGCGCTCCAGTTCCGACTGCGCGGCGTTGGAGGCAACGCGTTTTTGTGTGAGCAGCGAAATCGGAAGAATGCAATAGTACTCCCCAATCGCCTTTTGAACCAGCTCCAGCAGCTTGGACTTGCCGTTGCTATTGTGGGTGACCGTGAAATCGCCCATCACATAGCGGTGGTTGCCATCCAGCTCAAAGCCATAGTAATTGCCTGCTTCGCACTCTTGAATTGTGAAACTGGAAGTGGTGGAGGCTTGGTTGCGGATTTCCAGGGTGATGGTTGCGGAGGCGGCTGGTGTTGCGGTACACGCCATCCCAAGAGAGCGTGCCAGGTAGAGGACATCTTCGGCGAGAGTCGCATTGGTAAGTGTGAGAACGTACTTGTTGGACGGGTGGGTCTTGGAGGCGTGACCATGTGCGTCCAGAATGCCCGCGAGGAGCTCGCGACGTTGCTCGAGCGAGGCGGTCTTATACACATGTGGGATGGGATCATTTGCGAAGCGTCCCGATTTGATCTCAAAGCCGTATGTGTACGGGTCGATTTCCAGGTTCTGGTGCTGGAAGGGCACCGCCTCGCTCTTGTAGAGAACGACCGCACCCTCGCGAAGCCACCACGAATCCCAGCGCAGGAGATCCTTCACCGTAATGTCGAGGACATCGCCCGCATGCACCGCATGGGCAGGGAGGCAACGCGCGAAGGCGGCAGCTTCCTCTGTGGAAGCAAAGGTCTTGGACATTTGAATGGGCTCATCCGTCTTGCAAGGCGCGGGCTCAAACCAACGCACACAATTGGCATTGTCGCGCGTAACGGAAACCTTGTCCGAGAATTTCACACACAGCACGTGGTTCGCATTTACGCGGAAGGACTCGCCCTCGGCCTCACGTGGGATGATGTCGAACATGCGGTCTGTGCCGCGGAATAGCTGCTGGACGACGCGTGGGGTGTGATCGTCGCCCATAAGCGTGTCTCCTTCGACAATGTCCTGCACCTTGCGGAGCGAGCCGTCGTGCATCAGGATCGGCGTATCAATCGCATGACACCCACTGCCTGTGAACATATAGAACTTCTCCTGGCGGATGGAGCCATCCAAGACGATGGTCAGCACATCCTTCACATAACGACGCACATTGGCATTGGTAAAGAGCTTCTCAAAGAAGCCCTCGACTTCCTGTGCCTCGATCGATTTCGGATCGTACGGAATGTAATGCCGACCCGTCGAAAAGGAGATGTAGTCATCCGGTAGACCTTCGCGGAATTCGTGCATGCGTAGATCGTACACACCGTTCTCGAACCCGATCAGATGCGCGTGCGAATCCAGAAGCTCCTCAAACTTCTCATCCGTGAAGAGCGCCTTGCACTCTTTCATGATGCTGTCCTTGTAACCACACGACTTGAGCTTGAGGGCAATCGCTTGCAGTTTCTTCGCCTTGTCCTCATAAACGTCGCGGTGCTCAGGGAAACGCATGGCTTCGGTGTTGAAATGCAGGGCGCGCGCGATGAATTTCGAGCAAATTTCAATCGAGAGCAGGAGGCGCAGGTAGAGACCCTCCTTTGTGCGCACCCAACGGTGCTTCTGTGGGTTAAACGTGTACCAAATGTCCTTCGTCGTGAAGCGGTAGGTGTCCTTGTACAGCGAGTGGACGACGGTGGCGACATCAAAATGCGCACCTTCGCTGCCTGCGCAACGGTCAATGAGCGTGATCACGTTGTCACTAAGGATTTCGTTATAGCGGGCTAGGTTATCCTTCTTCGCCCACCAACGCAGTGTTCCCATACCGAGCGTATCCACACGCATGCTGTCCCAGAGCTTTTCACATTCCCCACCGATGAACTTGCTACTGAATTTCGAGAATTCGATCCAGGTCTGCAGCAGGCGAAAATCGCAATTGCGGAGCACCCATCCAAGCTTTATCCACTGGTCGTAGTTGTCGGCGCGGCTCCTGTTGAGGCACTGGAGCACCAGATCCTTGGCAAGCTTGAACTCCTCTTCCGGCGCCTGGTTTCGCATGTAATTGATGCTCTTCGCAAAGATCTGCTGGTGCAGCTTGTTCTTCCGGCGCTCTTCCGTCGCCGGCATGACATGGCGGACGTACTGCTCGATTTCTTCCGCCTTGTCCGCAAAGACTTCCGTGGGCTCCGTAAAGGCGCGCATGGAAAACATAGACACGTAATGTGCCTCGCTGACCTTGCCGACGAGTGCTGACATATCGATGAGGCTGCGATCTTGTGGATCCCACTTCCAAATCTGCGTCACCTTATACGCTTCCATGTCGGGCTTGCTGCTGCCGTACATTTGCCAATTGCACTTGTCAATGATGTGGTCATCGACGACGTCATCGAAGCTATTCGTGAGCGGCAGTCCTGTGAAGACAAGGGGAGAGCGGTCGAGTACCTTTCGGCGCACCCAGTGCTGCAGGTCATTGTTGACGATCAGCTGCGGCCATACGATGTGGATCCCATCCTTGAGTTTGCCGCGGTACTCGACGGGATGCTTCTTTTCCATCACATAGGCAATGAAGGCATCGTCGGGCGCTGCCAGGGCGCTGGAGAGCACTTCAAAGTAGGCCACGAGAATGCGCTGGATATCCGCGTCGATATACATGCGTGGCAGGGGCTCACCGGGTTTTAGACCATCCGGCAGCGCAAATCGGAAATCAAAATCGGCGCGCATCATGCTGGGGTTCGTTGGCTTCTCCGTGAGGTGCAGTGAGCCGCCCGCCTGCATCGCCCGCTTATAGACATTGTAAAAGTCGTCTAGTTTCTCGTTTGGGATATTGATGCTATACGCTGGCTTCCCGATGCTCGTGTGTGTAAATGGACTACCGCGCTCGCTGCGAAACTGGTGTGTAAATTGCTTGAGCTCATCCATTGTACCCTTCCGACCAAAGGGGCTCTCCTGGAATATATGCCCGGGTTTTTTTTAAACCAAACGCCCACACGGGCTTACGAGAACTTTCGGAGTGTCGTTGAATTTAGCTGCAGAATCAGTGGGCTGGTTGGGTGGTTTCGTATGGATGATAGCATCAATTTTTTAAGTGTGTGAGATGGGTACGCTTTTTTGCTTACCAAATAGACGACGGCCAATGTATCTATCTAAATACAACTAACTTGCAATACGTGAATTTACAAAACAATTAACTAGACTTGTAAAAGACATTGGAAAACACCGGGTTACTTTGGTTGTCAGCTTCAATCGAGCTTGTCAAAGTCAAAATAAAGGGGTTTCGTACCATAGACATATTGTGCATGATCGTGAACCATTCCAGGACGCTTGCCTTCGTTTAGAAATTGAATGGCACTTTTCATGATGGATGCAAATCCTTCCGCGTATTCCGGATGTTCCAACATTAAGCTAATCGCCTCAAGCAATTCTTTTTTATCTTCATCGTATACATGATTGAGCATAAACTGATATAAATTCTGATAGGCATCCTTTAGTTTACGGTGCATTTCACGTATTTCCTTATGATAATTTTCAATCGTTTTTTCAAAACGGGCTTCTTGTTCCTCTAGTTCGCGCTCCGTTTCTTCGTAAAATTTTAAACAGATGTTCTTGAAATGGTCCTCCGTTAAATGAGGCACGTTGTTCAACGGATTTTTTAGAGGAATAAAACGGCGACGACAACGAATCGGTACAGGTTCTGGCTCGGGTTCATACATGGGTCGCGCGTGCGGGGGCGGCGACGGCGAAGATTCCGAAGGGTTCGAAGATTCCGAATCAGACGACGACAAGTCCAAATATGCCGAAGTCATTTCGTTCAATTAATAGCATATTTCGGGTTTTGCTTTTTAAATTTGTTTGACGTCGGCACTTCAGGATGGATAGATGTGAATTTTGACGCATTTGTACGAAATCCTCCCAGCAAAACCTCGCACCAATTGTCGTCGTGTCTGACCAATGATGCAACAAAAGAATGATTTGTTAAGGTGATCTGGTAGAAGCGCATACTTGTCCCGATAGAGTACGGCATTATCTTTTTATAGCGCGCGTTCGACCCACGTGCGCGTCGATTCGTCCCAATCATACGACACAATGCGATCTGATTCGGTGTCAAATTGCGGATAAGGCACGGGGGGCTCCCATAAGAACGTCGTCGTGTTCAGCGTCCATGATGGGTAAGGCTGGGGTGCCGAGAAGTTCTCATGATCCGGATAATAGATATACCCTTGTCCAGCATAGTTTTTCCCAGGGGTTGAGTAATAGGTGCGCACCCATGTGCCCCCTAGGTTCCTCTCGCACCACTCTTTGGAGTCACACACAATGACGCGTAATACTATGTTAGATGCTGGGTCGATTTCGGCGTAATGAACCATATTTTGGCGATTGGCTTCTGAATATGATACAAGAAAGAGTTTTAAAGTAAGTAGCGAATAATTACAATGCCAGATCCACCATTGCCAGCAATAGCATTGGACGCACCATTTAAACCTCCTCCACCACCTCCACCACCAGTATTTGCTGTCCCACTGGTGGCGGTTGTTGTGCCTTTCGAACCTGCACCACCACCACCTAAACCACCTGTTCCAGCCGCTCCGGAGGACAAAGCTGAATTACCACCACCACCCCCACCCGCATAGTAAGTGAGACTTCCAGATATGTTATACTGAGAACCGTTACCACCATTACCACCTGACGCGTTTGCACCAGAAACTGCATTTCCACCTACTTGCCCAGCACCACCGCCCCCTCCTCCAGCAAATGTAGGTTCTGTACTAACACTTGTACTTCCTGCACCACCTATGTTACCCTGATTTGCAGTGGCAGCTCCACCTGTACCACCACCGCCCACACCACCACCACCGCTACCGCCTGTACCACCATTCGCCCCTGCGCCACCACCCGAACCACCACCTACAGCTGTATATGTTGAAAATTGCGAGTTTTGACCTGGACTACCAGATGCAGGAGTCGATCCTGCGCCGGCACCACCCCCACCAACGACTACAGAATATGTGCCCGGCTGAATAAGAAGTGCTGTTAGGTAGATTAAACCTCCTGCACCACCACCACCACCATGACGTGAACCACCACCACCTCCTCCTGCTACAATTAGAACATCTGCTGTACCTGAAGAATAGACATTTAGCGTCCCACTCGATGTAAACGTATGGATCCTGTAATTAGCTGAATCACTTGTAGTGTTACCTCCACTTGCAGTAAGACCACCAACAGATATCCATCCGATATCTGTATAATATTGCAAGCGACCAGTTGTGGTATTGAATCTCAGCATTCCCAACACTGGATTTATAGGTATTTGTGCGGTCGTTCCGGATGGAATTATCATTGCTCCTGTGCTTACAATATCGATCGCCGCGCGCGGATTTGTTGTCCCTACCCCGATGTTGCCCGACACGATCGCATCCCCACCCTGAATATCCAGCAACTTGCGCGGAGCTGTGGTACCAATCCCCACATTGTTTGTATTCGGCTGGACAAAAAGTCCAATAGAATTTGGTCCAGACATTCTACACAATCTGTAATATATTCGTACTTTTTATGCACCGCAATAAATAGGTATGAGCGCAAGCAAGCAGCAGCTGTTTTGTGCGCCGGTTCGCGACGGCATCGTTGCGAAAGACCACACGTGCTACACGCGCGAAGAACTGTTGAAGTTCGTCAAGGAATACAATGAGAAACATGCGGGGGGCTCTGGGCGTATCATGGGTGCCTCCCGCATGACAAAGACAGAGCTTGTCAAGTCGCTCGACGCCCATATGACACCGATGTGTGGCGCGAATCAGCAATGGTGCTGGGCGGAGAAACTGCGTGCCGCCGCCGTGCCGGTCGATGAGGTCTTGCGCCCGGTGAAGCCGAGTGAATGGAAGAAGGATCCACACACCTGGCTCAGCAATTTCGACATTGAGAAAGTCATGAAGCAATACGAAGACGACAAGCGATTCAGATACAAGCTTATGGGTGTGTACCCCATGGACTTTGCAAAAGTGTATCCAGAAGCCCGCGCCATCGACATCGCTGCGCTGCGACGGGACGGGCGCGACTATCTAGGATACATTCTGAACCTTGACAACCATGATGAACCCGGCTCGCATTGGGTTTCGTTGTTCTTGTGCGTAAACCCCGACCAACCTGCGTACGGCGCCTACTTTTATGACAGCGTTGGAACGGAACCCGCACAAGAGATCCATGATTTCTTGGCATCCGTCATCCAGCCTCAATGCCAGCGCCTCTACGAAAAACCGCTGCCCTTCTACTGGAACAAGCGCCAGAACCAACGACGCAACACCGAATGCGGCGTCTTCTCAATGAACTTTCAAATCAAACTATTGCGCAAACTGCTCGAAAAACCGACCATGTCCGTACGGAACATTGTCAAGATTAAAGCCGACGACAAAAAGGTGTCGCTGCTCAGGGACATTCTGTTCCGACCCACCACCCAGCCCGGGTCGACGTACTTAGGAGGGCGCGGGCGTTTAAAGCAGCGCTCGGTTAAGGAAAAGAAGGCACGCTAAATTAATGTCATTTGCAAGCAAGCAAAATGTCGAGTTCCTATCGGATATCCTTTTGAATTTCTTCCGGGACAAGTACCAGGCGCATCTGCCGCTGCCTGAAATCCAAGCTACGGTCGCCGACTACATACAGAAGCTTGATCCAGGAGTACGGAACAAAATGTCACTTGAAGACATCAATCGGCGGATCGTATCGAACGTCAAAGAGATCTTGAAGATGCGGCTTCGGACGGTTTCGGAGCCACAGAATGTGCCACTGGAGACTCATCGAGCCGAACAGGAAGACGATGATAGTGGCGAGTCCTTCATGAACAAACTCCAACAGCTTGAAATTCAGCGTTCTGCGATTGTCGCCCCCGAACCCGTGGGTGGCGCGAGCGTCGCGGGCAGCGTCGGAAGCGGGGGTACCATGGGGGGTGGCCTGGGTGGGGCAGGGACGCCGGCTGCCACGCACCGTTCGAGCTCCAGCTCATCATTGGACGTGGCATCGCTCAAATCCGTGGCAGACGTCCTCGTCGGAAAGATGAGCAGTGCGGTGAACACCGGGGGCTTGAGCGCCACTGTCTTCTTGCAACCACCAACCAAGCGCAGCAAAGAGTTTGTCATTCGCTCATGGGATCGCCCGTGGTACACCGATGGGGACAGCAGGAACCGCAACGGTGTCGTTGTCCAGAACGTGCCCTTCATCCGAGATACCACGACACAGGTCTTGTACGCATTCTTGCCACGCGATGTGTGCAGCATGACCCCATTTGTGGTCCTGCAGATTCGCGGTGCCACCGGCAGCGTCTTCCAGAGCTACTTGTTTGCCACCTGTCCCAACAACGGCAGCTGCAGCAACCATTGGATTGCCTTCCGTCCAGGGTCGGATTCTTTAGGGTACATCACGCCTTTGGCGCTGCCATGGACAGTGTCGTTCTTGGCCTCTGACGGATCCCCGCTCGAGATGGGCGAAGACGGGCAAATCCTTGAGTACGACGGTGCGGCCGGCATGCATCGCGTCCGGCACTTGCAAGAACTGCGGGAGTTACGCGAGCTTGGCACCACTGATGTCGTTTGGGTGAGTGTGCGCAATGAGCTCCGCAAATCACGAGTTCGTGCCGTGGAAGCAGGGACTCCAGGTGGGTTTGCCGGCTTTGTACGTCTGGAGGGCGTACAAGAGACGTGCAAGCTATTGAACTGCGGGAAACAGTGGAATATTATTTTTGAGATTTCCACGACCAAAAACAAAAGCTAATGGGCAACCGCCAGCTTAGCTGACCGCAACAATGATGGACAGGATCACCCAGACAATCATTGTCAGGATTTCCAAGCGCGAGATGAGCTGTATCTTTTCTTCTTCCGAGATCGCAGTGATCTCGAAACCACTGACTGGGAAATTCAACTTGTACATGATGAGGAACATGAAGGCACCCAGTGTCCAGAGCAGCACGATGTATGTGTAGAAATAGCCTGCATTCTGGTGGAAGTTGATGTAGTTGAACACAACGCGCAAGCGGTACATGTCAAGGTTGACAAAGAGCGCAAAGGCGACGAAGATGAGGGTGAAAAGCACGAGGTACGCGACCACGGCATTGAACATGCGCTTGACCGTGCCGCGCTCGATGAGGAACTCAACAATCGAAAGCGCGAACAGGCGAATGAAGAGTGTCAAGAACACAAATATCGTCTTGTCTTGAGTCGTCACCGCCAGCACTTGCTCTGGGAGCAGGTTGTTTGCGCGCATGGCGGTCACGAGGTTCTGCTTCGCTGTGATGTCGTCCGTATCACGAGCGTTCTTGTAGTCGAACATCAGCTTCGTAAATAGGTTGTCCATGGGCGAGATCGAGTTCGCAAGGGCGAACGCTGGATTCATACGCGTCTTGTAGAGGGCTTCGAGGGGTGTGATGACGCTGTCCAGGATCATTTTGATGTTCGCGTTCGACGTGTTTATAATTTTCTGAATTGCTGCGTCATCCAACGGCGCCCCACCTGCTTGTGGACGTATAGCATACTGAGCCGGTAGATACCGTTGGTTTTCGGCTTTTCGAACGGCAAACTCGCGCTCTTCCTTGATGCCTTGCGCCTTGCGTTTGACCGTTGCGAGTTGTGCATTGAATGCACTTGTGATATCGGTAACCCACGACGAGATGTCGTTTATAAAGCCTTTCGATTCCGATGTACCACTTAATTTACCTTCGACAGCTTCGGACAACTTACTTGACATCTCAATGAAACGGCGATCCGTCATATGATTGGGCTCGCGTTCAATGATCTTGGTGAGACGGTTAAAAATCTTGCGCATGTTTGCCTTTTGATCTTCGGCGAGTTTCTGGATCTCAGCAATGATCTGTTTACCTTCCTCGTTCATGTAGCTGTAGGCACCGGTAACACCGCGCTCTTTTTCTAAATTGAGCTTCTCGAGGTCGGTACGAGCTGTTTGAAGATCAGTTTCAGCCTGTTTTAGTTGTACTTTCTTGTCGTCACCTTTTTCGCCACGTAAGCCAGTGATTCTCTGTTCGATTTCTGCGATTTTTGAGTCTAGTGCCTTTCGTCGTTCTTCGTATGTATTATCTTTCTTGGATTGATCTTCTGATTGAGGATCATCTTTCTTGGATTGAGCCGGAGCATTTTCTGAATCGAGTCTTTTGATCTCGTCATTGAACTGCTTGAACTTTGCGACCGCATTCGTAATCGCCGTAAGAATAACATTCAACTCTTTCTTGCTCAGCTGAAGTTCTTTCAAGACAAGCTGGGCGTTCTTCACAGCGTCTTGTGGATTTTTCGGGTCGGGAGGTGGCGGCAGGTTGGTTTCTGAGGTTGTTTCGTCAGAAGATTCGGAGGGAGCGCCGCCGAATGCATTGAACAATGATTTCTCATCAAAGGCTGAAACTTTTATTGGTTCTTTTCTTACTACTTGTTCAATACTTGTTCTCGCCGCATTTTGTAAATCTACATAAGTTGACATACGTGGCAATTGCTCCTTTAGCGGCAAATTTGGCCTCCGCAGGAACCAATACTGAAGATTTCTCAATATGATCTGTTGGTTCGCAGTGATGTTGGTAATCTGTTTGCTATACTCATCGAAGCTTAATTCAAAATTATCGTATTTATCGCCAGTTAGCATCCATTGTTCTATCCATGTTTTTAACGTTGGTAATCCTTCATCAAGTTTGATCTCGTATGGTACCATAAATTTATATTCCAAGTAGCATCTTAGAATAAAATGTTTTAATTCTATGTCTTTTACAGAGGAAACATGTTGTGCCGCATTCTTTAATGCGTGTAGGAGTACTCGACGCCTTTCTTCATTCGTTTTTTTCTTCACATCGCCTGCCTCAAACCCTAAAAGAGGGAGAATTACAAACCATCCCGACCATGTGAAGTCATTCGATGTGGTTTGTAACTTCGTAAAGAGTTCTATGATATTGTATTTATGAAAACGCACGTCAGATATTTGTGTGTCGAACAAATATCCGTCTCCATCGCTGTTTATTATAGTATTAATTTGATCGTCATTAAGTGTATAGAGCCATATCGAAAAACGTCCCAATTCTTCAATCAGGCTCGAATATGCATTGTTCAACGCTTCTGTCGAATTTGCACCGACTAAATTGAAGTCCTTTGTTAAAGTCTGCTTGCTTATTACGTTGAAAAGGTAGTCTTTGGATAAGGAGGATCGTTCTTTTAAATTAACCCTGAACCATTCGACATAGGCTGCCTTTTTTAGTGTTGTGTCTTCAAATCCCTTAACCTTTTCAGCGAACTCTGAAATACGTATTTTATCGTTCGTTACTCCTAAACTGCGTAGGGCCGTTGTGACTTGATCTGGAGTCATCCTTGCGGCAGGTGCAACAGGTGCAGGTGCAACAGGTGCAGGTGCAGTTGCAGCAGCCGCAGCAGCCGCAGGTGCAGGTACAGGTGCAGGTGCAGGTGCAGGTGCAGGTGCAGGTGCAGGTTCAGCAGGTGCAGCAGGTGCAGCAGGTGCAGCAGGCACCGGAGGTGCAGCAACCTCACCAGCCACATCAGCCACATCAGCCGCAGCAGCCCCAGGAGCCGCATCAGCTACATCAGCCGCGGCAGCCCCAGGAGCCGCATCAGCCACATCAGCCGCGGCAGCCCCAGGAGCCGCATCAGCTGCAGGTGCAGCAGGTGCAGCAGCCCCAGCAACCTCACCGGTCGCATCAGCCGCAGCAGGTGCAGGTGCAGGTGCAGGTGCAGATACAGGTGCATGTGCAGCAGCAGCCGCAGGTGCAGGTGCAGGTGCAGCAGCAGCAGCCGCAGCAGCCGCAGCAGGTGCAGAAGGCTTAGATGCTTTGAAAGCCTTTTTCGTTAACATGTTGCCGAGTACATCAAGTAGTCGCCGAACCATGCTCGTCTTCCTGGCACTTCCACAAGCGTCCGTTTCCCCAGAATCGCATCGCGATTGTTCCGCTACTTCTTCTTCTTTTACCTGCAGTTCAAGCTGGTCAATCTGTTCCTTTACATCGCCCTCTTCAACCACGTGGTCACCATCAAACAATGGATTGTCTATCTGTAATTTGCGTACAATTTGAATGACATTTTCTTCAAGCTTTTCATTCAGAACCCTGATAGATTTTTCGATTGCAGCGTTCACATCTTGCAGAAGTTGCTCCTTTGTACCTTCACCTACATGCTCAGTTACGACATCCATTCTACCTGAAAGTTCATCAAGTTTCGCTTGAACCGCTTCTAGAGATTGCATTGTTTTCAAAATTTGTTCTTCATCCGCACTTCCCGACGTCTCGAGTTGCTTGAGCATGGCACTGACGCACCGCGTCATCACCGGGATCTTTGCCTGGGCTTGCTTTAATTCTTCCAGGGCTACCTTAGCTTCTTCCGGAATCGCCTTTTGTTTCTCTAACAAACCCTTGGCGCACGCTTGAGCCTTTTGCAAGTCTTCGGCGAGTTTGCGAGATGCATCGACAATCTGTTTGGATGCGGCGTCGCCTTCTTCGGACTGCTTTGTAATTTTCTGTATCAGCGCTGTGGCGCATTTTTGTAATTTGTCCAGACGTGTCAGGCTGGTGCTTTCCTGGACTTGCTTGATGCTTTTGCAAAGCAGTTCCATCTGCTTCTTCACTTTTCCGTCAACTTGCGTCGTGTACGTGTGGAAACGGTCACCTTGAACCCTTTGGAACAACGACCAGAGAATTTCAAACGCTTTGCCATCCTGTGGAGCACCACCCACAAGCACACTCTCCGGATCGACTTCTTTTGCAACCTGCGACACAAAGTCTTTGAGCGCCTGAGGGGACAATTGACCTTTGAGTTTCTCTGCCGCCATCTTGAGTGCTTCTTTGCGCGCATTGAGGCTCGCTTCATTATTGACAAATGCGTTGAAATTTGAAATGAATTGCTGGTATTCTTCTTGGTTTTCTTTTTGCGCTTTCATATTCGCCACGCGCGAACTGTTCAGCATACGGGCAATATTTTCCCAGAATGCACCTGCATTGCTGAAATCAAAGGGAGTTTTGGTGGTGGAGGTTTGGTTGCCCTGGTTGCCCTGGTCGCCCTGGTTGCCCTGGTCGCCCTGAGCACCCTGGGCGTCATCATCTGCAGAATTACCATTACCGACTGCTTCGCCCTCAAACAATGCACTTTCTCTGATTGGATCTTGCGGGGGCGCGAGGAGCACATTTTGCATTTCTTCAGCAGTGCCTTTGTAACCGTCTTCGGGTAGTTTCGAAATAAACTCTTCCAGTTTGGAAGCAAACCAATGCAGTGCGCAAACACACTCCTGAGAACCCCGTTGCTCTTCCGGAAGCTGTTTCAAAATGTACAATACGAGATTCAGCAGAAATAGATCTTGTCGGAACGCATCTTTCGAGCGATTGAGCGAAGATCCTTCATTTGCATAAAATTGCTTGCATGATTCCACAAAGTTATTGATGACGATACCATAACAGTCGTCGGAAGCTGTCGCCGCAGATGATGCGGCAGCAGGGCCTGGTGGCGCGGCTGCCGCCGCCGGCGGCTGTACTGGCACAACGCCTCCTGCTGGGTTGGAACTCATAAAAAGAAGGCCTCTAAATAGGATCGCGATAAAATATTTTACACACGCAATGCGATCACAGACGTCAGGATCCAAATAAAGAATGTAAAGCGCTGCAGCATGCTGACGATGGCCCGGCGTTCCTCAAAGGTCAGGGCATCGGCGGATGACGGCTTATCTCGGATGACAAACGGCAGCGGCAACAGCAACAGCTGCGCGATACAGTGAATGCCCGTGCGCACGTAACCCTTCTCTGCCCCCAGATTCACGTAATAAAACATGGACGGCAGGAAAACGTCTTCTTGATTGATGTTCACCAAAACCACCCACATGAAGAACAAAGACAGGTACAAGACAAAATACATCAAGAACGCATTCTCAAAAGTCGTGATCATACGGTTGTGAATCGCCCACTCAATCAGAAAGAGGGAAATACTACGGAAGGCGAACGTCATCGCGATGAAGATCACGCGATCCGTATTATTCACCTCCATGGTCTTCGGCGAAAACACCGGATCCGTTTCGAACTTTTGGAAAATGGTGCGTTGAGCAGCCTCAGCTTTCTTGTGATCCTGTTGACCATTGATCTTCCCCATCATGTCTTGATAGAAGCCACCACCCTCCTGCTTGAGCATACGCACGTTCTCCAGCACCTGATTCTTGGATTTATTGATGTCATCCACCTGAGTCGTAAAGTTCGCCGTGGTGTTGAGTGCCTCTTGAACGGTCTGTTCATTGCCGGCATAGAGCGCATTCAGGAAATGCTTGTAAAAGTTCATTCGCGCAGCATAAACCGGAAGCTCCGTCACTTGGTTGGCGACACTGGCCAAACCTTCACCAGAGGCCGATTCCGATGGCGTGAGCTTTCGGATGGCGCTGAGACGCCACAAAAGCGTACTCTTTGAGTTGCCCATTACTCAATACGAACATAAATATATTTTCGCACTTCCGCGTGCTCCGCCTACATCATGGCCACATAGAACCATCCAACCCATGTCAGCACGAATGCCGTCAGCAGCGTCGAAGCAGACATGAACACGACTGTGCGCGGCTGGTTTTGTTTATAGCCAACGTGGTATGCAATGTACAGCAAGAACACCAAAATCAACGTGGTGATTCCCGCAATCCATCTTGGATAGTCCATGGCGCGATCGCCCATCTCCGGTGCCCGCGACCGTAGGTCATACATGAGTTCGCGCACAGCATCCACGTTCGCTTTATTAGACTTGATAAAGTCGAGCTCCTTGCCTTTCCGATGCATCAAATACTCGACATATGCCTTGAGTTGCTGCTCGGTTACCACGGGGGCACGCTCGTTCTTGCGGAAGTAGTTGCTCTTTATCTCAGGAACAATTTGGCCTTTCGGTAGGCGCTCGACTGGCGTGGCCAGGTTCTTTAAATACTGGTCGTATTCCACCAATACGCCATTGTTCATGTTGAACGTGGGCCTGACAACAAAGATGGCAAACGCCATCATGCAAAGCAGCAATCCAAGTCCGTAGCCAAGATGGGTATGAAGCTCGTCCAGTGCCGAACCGTCATATGGCAGCTTTTGGGTAGCCGCGTCTACTTTCTGGAGCGGCCACACCACGTACACTAAAAACAGTACCATGAGCAACTGCACACCGAAAACCTTGAGCTGATCGATGTGTGTTTTATCCACATAGTCCTCTGACAGGGGCGTGCTCACATAAAACTGTCCGGGGAACGGTTTGCCTAGCAAAGAGCCGTAAGCCTCTCGCGACACAAAGAAGTAAATAGCTGCCGCCGCAATGAACACAAACAAACCGACTGTTCGTTTGCTGTCGAGGAGGATCTTTCCAATGAACACCACCAACGTAAGGAATGTAATGCTGAAGAACAGGTTTACGTACGCCGCACTCTTCTCCAATTGGCCATACTTCTCGCGGAGCGCATGATACAATTGATTCATGGCTGTCTCATTCTCAAGGTACTCCTTTCCGCACTCGCGCTGCACCACTTCGCCAAAGCGATAAGCGATGTGCAGCTCGCGCGCCAGGTGCATTTGCCCAAACCAAGCGCCACCAAGCGCGATCGCCATGCCTACAATGGCTGCATTTGCCAATATGGTCAAGAAAGAAACCATAACCCTAAAAAAGATGGCCAAAATTAATTTCGATACCGCGCAAATCTTGGGTGAACAACCCAGACGTAGATGAGAACCACGATGGGTACGTACGAAATCGCCAAGAGCGTCTGGATGCGTGATTTGAGGGCGTCATAGGGATCCGCAAAGGTAAGATCCTGCAATTCGTGGGCGCTTATGCGCAGATCCTTCAAATCCGTCTGTTGCTCTTGTAGCTTTAAATAGGATACGAGCTTGTAAAACTCGCGGTCTTTGATCATTTTTGCGAGCCGCAGCGCGGCCTCGTCTGGACTCACGTATCCTGCATCTGACACCATGATACGCTTGATCAGAGCCTTCTTCAAGCGCAACGGCATGTCGTACGGGCAACCGGAGCCAGCACCGCGGGTGGACGAAGGTGAAGGCGAGCACTCGATCACATCGCGGATTTTGTTGGTGAGATCCCGGTAATACACGCTCAATCCAGACGTCGCCGCGCTGAGCGACAGGTCCTCGTTCGCCCCGGCCGTGCCGCCAAGTCCTTGCAGCAAAAGCATGTCCGAGCTATCGCATTCGGACTTGACAACTGGCATCGAGAACGACCGGAACAGGTTGGTAATGTTGAATTTAAATCGCGTTTTCACGAGGTAGAGATCCACCACCAGGAAGATGATCGCCAAGACCATAAGGAACCCAAGTTTAAAGCCGACCACGATTTTGCCTTGCGTTGCGAATACCAGCGTCACCAACAACACAAGCACTAGTATCAGCCACGCGAAATTGATGACGTATTCCCAGAGCGATGTGTCCGCGTTGTTGTAATAGGCGAACAATTGGTAGCGTCGCGTCTCGCGTTCCATGGGCGCTAGACCACACTCTTTCATGACGGCATCTGCCGTCTCCACAACCGACAAGTTTTGAAAGAAGAACGCCATAACCAGCAAGTGAAACAAGAGGAAGATGATCAACACGACACGCGTAAAGAGGGCACCCAAGTTGCCTGTAGGATCTAGTTGCGCGGCTGCAGGTGGTTGCGCGTCCGGCATCTTCTACTATGAACAACGGATTTTATGCCATCGTTGTCGCCTCCTTCTTGGACAGGAGGCGCGCAAGCCATCCTCGCAGGAATTGGATGACGACCGCGAGCTCGTCCTTGTAAATCGCAAACACCGTTACCACCGAGATCAGGAAGATGACGACGGTGGCAATCATGCGCTGCATCAGGTAAGACCCAAACTTCGGTATCAAAATATCCAGCTCGCTCTTCATCGCCGATTTGGCCAGGTTGATCTCGGACATGGCTACCGACACCTGCTGCTCGACCGCGTCCGCTCCAACGTTCGGGTGGAAGGCAAACTGCATGTCGTATAATTGGTTCTTGATCATCTTCGAGCAACCGATGTTGATCCAGTCGGAGAACTGCACTTGTGTCCCGCGGAGTGTTCCCACCAGCTTCTTGCGAATGTCGGAGCTCGAGAAGCTGTTGGTGGTGGCCTTGAAGTACGCATACAAGTTGTAATGCACGATCGCCTTCACAACGAGTGCGCGATCCGATAAAGATGCGATGTATGTCTTGAACTCGCCCTCATTGTCGAGAGCAATCTTGCTCAAGACCGTGGTATGATTGGTGATTTTTTGGGCGACCGTGTTGTTAAAGGCATTGACGGCCTCCTGTGCTTTTAGGATGCGAACCAGGACATTTTCTTCAAAGGCGTTGATGTACACGAATTTTATGAACGCCCAGTACAGCACACCGATCACAACCGCCAAGGCGATCGGCTTATAGATTGCGTCAAGACCAACAGGTAGCACGGTCAGAGATGGGCTCGTACCAGCGATCGAATTATTGACCGTAAGGAACATGAGAAGCATCGTCAGAATCACAAACGCCAGGATCGAGTATCCGGCCATCTGCAGGACGACTTTACCAAACTCTACGTCACGGTACACATTGTACTTCTCCTGATCGCTGTTTTTGGCAGAGGCGTACTTGAGCACAATGCTCTCCAAGGCGTCTTTGATGAGCACCACCTCCCCGTTTTGCATGCTGTTGTACTGGCTCACACGCGAACTGCTGTAAGATAGCAAGTCGTGGATTGCAATGGGGCCTATAATCAGCGTCATCGTCACCATCGCCAGTGCAAAAATCGTAATGATGACTGTAAAGATCGCACTGATGTTATCTTGGGACGTTGCGGATCGCGCGGCTGGCGCGGGGGGCGCGGCCGGCGCGGCAAGCACTTTACTTGGTGATGCGACTTGCACTATTTTCTCGGCTCCAGTTGCGGCGTTCGCGGCGGCTCCAGCTGCGGCGTTCGCGGCGTTTTTCGCGGCCGCCGCTATAGCATTCATCTCACTACATCTATTCTGAGAAGAAAAACAACACACCAAATGCGGCGGCAAATTAGCAAGCCGTCGCAATGCGCCAATCGATAACCATCATCACCGGCAAGAGAAGGATCAAAAAGAGCAACAGCGATATCATGGACTTGAAATAGGACAAGCCTTCAATGGAACCCAAGCACGAACCTTTGCTATTTAGATCGTTGATCTTCTGCTCCATCGTGCGGATGATCTTTTGTTTGTTGGTGTTCAAGAACGTAGCGAATTGTCTGTCGTTGGCAAAGTCTGACTTCATGTTTTGCAAAATCTTATCCGCGTTGTTTTGGATGTACGACGACTTGCGGTTGATGTAATCCGAGAAACGCGTGGAAGCCACAGTGCTTATGGCACTAAGCTTGCTGAAATTGCTGAGTGCATCGGTGCGATCCGTGTTCTTGTAGGCGTCCACGTAATATTTGTACAAGTTTGCGAGGAAGATTGCCTTGGTAAAACTGTCAAGATCGCCGAGGTTCTTGATCTCGGCGCGCATGGCAGCTGTGACATCGTCCGCAGGCGAAGCGAATAAGGGTAGGAGATTGCTGTTGCCGGTGAAGCACATGTTCTCCTTCACATACTTGTTGAAAGCGTCAATACTATCCATGAATGGCATGAGCTTGAAGTGATAATAGGCCACAACGGCCGCGGACGCAATAAATGCGTACGCAGAGTAGACAACGGCACGAATGGCCAGTGGCAACATAGGATCTGGCGCTGCGCCTGAAGGAGCAGCAGCTCTCGAGCGCAGGATCATCACCAACCAGCCGGTGGCGAAGATGAGTGCAAGCAAGCTCAGCACAACCACAAGCATAACTGGATAGTCGCTCATGAAGGTTGAAGTGGAGACCACGGCTTGGTACTCGACGTCTTTGTAGTACGGGAGAGTGGAAGAGCCACCTTCCCCATCATCCGCGATCGCCGCGAGCGATTGTTTCGCGTACTTTGCGTAGATCCATATGGTGACAGCGACGGTACACACCAATAAGAGCGCACTGAAGAGCGCAAAGACACCCTTGAGCACGACTTCGAGTGCCTTCTTCTTCTCTTCGCCGTCGGTCGACTGCGTTTTCTTTATTTTCTCAAAGGCCTCCTGGAAGATCGCTTTGAGCTTCGCCAGCAAATCCGCGATTTTGGAGAAGAACCCACGCGCACCCGTACCAGACGCATCCGGCTTACAGCGTTCTTCTTTCGTGCTGGAAAAAAGGTTGGAGAACCAACCGGGACCTGAAGCGGCTGCGGCCGCGGCCGCTTTGCTTTCTGCAAAGCGTTTGTTCGCGTTGATTGCGTGTGCAATTGCCGCAAGTGGAATGGGCTTTGCTGTCATGGTGGAGTTGAGCACGCACCCTCTATGAATGAGGTAAGATTATACTTTCGGCGTTCAACTCAAGGCCTTTATGATCCATAGAATCAGCAGCACGATGACAGGGTAGCTCAGGCGCACGAGGAACTCCTGCATCGGCGTGAGCATGGTTCCATTGATGTACTTGGCGAGGTAAAAGTTGCTCATGCGATCCACGGACATGGCCAGAAGGACGACCAGTGACAGAAGAACGAGCTTGATCACATCCCATTTCTTGCTGGCAAGCTTGTCCCAGAAGGAATCTTGGAAGCTGCGCGACTTGGCCACGTCGATTTCGGTTGCGTACATGGCGTTCGGCGGCTGATAGGCGACCGACGGCGGCATGGCATGCGAGGTTGCGCCGGGCGCACCGGGCGCTGCTCCCAGTGCAGCCGTCGACGTCGACATCGGCGGCGTTTGAGGGGCTTGCGAGGGGGGTAGAGGAGGCACAGGAGCATCTGTGCTCATTTGCACCGCAGGTGGAGCAAGAAAAGATCCGGGCGATTCCAGCAGCGACGAACCGTAAGCACTCGATAAGTCGGTGCCGTCAAACATTTCTATACTTCCCTCATATTTTTTTACGCGGTAGCAAATAGAGAGACGATGAGTGAGCTTATCGAACAGCAAATCCGCAAAATCGAAAGCATCGCGGATGCAAAAAACCAAGAACTTGCAGATCGTAACCACAAACGTTACAAACCGCTTTATAGCATCGCTTTCAAGTTCTTAGAAGCGCATTGCCGAAAAGTCCTGCTCTATGGCGGTTTTGCGCTCAACGCCATCTTACCAAACAAGCTGCGCTTTTACGCAAGAACAGAGCTCCCCGACCTAGACATTTTCTCGTACGATGCCCGAACCATCGCACACAAATTGTCCGCGGTTTTCACGGACGCCAAATTCGTCAGCAGCGTCACTCCCGGCTTGCACGACGACACATGGAAAGTCATCGCCGATGGGGTACAAATCGCCGACTTTACACAGGTCAGCCACGAAGCCTTCGCGCGCCTAGCCAAGGGCAGCATCAAGGTGCACAAATCTATACGAACCGTTAGCAGGGAGTTCTTGCGGCTCGCATTGCACACCGTGTTGTCTCAACCGAACGACGCGCGCTTGTGGGAAAAGAACGTCAGGCGTTTAGTCGCCTTTTACACGGCGTTTCCTCCCAAGCCTTCGCGGTCATGCAGAAGCAAAAACCATGCGGTGGGTGCCAATGGAAAACTCGATCCGACGCTTGTGCGTTATCTGATGGAATTCGTTCGCATTAATGGATTTGTGCTTTTTGGCATGGACATTGATCGCACATCATCGCCGAAGGAACTGCAATCCAAACATCTGCACGGCATGATTCACGTTGTTGTTGAGCAAAATCCGATGGATGTGGCGGCCGTCTTTAAAGAAGCAGCGGGCGATTTAACGATGGTCAGTAGCCTTATGACGAGTCCTCACGTAGGATCGTACGTATTATTACTTGAACCCCAGAGCCTCAAGCCATGGGCATGTTTTGTGGAGGCTCAGACATGTCTGGGCTATAACGACGTCAACGGTTTCCGCATTGCGTCGATCCATACGGTTATGCGCATGTACTTGAGCATTCTGCTGGACGGTCTCGACAACCATTTTGATACGCGTTCCATGATGTGTGTTGCAAACGTGATTTCAAAACGAATTATGGACTCGATAAATGCAGGCACACATGTCAAGAAAGACTTTACGCTTACCTGCTATGGACCATTTGACGGCATCTACACCCTTCGCAAAAAGAGGTATATTAAACATGTCATGATGGAAAAGTAATCTTGACGACAAGTAGAAAGAAGTCACATCATGGCGCACATGTGGAACGCACAGGAAGAGGACTACCTGCGTTCACTGTCGCAGGTGTGCCAAGAACTGTCGCAAAAGTTCAAGGTTTACCACGACGTGTATTTAAAGCGACAGTTCAAGTTCCGCATACCGTCGATTGTGATATCGTCCATCACCGGCCTCGCTTCGTTTGGCACCACAAACTTTCCTGATAATTACCAAAACTTCGTGAGTATTGCCGTTGGTGCCAGTTCCATCTTCATCGCGATCCTGAACAGCATTGAGAGCTATATGAAGATTGGAGAGATCATCAGTGGAACCCTCCAGGCGTCCATCAATTTCCAAAAGCTCAAGGAACAGATTGATATTGAGCTCGCGCTGCCAATCGAAGACCGGAACTCGCAGGGCATTGTTTTCGTGCGTGAATGTTACGCCATGTACGAGAAATACTGGGATCTGTCACCACACATTCTGGCGCGCGTGCGCTTTATTAAACCCTATGGAAACATGGAAGGTGCCATGCAGGTCACGCCCACTGGGCAGCTGATTGCACCACCGGCGCCCGTATCCATGCGCCGCACAGAGTCTTTCGAAAATACCATTGAATCACCCAAAGATGCCGTATTTATCGAAATGACGCCACCTCCGAACAGTGCGCGCGTTGTGAATCTCGATCGCCGCGATCCCCCATACGAAGAGGTCGTTGTAAAAGGCGGATTTTTGTAGTTCGGTAAGGGTAGGGCATGACGAAAAATGGTCTTTATGGGATTGGTTGTTTCCAGCTGCGGGTTTTTTATTCCAGCGATGGTCGCCTTTGTGCGCAAGCAGCGAATACACGCACTTCGCGCCGGCGCGCTAGCAGTTTCAAGCATCGCGTATCATAGCACCACTCACCCTGTCGCGCACGCCATTGATGCATGTGTTGCACACGGATATGGTGCAGCTTACTGGAAGGAGAGCTTTGTGCGGTTCAGAGCGCATGGCCGTCTCTGTGATGCGATTGCCTTGGGAAATTTAACGGGCGCGGGATTGATTTATCTGGTAAAGAGCAAATTTAATAAACATGTAAACAGCCGATATTGGCATTTGGGCTTGCATGTATTTGCACAGGCGACATGGGTGTATTATATCGTCTGCACAGGATCGGGAGCAGGGAAGTCTTCGGGTTGAAGACTATCTGAAAAAGAACTGCGGTAACCGGGAATCGAACCCGGGGCCTAAGCTTGGAAGGCTTATATCCTACCACTGGACGATTACCGCGGTGTGGGGTGGGATTGGGAAGGGGGACTAAGGGAAAGGAGCCGGGGGTGCTGCTCCGTAGATAACGGAGGCCATTTCTTTATATGCTTTTTGTTTTATTGCAACTCTGCAGAAGTATATTTGGTTTCTGCAGCTAAAGACAAGTACGAATCTATAGCGTATAGAAACGAATACAAAATGGATGGCAGTTTAGATCGCGTTGTGAGACTGATGGGAGACCGACGCGTGCCTGCGAAAGCGAAATACACGGAAAACCCAACAGACATTACTGATGCGGTTTTCAAAGATGATCATGTATGGGAATCGTGGAATGAGTGGAAAATGCCGTATTGGAACGTTTACCGAATGGGAATGTCTTGTACGGTCGTAGGAAATAAGAAAATTTTCATCGGTGGTGAGCACGAAGATTACTACGACCCCAATTTTTGCATCTACAACGATGTGATTGTGCTCGAAAACAACACAATCCGCGTGTATGGATATCCGCAAAGCGTTTTCCCGCCTACGGATTTCCATCGTGTAATTCTCATAGCAGATCATATATGGATCCTAGGAAGTCTTGGGTATCAGAAGCGCCGCAAGACGTCCATACAGGTATGTCGTCTGAATATAACAACGATGCAGATGGAGCTCATGTGTGATATGGTAGGTGAAGCCCCACCCTGGATGGATTTTCATAAGAGCAACGGAAATTCTTGCACACTCCAAAGTGACGGGTGCTCCATATTGGTCACATCCGGCAAGCATGCATGGTTGTTGGATACGCGCAGATGCGAATGGCGCCGCGATCCTAAAGTAAAGAAAATCATATAAAGCTTCGTTTTGTATTGGATAATAGGGACACACGAATCCCTCGCATGTGCTCGGTTAGCTCAGTTGGTTAGAGCGAAGGTCTTATGAGCCTTAGGCCGCGGGTTCGAGTCCCGCATCGAGCATCTGCCGCCGTAACTCAGTTGGATAGAGTGCAGGCCTTCTAAGCCTGAAGTCGCGAGTTCGAGCCTCGCCGGCGGCGTTACATTGGTTATTTCTTTGATCAGCACAGATGGGAATCGTGTTGAAGTTTAAGAAAAGAAGTGGTGTCAGCAACATGGAAGACTTGCTCGTCTGCAGACTCATTCTGCGATATTTTCGCTTGGGGATGAGTCAGGAATGTTTGTCACGTTGGATGCGGAAGTTGGGATAGGGTTGTCGAAGGATTGCAACTGTTTAACAACCAGATCGAATTTCGTCTTCGTAGTCACGCCTCGAGATTGCGTCGTATTCCATGTTCGCTTTCCCGTTCGAGCAAGAAGACTTGGGTGCCCGTCAATTACAAAGCCGTCTCCACGCGTGTCCGTAGCTGGTCTGTAATACACGTACTTCGGTATGATATCTTCTGTAACACCACAATCACGTGGAAGCGAGCACTTCATAGATGATTTACGTTGGCTATCTTGGCGTGGCACAAACGGATCATGATGCGGTTTGAATGTGAATTGCTCCAGTTCCTCGCGTTCATTATCGGTCAGATGATAGAGATCTTCATTGTACGCATCTCGATCACAATACGGCGCAAGGTCGGGGTGGTTTTGCAATACCCATCGCACGAACTTCTTTGCGACCTCGATTTTAAAACGAATGCTTAGGGACGTGCTGGATGGAGACTTCCAATAAATGCTCGCATTATTTTTCTTAGCACGTTTGATCTCAACAACGACAACTGCGCCCTTGTTTTTGTAAGGCGCCTGCACCCAGAATCCTGTTGGCATTTCCAAATCGCTGCTTCGTTCAGAATATCGAGGACGTTGCTGTGCCACGAATGTGGTCGTCTGCACAGCCGATGGGCTTGACGTTTGCATTTTTGGTGCCGCATTTCCTTTGTGTTGATGAAAGGATTTCATGTTCTCCGAGCGGCTCCCTAGCGAGAGATCACATAGCCAATTGCGATAGCTTCCATCAGCGATAAGGGGCGCAGTGTCGTCGTGCATGATATCCTGTCCCTTCTCCGGACGGGCATTACCGAATGCCAGCCATACGAGCATATGCACGTAGAACTTTTTGTTAAGTGGCACGCCTTTTTCGATATATCGTATGTTATATTGTCGAACTTTGTGACCACGCAGAAGGTTCCCAATGGTAATGGAGCCACTCGGCGATTTCAAACGGCCATATTTCGAGACATTATAAATGGTCTTCCCGCCATCCAAAGTAAATGGTGCCCACTCTTCATCATTCGGCACATCAATACATATTGGTTCTTTCCGTGGGCGACAATGTGAAAGCTTTCGTGAATTCTCTGAAGCAGAAAGCCACCTCAAATTACGGATATTGTTGTTTGTATAGTCATCATCAATATGGTCAACGGTAGATGTAGAGATGTCAGGTGGATGCTCCGGATTTGAAGACGCTAGCATTATGTGCGTCATCAGGTACTTGATGGGTTTCTTATCCAAACAGAGAGTGTACGACGGATCTCTCGTGCCTGATTTTGCACAGTATGGCGTCACGATGCGCTGCGTTGCGCGATTACGGATGATGCACCCCTGAGATGTATCAAGAAAACAGATTTCATAATTGTCAGCCTTTCTGAATTCAACCTGGCGGTGTTCGTCCGACTTGGGAATGCGATGTACATAAACGTCATACCAGGTATCAAATGATGTATGCATTTTCCCTGGAAGAGTATGTCAAGTATTCCTTAAATCCTGTGCGGAATGGGTGGGTTGTGCCACACACTTTTTCTTGCGCTTCATTTACCGTCTGTGAAAGCTAGGAAAACGAGATAGCACACGTTTCGCTTTTTTGGCGCGTGGTTAAAGCTTTTTGCCGTTGAAGCGCAGACCTCGGCCAAAAAGTCTTGTGCCACAGCAAAAAAGTCTTGTGCCACAGCAAAAAGTCTTGTGCACCACACTTCTCTTTTCGCTTCATTGACGGTCTGTGAACGCTACGAAGGAAAGAACAAAAGGATAAGATGTCTGAAAATGGTCTATGTGTAGCCAAGCGCTTAGTTCGAGTAAGCACCTTGGTACCTCTAAGTTTCCCTAGAGGAGTGGACTGTATCTTAGGCCGACTCCGGTTGTCTAGACCATCATTATCGACCCACACCCGTTCAGTCTCTGACGCCCTACCATGAGCTCGACAATAGCGCTTTTAGGTAGTGAGCATGCGGATTGCCCAATCCTTCCCATTTTTACCATACCCAAGTTTCATCTTGGCCAGCTGGTTCTTTCGACGCCAGCTTTGGTAGGAAAGGCTCTAAGGGGTTTCCCGAACAACAAGGTGTGTTGCATTTGAGGAGTTGTATGTTATGGAAAAAATATTTTTCCAAAATTCCCCAAATACTAGCAGTTGGCTTCTGGGGCGAGAGCACAATGTTTTTTCCACAGAAAGAGCTCGCATCTCTGTGGACAACTGCTTTTAGGCCCTGATTACGCGTTGTGACTAATTTGCGTAGCTAAGGCCGCCCATTCCTGACATTACGCGAAGGACATTGTACGACAGAGCGAACACCTTGAGCTTGGCCGCGCTGGCAACCGACGTCGTGACGTTTAGAACGGCGGAATCGATGCGGCTCATGTTCAACGACCCACTGGGTTGGTGCGACTCCGGGGACAGCGCGAAGGAATACGCGCAAACCCCCTTGCTGCTCGGCACGTTCTCGTGGTGTTGGAAAGGTTGCACCAGGTTGAAGTACGAGCCGTGGCGCTCCGCGAATCTGTCGTGGCCGTTCAGTTGCAGCTTGGCGCTGGTGACGATGTTGGCACCGCTGGCCTCCGTCGGGTTGTTGGTGAAGTTGAAGTATTGGTTCGAGCCAAGGCTGCCTGCGCCAACCATGGCGTCCAGGTGGGCAACCCAGATCAGCTCCTTCACTGGGTGGTTGAAGTTTAGCTTCACCTTGTTGTTGGTGCCCGTAACGCTCTCGTCGCCAGTGAATTGAACTTGTTCAATGAGGTATTCGTGGCTCAGCTGAGCGAATCTGCGTCTTTCGTCGGTGTCTAAATAAATGTAATCAACCCACAGCGAAGTGCGATCCAGCGAGTTAACGCCGGTGGCGCTGCTGTCCGTGACCAGCTCGGCCTTGTCGCGGAAGACCATGTTGATCTTGACCTCGTGGTATTGGAGGGCAATCAGGGGTAGCGCTAGACCCGGGTTGCGGCAGAACCAGAACTCTAGAGGAACGTATAGAGTCGTGGCTGCCGAGTTGGCAGCCAGGCTGGCACCAACCATGGTGTCGTAGCCGGCGCGCTTGCCTTGGGGCAGCGACAGATCGTTCCAGATGTAAAGCCACTCCGAGTACGCTTTATCGATTCTCTGGCCTCCGATCTCAATCTCCACCTCCTTGATCAGCGCTAGACCGACATAAGGCACCCATTGCTTGCCACCGGAAACCGCCGGCAGGGTGGTTTGTAGGTACATGCGGTGGATCAGATCACCGTTGCGGGAGATCTGGCACGTCACACGCTTGCCGAAATCGGCAGTGCCGTTGAACGTTTGCTCAATGGCTTCTTGAGAGAAGTTGGTCTCTTCTACCTCTTGGTTTCCCAAAAGGGATGGATCGTACCTTAAGAATACTCCGAGTGTCTTGCTCTTCATCGTATCCCGACACCTTTGCGATCTCTGAAGCCGTACCATAAACATCGACGTTGCGTTCGTAGGTACTGACCTGCGGATTGCCCAATCTTTCTTACTGTTCCCGTACCCAAGTGTTTACTCTTGGCCAGGTCATCCTTTCGGCATGACCCTTGGGGAAGAAAGCTCTAAGGGGTTTCCCGCATCCAGGTGTCTTGCAGTCCGCGGCGCGCCGCAATGATGCGCGAGGCGAAACTACTAGCTACTGACATTGCTTTTGCAGCGCTGGGAGTCAAAACGGGTTTTCCACAAGAAGTGCCCAGATTCTTGTGGCGTGTAACTTTTCTCCACTACCAGTTAATGGCGTCTGTAAACCACCTTGAAGAAGGTGATTTGAGGGTTTCCGGTCAGGTACACGTCCTGCAGGAAAAATCAATATGGTTTCCCATATTGCTTGACTATATCTTAAGACTTCTCCGAATGCTGATCCATTCATCCTTGAAGCCCGATCACCGTCTAGTCGATGAACTGCAAACCTATGCGCTGTCAGATGAAATGCAAACATAGGTTCTTGGCTGCCGATTGCCCATTTCATGGATTTTCATCCAATCATTCATCCGGTTTTTACTCTCTCTCAGTTCATTACTCTGAGCCGCCAAGTGTATTGCTACCTTGGGTTAGTACGGATGACTTTAGGGGGTTCCGGCAATTTGATGATCTTGCGGTCCGGCTGCCAAGCAACCAAAACCACTAGCAGGTTATATCGGATAGATGGCGGGAAATCTATCCCCTGAAATTTACACAGGTTTCCCCATCATGGTAATTTCAGGAACCATGATGGCTGCCCACTGTTGAAGCCCATGACGTGTAAGGGGGCGTAGTACCCCCTTGACCGAACCCTTAAGCTCCGTAAGCAACGAGTTGTAGTAGTCCTCCGCCCATCTGATTGTTTGATAACTTATACAGAGAAAATATTTTTGCGCGCAAGATTTTGGACGCACCCACTTAAGCAGATGCATTTCACCGACATTTAGACGTTATGTTTAAAGAGAAAAGCTCCAAGAAAAGATTGCCGTTGACCGAAAGCCACAAGGAACTCACATTGGACGCACGGCATCAGCGTACGCTTGATGAAATTGCTGAGAAGCGCGCACGAATATCTACTCTGCGTGCGGAATATGCCGTGTTTGCCAACACACTTGAAAACCTTCAGGTAAGGATTCAGGATTTGGTCGATCGACAGGTTGCGTGGGATGATGTGGAATACGAGACGGTGTGGTCGAGTAATCTGTTATGCAAGGATCGCATCCGTTATTTAGAGCGCGAAATCAACCGCCTCGAATCGGGTGAGGACGAAATCACTTATTTTGAAAATACTGCCGCCATTCTGTTCTCGTATTATGACCTTCTCCAACTGCAAGGCACGAGCGAACACGCATCGGTGGCACCCATCAACATTGAGAAGCCGATGGTGCGCGGGCGGAAGAAGCACCTGCCGCCCCAGAACAAGAGTATTTTGGAAGCATTCAACCTGATCGCCACGCCAGCGAATGAAGCGCCGGGAGCTGCGCCCGAGTCCCAACCCTCCTGTGCGACAGGCGGCGCCACAGCCGAATGCGGCGGTTTATCAGGAGGCGCGAGCACGTGTGCGGGCGATAAGCGCGCACTGGTCGAGAAATACATGGCGCTAACGGATCCTACGTTCATTCAATTTGCTGGGGACGACGCAGCGGCAAGTAACTGTCCGAAATGCGATACGCCACTCTTGTGCATGCTTCAAGACGGCATCATGGTATGTGCTGCATGTGGGTATCAAGAGCTCATGTTGGTGGAGCAGAACAAACCGACCCAGCGCCAGCCGATGAAAGAGGCCTCACACTTTTCATACAAGCGAATCAATCATTTCCAGGAGTGGTTGTCGCAAATCCAAGGGAAAGAAAGTACCGATATTCCGCAAGAAATATTCGAGAGAATCGTGAGCGAGATCCAGAAGGAAAAGATTTACGATACATCCAAAATCACGTACAGCAAAATGCGCGAGATTCTGAAAAAGCTCAAACTCAACAAGTTTTATGAGCATGGCCCCTACATCATCAGCCGCATCAATGGGATGCCGCCGCCAAATTTTACACCCGACCTGGAGGACAAACTGCGCTCGATGTTCAAAGAAATCCAAGCGCCGTTCCTGAAACACTGTCCGAAAGACCGCAAGAACTTCCTGTCGTATAGTTACGTGTTGTACAAGTTCTTTCAGCTGCTGGAGCGTGACGAGTATTTAAAGCATTTCCCTTTGCTGAAAAGCCGAGAAAAATTACATTTGCAAGACCAGATCTGGAAGAATATCTGCGAAGAACTTCATTGGCAGTTTATTCAGTCCATTTAGGTTGTGGCCTAGGCGACGGGGAAGCCGACCAGGTTGAAGCCGAGGCCTAGACCGGCACCTTGGCGCACCGATCCACCGATGCTGGGCGCGAGGACGTCCAGAATGGCAAACATGCAGGCCGCCACCAGGGCAATGACAACCGCCTCCTGCCACTTCAGGGGGTTGGACGGCAGGATCGCGGCCACGATGCCGACGGCGGCACCTTCCATCACGTACTTGGCCAGGCGCATGGCAATCTCTTGAAAGTCAAAGGTGTAGTTCATTTGCTTTTGTTAATTTATGACGAGAAAAAAGATAAGTGATTTAAGACGCTGGATACATAAACTACTCATAACATGTCGACCCCGCTCGTTCCGACGAAGGAGGTAGATTATCTCGACGAAGACAAACCGATTCGTGGCCAAAACTACGTCTGTCTCTCTTTCATCTCGCCTGAGCAGCTTCTGAAGGACAAGGATGTGTATGCGATGAACCGCTTCCTAGGCCAATTTTCTAAGGACGTCAAGGCGCTATTCGAAGGAATGAAGCAACGCTTCCCAGAAGCCGCCGGAAATATTGAGCAGGTCATGGAAGTCCACAAGTACGTCTTTGACGAGGCCGAACTCCAAGAACAGTACAAGTTCTATCGCGGCCTGCATGCCGCCGATATTGACCGCGAATTCTCCGCTGAGAATGACTTCCAGACGTGCGTCCGCGGCATCAAGGTGCGCGGTGTATTTGATACACTCAAGGAGGCGCAGGTGCGCGCCGAAGTGCTCAAGCGCCAAGGCGACAAGTTTGACATCTTTATTGGTCAGGTGGGTTGCTGGTGCCCGTGGTCGCCGAGTCCGGAAATGCTTGACAACCAGGAATACGCGGACACAGCGCTCAATACGCTCATGAAGAAGTACAAGGACAACATGACCATTCGCGATGAGGTGTATGAGCAGCGAAAACAAGAAAAGATGCGTAAGGCCATGACGGAGGACGAAGATCCGTGGATGGCAAAGCGCGCGCAAGAGAGCGCGGGCGCGGGCACCAGCGCTGACGCCGAAACTAGCGCAACTAGCGCAACTGGCGAATCACAATAAACAAAAGCCCGCGAGCGTGATTTATTTTTTTGTTCAAACCATTTCCCCAAATATGTTATGATATGAATAGAGAAGCGGTATGAAAGCGATCGCGGTGTTCTTCCTTTTCGTCGGTAGCATTCTTGTTGTGCAGGGGTACTACAGCAAGAAAGCGGCTGCAACGTGTCCACCAAAGACGGTTGAAATCAAGTATCTGCCGATGTCACAATACGAAGAACAGCTGTCCGAAATCGAAGCCAACAAGGTCAGCAAACAGTTCAAGAGCCTATTCGAGGATGTCACTACGTGGCCGACGATGCGAAATTAACCTGAACCGATATAGTAGGGGCAACATGGACGCCGGCATAGAAAAACAAGAGGCGCTCAACGCATTTGCGCAGTGCTTCATGGATCATGTGCTGGACGACCCAGCCGATGCGCGCTCGCTTCAGAATGCCTTTGAAAAAATCCAACTGAAGGATGCTGTCTATACACAGCACGACAGCGACCTGCTGATGCACTACCAGCGCGCACACGAACAAACTCGCAACAAAGTGCAGATGAAGTTGGAGCAAAGCAAGATGGTGCACTTGGAAGCGTTCTTGAATCTCAAAGAAAGGGCTGCGCGAACCGGTCGGGCGGCGCTGCGAACGTATGCGGAGGAAGCAGTAAAAATGACCGAAGCCTACATGGATGCCGGTGAACCCTCGGCCATCTTCACGAAATATGTCCGATTGCCTCGCGCGCGGAAAAATGTTGACGTAAGTCAAGAGTAATGCAGCAGGCATTTCAGTTCCGCTGGGTATGGTTCTTGGTATCCTTTAGCGCAGGCATCCTGTATGTCTACCTCGCACGCCCATCCATACCAGTGATCCTTAAATATCCCACTCCGATCAATGCTGGCAAAATCGTGTATAAGGACTCGACCGGCAAGTGCTATGTTTATGCAGTGAAATCCGTTACATGCACACCGGACGTCACCGAACAAAATATTGTCTCCGCGTAAGGCAGCGATGCTGCAGCTTCGACGATTGGCAAATGGCTTGCTGTACACGGACAAGGGTCAGATCCTCACCGCCGTCATCATTGGTTTGGGTTTGAGCCTTATGTTCCAGCGCGTATGCAAGGATAAGAAGTCATGCGTCCTTATTTACGCACCGCCACTCGCTGAAGTGAGGGAGGCGGTTTACAAAATCGATGGCGAGTGTTTCAAGTATGCCGCCAAAGACGCGGCTTGCATGCCCGAGGCGATCGGGCCGGCGCCGTAAGTGCGTTTGGCACGCCAAGTGCGCCAAAATGATTGTTTTTATTGCCTTTCATAACTTGTAGACAATGAACATGGCTACGCCTGTCCATACGCTTCCTGAAAGTGCTGCGGGTGCGGCGGCGTCTGCCGTGCGCGATTCGCCTCATGATGCAGATGAAGTCGTTACAGCCGTCCTTCAGGACATGGAAAAAGACTTTGAGGATGCCGCGCAGCAACAGGCGGCGGCACCCGTTCAACGCCGACCGGCAAGTGCCATAGCCGCCGTTGCTCCGCAACTCTCACATTCGCACTCAAACACCGGCAGCCGCTCGCTGTTGGAGCTCAACATGGAACACCTAAAGCTCGCCGGCGTCGTCGCCGTCCTAGGCGCGATCGCGTTCCACCCCAATCTCACCCAAATGCTGTATGAAAAGATCCCGCGTCTTAGTGTGCTAGAAACCTACGATATGTTCGTACGTGCGTTGCTGCTGGCTGCGGCTTTCTATGTCCTTTTGACATTCTATGAGCAAAAATAAAGTCTTCCTAAGAGAATAGTAAATATCATGGACACGCTTTTCAGTATGCCCAAACCGCTCACAGACATGGTTGCTGGCAGTCCTGGCGACGCCGAGACGGCAAGCAAACTCTTGCCCATTTTTGTACAAGAGGGATTCGTGACGGAAGAAGACAGCAAGAGCATCGTGAGCAACGTCTTCATGAGCGTCGGTCTGATGATTGGGGCGATGATCATTGCTGCCATCTTCTACTGGTCGTACCACAAGAATGTCGCACTTTTCATCTGCATTCTCAGCGCACTGGTGTTCCTGTACACCATCAAGGTCATCATTGTCGTTGTACTGGCACGCGACCAGTTCAAGTCAAAAAACACATTCATGATCCTCATGGGTGGCACGGTCTTCATGTGCCTATTGACGCTCATCCTGACCATCATGTTTGGTATTAAAGCGAGCCCAAGCAACCGCTCGAGCAGCGCGAGCAGCAGCACCAACGGCATTGGTGCAAATGCCTACATCCCGAGCAGCGTAAACGACTACATTGGAAACCAGCAATAAAAAGCATCAGTAATCTGCCGCCGCCCGCATGACGCCCAGGGTGGAGCCGTTCGCATAGCCCGGCATGGTCTTGTCAATGCCTTGGGCGCCATACACTGAGCCTTCAATGCCAATCATTTCTTTTTCGTAATCCTCCTCGCTTACCAAGTTGGATTGCGCCGCCTTCAGGTGCTCCTCGCTGACATAGGCACTGCTCAGTTCCAGAATGTCGCCGAAGTTCTTGGAGGATGCCCAGTCGAACACGTTGAAGTTAGCCTTGTTGAGGCGGAAGTAGGCAATAAACAGCGACGCCGCGAGGAGAGCGCCCGTCAGCACGTCATACATGACCAGCACAAAGATGATGATGGTGCCAAGCACCATCTGGATCTCTTCGTTGCGCAACCATTGAATGCGCGGTAGATCCACGATCGTCATCAGAACAAGAACTGTAAGCGCCAAGACGCGTAGGAAGTAATGCATTTGAGATGCTCTAACATGTATCAATATTTTCTTCATTCATCGTCATCGTCAAACGTATACTTCTTCTTTTTCGGTACGGCATCCGCGACCGTATCTTCGTCGGCACCTGCGTCATCGGCGGCGCTTGCATCGGCTCCGGCACCAAGGATCTTATATTGGTTCTTTTTGTAAAACGCCAAGCGACGCCAGCCTTGGTTTCTGAAAATGCTGAACTGATCCCAAACATCAACCACGAGAGGCGTATAGAGACGTTCATGCGCTTTCTGTCGCTGAATGCGCCCGATCGGTTGCTCAATCGATGTGACAGGAGACGCCAAGACGAGCGTATTCAGTGTCGGCACGTCCATGCCTTCACTCGCCAGAGCAAAGGTTCCGAGCAGAATCTTCTGGCCTTCGCTGGCTTTCAGATCCGCTTCTTTCATGCCTCCTACATAATAACCAACCGTTCCCAGATTGGCATCTCGAATCATCTGTTCCAGGATCTGCAAGTGCCTCCGTCGGTCGCTGAGAATCAGTACCTTGCGATCCGGCTCGCTCTCAAAAATATCCTTAAGCGTCTCAACAATGAGAGCATTGCGCGGTGGGAAATCGCAGATAGCATTGATCATCTGTGCAACGTTGAGCTTCCCGTTGTACATATAGCGTTCCCGACCGTAATCGGGGTGTGGATCATAAAAAGGCACCACCTGCACGTTGAGATCGGCTTCGAGTCGCTTCTTAAGCTGAAATACGGGTTTGCCTAGGAACCATTCGAATACCTTGCGCAACCCGTCTTTGCGGTCGAGCGTCGCGGAAAGACCGAGCACAAAAGGCGCCGTGATCTTGTGAAGCGCGCGCGAGAAGACTTCTGCGCTCGTGTGATGGCACTCGTCGATTACGACAAAGCCAAAGGATGCAAAGATGGCGTCGTCATACTCTTTCATTGCCAGACTTTGCAGACTTGCCAGGACAATGTCCTTGTTCTCGACGTCGACCTTGCTCTGTTTAATGCGTCCGATGCGCGCCGTGGGGATGAACTCCTGGATGCGCTCACGCCATTGATTCATGAGAAACTCTTTATGACACACGACAAGTGTCTTACGCTTGAGCTGGCATGCGATGTAAAGCCCCATGAGCGTTTTACCGAAACCGCAGCCTACGGAAATGATGCCACCTCCACGCAATGGGTCGTGGCATGCCTCGAGAAAGAGCCGGACGGGTTCCTCTTGTTCATTGCGAAGTCTCCCCTTGAATTTCAGGTGCGCCGATGCATCTTCACCTGCGTGCATTTTATTGACGTGCGGCACACCAAAGCGCGCAAGGCCAAAGGCGCGCGGCATGTAGAACTTTTTTGAACTCTCACGGAACACCGGAAACTCGCGGGCGCTTTCCGCACTGGGCATGTCGGGGTTCACGCGTGGCTTGACGGTTAGTTGTTTGCGGAGGTCGGTTATGAGCTGCTCATTATCTTTGAGATCAATGGCGTAGCCTCGTGAAGTGAGGTAGGTCGCCACCATGATTGCTTTACGCTGCATCATCTCAATGCGCAATTTCCTAAATTCATAATTTTATTGGAGTACTGTAAGAAAGCCGGAATGGACCCCATGGATCCGACGAACCCCGTTTTCGAGCAGGGTTGTGTAGAATTTCCTATTGCAGACGACGATGTCCTTACAACCCCGGGGCGCATGCGATGCCAAGACACCCCTTTCGTCCGCACCCCTTTAAAGAAGCGTGCATTGGATCAAGCGTGGGTCAAACAACCGAGCATCTCAGACGCAGTACAAGAAATGTTGACACGCATTTTTATACATGCACCTGCTGACACAAAACAGCAGGGTTACCTGGCATGGATGGGTGGGAGCAGATCATGGGACCATTGGTGGAGACATCGTGGGGCTCCAGTGCTGGAAGGTCATGCCCCGCTCTCGATTCGAAAACGTGCAGCCATATCTGCAGGTAATTGGGACGTGTTCTTCGTCACAAACACTGCAGAGGTCGGAAAGACTCTGGCGACAAAGTTGTGCAAAGAAATGAACACGCTCTTATCACAACTGCGTCAAGAATTACCGCACTTTGAATCGTCTCTTGAAATCATTACTGCTGGATTCAATAAAAGATGCATGGCATCGGAGCCGGTATCGGGCGAAAGTTTCCCAGGCTATGCCGTGCTTCTTCAGTTACGTGATCAGAGTTATCAGCGCGAAACGCGTAGGTCGCGGCGAAAATCGGTGGAGCGTCCCGCGGAAGCTCCCGATACTTCGCAAAAAGCGTTTCTGATTGCATTTGTTGAGGTGTTTGTATTTGAGGGTCTAGATCTCGCGGACTTTGAACGTACCTATCTCGTGAGCCTATCGGAGACGCCACAATTACACTATTTGAGCGACGATGGTCTCTTCCTGTTTAATCATTTCATATCGGATAACCGCATCAGTGACAAAGGACTCGATGTGGACACAATACGTCGTGACCTACTGTTCCAATACTTTACCTCGCAACATAAATCCAAAGAAGCTGTATACTTTCAAAACTCTCTACACTATCAGAGAATATGGCATCCGATCAGAAGCCCGGACGTATACAATGAGAAAATACTGTACCGCCTCCTTCAGAATGCCATACCTTATATCGACGCGTTTGTGAGTGCGTTCAATGCGTATTTGATGGAAACTATGCGCGCCCCCATCAATGCATGCATTAAATCAATCGATACGACTCTTAAGCAGCATCCACAGCTTCAAGGGAAATCGCGAATCGCGATTGTTGGCGGCGATGCGATCCGAAGATACCTTGGCGACACTGCGACTTCAGATATCGATGCGAAGGTGTTTTATGCGGACGGTTCCTCAGAGGCATTTATTGAAAAGTTGCAGACGATTGTGCAAAACCGTATGTCTACTCTGATCGCTTATCTCATTTCGAACAAAGCGAGCGTACTTCAGCCACTTACAAGTGCGAATATCCGTTTTACGCCTGATCAACTTGGAGGCCTCCAACTACCGGACGGTCTACGTGTGACCTCCGTTGTGATCAAACCATCCGTGGACACGTCCCTACAATTCCGCTTGCGAAAGATTGGGCGGTCGCAGGTGTTCCCCGTAGATCTCTTTAGTATCGATTACATGGCACAGCTCCAGATCGAGTACGTGTACGACAGAGTCACCAAGTTCACTGTAACCCATGATCTACATTTTGCGATTCTCGACATAGCCTTACAAAGTTTCTCCAAGTTCCATGACGATTATATCGTTGACCTCGGGTTGCCGGTGGCCTCTTTAAAATTTTTACTGAAAGACTTGCGCAATACATATCAGGATCATGCGCTCAGCAGAACTCGACTGTGGGGGCAGAAGCGCGAGAAGGATCAGATCCGATGGAAACGTCTCAAACAACTTGCAACGACTGGATCTGTGCGCTTCCCGGAGCCCAGTAGTCTGAACGACTACGACGTTGCACTCATGCACGACATCCAGAATCCAGGTTCAAAACTCTCACAAGTCGGCAACGCGTATGAAGCGTGCTTCCGCGCAGCGCAAACTTTGCGAAATGTGAGCGCCCGCCAGCGATTATCGAAGCAAAAATTGCCATTCCAGTTCGAGAAACTTGAAGACAAACTGCATCATGTGACAGGAGAGCATGCAACCAATTTATTCCGTCTGCTGAGTGTCTTCAAAGATGGCGCGAAAACCATGACTTTATATTACATCTCAAACCATGCTCTCAGCAGTAACGAGACTTTCCAACAAAATATGCAGCTTGCAGAAGGTCATGCAGCGGAACTGAGTAACTTACTACGCTCGATCGAAAATGCTCGGCAAATGATATTACATGCACAAAGAGCCTTTGAGGATGTTGTGCGAAAAAATATGAAGAACCCACTCGCGTCCAAAAACGCCGTGCATGTACAGGAGATGGCATTTGCAGGCTTCCAAACATTGCGTCCGATTTATGAGTCGTACAGATCGAACCACCTCCAACGTTTCTACGAGTGCTTGCGAACCCTAGATATCGCTTCGACGTACATCATGGGATCCGGGTTCGCCCCGCCGTTTGATGAAACCATGCGCCATTTCATTCGGTTCGAGTTCGTACGGGAAAACATATTACGAAACTACACATCTTTTGCTGCCAGTGCGGATGGCACTCTACCGCTCATGAACGAAATTGAAAAGTATATGCAAATTGCGTCCGAAGTGAACGATCGTATGCACATTTATCTTCAAGGGCTTGCGTTCGAGGAGTCGCAATCGCAATCGCAATCGCGAAGGTTACAATGACCGATTGCAAAGCGGGCACACCGGCATACGTATCAACCATTTCTGGATGCACTCGGCACAATAAACGTGGCCACACACGGTACGCCGGAGATCACCGCGGGACTCAAACGACTCGAGGCATATTGGGCAAATTTCGCATTCGTTGTTGGTCGCCAGGTTTGTTGGACAATACAAAGGCGCAACCATATCGATGTGTAAGGCTTTCATATGGACACGCCTACGGTAACCACACACGTGATAAATGGCAAAAACAAGCATGCCAGCGGCATAAAAGGACGCACATAAGACTTCGCTCATCAACATGGCCTAGCGCTTCGCATCACTTATAGCTTTTATTTTGTTCTCTTTATCTCAATATGATATAGATATGTCGATCTTTGCCAAACTTTATCTTACGTTGCTGTTTACCGTGGTCGCTGTGCTCTTTTATGGCATCTCCGTGCGCGCCAAACTCCAATTGAACTCCATCGTGCGCACCGAGTCCGTGCACCAAGACAAACCGACTGGGTCGGCACAGCCGACCGGGTCGACGGGAACGGGTGCTGGCGCCGCAGTTGCTGCGATCAACAATCCTGTACTCAACGATTTCTTCCCAGCGCAAACCCTAGGAGCTGTCCCCGAGGACGATACAATGGGCCCAATTGGTTCGTGCCCTCCCAGCAAGCCATTTTCCACAGACTTGCCGTTGATTGACATTCCATTGTCTGTTGCCAAGTCCCAAAACAATATGCGTCTGGCAGCCGTGGACAAAAAATGATGTAAAGAAAAGAACGGATTTGGATATACGCCCGAGTGAGATGCATACCGGAATTATTTCTTTTTGCGACCGTGTCGGATTTAACATCAAATCCTCCGATGTGAAGGATGCTATTCTGGCCGAGTTGGAGGCAAAGTATGGAATTCGAATTCTGCAAAAGCACTGGTACCGTCTGGATGCGACCAGTGTAGGCCATCTCGACCGCTCACCGCATTACGCATGCTTGCGCTCCAATGGCAACCCATACTATATGTTCTTTTCGCGCTACGAGCATGCCAACATCATTTACTTTGTGGATAAAAAAGTTCAACCGGGTTACGAGAAACCCCGCATCATTCTCGGGAAAGGCCGGTTTGCGGACGAGCTTTTTGATGGCACGGTGATGGACGGCGAAATGGTGAAAGACGTCAATGGTAGCTGGGTATTCCTCATCAATGACGTTGTCGCACTGGCAGGTCGCGTTCTTTACAACAAGATTCTGTCGGATCGAATTGGAGCTGTCTATGACATTTTGAAAAACCGCTACTGTGCCGACGACCTCCTCGACGTGTGTCTGTTCCAGGTGAAGAAGTACTTCCCATGCTCAGCCAGCACAGTGGACGAAATATTGGCGTTTTCGGCGAACCTGCCCTATACCAATCGTGGGATCTACTTCTGGCCACAGTCACTCAAGTTCAAACCCAAACTCTATAATTTCAACGAAGATCTTATCAAGACCGTTTTCCGCAAGGTAAAAGATAACCCGGAGTTCAAGACAAGTGCGGACGCGAACGCGGATACAGATATCGTCATTCAAGACCGCCCCGCGCCACAGCAGGCGGGTGCGAATGCGGGTGTGGGCGCGATTGCCGCGGCGGTGGATACGGTTACTTCGGCAGCCACGACCCGTCTTGGAGTGGACGAAAAGCTACTGAACCTACGTAAAACGGAGAATCCCGACGTCTTTGATATTTACGACGGCGGTGTGAAGCTTGGTATCGCGCATGTTGCAACGCTGAAGACAAGCAAAATGCTACGTTCAGTATTCAAGGATCTTACAGTCGCTGTCAGCCAGCCATTCGCTTGCGTGTACAAAAAGGACTTTGATAAATGGGAGCCGATCCGTCACATTGCGGCGCGAGGATAGTGCCGCTCAATGATTTGAATGATGCGATCCAAATCGCTCTGCATTTTTGTCATATCAACATTCGGAGAATGCTGATAACGTATGTAAAGATTCAAAGAAACGCCGTCCGGATGGGTCTCGTGAATCAAATGCATTCGATTATTGATTTTATAGGCAGTTTTAATGACGTGTATGATCTCTGTGCTTTCGATCGTGCATGGGAAGCAGTGTGAAGGGAGCACCTCTTCAAAATAGCAGGTCACGTAGAGCGGGACACGACTCGGACGCTCAGGTAGTCGTTCATTTTTCAGATGCCACGACACGAGTCTTTGCTGATCACTGGTCACATCAAAACTGTATACCATATCACGGTAATGGTAGTCTTTGGATTCCGTTACTTGCTTTGGAAATCGGGAAAATGCGTCCAGGATCGTCGGTGCTGCATCTCCCCAGCCGATGCGGAAGACATTGGAATTGTCAGCGGTCGCGAGGGTTGTGGGGGGTGGGAGAACGTAGAGCTCGACCACATTGATGGAGGGGTCTGAGCCCAAAAGCGATTCCAAATTCATTTTACGTTGAGTTCGCACGAGCTTGTGAGATACTGCTTGGGTCAATTTTTACACTGCGACTTAAATAAAAATTGACACAAACTGAATAAGGCAGACGTGCAACGTGACGTGACGCAACATGTCTGCACAAATCCATAAATGCCGCGCGATTGCATGTGAGAAATTCGAGGAGTTGGGCCTGACGGAAATGGAGGCTAAAGACCTAGAAATCGGTATCTTTAATGCGTGCATCGATTATGCAGCGGCGAAAGGCTTCCCGGCTTCATGGCTATGCGAGCCATTTCTAGAAGTCTATCGCTCAAAGTGTCGTAGCATCTACGGCAATCTCAAACGCGATTCCTATGTGCAAAACGATCGGATCATGGATCGCCTGAAGGAGCGCGAGTTCCTACCTCATGAGCTCGCCGCGATGAGCTACGACATGGTTTTTCCTGAGCGCTGGAAGGAAATCATTGACAAAAAGGTTCTAAAGAACCGCGCCGCCTACGAACAAACAGCAGCATCCATGACGGACAAATATACTTGTGGAAAGTGCAAAAAGAAGAAGATCTCCTACTACGAGCTGCAGACACGGTCCGCGGACGAGCCATCGACGCATTTCTTTACATGTCTACACTGTGGCCATCGCTGGAAGCATTAATCGCCGTATGCACGTCGCGTAGCATGTGTCGCACAGCTACGAGATCCAGCTCACTCGCTTCCCAGTATTCTACTTTGTTATTTGGCATAGTGCGCTTCACGATGTAAGGCAGCTTTCCTTCCATGAGCTCCCGAACTGCAACTTGCCGAAGATCCATGTTGGACTTGAATTCGTGATCCGAAACATCAACAAGAGGCGGTGCGCCTCGTGATAGGTGCATGGTTCTCAGGCCGACCAGCTGATTGAATTCGTATTTTGTCATAATGTTTTTGCTGACGTATGCGCTCTTATCCGCGCGAAGGATCTTTTCGGCATCGTCTGCAATTGTGTGCGCACCGTGAGCGGACATGTTTGAATTACTGCACTAAAACGGAGTCAGCCCTCTGTCTTATATACGCGTTTTTTATTGGGCACGCATCATTTTTTGGACTCTGTGCGCCACGAATACCCGCAATGGTCACAGCAATAGAAGTATTTCATTTGGACGGGATGATACTTGTAGACAATCACACGCGGATCGTCTTTTGGGCCTGTGCATCCGGAGCTAGGGCATTTGATGTCGCATGTTCGCGGAAGCGTGGGATCGAATCGAATGTACTTATTCACACTCTGGCTGTAAAGAAGGTCGTCTTCAGAATAGAGCGTCTCAGTGATTTTGACAGCGCTGTGTGTATCGGTGCTCTTGGAGAACTGGCAGTGTCGGCAAAATTGAACGAGCTTGTCCTCCTCGGTGCGCACGAAAAGCATGTTGCGGCACACATCGCAGAAGTCCATGATTACCCTGTGGTTGTAAGATTTGTTCTTTAATACTTTTCATTATTTATTTTTCAATTTTTAGCCTCGAGGTTAAAGACTATGATGATTGAGAACATCAAATGCGGATTCAAATACTTTGCATCCATGAGAAAGGGGCATCGAGTGCTCGCAAGCAAATGCAGGACAGTTTCTACGCCGTTCTCACCTCGATTTGCAAGAAGGTAGGCGGGATTCAAGTTGCCCCACCGGTGGTTATCACCGACCCGACTGCGCAGCACGTTGAGAACGATTTGAAAGCGTATAGCGACAAAGTCGATTACGTCAAAACGGGCGATGCAGATTATGACAAGGCCATGCCCATGCTAAATGTACCACAACTATGCAATTACGAGAAACACCTCGCTGCGCTCCGAATGGTTGCGGGAGGTCAGACTGCTCACGATGCGGGCAAAACGCATTTTATGGTGGTCGAAGATGACGCGTCAGTTCTGCAAGATTTCATGATGCATATGGAAGCCTTCTTGACTGAGCTCAAGAATAGCCCGCCGGCGTATGATTTGATCATGTTGGGCCTGTCCTTGGCAAACCCTAGTGGTACGCCTGGAAAATGGATGCCAGTCTCTGGATTGTGTGGCAAATTCCTGCCCAGTAAGGAGGCATATTTGGTCACCCCAGCGATGGCAGCTGCGCTTGTGAAACGGGCAACGCCAATCCGTTTTGATTTTAAGACATTCTTGTCGCACGCCATTTACACGGCGGCGCCGGATCAATCATCCAAGATCCTAGCATTTCACAAGCGCGTGTGCATCGACGGCAGCAAACTGGGGCTGTGCCCGAGCATGCTCAAAAACAATAACCTGCTGATCTTCAACAATGAGTATGTTCAAATGCTGAACTATATGAATTCAGGGGAAGCCATTGACGTACCACGCGTCCGAAAAATGTACAAGCCCATCGAGCGACTCCGCAGTCCAGATGCGATGCATTTGTATGGTGTGCTCCTACACAAAGCCGGGCGCACGGAAGAAGCCGAAGGTGTGCTTCAGGACGCGATTGAAGAAGCCATCCGGCAGGGTGGCCTCGTGAATCGTGGCTCCGAGATGATGCACAACTATTTCGTCATTGCATCGCTTAAGAATCAAGAGGGTCAGCGCAACGAATTCGAAGGCACGCGGTCAAAATATGTGGATCTATACGCTTAGGTTGGGTGGGATCTGCTAGACGGGAGCAATGACCTTTTTATCCGACGAGAATGCATAGTTTGGGCGGTCTTGTTTTTCACAGCATCCGGGGACGTCCCGGAGACTGCAACCATAACAAAAGGGTTTGTAAGGGTCTTGTGTATTGTACTTCATAAACGATGTGCGCTGCACACCAATCGGTAGCTCGCAGAAGCCTTGGCGACATCCGCCTCGACGAGACGAGGGCGTCGATGAGCCGTCGGTATCTACTTCAGTGTAAAACGGACATTCGTCGTCGCGCATGCAGCGCTTATCCCACACCGTTTGAGTGGGCTTGAGCTCCCCAAAAGCATCGTATTTGGAATTGCAAAGCGCACGGGATTCAATTTGTAGGTTTCCATAGCATGCGAATCGACTGTCGATAGCTTCTGGGGAAATCTCGAGTCTTGAAATGAAGCCTTCGGTCGGGCGGTTTGGAAGTTCAAAGGGAACAATATAGTGGTCTGCCTCAATGAGCGTAATATTCGCGCTGGACGAGCGCAACCGGTGCGCGGTCTCGGAAATGTCTGAGAAACGGACGGATTGCTTCCGCAGGTTCGGATAGAAGAGTCCAAGACGATCAAGATCGACGTTTTCCCAGGACAGCGCGACCATTTCCAGAGTTCCGACGGCGGCGTGATACGCGCTCTTGGGCACCACGTAGGTAATGAAAATGTCGGTATCGTTCGCATACGTATCCAGCTGTGGAACGCCCTGATAAGGTATTTCCGTAAGCGTCAGTGCGTCTGGAGAGATGCGGTAGCCATAGATAATGGATTGAATGAGCTGATAGTCACAGCGATCAAAGTATGCCACTCGCTTATTCGCAAGGTCGAACGGGCATCTGATTGCCGACACCTTTGACGGCGGTACCAGAGCCAGGAAATACCCGCTAACAACCGGCGAAGGAGTGGAGGTGGCGGTGGAGGGGGAGGCGGGGTCGGCCGTTGCCGGCTTCAATTTTAGAAAGTCGACGTCGTTTACAAGCACACGTTTGGCTTGAAGCGCTTGGCGCATGGAGGCCGAGTACAAATACTCGTTCCACATAAACACGTCCATTCGTTTATCGACATGCATCCACCTCACCTGTCCACCGTCAGCGTCCTTGGAGAGTGCGCTCACGTTGAGTTTGTTGGTTGTCAGGACGTCCGCAGATTCCGATTGGAAGGCTTCGCGCATCTGTACGCCCTTCCATAAGATATAGCTGGTCAGAGCTACCGCGGCAATAACTGTAAAAGCGCGAGCGCGGTCACGCTTCATCCCTGAAAAAAGCAAATATTTTCTCAGATGCATGTAGTGTTAGCGCCCAGAAGACCGCGCGAATGAGCGTTCGTCGTTGGCTGTTAGCAATTCTGCTGTACCTTCTTATAGTTACTATTTTGCTCATCACAAAGCCTGCCGCACTGTTCGCAGACAACATGCGCATCAAACGGTGGAGCGCGCAAACGACATGGGACACCAGCATCTTCAGCCCCCAGTTCCTCTTCCCGTTCATGGGCATCCTTTGCTATTACATCGTTATAGTCTTGATGACTTTTTGAGATCTTCGAAGTCAACTTAAACGAGTCATGCATGTAATGGACACGTGTATGGCGGCTTATGGCGGAAGATGTGAGCATCATAGGCAATCCTGTGCGGTTTCGAAACGTACAAACGTGGCTGGAGAATTTCAGAGCTTCTCCGAAAGGGCTATCTCTGCAGTCGCTGATGATCGTGACAGGCCCACATGGGATCGGGAAAACCACACGTATTCGCCAGATTGTAAAGGCATGCAACCGGTGGATGATCAGCGTACATCCAACGAACTGTCATCACTCGCGAGAATTGGCAGACATTGTGTGGAAGGCTTGTAACAACCAAAACCTCGAACAGTTGTTTTGTTCGGAGGGTGCGCCGGTAGAAAAATGCCTCGTGATCGATGAGTTTGAGACACTGATTGCCAACGATCGAAACATCGCTGCTACTCTCGCGAACTTGATCTGCAAGTCCAATAGTCTTGCGGATATTCCCATCATCCTCATTTGCGACAGTGCTGCCGAGAAGAAGCTCGCTGATTTACGGCGCTCTAAGAATCGTGTCGCGCTCGGTATCATTGATACGCCGACGCTCTTTGTGCATTTCTCGGATC